>Ga0255364_10035_pt1 | contig 38945 bp, 45 predicted proteins | sample ANMaggSSYBR01G12_FD_182087 | JGI IMG/M metagenome (GOLD analysis project Ga0255364, IMG submission 182087) | Sediment cell enrichment communities from methane seep in Santa Monica Basin, California, United Staets - ANME aggregate JGI... | ecosystem: Environmental > Aquatic > Marine > Cold seeps >...
AAGCTTTAACCTCCTGTCGACAGTATTTCTTTCTGCCCTGGATATAATACCAACTTGGATATTTTTACCCTATCTGCTCCAGTGGGGTGAGACCATTCGGGGGCTTTATTATCCAGCCACAGGAGTAAAACCAACCAGGATAGGTATCAGACAATTGATCGTCAGCAGTTTATTTACTCTGCTCTTTATCCTGGTCTGGCGGATCTGAGGGTATATCTGTGATTATTGAATACGCCGTCTTAATCAAAATCGATCTGCTCATTGAAAAAATTCCTAGCTTACTTGCTGGAAAAACATTATCGTTTAATGTCTGGAGAATGTATATAAGTATCCCCAATCCTATTCTAATAAATCATGCTGAGAATATAATTTCTGGTATGATGATGGGAAATTATATAAAAGGATTGTCATGAGTGAAGCAGATGTCATAAAAAAATATCATCAATCCGGACCTATTACAGTGGATTCCCTGAAGGAGGATCTAACTGAATTGGGTGTTACTCCTGGCATGGTATTGTTGGTGCATTCCTCGTTAAGCTCCCTCGGATTTGTATCTGGTGGACCGGTTGCTGTGATTCTGGCGCTGGAAGAAGTACTTGGTCCAGAAGGAACTCTTATCATGCCAACCCATTCCGGGGATTTAACTGATCCTGGACAGTGGGAAAATCCGCCCGTGCCGGCGGAATGGCATGAAATCATTCGGCAAACTATGCCAGCTTATGATCCAGATCTGACTCCCACCCGGAAAATGGGAAAAATTTCAGAAACTTTCCGCAAGCATCCCGGTTCACTACGAAGCAGCCATCCTCATATGTCATTTTCTGCTCTTGGCAAACAGGCCGAGATAATAACCAAAGACCATGATCTTGATTTTGCTCTGGGTGAAAACTCTCCCCTGGCTAGAATTTATGATCTTAAGGGTTGGATTTTGCTCTTGGGAGTCGGGCAAGAGAATAATACCAGTTTACACCTTGCAGAACTGCGGGCAGAGTATTCGTCTAAAAAAGATATCCAGCAGTGGGCGCCAGTTTTCCTGGATGGTGTTCGACAGGGGATATCTTTGAGAGAACTGGAAGAGCACAGCGAGGAATTCGATTTGATCGGGAAAGCCTATCAAGAAGCAGGTGGAACTCTGGTTACAGGGAAGATTGGAAACGCCCAAACACTATTGATACCCCAGAAGGAACTGATAGATTTTGCCGTGGAATGGATGACACAAAATCGAAAATAAGAGTTGGTTTTTCATAGGAAAAAGGAAAGGAATAAATGGATTTTTTGAATACTATCATATTTGGAAATTCAATTCAGGATTGGTTGGGAGTACTTGGTATCCTTGTTGGAGTATCTATCTTGTTAGTCCTCGTCAAACGTATTATTAAAAACCGGGTAATAAAGTTAGTAAAAAAATCAGAGAATGAGGTTGATAATTTCATTATTCCGGTCCTGGACCAAACCCGCTGGTTTTCATTTGTTGCCCTGGGTTTATACCTGGGTTTGTATGTCCTGGAATTGCCAGCTGATCTTCAATATTGGGTAAACGCTGGAATCCAGATTGCCTTTGTTTTACAAATTGGTTTCTGGGGTTCTGGTGCCATTAATTATTATGTTACCCGCAATGTAGACGAAAAAGTGAGAGAGGATCATGGTGAAGATGCGACCACCCTGGATGCCCTGGGATTGATTGCGAGGATCTTCTTATGGGTGATCCTGACGTTAATTGTTCTGGATAACTTTAATGTTGAAATCAGCAGTTTGATTGCCAGCCTGGGAATTGGGGGAATCGCGGTTGCACTGGCACTACAGAATATTTTGAGCGATTTATTTGCATCACTTTCTATCACTATAGATAAACCCTTTGTGATCGGTGATTTTGTGGAAGTAGATGAATTTGAAGGGGATGTGGAGGATATCGGATTAAAGAGCACTCGGATTCGCAGTTTGTCCGGAGAAGAACTGATCTTTTCCAATGCTGATTTGCTTAACAGCCGGATCCGGAATTATAAAAGGTTGGAGAAACGCCGGATCTCGTTTTCGGTTGGTGTTGTTTACGGTACACCGGTAGATAAATTAATGAAAATACCAGACATTGTGGAAGATATCATCACTCCCATAGGTAATGTTGAGTTTGAACGAGTCCATTTTAAAACCCTGGGCGATTTTTCTCTTAATTATTCGATTGTATATTATATGCTAGATCCCGCTTATGCATCCTACCTGGATGTACAGCAAAAAATAAATTTGGAGCTGTACCAGCGTTTTGAACAGGAAGGTATTGAATTTGCCTATCCAACCCAAACGGTGATTATGGGACAATGAGGTGAGATAAAAAACTCCACTGATTTTCCCCCTGCAGGATTGTTTATCGAATAATTACATCTCGGCAACCAGGTTTCCGATTTTGGTAATCACCTGGCAGTCTGCATCCGGGAATGTATTTCGAGGATCAATTAGAATTGGATAGATACCAACTCCCCGGGCGCCCAATATATCCGTATAGTAGTTATCCCCAATATAAGCTGTGTTTTCAGGATTGCTCCCTGCCAGGTATAGCGCGTGTTCAAATATACCCGCATCAGGTTTCCAGGAATTGACTTCTCCGGCCGTGAAACAAAAATCAAAATAAGGCAAAAATCCTAACTCGCTGACTTCTTCCTTAAATGAATTGGATCGGTTTGATACTAGTCCCATCCCATATCCTTTACCGCGCAAGGTCTTTAAGGTGGGTCTGACATCATCCAGTACTATTTTTTCTGGCTGGTGCCTTTCATCCAGCTCAGGCTGTAGAATTGGGGCTAAATTAGCTGCCTGGAGTTCAGTCAGGCCGGCAGCCCATAATTTCCTCTTTAAGTAATGGATCCAGAACTGTTCTGTGAAATCACCATACATTTCAATATCCTGCATGAATTCATCCGAATTAGCCCAGTATTGGTAAAGAAACTGCAAGGTAGATCTGTGAGCAGTTGCCATTAATGGAATATGGTGTTCATCGAGGATAGTAAATAAGACATCCAAAGAGGTTGGACGCTGTTGGGTTAAAGTCCCGTCTAGGTCAAATAAGAGAGTAGTAATGTGGAGGGGAATGGTCATAGTTTTTTTTGAAATTGAACCTAGTTAATAAACAAATTATTTCTACCGTGTCATTACCAGGAATTACAATATAATATATACGATTATACAATATCACTGATGATAGATATCAATACCAGAGACCTTCCAAATCTGTAAAAAGTAACGATCTGGAAACACAAAAAAACTCGCTCTATGAATTATTCGAATCAGAAACAAAAACGTTTACAAATCATATTTTTATTATTGATTGGAATAACTATTCCCTGTTATGGGTTAGGGTATGCTTTTGTGAGGATCAACCAGGATGTCGATCCCCAGAATACTCAAAAATCGATCACTACAGCAACTTCTACTTCAACTCCCTTTATTACATCAACTCATATGCAAATTATCACGACCAGATACCCAACTTTCACACCAACGTTAACAGCAACAATAACCCCTACCAGAACACCATCACCCATCCCTTCAGACACTCCTACTTCAAGTTGGACTCCAGAACCCTCCCCAACGGATACTTCTACACTGGAACCTACTGAGATACCAACCAATACCGTTGAGCCAGCTTCTCCAACACCGTAATAAACATAATTTTGCGTAAATTTTTTCCTTGTTTTTATTGGTTTATTTAGGTTGTATTGATCTGGAACCTTCTTGGATTGGACTTTGTGGGTGGAAAACAGCGCATTAATCGGTTCCATTTAATTTGTAATAAATGTATTCCCCTTGTGAAAAACTGTGGTTTAATGTGATTTCTTTGTATGTGAGGGAAAAAACATGGAAAAGATAGGAAAAAATAGTCAACGGTCGATTTTCATGAGGTTCACTCTGGGATTTGGAATTCTATTCCTGCTTTTGGTCGGAATTACTTCCTGCAATTTCCCGGATATTTCGAGTTTAATCTCTTCAAATTCTCCCACAGACCTACCAGATTTGGCCCTGAATTCACCAACCCCACAACCCTCGGCTACGCCCGATATCCCAACCCTCCAGTCCAAAACATTGATTGTCTGGGTTCCACCACAATTTGATCCAGCAGACGGATCGACTTCTAGCAACTTGTTCTTAGCAAGGCTGGAAGAATTTATATCTCGCAGACCTCAAACAGATATCCAGGTGCGGGTGAAGGATCTATCTGGTGACTATGGATTGCTGGAAACTTTGCGATCCACACGGTCAGCAGCGCCTATTATCATGCCGGATCTGATAGCATTGCCACGTCCATTGATGGAACAGGCTTTACAGGAGGGCTTAATTTTGCCCCTGGATGAAATCACGGAGGTGATGGATGATAATGATTGGTTTGATTACTCCCAGGATCTAGCACGGGTAGGGGATCAAATTGCTGGTATTCCTTTTGCGGGAGACCTGATGGTCCTGGCATATAAAGACGACACAGGAGATACCCCTCCATCGGATTGGGATGCTGTTCTTGCTACCGAAAAAGCCCTTGCATTCCCGGCTTCAGATCCCCGGAGTCTGGTCACAATGGCTCTATATCAAAGCCTGGAAGGTGAGTTTATTAATGCCGATGGTGAATATATTATTGATGAAGAATTATTCTTGGAAGTATTGAACTATTACCAACAATCACAAGCTGCTAATGTAATGCCCTATTGGCTGACCCAATTCGAAAACGATCAACAAGCCTGGCAGTCTTACCAGGAACGGCAATCGACCCTGGCTATTACCTGGAGTTCAATTTACAAGGACTCAGATTCACCCAATACCGCATTGGCTGCCCTGCCAACAAAAGACAGCAAAGCATTTACCTTCGCGAATGGTTGGGTTTGGTGTGTTATCCCATCTAATGCTGAGACGGAACAAGTTGCAGTCGAGTTAGCGGAATTCATCACTACCGAAACCTATCTGTCAACCTGGGGCTTTGAAGGCGGCTTTATTCCCACCAGGCCTTCAGGCATGGACAGCTGGTCTGAGAATTCTTTTTTCTCCACCCTGCAGCAGTTATTGCCCTCGGCGGTGCTGATACCCAATATTTCCCTGGTGGATGAACTGGGCCCAGAGATCCGGGATGCGGTTGTGGCTGTCTTGAAAGATCAAACAGAACCGGCAATTGCCCTTGCTGATTTGTTGGACGTTATTCAAGGCCCCTGAGCTTACTTCTCAAATCAAACACTGCGTGTTATAATCACCAGCCGTGTTTGAAATTGATATGAGATTTACGTAGAAAAATGTGTTTTACCAGGAAGGATATTAACGATGAATGACCTGATGAAGACCTTGGAAACCCCCAAAAACCCTGATGTCCCTGAGCTTCGCAGCGGGGATACTGTGACCGTTTTTGTTCGGATTAAAGAAGGCGAAAATGAAAGAGTTCAGCAGTTTAAAGGAACAATAATCCGAACCCATGGCATTGGGAACAGTGAAAGTTTTACAGTAAGGCGAGTTGCCAGCAACGGGATTGGTGTGGAAAGGACCTTCCTAACCCGCTCACCCATTGTTGAGAAAGTTACCATACAAAGCAGTGGATTTACCCGAAGAGCCCGGTTATATTTCCTGCGGGATCGCAGTGGTAAAAAAGCCAAACTTCGACAGAAATTCACCTCCTAATTATTTTGATTTAACAATTCACCAGGGTACAGTGATCATCACTGTACCCTTTTTGGTTTAATACGATCTTTCCTTTTGCGTGTGTAAACCTGAGTATAATGATGCCATGAAGATTATGCGGTGGATTGTACTCCTGGGGTTAGCCATGTTTCTTAGCTCCTGTGAGAGTACTCCTGAACCAACGCCAACCCAACCTGAGGTCTCTTTTGAAGTCTATCGAGATGGGTATTTTCAAGTGGTAGTACCTGACTGACCGGCAAATCCTGGAGGAGATCTCGAAACGATCTCCAATGTTCAGAAAGATGGTCAGTTTATTTCAATCAATCGCTACCTGGAAAATATTCCTTAGGACGAGGTATATATGCGGATCAATAAACATCACAGACCGATTGGGATTTTTGATTCTGGTGTGGGTGGATTGTCCGTTTTAAGAGAAATACACCATCAATATCCCAGTGAGGATTGTGTCTATCTAGCTGACCAGGTTCATGTACCCTACGGGACCCGCACCCGGGAACAAGTGCTGGAGTATTCTGAGGGCATTGTTCGCTATTTGTTAGGCAGGGGTTCAAAAATTATTGTCGTAGCCTGCAACACTGCTTCAGCAGTAGCCCTGGTGGAGCTGAGGAAGAATTTTCCTGACATTCCGTTTGTGGGAATGGAACCGGCAGTAAAACCAGCAGCAGAAGGCACCAGCAGCGGCGTGGTAGGTGTGCTGGCGACCCCGGCAACTTTCCAGGGGGATTTGTATGCATCAACAGTTGAAAGGTTTGCCCGGGGAGTAAAAATTCTCCAGGATACCTGTCCTGGATTAGTGAATCAAATCGAAAGTGGAAAAATTGACCATCCCGATACCCGGAAAATTTTGGAAGAAGCATTAGTACCAATGCTGGAAGAGGGAGTCGATGAAGTTGTGATAGGTTGCACTCATTATCCCTTCGTGATTCCCATCATCCGGGAGATTGTTGGCAAAGAAGTCCGGGTAATTGACCCTGCACCGGCAGTTGCCCGCCAGACAGGGCGGTTGTTGGAGAATTTTGATCTTAAAGCAGATAGGAAAAGGGAGGGGGAACACCAATTCCTGACAACCGGGAATCATGAAAAGATGAAAACCTTAATCCAGGATTTGATCAATACTGAAGCTGATGTAGAACATTTAGTTTGGGATGGGGGCGATATCCGGGCAAAGCTTCCGGAGTAGAACTATTCTTTTTTCTTGAGACTGAACAGTAACGCGGACAGTAAAGTGCCGCCTGATATGATTACCGCCAGGATTACTATGGTGGGATTTTTACCGCTGCTCTGGAAGCGAGGTTCGTTTTGAAGAATTTTCGTCGGAGATACAGTAGATGGGTTAAACAGAACAGTGGTGCCTTCTGGTGCAGCCAGGGAAGGAGTGTGAGAAAATCTGAGCGGCAGGGTGGCGCTGGGTTTTCCAATTGGCGTATTGGTAGGAGTATAGGAATGTTGGATGATCACTTCATCTCCCAGCTGAAGAACTATGTCCGGCTCAAACTCGTTAATCTGATTCAAAACCTCTAACTGAATGTTATAAACCGCGGCGATGGTCCATAAGGTTTGTCCACCCTGGACGATATGTTTAATCGTTCCATCTCTTAACGGAGTGGATGCGATTACCGGGACTGCAGTAGGGAAAACCGACGCAGAAGGGGTGTCTGATACAGCTGCGAATTCAGGTGTGGGAGCAGGATCCCCAACATAATATCCGGTATCCACGGTATAAAAAACATAATCACCAGAATAAGCGACCCCGGCCCCAATATATTTTGCATTGGGGTTGTACATGGTGTGATGATGATCGGGATCATTCCAGGGTCCTTTGATAGTTTCCATTATTGACGTATTTAGTCCATAGGCGACGTTTTCCGAGATGTATATTGTCGCTCCATTTCCAAACCCGGCTGCATACGCCCGGTCTTTCGGACGGGAACCATCTGCGCTGATGTGAGTCCAGGTTCCTATAGATGCCTGGTACTGACTGTGCTGATTGGCAATTTGCATTAATGCGGGGTCAGAACTTAGAGGTGCCAAACCTGCTTGAGCTCGCAGCTGATTTATGGTATTGATCACTGCTGTCGAGGAATCTCCCTGGGCTTGGATTGTTCCAGTTAGAGAAAGGGTCATTAGAAGGGTAAATCCAATCAGGAAGATTTGGATTTTGGTTTTTTTCATTGGTTTCGAGGTTTTGGAAATCAGTCTTTTATCCAGGGTGGATCATTTGCTGGATTCCACCCCGGACAATTTTTGATTCTAATTTACAATTCGCTTTTTAGATTTTCTATTGCTGCAACTGGTGTAGGATCCACATCATAAGCCATAGCCAGGTAATAAGCGGTAAAATCACCGAATTGAATTAAATTCCACATTTGAGCCAGGCGGGTGTTTCCCCTGGCCTGAACTAAAACCGTATTTAATCCCTCAACCATAAAACCTTTTTTGGTCAATTCGATTCTGCGCTGGTTGCGGGGATGATTGGATTCTGCCTGTAGGAAAAGAGCTACGGTCTTCATCAGGTTAGCCTCGGGATTGACAACTCCAGCTAGAGTATTATGATCCGCTTCTGGCAGGGATTCAAATTGACCCCAGGCCTTAGCGATTTCACTGATTTGTCCCTTCCAGCGTCGAGCGACAGGTGCCAGCAGATCTGCGGCAAAGACACTTACCCAGCGGTCGATCAGCTGCCCTGCCATGCGCTTGGCAGAATTCTGATGATCCGGTAGTTCCGGAGCCAGATAATCCCTACCCCTTTGCATTTCGGCAACAGCATCCTTTAACTCCTCTATCGGATCAGGGAGAAACTCCGACCGGAAAAAAACATTCAAAAGCAGGCAGAATGAATAACCCACAGCTGCCCGTGGTTGACCTTTATGATTAAAGATCCACAGGTCAACGTCTTTTTCCTGGGCAAGTTTAGCAATTTTTCCACCGGTGGATATAGCCAGCAGCCTGCAACCCCGTTCGAGGGCAGTTTCCATGGCAGAGAGGGTTTCTTCTGTATTACCTGAATGAGAGGATATGATCACCAGGGTATCCTCCCCGTTTACCCAGGCAGGCAGTCCGTAATCCCGATGAACCTCAATTGGAACAGTAGCCAACGGTGCAGCATAGGCTTTCAATAAGGAGGCTCCGATTGCGGACCCACCCATACCTGCTATTAGGACTTTTTTAATACTCTTAAAATCAGAGAGGGGAAGTGCTTGGGCTTCACTCCAGGCGGTTTCCAGCTGTTCAGGCAATCCGTTCATTTCCGCCAGCATATTCTGGCTGTCTAACTTTTGAAAATCTTGATATTGGTTTAGATCCATTATTTGCACCTTTTCCATTCATTGGAATACGCTTCAATATATTTATAGATGCGAATCCCTGCTTATTTATTACGCAATCCCTGCATTAAATCATAGATATCCCGTCGCGACCAGCCTGATTTATCTGCCATTGATTTTGCAAGCTGAGTAGGGCTGAGTTCACCTGTGTTAAGTGTTTGCTCGAGAGTGTCGAGGAGCTTTTCTTCTGGCCAGATGTCCTTATTTCCATCACCGGAGATGATTAATGTGATTTCTCCTCTGGGTTCGTTTTTCTGGTAGTGATCATTAACTTTACTCACCGGTCCCCGGAATATTTCTTCGTGGATCTTGGTTAATTCCCGAGCCACGGCTATTTCCCGCTCACCCAAGACTGATTGTATGTCTTCTAAGGATTGGACTAATCGATGAGGTGCCTCAAGGAAGACCAATGTCCAGGGCAGCTCTTTGATCTCATTAAATAAATCCAGACGCCCCTTGGTTTTTCTTGGTAGATAGCCCAGGTAAAGGAAGTTGTCAGTAGGAAATCCAGACGCGGAAAGAGCGGCTACCGGTGCGCTGGGACCAGGGATGGGGACAACTTGATGGCCGGCGCCCAAAGCAGCTTTTACCAGGTAAAAGCCGGGATCATTAATCGCAGGAGTACCAGCATCTGATATTAAAGCCAGGTCCAATTTTTGGAGATGATCCAATAACCGGGAAACTTTCTTTTCTTTATTGTGATCGTGGTAGGAGGTCAGCTTGGTATCTATCTGATAGGCTTTCATTAGTGTTTTTGAAGTTCGAGTATCTTCTGCTGCAATTAAAGGAACTTCTTTCAGGATCCGCACAGCCCGGAAGGTGATATCCTCCAGGTTTCCGATGGGTGTGGCCACCAGGTAAAGAGTACTCATAACCCTTTTTCCTTGTGGGTTAAATTAGATTTAACACTGCGGGCCAGTTTCCTACGCGGCAGCATCACCTGCCTGCCGCAACCCAGGCATTCAATCTTAATATCCGCACCCAAACGAATGACCTTCCAGCGGTCTTCTCCGCAGGGGTGGGTTTTTCGAAGCTGTAAAATATCGTCGAATTCCAGGTCTGGAAGCATGCTGGCATTATATCATTTGGGGATCTGTTCTTAATTACAGTGATTAAATAACCAGGGGTCAATTATCAATCGAAATGATAAACAATCAGTGTTATGCTAGTATCTAACCACTAATTTCTAAAAGTATTAAGCCCAAATGTTCAATGCCAAAATCTACCTTCAGTTACTTCCTTTTTAAAACGAATTTCAGAAATTAAAACAATCCTTTCCTGATTTTATCCAGTATCGAAGGAGAATTACATGCCAGATTCTCGAGTAGTAAAATTAGCCCAAACCTTGGTAAATTATTCGGTAGACGTTCAAGAAAAGGATCTTGTGGGAATTATTGCCCAGCCCCTCGCAACCCCACTGGTCCAGGAGGTTGTCCGGGCAGTACTGCAACGGGGAGGGTATCCTTACCTTTTACCTTATAGTAAACCATTGCCAACTCTTGGCTACGAAGGTCTTGATCAGATATTTTTTGAAGAAGCTAATGATGATCAACTTCAGCACCAAGATCACTACTGGAAAATCCTAAACGAAGATTTTGATGTCCGGATATTTATCCAAAGCCAGTTTAATACCCGGGGTTTAAGCAATATTGACCCGCAGCGGATCAAGATCCGACAACAAGCTTATAAAGATATCTCTGCCACCTATTTTGAAAGAATGTCAACTGGATCACTGCGCAGAGTCAGCACACTTTTTCCAACCCAAGCTTATGCAGATGACGCCGGAATGAGTTTGGAGGAATTTGAAGATTATGTTTATGGTGCAACCTTCAGCGATAGTGAAGACCCGGTGGGAGAATGGAAGCGGATTCAATCAGAACAGCAATATTTAGTCGAGTGGCTTAACGGAAAAAAAGAGGTTCAGGTTAAAGGACCCAATGCCGACCTTACTTTGTCGATTGAGGGACGGGTTTTTATAAATTCCGATGGAAAACAAAACATGCCCAGCGGAGAAATATTTACAGGTCCGGTGGAAGATTCCGCCAAAGGGTGGATACGCTTTACTCATCCTGCGGTTCTTTTAGGACGTGAAGTTACAGGTGTTGAACTTCATTTTGAAAATGGGAGAGTTATAAAAGCCTCGGCAGCACAGAATGAAGATTTTTTAATGTCGAGACTGGATATGGATAAAGGCGCCCGGTATCTGGGTGAGTTTGCCATTGGGACAAACTATAAGATCAATCGCTTTATAAAAAAGATTCTTTTTGATGAGAAAATCGGAGGAACGATCCATCTGGCATTGGGTAAAGGGTATCCGATTACTGGCAGTGTAAATAATAGCGCCATTCATTGGGATATGATTTGTGATATGCGGGATGGTGGGCAAATTATTGTTGATGGTGAATTGTTTTATGAATCAGGAGAATTTAAGATATAAACCCCAACAAACCTATTTGTTAAGAAAAAGACGCAAAATATATTTTGCGCCTTTTTGATTATTGTGGTTATGTTATAGACAACACTCAAAATGGTATAATCACTCGCAGGAGTTTTTATATGTTAAATCTTAATCCAGCAACGTTAATTACCAGAATCATTGTACTATTGACCGCTTTTTCGGTCCATGAATTTGCTCACGCCTGGACAGCCAATTACTTTGGCGACAGTACCCCCCGGATCAATGGCCGGCTGACGTTAAATCCGCTGGCTCACCTGGATCCTATGGGATCTTTATTACTGGTTGTGGCAGGGTTTGGATGGGCTAAACCAGTCCCGGTGAACCCTTATACTCTTCGGCGCAGTGCACCATCTGCGATGATGTGGGTTGCCTTTGCCGGTCCGCTATCAAATTTCTTAATGGCTTTACTGGCAGCAATCCCATTCCGGTTAAATTTGATCACCCTGGATGATCTATATGCATCCTTTGCGGCTCAAGGCAGTTCTTTTTTACCCACCCCCGCAGGATTTTTGTGGGAGTTCATCGCCATTAACCTGATATTGATGCTGTTTAACCTGATCCCAATTCCTCCCTTGGATGGAGAAAAGATTATGGAATTCTTTTTGCCTGATGCCTGGAAGGGTAGAATGGCACAGATCCGTCCCTACGGTCCGATGATCCTGATCCTATTATTTATGGTCGGACCCTATCTGGGTCTTGATGTCCTGAGTTGGATCCTGGGACCGCCCTTGAGAATGTTGGTTAATCTACTGGTGGGTTAATGGGTTTTAAGATCAGTTATCGAGTATGGCAGTTTTGGCAATCTTTAAAAGGTGCTCCCCGGGAAGAAGATCAAGATGGAGCAAGTGAGATACTATCTTCCGGGGAGTTAAACCTATTTCAGCAATTACTTGCCGTAGATCAAAATCACAGTCTGCGGGTGATGCGGAGCTTAAAATCCGAAGGAGAGAGTGACCCCGATTTACTGAAAGCTGCCCTGCTGCACGATTTGGGAAAAATGAAATATCCCCTCCGGCGTTGGGAGCGAGTCTTTGCTGTGCTAGCAATGGAATTCTTTCCTCGGAGACTACAAACCTGGGGAAAGAAAAATCCGATTGGAATTTTTCGACCCCTGGTGGTTCTTCAGCAGCATCCCCAGTGGGGAGCAGAGTTGGCAGAAGCTGTTGGCAGCAGTACCCGGACGATTTGGTTCATCCACAATCATGAGAAGGATCTTCCTGATGGAGATTCTCTTGATGCAGATTTAACCCTATTAAGAAAACTTCAAATTGCAGATAATAACAACTAGGAAAATTAAATGGGACTTCAAATTACAATTCTTGGTTTAGGACAAATTGGCACGTCAATAGGAATGGTTTTAGGGGAAAATAAAGGCCAGATTCACCGGGTTGGTCATGATAAATCCCAGGAAGCTGTGCGTAAGGCAAAAGAGAAAAATGCCGTTGACAAAGTTGCCATTACGCTTTCCGGGGCCGTCAAAGACGCTAATATAGTTATCCTGGCACTGCCGTTCCAGGAAATTTATCCGGTACTGGAGCATATATCCCAGGACCTGAAAGAAGATGTCCTGGTGTTGGATACAGGACCCTTAAAACAACCGGTAATAAAATGGGCGGAAGAACTCCTGCCTGAGAATAGGCATTACGTGGGAATAACCCCCGTATTAAATTTATTGTATTTGGAAGATTCTGATTTTGGTCCGGAAACTGCCCAAAAGGATCTTTTTAAGGATTGTTTAATGGCAGTAGTCAGCGGAAACCAGACCAATCCTGAAGCGGTAAATATGGCTGTCAACCTGGTTCAGCTGTTAGGTGCATCCCCTTATTTCACAGATCCAGCTGAGATCGATGGGTTAATGACCATGACTCATATCATGCCTCAACTGTTGGCCGCTTCCCTGTTAAAATCCACCCAGGAAGCACCTGGCTGGAGAGAAGCGCGCAAGATCGCAGGGAAACCCTATACCCAGGTATCCACCCCGTTTTCTCAGGATGATGTCGCTGGTGCGTTAGCAGCGGCTGTGATATATAACCAGGAAAACACTTCCCGGGTGATGAATGATTTTATCCGAACCCTGGTGGAAATCCGCGATCTTTCTGAAACCGCGGACCAGGAAAAACTGGAAGATCTATTCACAAACCTTCAAAAAGAGAGAGATGTATGGTGGGCTGACCGGCAGGAAAGCAGCTGGATAGATCCTCCCAGTAGAGATATTCCAAGATCAAGCTTCTTAGCTCAACTTTTTGGATTTCGTAAACGTAAACCGCCCCGGAAGGATAAAGACCGGTGAGCGAAGCCCAAGCGGCAGCATATTATTGTTATATGGTGGAATGCGCCGATGGGACTTATTACACCGGGTGGACAACTGACCCCGAAAGGCGTGTAAAGGAACATAATGCGGGTAGAGGTGCACTCTATACAAAATTCCGCCGGCCGGTAGAGTTAATTTACCTGGAAGAAGTCTGCGACAGACCTTCTGCTCAACGCAGAGAATATTCAATTAAAAAATTAACCCGGCAAAAGAAAGTTAATTTGGTCCTTGATTATAAAGAAAACAGCTAAGTTCAATAATTTGGATTAGGAAAGAGGAATAATCATGCCGAAACCGTTGGATTGGATTGAAACTGAACTGCAGGCATTACGGGATACTGGTTTATATAATAAAATTCGAACCCTGGAATCTCCCCAGGGCGCCTGGTTGGTAGTAGATGGTGAGAAGGTTCTGAATTTTTGTGCCAATAATTACCTGGGATTGGCAAATCATCCCCGCTTGGTAAAGGCAGCAAAAGAAGCTGCAGACAAGTACGGGATTGGACCAGGGGCTGTGAGGACCATTGCCGGTACGATGGATTTGCACCTGGAGTTGGAAAAACGCCTGGCAGCGTTTAAGAAAGTAGAGAAAGCGATCACTTTTCAATCCGGGTTCAGCGCCAACCTGGCAACCATCCCTGCCCTGGTGGGAAAAGAAGATGTGATATTTTCTGACCGGCTTAATCATGCCAGCATTATCGACGGCTGCAGATTGGCAAGATCCAAAATCATTCCCTATGACCATTGTTCCCCAGCTTCATTAAAGCGAACCCTGGATGAGTATCGGAGAGATTACCGACGGGCGTTGGTGGTGACGGATGGAGTTTTCTCAATGGATGGGGATGTTGCTCCCCTGGATGAGATTTATGAAGTCACCCGTGTTTATGACGTGATCCTGATGGTGGATGATGCTCACGGAGAAGGTGTGCTAGGTGAAGGGGGTAGGGGTATCGTGGATCATTTTAATCTTCACGGAAAAGTGGATGTTGAGGTCGGTACGCTTTCCAAGGCATTTGGTGTAGTTGGTGGAATTGTGGCTGGTCATCCCCTGGTCGTAGAGTGGCTTTACCAGCGCGGACGTCCATTCCTGTTCTCTTCTGCGATGACAATTCCTGATGTCGCGGCCTGTATTGAAGCAGTGGATATACTGGAATCTTCCACTGAATTGGTGGACCGCTTGTGGGAAAATGCGGCATATTTTAAAGAGGAGATGAGAACGCTGGGATTTGATACCGGAAAAAGCACAACACCAATTACACCGGTAATGCTAGGTGAAGCTCCCCTGGCCCAGAAGTTCAGTCAAAAACTTTTCGAAGAGGGCGTTTTTGCTATGTCAATTGGTTTTCCGACGGTAGCCAGAGGAGAAGCCCGCATCCGGGTCATGATCTCTGCTGCCCACAGCAAAGAGGATCTGGATCAGGGATTAGCGGCATTTGAAACGGTTGGTCGTGAATTAGAAGTGATTACCTGAAAGTGAACTCTTAATCATAAATAAATAACTATCAAAAAGCTGGTGATGAAAAACACCAGCTTTTATTTTTCCCGGATGGGAGCCTCATTCCCCAAGAGCTCTCATTTTTCTTGCAAACCCATCTCAATTGAAGTATGATTTAATAAAGTATCAGTTCCTTATCCTTTTTAGTGGATTCCTTTTACTCTTTTCCTGATATTAAATTTCAATTGAATAGGTAGGTAATCATGGAGGAGAGCATGTCTAAAAAATTTCTACTGATCGTATTATTTCTACTAATATCAACTTTGGGATTATGCGGCTGCGGACCCTCCCTGCCGACTTGTGATCCTGGATCTCTGGAGGTGCCAGAACTGGTCTATCCTGATTGGAGAGAAATCGTCAACGGCGGTACTGTTGAGCTGGAGTGGTCCTATCCTGATTCAAGCTGCGAACCAGAGGAATATGAGATCATTCTTTCTCAAGAGCGAGATTATTCTGTGCTAGAGATAACAGATACCGTTGCCGGATCAGAAAACACCTATAGCCCGTCTGGGCTGGACATTGCCGAGGAATACTTTTGGCGTGTGAGGGCGAGAGTTGGGACTACCTATAGTCCCTATTCCTATGAACTGCGGTCATTCTTCACTGAACCGGTTTGTGACCCCGGGGATCTGGCAGCACCTATTCAAACCCTGCCCTTGAATATGGGAATTTTTGATATTGGTTTTTCCTCTCTGGAGTGGGAGTGGCCGGTGGATACCTGCATCCCATCGAACTACAAGATCGAGGTCTCCACTGCTTCGGATTTGTCTATCACAACTGACTTTGGCGCTACAAGCTCACCGGGAACTCGCTGGGGCTTTGGTTCGCCCCCAACACCAGCAACACAGTACTACTGGCGAGTTGCTCCCTATGCGGATGGGGTTCTGGGTCCTTTTTCCGAGATCTGGACTTTCTACACCGATCCTATTTGCTCCCCGGGAGCGCTGATAGCTCCCGTTCCACTTTTCCCCACCGAAGGGACCGAGTTTCTTTATGATGCTCCATTCTATGAGTGGTCTTACCCAGATACCTCTTGCACTCCGATGGGCTACCATCTGCTGGTGTCCGCTACTCTAGATTTTTCCTCCACGGCACCTATAGTCCTGGCTCTGAGGGATTTTAATACCGACACCCTTCGGAATCCGAATATCCCGCTGGAAAACTGCGAAGATTTTTACTGGAAAGTGGCTGCTATGGTGGATGGGATAGATGGTCCATGGAGCACTCCAATCGGGTTCACGATGAACGCGATGAATGCCTGCACGCCCCCCACCTGTGATCCGAGCAATCTACCCATCCCTGATCTTATCTGGCCTGAACCAGTCTGGACTGGTAATTATGATATCGTTTCACTGAATCCTGCCCTGGAGTGGAGCAATCCGGGACCCTGTATTCCGGATGGCTACCAGGTTAAGCTGGCTGATCTCCCTGATAATGCTGATCCTTCGTTAAACGGAGATATATTGGACGGTGCAATTACAACCTATACTCCCCCTATCCAACTGCTGCCTGCCAGACAGTATTGGTGGCATGTCTTTTCAACTTACCAAGGCGCTCTCAGTAATAACAGCAATTACGGTGCTTTCTTCACTGAACCCGAATGCGGGTTAGTGGCTGACCTGCTGCCGCCAGAGATCATTTGGCCTGTTGATGGGGAAGTTATTGATACTCTGGAACCGATGTTCTCCTATGAGCAGAGTCTTGCCGGCTGCATTCCGGATCACTACTTACTCAATCTTCAAACCATTCCGGATTTTTCAGGGGTGAATCTTTTTGGCGAAATTGCATTTCCAGCCACATCAGTTGGTCCCGGAACTCCCCTGGCGGACTGCACTATGTATTATCTTAAGATTGCCGGGGTGCAGGATGGTACGCCTGGTCCATATTCTGATGTAGTCAGTTTCTTCACTGATGAGCAAGGCAGCTGTATGCCAGCTCCGCAAGGAAATGTCAATCAGAATGTGTTCTGTAAACCAGGACCGAATTGGCAATTCGCGAGTCACTTATTTGAAAATGGTGATCCTGTCTGGGCAGTCGGGAGGAATGATGATTCCACATACATCCAGGTATTAGTGCCAGATGAGACAGGTTTAAAACCAAAAGAACCGCCGGAGTTCTGCTGGATTCCGATCGGAGCCATGGTTCCTTTTGATTCCCAGAACCTTCTCGTTAAGCAGCTGCCGGACGCACCCGATGATGGTGGATCTGCTGACGATGGATCCGCTGACGGGGCTCCAATCTGTCACTCACTGCTTAAACAAGATGAATGTAAAGCGGCTGGAGGAACATATGATGATAAAGGTTGCACATGTCCTTCTCCATGAACTGATAGTAAACATAAACTTATAAATTGTTAGTGATCAATTACAGCCAATGCCTTTCCGGGTTGGCTGTAATTGTATGATTTTAATCTGGTAAAGCATGCTCCACTTTTCTCCTTCTCCAACATCGGGTCGGAACTTTGCAACTTAAAGTTCTTTAATGGTGTATAGAATATAAAGGAACCCTTATGATCTTTCGAGATAAGAGAAAAATCTTTACTGTAGTATTAATTTTATTCATTTTGATGGGTTGTAGATCGGGGTCTCGTAGATCAGATAGGAATTCTTTACCAGATGGATGGCAGGAAGCCAGTCTGGAGTTTGATGGAATCACTCGCTGGTACAGGATCTATACCCCGGATCCGCTTCCTGAAAAACCTGCCCTGGTCCTTTATCTTCATGGTGGGACATTAAGCATGCGTTCCCTCTTTTCTCCCCTGGTTGATGGAACAGATCGCTGGTTTCCTATCGCGGCGGATGAGGGATTGGTCCTGCTTGTGCCCAATGGTGTAAATGCAAAAAACGGAGATACCTACGGAGATGACCAGAATTGGAATGACTTGCGGTTAGATACTTCAGCCGGACAAACAACAGTGGATGATGTCGGGTTTTTGATGGCTTTACTGGATAAGGTTTCGGCAGATCTTCCAATTGATGAAAATCGGATCTATGTCACAGGGGCATCCAATGGAGGGATGATGACCTACCGGTTATTAATTGACACACCCGACCGTTTTACAGCTGGGGCAGCTTTTATCGCTAATTTACCAGATCTATCTGAAGGTTTGTCTATGCCGGAAAGACCCACACCATTGATGATCGCTAATGGCACAGAGGATCCCTTAATACCCTGGGATGGAGGGGTGGTAGCAAAAGATCGTGGATATGTGATTTCGACGGATGAGACTGTGTCATGGTGGGTCGGGGCCAATCAAGCTGATCCTGCTCATATTACCAGCACGACTCTTCCTGATCTAAACCTTGAGGATGGCTGCCGGGTCCGGGTGGATTATTATCCGGCGGGAGAGAATGGGGCGCCAGTTTTATTTTATGCCCTGGTGGGTGGTGGACATACCATGCCCTCGCTCAATCAGCCGGGCCTGTTCCTCAACCTGCTCGAGCGGTTTTTAGGTCCTGTATGCCGGGAAGTAGAGGGAGTAGACCTGGCCTGGCAGTTCTTTAAAGAAGTTTCTGAACTGCCCTGAATCCACAAAAGCTTTTACATCGTTTTTACGTTCTTTTGACCGTCTTAATACAGGATAACTGTATCATCGGGGCAGTTATCCTATTTTAGTTTTGGTTCAAAGGAGCAGACCATGAATAAAAAAGCGATCACCCTCATTTGCGTCATTATCCTCTTAGCCTCTCTGCAGCTTGCCTGTTCATTTTCCGATTTGATCGGCTACGGTGGAGATGACCGGCCCCAGATTCCGCCCCAGGATTCAGGGGAAAGCCAGCCCCAACCTCCAGATCAGGGGGCGGAGCAGGGCTCTCCGGTAGAGAATAATTCTCAGCCACCAGCAGATCAATCCAGCTGCACCAAAGCCTTCGCAGGCAGCACCAATCTCAGCGAGGGTGAAGAGTTTCAGTTCGGTGACTTGATCCAGATTGTATTTACCCTGGTAAATACCGGGACCTGCACTTGGGATTCCGAATATAGCTTGATCCAGATTGGAGGTGACCTTTCACCTTCCAGTTCCAGTTTGGCTTTATTCGGTGATGTTGCACCCGGCGGCTCTGTTCCGCTGAGTGTGGAATATACTGCACCAGCCCAACCTGGGCCATATCTATCAGTTTGGAAAATGGAAGATTCTGAAGGTGGCGTTTTTGGCCAAACGGATCCTCCCGATTCCCCCATTCGCATTAAGATTCGTACAATTACCTCCGGGAACCCCCAACCCACAGCCACTCCCAATCCGACCCCGGAACCCCAAACAACCCCAGAAAGCAGCAATCCAGACGCCTCCCTGGAAATAGATGGTGTGACCCTGCTGGATGACCATTGTTATGACCTCATTAATGGGGCTGAAGTGGATTGCAATGACAGCAAAGCAGATATTATGTATAAATTCGGGGCACTTGGCTACAATATGCATACTAATGCCAATTCAGACTTTTCTCCCAACCAGGACGATGAGCCGGATAAAAATGCTTGTGAAAACGTCTCTTATGCCCCCCTGCCGCACGCCCTGCTGGATGGTAAGTTCTTCTGCTTCAGAATTGAATCCGTAATCCGTACAATTTATGGTTGGATCCGGATTGAACGTTTTGATGAACAAGGAGTAACCTTTGATTTCCTGACATTCAAAGCTGATCCACCGATCGCAGCAGTCAATACCAATCTGTTTGTGGAAACTCAAGGACAGCAAATCACCTTGATGGAAGGGCAATGCTACGATGTCTGGACCGGGCAGAAAAATATTGGCTGCAGCGGAATCTTTGCCGGATTCCTTTTTGAAGAGGTCACCAAAAAGAGCCTGCAGGTCAGTCAAATTTCCCCCAATGAGATCTATTTTGCAGCAGCTATGAATTCCGAGCCCAATAAAACCGACTGCATGAATGCCAGCTACAGCACTACTCCAATCTGGCCCATCCAGGCGACCAGCTACTATTGCTACCAATTTGTGCCCGGCAGCACTGTTTACTACGGATGGCTGCGACCGACTTCATTCAACCTGGGCGGCCTGACCTTCGATTACCTGACCTGGGAAGCAACACCGTAATTCAGACGCTTATATTTTCGACAAACCCCCATAAAAATGGGGGTTTGTATTTTTATGTCATTGCGAGGAGACCATCCTTCGATACGCTGCAGCATAGCTCCAGCTACTCAGGACGCCTTCTTATATTAGGTAACAAATAATCCGATGGAAGGTCGACGTGGCAATCCCCTCATTAACAGGAGATTGCTTCGGGTGTTAGGCACCCTCGCAATGACAATTAGAGGTATCTCGACTCCCAGAGCGGACACCGAGCATCATCGAGGTGGCAGTCGAAGGGGATAGTTTGGGATTTGGAAAAGACGAGAGTGGAAGACAGGCATCCTGAGTACACTGAGGGTCAGCGAAGTGGTATCGAAGGGTGACTGGTAATTTATTATCCTAGGGATTCTGGTACTTGGAGACCTGAGAAATATTGATCATTCCTCAATTAATTTCCATAAAATCTTGTTAATCATCTCCACTGCTTTCGGAATTGCCCCTCTCACCGCCGGGCTGAGCCCCTCTCCCAGCTCAAACTGAACTGCTTCCACTCCGATCAGGATGATCTTCTCCGGCAGATCTTCCGGGTTTAACTGGCGCCCGAGGGAGAGGGTCTCAGCGGCGCCCCAGCCATGGGCGGAACCGGTTCCCTCACCGAAGTTTAGTAAATCATCTTCGCTGAGTTGATGCAGCGTCCCGGGAGGGGCGCCGCTCTGGACCGCGTCCACCAGGATGGCCGCGTCCTGCCCGGCGATTTCACCCAACAAGGTTAAACCCGGACTTTCAAGGATCTCAGCTTCAATTGAGACGGGAAAATCAGTGATGTGGGAATCAAGCCAGCGTCGGACAATCTCCAACCCGACTTCATCATCACCCCGCATACTCTGGCCGATACCAAGAATTTTGATTTTTTTCATAATTCTTCTTGAATTAGTTTTGCTATGTTAATTTAACCATATTTGGTGCTGATTAGGGTTATGGTCTTATAGATCCTCCTGCCGATCCCGAATTTGTTACAATTAGATGGGTAAATAATAAATTTAGCTTTATTGAAGATTGGAGAAGAAATCTTGAAATATAAAAAATCTGTAATTGAACTGATTGGTAATACTCCTTTACTGCGCCTGGAACGATTTAGCCCAGATACCAGAGTATTTGCAAAATGTGAGTTCCTGAATCCGATTAGTATAAAAGATCGACCCATTCTCCAGATTATTCTGGATGCGGAGGAAGAAGGAAAATTGAAACCCGATGACACTTTAATCGAGGTCACAAGCGGAAATACCGGTATGGCAGTGGCCTGGATTTCTGCCATACGGGGCTACCGGGCTATTCTGGTAATGTCAGAAATCCAGAGTATTGAGCGCCGCCGGATCATGCAAAGCTTTGGGGCGGAGATCATACTCACCCCTGCCTCGGAGGGTACTGCTGGTGCCCGGGAAAAATTGAAAGAGCTTCTCAAAGACAACCCCGATTATTTTTATGTTGGCCAGCATGTAAATCAATCTAACCCTAGAGCCCATTACCGAACCACTGGTCCAGAGCTGTGGGAGGATACAGGTGGAAAGATCGATATTCTGGTGGCGGGTCTTGGTACGGGTGGAACCTTGTGTGGGGGTGGAAAATACCTGAAGGAAAAGAAACCAACTGTAAAATTAATCGCCGTCGAACCAGACAACTCCCCCTACATATCTCAAGGTATCTTTCAGCCCCACCGTATTATGGGAACTGCGCCAGGCTTTATACCTGAGACGTTGGATCAGGAGATCATTGATGATTTCTTTCTGATCAGAGAGGAAGATGCTTTTACTGCCTGTCGGCGAATCGCGAACCGGGAAGGTTTGTTGGTAGGTATTACCTCCGGGGCAACAGCCTTTGCTGCAGAGCAAATATCTAAACGACCTGAGAATAAAGGAAAAATTATTGTTTGTATCTTTGCAGACTCCGGCGAACGCTATCTGAGCGTGGATGGATTATTTGATTAATATATACCGGGAATCGAGCCAGGTGAGATAAAAAAAAGTCAAAAACAAATGAAATTTTGGGAAGAATGGCAAAAGCTCTATCGATATGGTGTGATTGTGATCCAGCCGCTGGATGAGATTCGGGAATTGGTTAACAATCAACGGGAAGAATACGATCCGCTTTCTCAATCCTACAGTGAAGCCCATATTACTGTCACTCAGCCACTACTGAAGGAGCTTTCTGAAGATGAGTGGGACCGAGTCTTGCGTATTATTGAAGGCTATGGATCTTTTCAGATTGACTATGGTCCCATAAATTCATTTCTTCCTTATCCCTGCCCCATACGGAGGATTTTATCCCCCACATGACTATCACTGAGGGGCTTTCAGGTCCAACCGTTGACGAAAAATTGTTTAACCAACTTCAGGGGGAGAGCTGCCAAGGAACTTTTCTTTGTCAACAGCTGACCCATATAGTTCCCGACGAAAAATTTTATTTTCAGGTTGGGAAAACCTTACCACTTGGTGCTCCCTGAGCTGTGTCAGATAATTTGATAGATAGATTGAATATTGCTTTGAGAGTGGGGCATTTTTGAAAAATCCTTTTGGCTCAACATGTATTCCCCACATCAGAATGCCCGTAGTTAAGTATGCGCGTTACTCTGAGAGAACAAAAACAGCGATCTTTTTAGAACATTCTTGCTCAACATTTCCATCCTATAAAAGTTGAAATACATCATCAACTGTTTTACATCTACGAGTTTTCTAAACTTATTTTCTGGAATATTTAACCCCTTGACAAAACTTATCTGTAGTATTATAGTTAGTTAGACTAACAAACTATATAGATAAGGAATACAGTATGGAAATTACAAAAGACACAAAAGTTTCAGCAATTCTCAACGAGTACGGTGATATCGCAGATGTCATGGAAGTATTTGGCGTCAATCGTGTTGGGAAATATTCATTGCGTGCATTGTTGGGTAAGGTACTTACTGTAAAGGTAGCCGCAATCATCCATCGAGTACCCTTGGATGAATTCTTGAGCATCTTAGACAAAGCTGTCAAAGGTGACATTGAGGCTAAGTAGATATGTCTGCTGGTTTACCCAACCAGAATGACCTGACCTTTTTAGTAAATTATTGTGGAGATATTATTCTTCAGGAAGGAAGCTAATGACAAACAATCTTGAACGATCCGCAGAAAAATTCTTAAATCTGATGGATAGGCTGCGCCAGGTGGGACCCCAAACTGCCCCGCCTAAAGAAGCCAACATCTCACTATCACAATTAACTTACCTTACATTCTTAGCTTCTCATCCGGGGTGTGGCATTCAATCAATGGCTTCCGGGCTAAAACTGTCAAAACCCTCCGTGAGCATCGGTGTCAGCCAATTAGAAGAAGCTGGTTTTCTCACTCGTCAATCCGATCCCCAAGATGGGCGAGCTGTGCAGCTATTTCTAACCGCTGAAGGTCAAAAACTGCATCAGCATACGCTCGAGTTCCGTTGTAAGAAGTTCGAACGTCTGCTTACAAAACTCATACCTCAAGAAAGAATAACCCTGATAAATTTGCTTGAAAAAGCAATAAAATCTATTGAAAATGAAACACAAGGAGAACTAAAATGAAAAAATTCTTTAACAAATGGACTCGGAAATTTCATCGTTGGATAGCTATTCCAACGGTCATCATCATTCCTTTGGCGGTAATATCTAAATTTTCCGGAGCAGGAGCTGAACACCTGCCACCACAAATAGAGCAATTTCAATCTATTTTAATGTTACTACTGGTAATCAGTGGATCTTATCTCTACCTGATCCCCTATTTCACCAAATGGGCCCGCAACCGTAGTAAAAAATCAAGCGCTCAATTAAAGAGTATTTAGAAGATCAGAAGAGTTTTCACTAGGGATATCAATGAAACTTGCAGACAAATTAGCAGAATCATCAAATCATCCGCCTTCTATCAGAAGGCGGATTCTAGCCAAGGTGCTTCCTGTCTTTGTGTACACATTTTTCTTTCCTGCGATTCTCTTTGTCATTCCTAAACTCTTTTTGGACCGCTGGTTGGGTTTTCCGACCCTTCTAACCCCTGTTGTTAGAGCAATACTGGGTGGAAGCTTAATAATCTTAGGTTTAATCTTCATCTTTTGGTCTATTAGAGCACAAAGAGAGATTGGCAAAGGTACACCTATGCCATTGATGGCTACTCAAAAACTCGTCGTTCAAAAACCATATTTGTATTGTCGTAATCCGATATTTTTCGGTGTGATCAATCTCTTTTTTGGTATCAGCCTTCTATTTAATTCCATCAGTTCCCTTGTGATGGTATTTATATTTTCAGTGACTATCTTGCTCTTCACCAAGTTCGTTGAAGAAATTGAACTTGAAAAAAGATTTGGAGATGAATATTTGGCCTATAAGAAAGAAACACCTTTTTTTATTCCAATCCCCCCCAATTTTAGGAGAAAAAAATGAATTCAATTTACAGAAAAATAGCTGGCGTGCTTGCATTTATTATTGGTGCGATGGCAATCTTCGCTGGCGGCCAGGTTTTGTTAGGAAAGATTATGGACTACTATGTTATTGATTGGCTGCCAATCTATAACTTTAGCATTGGTTTATTGTCTTCCCTCGCTGCCGTAATCCTGATTTGGAAAGGCAGTAAATTAGCTATGTCAGCTGCCATCGGTATATTTGCCAGTCATGGTATTGTGATGCTGGTAATACAAACTGCGTATCGAGAAGTGGTAGCCACAGACAGTATCAAAGCGATGACCGTCAGATTAGTTGTTTGGGTAATTATTCTTACCTTGATGATTGTCCAGACACAAAAAGACAAAAATATATCCAAATAGACTGGATATATATCAATATGTTATGAATGAAATCCAACGTCTGCTTGCAATTTTTGCCCACCCCGACGATGAGTCGTACCGTGCTGGTGGCACTTTAGCTCTGCTGGCTCTAAAAGGTGTACAGGTCTGGGTATTATGCGCCACGCGTGGTGAGCTGGGGATCCTTAAAAAGGATCCTGAAGAGACCGGTCAAATTCGTCAAACCGAGCTGGAATGTGCCTGCCGCGCCTTAGGCATCAATCTCCCCAGCTTCCTGGATTACCGGGATGGAACACTTCCTCAGGTGGATGAGAAAGAAGCAGTCGGACATGTGGTACGGACTATCCGGAAACTGCGCCCGCAAATTTTACTAACCTGGCCCCCCAGTGGGGTTTCCGGTCACCCTGACCATGTTGCTGTCAGCAGTTGGACAGAAAAAGCTATTCAGCTGGCAGGCGATACTTTGGCATTTCCCGAACAACAGGAGGCTCCTCACACGGTTGATACTCTCTATCAAATCGTCATACCCAGCAGCCTGGCCGAGGTCTTGACAATGCCTCACTTGAATACCGTCCCTGACGACGAAGTGACACTCACTGTGGATGTGTCTGCTGTTTGGGATACTAAAATGGCTGCCATTCGTTGTCATCGCAGCCAGATAGCGAATTCGCCAATTTTGGATGCGCCGGAAGAGCAGCAGCATTTGTTCCTGGGAACAGAATACTTTCAACAAATAACAGTACAAACAATAATAAGGTAGGAGAAAAAATGCCAACCAAAACAATAGTTTTCGCAATGGTCACATTTCTACACGACCTGTTTACCGCGGTTTGGATCGGAGGTCTCATTACTCTGGGTCTAACTGTCATGCCCTCCATTAAAAAGATGTTAGGAAAGGGACCAGAGACTAAAAAGTTAATGGATGCGATACAAAAACGCCAAAGTGTATTTACTTATGTGAGTTTGGTCGGATTAGTATTGACGGGCTTACTTCAGGCCAATCGCACCTCGGCATTCCTGGGTCTGTTCAGTTTAGGCAATACGTATTCAGCTGTCCTGGCGGTCAAACATATTCTGGTGTTAGCGATGATTGTTATAGCCCTGTATCGCAGCCTGGCATTGTCGAAGACAACTACTCATGCCCAGGAAAAATTAAAAGCTGCTTTACTATTCCTGAACATTATTTTCGGAGTTAGTATTTTGCTGCTCAGCGGATTTGCAACCGCGCTCTCGGCTTCTATACCAGCTATATAAATAAGGATAAATTCTATTATGTCACACACAATTGAAGTTCATAACTTGACTAAAATCTACCCATCCTCTGGCTCAGGAGGGGGGTTATTGGCTGTGGATCAGATCAACTTCAAAATCGGGAAAGGTGAGATTTTCGGTTTTCTTGGTCCCAATGGTGCCGGGAAATCCACCACGCAGCGGATGCTTACCACTCTACTGACTCCGACAGAGGGACAGATCCTGATCCTTGGGCATGACCTGGCCGATGATGCCTACCCGGCCAAACGCCAAATCGGCCTGGTACCAGAAGAATCCAACGTCTACACTGAACTGACCGCCTGGGATAATTTGATGTTTACTGGACGTCTTTATCGCATGTCCAAAACAGATCGCACGATACGCGCCGAAGAATTGCTCAAAGATTTTGGATTATGGGAAAAGAAGGATGTCAAAGCCGAGGAGTTCTCCAAGGGAATGAAGCGCAGGCTGAGTATCGCGATGGCGATCATCCACAAACCAGCCTTGCTCTTCCTGGACGAGCCAACCCCAGGTTTGGATGTGCAAAGTGCGCGCACCATCCGAGCCCTTATCAGTCAGCTCAGTACAGAAGGCACAACTGTCTTCATGACCACCCATCAAATTGAAGAAGCCAATCAACTCTGCGATCGCGTGGCGATTATCAGTCATGGCAAGATTGCAGCCATTGATACGCCCGAAAAACTCAAACAAACATTTCAGCAAGTGCAATCTGTGGAGATCGCATTTACATCATCATCCGAGGGTTTAGAAGAAAAACTCACCAATCTGCCTAACGTCAGCACAGTGCTTAAAATTGGCGACAAATGGCGGCTCTACACCAATTCTCCGCCTGTTCTACTTCCCCATTTGATAAAGTTCTCTGAAGAGGAAAATCTTGGTATTTTGAGCCTCAATACCTTGGCTCCCAGTCTCGAAGACGTTTTTCTGCAGATCACTGGACAACAAATAGGCACCATTAGTAATGAACCTTCCCCACAAAAATCGGGTATGAAACGTAAAAAAGGAAATCAATCATGAAAAACCTCTGGACACGTATCTTAGATGAACTTTCCCAAGCCTGGATAGTGACTCTCAAAGACATTAAAGTATATTACTTGCGCCCGGGAATGATCATGTTTGGCTTCCTGATGCCCTTCTTCATGTTTTTCTCCTTTTCCGTACGCCGCAATATGGCTGCTGGAGAGGGCATGTCCCGTTTGCTCGCACTCACCATTTTCTTCACTGCTGCCGCAGCAGGTCCCTTCATCATACCAACTGAAAGGCGTCTTGGAACTTATGACCGGTTGCTCGCAGCGCCCATGTCTTTATTTACGCTGCTTCTGGGAAAAATTGCTGTCGGTGCGTTCTTTGCCATCGCAGTCTCCTCCATTGCGGCAATCGTTGGTATCCTTTTCCTGGATGCCTCCATCGCCCAACCAGCCCTGATGATCGCAGGCATTTTCATCGGTTCATTTACATTTTCAACAATGGGATTGATCTTTGGCTCAATTCCCACCCGAAATCCCGGTGATGTCCAGATGCCAAGTACCCTCATTCGTTGGGTGCTGCTGTTCGTCAGCGGTGTTTTTGTACCTCTCTCAGAGATGTCCACCGTCGCCCGAGGTATATCTTATATTTCTCCGCTCACCTACGCCCAGGATTTGATGAATCATGCCGTTTTAGGAACAGGGGAACTCGCCCTTTGGCTCAACCTGTCCGTTCTTTTTCTTTCCGGTATCATTTTCCTGCTGCCGTCAATCAAACTGCACCAACGTGGACGTGTGCTTGGGTACTGAACCCAATCATGCTCTGCATCCAAGTCAAATTAACTTGTTTCTTTGAACAACGCCTTAAAAAAACAACCCCGATCTTATCAAAAGATCGGGGTTTCGATTTCTTATACGAGAATGTGATTCTTTACAACTCAGGGTTCTAATGTATCTACCTCAACCTGCAATTTCGCCTTGATCTGCCCGAAAGGCAGCCCGTTTTCGGCGCAATAATCATAAACCAGCATCAGGCGGTGGGGGATTTCTCCGCCAATGATCGTCTCGATTTGTTCTGCAGACACGCCCCAGTCCAGCAAGTCGGCAAAGATTGTTTTTCCCGCCACAACCATTTCATCTTGTTTTCTTTCAGCTGCTACATCATCGTTTTCACCCTCATCGACGGATTGAAGTTCAATATCTTCTGTAAATGAATCAGGGATTTCGTATTCTATCTCGATGGTATATGCATCCAGGTAGACGTTCTGCTCTGCGGTCAGATCAGCGTGACTTTTTAGAATATCCACCGCCGGTTGCAGCAGATAAGTGTTTTCTTCCTCATCTTCAAACTCGAAGGGAAGGCCAGTATAGAGGGCTACGAACCATTTCACCGAACCGTTGCCAATCTCTTGCTCCCCCTCAAATTCGGGATATATGGTTTCAAAATCCTGGTTATTAAAATTAACTGGATCAATCCCTGGCGGCAGGGCAAAAGCGTGACTCAGGATCTCCAGTGGGATGTTGAACATCTCGCTGATCTCGCCAAACCGGTGATTGCCGCGAATATCGGCGGGATAGTAATCCCCAGTTACAGTATTTTTACTTGCAGATTCCCCAACCGATTGGTTTCGTTGGACTGACTTAGGGTTTCTAACCGATACGGTTTTCCACAATCCCATAGCGGAGGCCCCAAATATTCCTCCGAATATAACGATGACAATGACGATGCCTAAAGTCTTTGATCGAATTTCCATTAGCGGCTTCCTTTGGTAGCAAAAATAACAGTATTCTCAATCGGGCACATTGCCTCTGTTGTACATTCGAGGCAGCCGATACACTGATGATCCCGTACCACATTTACATTGTGTACAGGGATATTCATGGGACAGGCATTGGTACATAGATCACACGATATACAAGAAGATTCTCTCCGCCGGATGGAGAAAACACTGAACAGATTAGTAATCCCTAATACCGCACCATAGGGACAGGCATATTTACACCAGGGTCGTTCCACGACCAGGGATCCCAGTAATGTGATTCCCAAAATTGCCAAACCTGTGAGAGCGACTTCTCCAGTCCAGAAGTTAAATAAGGCGTAATAAGGGTCAATATCGCCGAAGGCCAGTTTACCGGTCATGGCCGTCGCGTAAAGAACCCAAATCAGCAAGATATAGCGCAGATAGCGCAAGTATTGATCAATCCGCCGTGGGATGAAGTTGTTATAGTGTTTTTTAAAGAGCCGTTTGCCTAACTTACCAAGCCATTCCTGGACGCTCCCCAGCGGGCAAACCCAACCACAGAATACTGAACCGAACAAGAAGGACAGGATGAAAATTAGAATCATCAAAATGAAAGAAGATTGGTGGATTTTCTGGGTGAAAGTACCCAATGCGGCAAATTGATAAAGCGATACAACGCCCCCGAAAGGACAGATTGCATGCAGTGAAGCATTCGACAGTAGCGGTATTTCCACTCCCATGCCTTCCAGGACGTGATTGGTCGCGATCAATGCGATCAGTATAAAGAAAAAAATTTGCACGACGGTCCGCAGCCATATTTTGTTCTTGGTTAGTGATTTCAATAGAACCTCCTGTTTTAATGATCTTAATTAACGAAACCTGGAAGAATGTTATTGTTGAATACATTTCCACCAGGTTTCAGTACTTACCTCAATTTATTTGAAAATTATCGACGAAGGCAATCCTTTTATTTTCCGTAACCTTTTCGATAGCCATATTCCATCATCGTGCTCTGTTGAACGCCCTCTTCGAGACAGTCACCTGTGTTATCACAGATCCCCTCAGAAAAGTTCACTGCAGGCATTTGATTGCCCCGTGAGGTTAAACGATCTACCTGTTCTAAAGTTAATCGTCCTTCCGCTACTGCCTGGGCCATAGCCTCGGCGCGGGCTGCAGTGATCATGTCGCTAATTGCCGCAGGATCGTATTCTAGACTCAAAGCAATTTCTGAGAAAGATTCCCCATTTTCCATGCGTGCAGTTAAAATATCGTTGTCGATATCTATTGCATCTGCCAGACTCTCATGGATGAGATCTTCTAGAATGCCATCCAGATTGATCGATTGCTCGAGGGGTATACCAGTACCGGTACCAATAGTTCCTCGGTTTCCATAACCTACAGGATTTTCTACATCATTTCCCACGCCCCCATTGCCAGGACCACCTTGGAACAATTCAGATGCGAACACCGGGCTGACAACAGAGAAGCTCAAAAGTGTAATACTCAATACTGCTACTAACATAACAACTTTTTTCTTCATTATTTGCTCCTAGTCTTATGTAAAATGTAATTTTTATCAAACTTGTGTGTAGTATAAATTACAATTATTAGCAAATAATTAAGATGATGTGAGTAAGTTGTGAAGAATATAGTACATTACGTTAATGCATTTAATCGGTCTATAATGTAATTGGCGGTTAATGCCCCTTTTGGAAATCAATGTCTGCAGCGAAACCTGCCTTGGATTAATAAACTCAGAAACATTGACCTGAATCTCAGCAGAATACTGATTTTGCAATCAATAAAATGTGTTTTGGGAGGAAAAGGAAGACATGAAACGTTATTCAATCTGGAAAATCTTAAAATACCCTCCGCAATTCTTTTATGCTATTGGACTGGGACCGATTTATGGCCGATTGGTGCTGCTGCTGACCACTACAGGAAGGAAGTCTGGTTTAGCGCGGGTCACCCCCTTACAGTATGAAGAAATAGATGGCAAGATCGTGATCGGCTCCGCACGGGGTACCAAAGCGGATTGGTACCGTAATATACTGATGGATCCAATAGTAACTGTCCGGGTTAAATCCCGGGAGTTTAATGGTCTGGCTGAGCCGGTGGAAGACCCTGAAAAGGTGGCTGATTTTCTTGAATATCGTTTGCGGAAACATCCTCGAATGATTGGATTCATAATGCGGCGGGATGGATTTCCTCCAAATCCGACTCGAAGAGATATAGTAGCGTATTCAGCCAATAGGGCGCTGGTTATCATCACACCAGAAATGAATTAATGTTCACCAGCCTGGATGAATAGAAATTTACTAAAATACATATTGGAATCTGATAAGAAGGACAATATGAACCATATCAAAACTGCTGAACAGATAGAAATCCAGGAAACGATCCTTGCCAATTATCATAATGGCCATGCTCTGTATGACCCTGAGCTTTATAGGCAGATCTTACATCCAGAATGGAAATTCTTTCTCCTGGTAGATGATAAATTAAAGATTGTCGACAGGAAAGAATTCTGTACTTGGTATGCTCCTGAGAATCTTGATCCAGACCTGGAATGGGAAACTGAATTTTATAGCATTGATGTGACGGGTGATCAGGCTGCTGTTAAGTTAAGAATTGAAAACCAAAATGTTAAATATATTGATTATCTGAACCTGATGAAGATTGATGGAAAATGGTGGATTGTTCATAAATTATCGCATGATCAACAAAAAAAGTGAGGGTAAAGATGAGCGAGGTAAATGACCTGATCCAGCGGATTGACACAGTACGGAATGAAATGAAAGTTGTTGTCGAGAGCACGGATCCCAATCTTGAGATTTTTCCCGGCTGGACGATCAAAGAAGTCCTGGTAAATATCACTTCCTGGGAAATTGTCATTCACAAGGCAATTCTTGCTTTCAGGGCTGGAGACCCGCCCTATTTCTTAAGGGAACAGGATTTTGACCTCTTTAATAAAAACGAGGTGGAAAAACGTTCTGATTGGGGATTGGAACAGGTGATTCGGGAATGGGAAGAGGAGAGGGAGGATCTTAAAAAGACGATTCTAAAATTGAAAGAAACCGATTTACCAATAGAAATGGTTCTTCCCTGGGGTTCTGATCGAACAGTTTATGAGCTGATAGAAATCATCGAAGAACATGAAGTTGAGCATATGGAAGATATCAAAAAAGCAACAAAATGATTGTGCTTCTAAAAACTCATTCATTTACCTAATAATGCTCTTTAAATCTTTAGGGAAAATTAATTCTAGGAGATATTAAGCAAAATGGAGAAATCGGAAACCAATCATGATTTAAGATCTGGATTGATATCCTGGGCGATCAAAGGAGTTACCTACAAAGCCTATGTGGCAGCAGTTTTGATGTTTGCTGCCGGGTCCTGGAAATGGGTCGCAGGTTGGGTTTATGTGATCATTTTTTTACTATTTGATCTGGCCACAGCGATTGTGGTTTTCCCCCGCAACCCGGAGCTGCTGATCGAACGCTCATCCGCGCATTCGGATGCGAAGACCTGGGATAAAAAAATCATGCCCCTGGCAGCCGGTATTCTACCCCTGATCTCCTGGATTATGGCTGGTTTGGATTTTCGTTGGGGATGGAATCCTCCGGTTAGCAGAGAAATTCAGCTTCTGGCAGTATTTATGACTATTTTGGGTCATGGGATTATCGTCTGGGCTATGGGTGCGAATGCCTTCTTTTCACCCCTGGTTAGGATCCAAACAGAGAGGGGACATACTGTAGCGGCGGGTGGTCCCTACCGGATCATCCGGCACCCCGGGTATCTGGGAGCGATGCTCTTTTCAATTTCTGTGCCCATATTGCTCGCATCCTGGTGGGCGGTGATCCCTGGTCTGGCATCGGTTGTCTTATATATTGTGCGGACCTCGCTTGAAGATCAAACTCTGCAGGATGAATTAGCAGGATACCGAGAATTTTCCGAAAGTGTAAAATTCCGGCTCATTCCCGGGTTATGGTGAATTCTCTCCCTGATAACGGTACTTAATGGCATTAATTTAAGTGGAATAATGAAATTAAATCATTATGAACTAGATCCTAAGGGTCACTTTGTCACGGCAAATGGAATAAATATCTATTACCGGGACCAGGGGATTGGACAACCATTGATCCTCTTACACGGGGGGACAGACACTCACAGACTCTGGAATCCATATCTCCCGATCTTCTTGGAGTATTTCCGGGTTATTACTCCTGACAGCAGGGGGCACGGACGAACAATGAGCCTTTCCGGGGAATTGAGCTACCGGATGATGGCGGATGACCTGGTAGCCTTAATCCGGGTTTTGGAGTTGGATCACCCATTAATTTTTGGCTACAGCGATGGCGGACAAGCCGTTCTGGATTTTGGTATACGCTACCCGGGTTTTGCAAAGGCTCTGATTATTGGCGCCGCCTGGTATCGTTTTTCGAAAGAATACCAGGATGCTTTAAGAAATGCTGGATTTGTGGGTCCAGGTGAAATTAATTATCAGGTATTTGAAAAAAATGCCCCGCCGGACTGGATAGAAAGCATGCGCCATTCCCATCCTCATCCAGATTCTGACTATCCCCGGACCCTGCTTGAAACACTGGCATCATTATGGTGGACACCGCTGGATTACCGGGCAGAGGATTTCCAACATATCACTGAGCCAACCCTGATTTTAATGGGGGAGCTGGATGAAATGATTCCTTTGGCAGAAGCCAGGGAAATGGCAGAAATGATACCCCGGGCTGAGCTGACTGTGATACCGGGTGCAGCTCATAATGATGTTCTGATTGAGAATGGTTTATTTCTTAACCTGGTTCTTGATTTTCTGAAAACACAATCTGATTAACTATTTTCTATGGTTTATTTCCTCCCCTTTTGGATATAACTATTTTTGGTATACTTAACGCCGTTGATTTTATAGATTATTTATTATAAGGAAATTAATTGATGAAAGATTTTAAGTTTTTGCTTGACCCCATGAGACTGCCATTTTTGATCTTAACACCCGCGTGTGTTGTGTTGGGATTGGCTACAGCGATCTGGACATCCGGCCAGGTTAATTGGTTCCATTTTTTCCTGGTGTTGATAGGTGCCCTATCTGCTCATATCAGTGTGAATACCTTTAATGAGTACTTCGATTTTAAAAGCGGCCTGGATGCAAAAACTACCAGGACACCGTTCAGCGGAGGATCCGGTATGCTGCCTGAAAACCCTGAGATGGGGAAAGCTGCTTTAATCATGGCCTGGGTATTCCTGGTGATTACCGCTGTAATCGGTATATATTTCGGTGTAAGGATCGGTCTGGGTATTCTTCCGCTGGGAATTCTGGGCCTATTACTTATTTACTTCTATACAGAATGGATCACCCGCTACCCACTTTTGTGTTTAATTGCCCCAGGTATGGGTTTTGGTCTATTGATGGTGATGGGTACTGATTTTGTCCTTTCCGGCGGATACAGCTGGACTGCCTTTATCGCCTCATTAGTGCCGTTTTTCCTGGTGAGCAACCTGCTTTTGCTTAATCAATTCCCTGATGTGGAAGCCGATCAATCTGTTGGCCGAAAACATTACCCGATTCAGATCGGAAAACAAAAGAGCAGCCTGATTTACATTTCCTTTCTGCTGCTTCCCTTTGCCGCGATTGGTTTTGGGATTGCCACTGGATTATTTCCTCTTTCCAGCTTGATCGGTTTTCTGAGTCTGCTGCTGGTTTTACCAATTATCAAGGGAGTTTTAGCTCATGCTGAGGAAACTGAAAAATTGATTCCGACCCTCGGGCAAAATGTGATTATTAACCTGGTCACTCCTGTCCTGGTTGCAGTTGGTATGTTTATTGGCTGGCCTGGATAGTGCGTAATTATTGAAGAAACAAATTCAAAACCCGCTGCTCAACAGCGGGTTTTGGTTATTAATTACTGGTTATTATTGGTGTTTGGAACTAAAATTAGATATGAAATTTCTCTGGAAAAATCTTATCCGTATTTCCCCTTTACTAGTATCAATATGATCGAGTAGTCATTCCATTAACCCACTCTCTGGAGGTATGGTCATGAAAAAATCTTTGGTGCTTGCACTGCTTGGAAGTTTATTTTTTGGAATAATCCTGAGTGGGTGTTCTCCGGTTGAAGAACCTCCCCCTCCTCCAGCATCATCTACCCCACAACCGAAACCGCCTTCCTCCACACCAAAACCATCCGCAACCGCAACTGAAATACCAACCCCCACACCCTTGCCTGGCGCTCTGGTTTTCCCGCTGGATAGTTTTGATGAAGGTATTCCCTGGCTTCCTTATGATCCAGCAAAAGTTCCCTTAGTGTACTTTACGTTTTTTAATCTCACCAAACCCCCGTTCGATTATGTTCTCGTCCGCCAAGCTTTTGCGGCAGCAATAGATAGAGATGTGCTGGTTGAAATAACAGAAAAATATTTTTTACCCGAAGTATCAGATCCTCGACCGGCAACAAATTTAACTCCACCAGAAATCTTAGGTAGGGATCTGTATCATGAAGTCGGAATCCCTTTTGATCCTGAAAGAGCCCAAGAACTGTTTGAGAAAGCAGGATACATGGATTCGAGTGAGTTTCCACCAGTTACATTTTTGGTTAATGTGAGCAATGCTACCGCGCCTGGAATTCACCTTGTCATTGCCAAAGCAATGGCAGACATGTGGAAGGTACACTTGGGTGTGGATGTTACAGTAGAAATAACCAACTGGGGATTATTTAAAGAACGCTTATCCTCAAACCCTCCTGATTTGTTCCGCTTAGGTTGGGCAGCAGATCTCAATGATCCAGATAATTTCTTGAAGGAAATATTCAGTTCAGGATCTGATTATAATTATGGCAGTTACTCCAATATTGAATTTGACGAGTTGGTGCTCCGAGCCAGGGAGATCAGTGATCCCGCGGAGAGGCAAATCCTTTACATTGAAGCGGAAAGGATCTTGTGTGAAACTGATCCGGCGATCATACCTATCTACCATGGATTTTCTGATTTAAGTCAGTGATGGAAGAAAGTTTGTAAACATGGAGATGCTGAATCTTGCTTTCCAGGTCATGAATGAAACCGATATCCCGGAAGTCACCCCGATCATGAAACGGGCTTTTGACGATGATGCCCAGAAGCATCTCGGGAAAGAAAGCGGCGGTCCTCCGGGTTATGATAACGGTGATTTTTTTCGCACCTGGCTGCTGCCTTACCAGGAAAGTGTCGGCTACAAGATTTTGGCTGGGCAAATTTTGATAGGAGGGATCATTGTCTGGATCCTGCCGGAAGGCAACAATATCCTGGGGACGATCTTTGTAGATCCAGCTTTTCGAGATCAAGGAGTTGGGTTTAATACCTGGCAATTTATTGAATATACTTATCCTGAGATTCTAAGCTGGCGCCTGGGGACTCCTGTCTGGGCAATTAAAAATCACTATTATTATGAAAAATGCGGTTTTAAATAGGTTGACTCAGATCCGCTGATTCCCCCAGAAGAAGATAGTGTGATTTACCGGAAAGAGTTGATGTAATTCACAATGAGGTGAACAATGACACCTGAAATTGTTTTCCGTGTCCTGATGATATTCGCATTTATTGCTATGTTTGCTATCCGGATTTATTTCCAATCTAAAGTTTTACACGAGAAACGTGAAATTAATATCCAGGAAAACAAACTCAGTCTTGTTTCCGGAAGCATTGCCGCCTTAACCACTCTGGTGTTTGGTGCGGAGTATATCTTCTTTCAAGGCACGTTCCGGTTTACTTATCTGTTGGATTTTCCAGAATGGCTTCGCTGGCTGGGAGTAATTATTCTAGTGGCAGGTATTTCCTTGCTTGGATCAGCTCATTATCATTTGGGAAAGAGTTTTCACTCCCTGATTGTTTCGAAAGATAAACATCAACTAGTAACATCTGGCCCTTATCGCTGGATTCGACATCCAATATATTCATCATACCTGATGAATTATCTGGGAGGGGGGTTGCTAGCATCAAACCTGGTTTTGACCTTTGTACCGATCATTTTCTTCGGATTAATGATTATCAACCGCATCCCCCGGGAAGAAGCACTTATGCAGGAAGAATTTGGCCAGGATTATGTTGACTTGGAAAAAAAGACTGGAAGGTTATTACCATCTTTGAATAAAAATATATATTTAATCTCGTTGAATGAGGAAGATAAATGAACCCGGGATCAATGGATTATTAATAGACTTCAAAACATAAATGGCTCTCCTTGTTATCGATGATCCCCTTCCTGGTAGTTTTTATTGGGATATACCAACTCAGTTCGGCTCTCGGTCCTGCTGGTTTTCTTTTATTTGTTGACCTATATTTTCCAGGCAGGAAGTTGTATCAGCTGTCCCACCCGGGGATAATATTACCCGGCAATCTCTTGTTTAGTCTACACCCGGCGAATATCCTTCAACTTCCCCCTCGACAGAGTTTAATCAGAGAAAAGCGATGCGCTTGGGGTCCACTCAGGATATCTGTCCCGAGGTATCTCGAAGGGCTTTGCTAATTCGTGAGCTGGAGATTACCAAGACTTTTGTATTGATGAATTATTGCACCTGAGGGGGAATATCTTTCCCTGAATACCAGCTTTCTGCTATGTCTCTCCATTTTGGATTTAAAGATTCGATTAATTGAATCTTTTTTTTTCTTCTCCAACCTTTGATTTCCTTTTCACGTGCTAAGGAAACTGCCCGCTGGGCAGTCACGTTGGACTATCCAGAATTTGAAATGGAATACGAATACGTGGCCATCAACCACCCGGATCATTATGCCATTTATGATGGAGATGTGCTCTCTTCAACTGGTAATAAAGTCCCGGTTGAGAAGTATGAATCCCGCTACCTGGAATCTCATGTTCCCCAATCCACTGCATTGCACAGCCATACCACCGATGGAAATTCCTATTTTGTTGGTCCCCTGGCTCGCTACAACCTGAACTTTGAACAGCTCAGACCCACCGCCATGGAGATCGCCAAGGAAATTGGTTTTGTGCCCCCGGAGTTTAACCCCTATAAAGGCTTACTTGCCCGGGCAATTGAAATCATAGAAGTATATGATGTGGCCATTGAATTGATGGAAGCTTATGATCCTCAGGGACCTCCCTATGCTGAATTTGATTTAAAAGACGGGGAAGGGTATGGGGTCTCAGAAGCACCTCGGGGGCTGCTATATCACCGGTACAAGGTTGGCAAAGATGGGTTGATCAAAGAAGCCAAGATTACTCCCCCAACTGCTCAAAACTATGCCCAGATGGAAAAAGACCTGGCGAAATTGGCTCCTCAAGTATTGTTTGACCGCTCTGAAGAAGAAGCCAGCCTGGAATTGGAGCACTTGCTGCGCTCCTACGATCCCTGTATTTCCTGCTCAACGCACTTTCTGAAGTTAAAACACGAAAAGATCTAAGATCCAATTTGTGGAAATAAAAAAATCCTGGGGTTCATTAAAAGAACTCCAGGATTTTTGTTGTTTGATAACATTTGCTGAAGAATTAATTACCACCTAAGAGAGAAAATAGAATTTGAATCAGATACGGCAACAAGGCCAACAATCCCATCAGGGGATGCCCTCTCCTGGTTGAGTTCCTTGAATCCCAACTAAAAAGATATACTGCTAAACCAAAAGCCAGGAAACCCCCTGAAAATAATACCAGAACGGACCCCCAGGGAGAAAAATCAGGGGTGCCGCTCATTGCTAAAGCATTGAATGCGTTCATCCCGTGGGTTGAAGGAAGCAATTGGAATCAAATCAGCTCCTCGCACCATACCCCCATTCGGCTCCCTCAGCCCTTCAGACTCTCCAAAATGCTGGCTTATCCCTTACCCCATGGATCAGGAACAAAACTCCAGGTGTTGCTATTATTAAAAATATCGGTCCCCTCGGAAAGGAGCCGG
>Ga0255364_10038_pt1 | contig 38428 bp, 34 predicted proteins | sample ANMaggSSYBR01G12_FD_182087 | JGI IMG/M metagenome (GOLD analysis project Ga0255364, IMG submission 182087) | Sediment cell enrichment communities from methane seep in Santa Monica Basin, California, United Staets - ANME aggregate JGI... | ecosystem: Environmental > Aquatic > Marine > Cold seeps >...
ATTCAATAAGGCCATTATTGATACGGGTCTAAATAAAAATAAGAACTGGGTGGATAATGGAGGAAGGCTTTTCCTTCTGCCTTCCAAGCCCAACCTGGACAAAGTTCTTGCCAATGCTCATTACTCCCTGTTGGGAGCGGTAATTCGCGAGATCCCCCTTCCCGACAATGTATTGATATTAATCGATACCGGATCCAGTAGTGATAGCGTGCTGGCTGGCGTTGGAGCGTCCGATGTTGTTTTTGTTCCCCTGATTATGAGCAAGCAGGATATCTTGCCGGTGTTTGAAACTCTGAGAACTATCCAGATCATGCAGAGGAAAAGCGAAACCGATAAACCAGTAATGGGTGGGTTTATCATCAACCAACCAGGTGATACCCAATGGGAAGCGGAATACGTAAATACATATCGGATTACCCTTGATGAATACAGAAAAGAATCCAATTTGCGCTGTGTGTCCGAAGACCAATTCTTTTTCTTGAAAACTTCCAGGGTGATCAGGAGTGGCGCCTTTCTTGAATGGCCGTTGCGTAAGGATTTTTATACATTTGCCAAGATGTTGGCAGGTACCATACATAAAACATAATTTTGATAACCAGGAACAAGTGGTGTGACTGAGTGGTTACTTAGTAACCACTTCTTCCATCGGGTACTAGGACAAAGCTAACCGTCCTTTCAGGAGATTAATTATGACCCCTTCTAAATCAACTTCTATAAACAAGGCTAAGGCGTTCAAAGAGGCCCGGTGGGCTGGCGATGACATTAATGATCCTGATCCAAATGTCGATGTTTTATATTCTCCAGAAATATCCAGGGGCATCCGTAAGCTTTCTTTTATTCTCTTTTCTGAGATTTTGGAAGACAGTCCGGTTCAGAGCCGGGCTAATGTGTTTGATCCAAAGAAGTCCAATAAAGATAAAGAGCTGCTGGAGTCTATCAAGGTAAGTGGGATTGTTCAACCAATCGTTGTTAGGTCTTTAGAGGACAGCGATGATAATTTAGGCTTTGGTGTAAAAGAAGGAGATCGAAAGTTTGCCATTGTTGCCGGCCATAGACGGGTTGCCGCGGGGAAGGCAGCGGGTTTGAAAGGAACCGAGGCCATGATCGCCAGGTCAGACGATGACCACGAGTTGGTTACTCTGGCAGAGAATATGGGCAGGAGAGAACTCTCTTCTTATGAAAGAGCCCTGGCACTCAAGTCTCTTCAGGAAAGGAGAAACATGAGCGTCCGCAAAGTATCTGACGCAGCAGGCGTTTCACATACTCTAACAAGCAGGTTGTTCAGCGCCCTGTCTGCGCCGGATCCTCTTCATAGCGCTTGGAGGGAAGGGGCTATTTCAACTAATGTTGTTGTGGACCTCAAGGACCATTGGGGAGCTATTGAAGTATTGAAAGACAAAGCTCTGGCTGGGATGATAAAAGGCCTGACACAAGCCGGTGCAAAAAGCTTACGGGACCAACTTGACGCCGGCACTAACCTGGCTGACGCACTGACTTCCATGGGCTCACCATCATTACTTGTAGAGCAAGGGGTTGAATCTGTAGGCAAGCGAGGCCCCTACAAAAAATCGGACAAGCGTGACGTCTTCAAGAACAACAAGGCTTACAAGGAGGCCTTCGTCGCTGCTGTCCAGGATGTGTTCTCCAAGATCGACCAGGACAAGGCTGAGGACTTATTCAACATCGCAATATCCCAATCGGTAAATGACGCTGACACGCTTTGGGCTGCGGCGGGATACATTGCTAAAGGCGGCGATCAAAAGAAGGCCGTTGAACTGGCTTTGGCTGCCATGCAGATTCCCGGTGCCAGGAGCTTGATTAACAAAGAGATCCAGTTGATGAAAAAAGCAGCAGCGAATTTGAATAAATTCAAATCGAAAGACAAGAGCGTGGCGCCATTTGTAAAAAAGTATTTTCCCGGGATCTGATTTTCCAACCAGTATCCGTTTTAGGTATTAGAACGTTTGTTCTACTTAGGAGACTATAATTACATTTAGCAACGCGGCCTTCGCATCATAAATAATTCCTGAATACTGCTTAAACATATTTCAGGATTTTGACTATGTCCAGTTCTTTGCAGGTGTGGTACACCATATTTATAGTTCTTGTTGGTAGGCGTAAAATAAGAGGTTTGTCTATTTATATTAGCTAGGATAAGAAATGGCACAAATCACAATCGAAGAGCATTTGGCAAGTATGCTAAAGACTAGCCCCGAGACCTGGCTTGTTGATCTGGCCAGTATGCTCCAGGAACTGGGGGATCTAGATAGCGCTCTAGCCGCTTCCCGGGCTTTTGATCTTTCTCGGAACAATTCAGCTGCCCAGGGTTTGAAGAACCTCGTTGACGGATATCACACGATCAGCCAGGAACTAAAAGGCACCAATCTTACCAACAATCAAATACACACCATTCAAATTACACTCCATGCGCTGGGACGAAACATTATGAAGTTGTCCAAGTTGCAGGTAAATAACGAAACCTATTCTCAATCCAATGAACAAGGAGATTTGAAATCATGATTAATAGACGCCTTCTCATCATCGGTGTAGTCATCGCCATTGTTTTTGGCGCAGCGATCTTCTACATGGCCTTCGCAATGGGCCCCAAAGCACCTGTCCTTGTGATCGCCGCTAAGGAAGACATCCATGCCGGCACAAGGGTAGATCAGATCCCAGAAGCCAGCCTGGCAAAAATCCCGCTTTCTGGCGACAGCTTACTCCTCAGCTCTTACCTGACTGAGGCTACCTGGCTGAGCATCCAGTCTGCGGGTGGTGTTGTCGTCCGCAACGTCTACCAGTATGAGGCTATACCGCTCTCTTCTATTGCTTCTGGAGGGAACCCGCGGGTTTCTGATATCCCCGAACTGGGACTCACGGACCCCAACCTGGTTGTTGTATCTCTCAAAAACGCTGGCGTTCCCAACGCGATCAGGCCCGGAGACCGGGTAGACCTGGTCGTGGCTGTCGTGCAGCGCGATGAACGTTTTGAATTATCTTCTCCCCAGGTTCCCCAGGTCGCTCCCGAGGTATTTGAAGAAACCGATCCTGATCTCGCGCCAACTTCTACTCCCATGTTCACTCCTACGCCAACTCTGACCCCAACACCAACGATCTCGCCAGAGTACCCCCTCGCAAAAGTGATCGTCCAGTATGCGGGTGTAGCTGCGGTACAACGCGATGAGCGCGCATCCTCTGGCGACGGAATTGAACTGGGTGAGATCACAGCCATCGATGTAGTCATTCCTCGTGAAGCCGTTGAATTTGTAATGATGGCAGATGCGGCCGGACAGCTTGGCCTTTCCCTGCTGTCCCCCATGGTAGAAGGGGAAACAGACCTGGCTCCAACACTGGGCGCGCACTTTGAAGACCTTCTTGACCTCTTCAAAACTGACCGGTACCTATTAACGGAGTAACCTTATATGACAGATAACCTTACACCAGAGAGCCAGGAGGTATTCGAGGGCATTATCGTCGCCCGGGCAAACACGATCGAACAGATCGCAGAGCCTTTTACCCGTGGGAAAGATACACCCCTGGTTGCAACTTTAACTATAAGTTCTTTTGACGAAGAGCAGCTGGCCAATATTCTGCCGTCAACCGGCGCCTCTTTCCTGATGGTGGATTTTCATGCGGAAGGCATCTCCATTGAAAAGCTCTTCCGGATCCGCGAAAAGGTCGATTACCCATTCGCCTTGATTGGTTTGGTTGAAGCCGATTCAAACAAAGAAAGCGTGATCGAAAACACAGGCCTGGACAAGATATACAACATCCCCTTCACTCCAGGTATTATCCATACCATCAAAAGAGAAATGCCCGAAGTTATCAAGACCACCCAGGCCAACTGGGGAAAGGGTGCCTGGAACGTAGCACCCGACATGATCCGCAAAGCTGCCCAACAAGCAGGAGGAGCTCCCTGGGAGCGCCACAAGATCGGGGTATGGTCTCCAAAAGGCGGCGTGGGCAAAACCTTCCTGGCCACAGAATTAGGCGTGGCCCTGTCCGGAATCGGAGGAAGAAATTGTGTCCTTGTAGATGCCAACATGAATGGTGGACACGTTAAACTCCGTCTTGGATTTGACACTGCCGGCAACAAGCGCAGTATTGTGGATGCTGCCAATATCTATAAGCTGGACGGCGGGAATGGCCGTCCGGAAGCAATCAAAAAAGCACTTGCAGAAGAAATGTTTTTGAAGGGGGGCGGGCAGGGGAACCTGGACCTGCTGGCCGGTGTGGACAGCATGATCGAATCACAGCATGATGCCTTGGCCACCGAAGCTGGCTATAGTTTCGCCCAGTCAATGATGGACCACCTCAGGCGCCATTATGAGTTTGTGATCGTGGACCTTGGATCCAGTACAAATGTAGGTGTTCACCGCGGCGTGCTGATCAAACTGGACACTGTCCTGATAGTAGCTGAACCAGGACTGACCAGTATCAACGATTCCAGGACAGGCGCGAACCTGCTGGAAAAGATCGGTGTTCCCCGAAACGATATCAAGCTGGTGATCAATAAATGGCTGCCAGACGTGGGCTTAAGTATGAAGGAAGCCAGCGCTACTGCGAATCTTACTGTGGCCGGCTTGATCCCATTTGATGCCACGGGCAACGTGACCCGCGCTGAAAACGAGGGGATATCATATGTAGCCAAACACGCATCCTCATCCAAGATGCCGCAACATACGCAGAAGACCATGGACGGGATCATTGATGTCGCTGCCCGGTTCTACCCCCCGATCGGATTTGCCTGGAACCAGCGCAAATCTGAACAAAAGAAAAAAGGACTCTTTAACAGGAAATAACAAGAGATAAAATATGCTCGAGAATAACGATAAAGGTGATTCTGAAAAAACTGACATCAAATGGGAAACTATGTCCTTTGATGGAGACCTCCCTGAAACCAAGGGCGGTGTAAGAGGATTTGATATCGCCCTGGGTGAGGTGAGGACGAAACTAGGGGAGCGCTTTTCTTCGTCGGAACTTCATCAGGGTGGGGAAGAGGTCCGAGCGCAGGCTCGCATAATATCTAAAGAGGTCCATGTAAGCTACCAGGGCAGGGCGATCAAAGAAAATCTACCACCTTTGCACTATACGCCGGATGATTTTGTTACCCAGGCAATCTCATACACTTTTGGCTTGGGACCGATCGATCATCTCCTGGAAGATGAGACAATCGAAGACATCGCCATCAATGGACCCAATGAAGTCATGATCTACAGGAGCGAGTGGGAACGGACTGATATCACTTTCCCCAATAAATCGGTCCTGCTGAACATACTCAATACTGCCCTAGCCAAGGCCGAAAGAACTGTCAACCGCATCAAGCCTATTGTAGATGCTGCTATCGAATACAACCGCTACAGCGTGGTAACCCAGCCCATTGCCAACCCAGACCCTACCGCCGTGATCCGGATCCCACGCCACGCCGGCATCGAACTGATCGATCTTTATAAACCCTGGCGAGTAAAGAAGGACTCACCAAACTCTCAGGCTATAGCAAACGAAATAAAAAATTCCCCCCTCCCGGATTACCCGGACCTGGAATTGACCAACATCCTTTCCAAGGAACTGACCTATTATCTGCATGGAGCAGTGCTGGCCGGCCTATCCATTGCCGTGATCGGACCAACGGGTGTAGGCAAAACCGCGTTGATCACCGCGCTGGGCCGTTGCCTGCCAATTGATTATCGAGTACTTATCATTGAAGACACTCCGGAGATCAGGCTGTTTCCTGATTCGGATGTTCCTAATAATGTACTCACACTGCAGACCCGTCCACCATCCCTGGAAGATGTGCCGGAGATCTCGCAAGCTGACCTGGTCAAACTGGCTCTGCGTCAGCGCCCTGACGCACTGACCCTTTCTGAGGCAAGGGGAGGGGAGGTTTTTGATCTTTTGAATGCGCTCTATACCGGGCACAAAAATGGATTAACCACCTTCCACGCCTACGGCCTGCAGGAAATGCAGAGCCGTCTGGCTATGATGATCAGCCAAAGTGAACGAGGCCGTCACCTCCGCATGAGTCAAATAGCCCAGATCATATCCACCGCGATAGATATCGTCATCGTGCTTGAGAAAGAAGGGAACAACAGGAGAGTCAGGGCGGTTGGGGAAATGAATGGACAGGTCAACACGGGCAGCGGAGATCCAGAACCCAGGATTGACCTGATCTTTGAATATTCGGGTGGAAAATCCCCGAAATTGAACGGGCCGCTAATCACTTCCCTTCATGCCCAGCGCTTTTCTAATGCCGGCATACCAGAATGGATCTACAAAGCAGCATAAGGAGTTTTGCTGATGACAATACAAAATCTAACCTACTTACTACTGGCATCAGGTGTAGCGATAGGTGTATTAATTATTTTTATTGCTTTTGCTAACGTTGGCTCCGCCCGCACAGGGATGCAGCGCCTGAGAGCGCTTGCTAAAGCCGATGAAGAATCCGGAGCTGTCACGCCTCGTCCAGACATGGACATGAGATCTTTTTATGGAACCTGGCAGGCAGGAGGACTTGACCTGGCACTGAGGCAAGCGGACCTACAGGTCACAAAAAGCGGCTTCCTCAGGGTGGGGCTTTTGGGCGCTGCCGGCGGCTTTGCTCTAACCTACCTGGTACTGGGAGGGATCCTGACCTCGGTATTTGCCAGCCTTGTGGTTTTTATTCTATATCTGCGTTGGTTGTTTGCCAGAAGGGACCAGGTATCTATTGAATACGAAGAAGCCCTGGCTGATGCTGCGGCATCGATGGCGGTTGGCGCTCAACTGGGAGGAGGTACAGCGCACGGCGCGATATCCAATGCGGCCCAGTATGCTCCCCCCATGGTGGCAGAAGACCTGGAGCAGGTATCAAGAGGCCTGGTCCAGGGAGAAGACCTCAAGAAAGCCTTCTTCCCAATCCAAGAACGCAGGCAATCACCTATGCTCAATATCCTGGTAAGTACACTTGTGGGGTGGGAGAGGCACGGCGCGAACCGACCGCTGGGACAGATCCTGGAGCCAATGACCGAAACCATCCGGGAGAATGCTGCTACCAGGAAAAAGGTCACTGCCGACCTGTCCGGCATCCGGATCCAGATGCAGGTCCTAGCTGTAGCCCCTTTTATTTTGGCTGCGCTAATGCGCTTCACTTCTGTAGATTATGCCAATTTCTATTCAAGCTTCGCTGGCGAGATCACCATGATGGGATCTTTCCTGCTTTCGGCTCTTGGTGTGCTGATCGGTGAACGAATGCTCAACGAGGTCAACAAGGTCATGGACCTTGGAGGAGAAGAGTAAATGCTGCTTAACACAACTATCCTGGCTGTCCTGTCCGGACTTTTTGGTCTGGGCATATTAATTATCTTCGCCGCTTTTGCTGTCCCGCGGGTGATGAGCAACCGGTTCGTCGAAGACGCTGATGGGACCAAACGAATAGGATCGGTCGCTGAGGCGCAGGTTCTGTCGGCCATGGTTGCCGACCTGGGAAAATCAATCGGAAAAGAAAAAGGAGACCTCGAGGAGCTGCTGAGAAAATCAGGATATATCTACCAGTCTCCCCAGGAATATTACGCCCGCAGGATCTACACCTCCTTGATCACCGCAGTTCTGGGTGGAGCTCTCGGCTACTTTTTGGACCTGGGGTTCGTGATAACCGCTTCCCTGGTTACTGGAGGTCTTTTCTATGGTTTCTCCATGCCATCTCGGGCTGTTCAGAAATCGATCAAGACCAGGCGCGAACGCATTCAAGACGAAATGGGGTTCGGCCTGGAACAATTGGTGAACTTGCTCAATACTGGCACCAGCCTTTCTGACAGCCTTTCGCAGATGAGGGATTTTGGTCTTTTCGGGAAGATCTGCGACACCGTTTCATCCGGATTACAGACAAACAAAGAAATCGATAGCATCGTGAACGATGTGACAAATTCAGTGCCGGCACCAGCCCAGCTGCGCGAGTTCCTTGGCTTGATCAAACAGAGCCAAATTGGTGGTGAAGTGCAAGTACACGCCATGCAAACAATGGCCAGAATGCTGCGCCAGAGGCTTTCCAACCGGATCCTCGAGATTGGCGGCAGGGCAAAGGTTAAGGCAGTCCTGGTCAATACTATGATCATCGTATTGGCCTCGCTGATCATCATCGGTGTGCCTGGTGTAAGCATGTTCATGGGCATCGGGTTCTTCTAGGAGGAGGATGAGTTAGAGATATGTATCACTCGAGTGGAGGTTGGCCGAAAGTTGATCAAGAGGAACAGTTAGGGCTGCTCCAAGATCAAGTCTTGGTACTTAATATACTCTTCAATGAGAAACGGCTTTACTTATTGCGCTGGCATGATATAGACGAGCTGTTTTTCGGTTTAGGTGTGGTGCAAAAGAAAATCTCACCGAACAAAGTCTCTGCCTGTTTCAACGGCGTGAATGCCGAGTTTGAGATTCCCCGTGTAGGAGAACCGGTTCCCAAAGAATTGGCTCTGTCTGTGAGAAAGTTTTTGATGGAGGCCAGCAAAGATCTGTTCATTTAGCTTGGATAAAGTAAAGGGCGCTCAAGGTGCTTGGGACATGAAAAACGGTAAAAAATGGCTTGATTCAGGATTATTGATTCTAAGAATCATTCTGCTCCTAGTGGTGAGCGGAGGAGCACTTTTCGCTATTCGCTCCACAGACGCCGCCTCTGAGCCCCAGATAGGCCCCTATACAGTGATTCAGCTACCTCTTGAGGATCTGCCGGCCTTGCCAGAAGGTCAGATCTACAATCCTGTGGTTGAGTTAACTTCTGGTGAACCCATCCGTCTTCCATCGTATTTACCAGGTGGTCAACCGCTTCCTAATAATTATTCGCTCAATACCCTGGCAACGGCTGAAGCGTGGGACTCGCAAGAAGAATTGACCCAACCTTTTCTGCAAGTTCTCTATGTACTAGATGATCCACGGGAAGTGCCGCTGGCCAGATATGTATATAACAGCGAGGATGAAGTCGCCCTTCCCGCTGTAGATATGGAGCTGCTGGCCGGCCACGGCCTGAAAACGATCAATGTCTATGTCAAAACCCAGAACTTCAGCAGCCAGCCTATGCCTGATCCGCTGCTTGCTTCTGAATTTGCCGACTCTGACTGGCCGGCACTATACATCAGTCCATTGAACCTGGAGCTAGAAGGGATCTCACAATATCCCTGCGCTGCATTTGAATACGCGGACGGAACAGTACCATATCAGCTTCCTGCTGGCATTGACGGGAGTAGGGGGGTAGAGGAGGACGGGCTTTATGATCCTGCCGCTTACGCTCCCCCCAGGCCCTGGTACTACAGCGAGGAGAGCACGCTGCAGCCTGGTGAAGCACGGGAAGGGTGGGTCAGCTGCCTTGCCCCGGATGTGTCGCTCGAGCAGCTGCAGGTCAAGGCCAAGTATAGATTTATGAGGGAACCCGAGGTTGTTACTTTTGATCTCTACAAACCATGGGAGTACTTTCCTGATCATGAATTGCTTGCGTCGATAGACTTGACTCTAGCAGACTTGCCCGGCACTGTTAGTCAATGTGACGAGCTGGAATACTGTGCAAGTAGTTGCCCGAAAGCACATGAGCTTGGGGTGAAACAGGGAGTTTGTGCTGCACGAGTAGAAGGCAATGGTGATATTTCCACCATCTATGGTTTTCGGATTAATAACTATGCCGAACCGGAACAGCGCTCCTTCCTGGTCTGGACATACACCTCGGCTAATTCGTTCCCAGTAAGCGTTATCAGGCTAGATGATGTGCCCCTGAACTTTTATTATGAGAATTCCCCGGTAGGTAATATCGCAACTTTTGGCTCTGTCACTTTTTATAGCCCCAGGATTGAAGGTTTGACGGAACAAATAACCGAGAGGGTTTTGAACGAGGGCATAGAACTAGATGAGATTATCGTAGACGAAAGCGAGGCTGTTGTTACCCCCACTCTAGATCCACAGGCAGCCGCGGATGCATTTCGTGCCCAAGCGGAGGAGTGGAATTCAATTACGCATCTTGAGACTCGCGAAGCAAATATCTATTTCCTTGTTTCTCGGGTTGTCATCGAGCCTTACAGCGTCACGGCAGAAAAGCTTCAGGGGTACCAGAGGGTGGTCATCGGCGCATCGGCAAGAGCATATGTTGAAAGAAACGGGGTGGTTCTTTCTGCTGGTGCCAATCTAACTTCAGACTATAGCATGGATATTAGCCGCGACATTAACCCGGACACAGGAACCATAGAGAGCACTATATATAAGGACCTTGGAGAAGGTCTGGAATCTGTGTTTGAAGAGGAGTTTAGCTCGCCTCTCTTGCCCAATACTGCTCTACTCAATATATATTCCAATTACGAAAAAGCTCCTTTCTCAAATAAGCCACCAGGAATATACCCAGCCAACGTCGTTACAATATACCAGCCAGATTCTGCGCTCGTATCAAAGTCAGAAATGTGTGAATTGGTAGATTGCGTCAATTACCATGACGAAGATGACACATACCATCATGATGTCCAGGACGATCGTGTACCTAAGCCGGCAAGATCCGTTCCGGTGATGTGCGCCGGAGAATGGGCCAACAACGTAATAATTGATGGAATAAACAGTGTTTCCCCAATGGAATATATTGGAAAGCCTTGGGGGCTTTCCTCTAATTTTTGGGCATTTTCAGATAGTTATAGTTTCCTCTACAATCTCCGCATAATGGGCGGGGCCACACCCTGGTGGAACGTCATTGACCGAGGTCGATTTGAAGGCCTTTTTGGTGAAACGGTAGAAATTAATACAGGGATACCTACTCGCGCGCAGGTAGATATTGTTGGTTATTATTCCCTCATTGACAAAGCCGATTTGTCCAAAGGATATTTCGCAGCGGATTCAGGTTTTGATTATTATTATCGCGGTTGGATGGGGGAGATCATAGACCAGAAGGTATTGGCGTTTAATTATATTTCCCTAAATAAGAATAACTTAGACAGCAACAAAACGTTAACCACTGACGATGCAGGGTTCTTGTTCATGCAGGAAGGCCCTGTATGGACAACGAGCTGCCAGCGCAACCTCTTGCCTCTTCTTTCTGATCAAGAAATGTATGCACCGCAAGAAGTGTCCTGGGGCGTAAGTGTTGAAGAAAAGGCCCATGACATGTCTTCCCTTCTTCCCGGGATGAGCTACCCAATGTCCCTTCCTGTCGTGAGCGGAAAGATCTATTCCATAGGTGAGTATGGGGACACATACCAGGATAACAATCTGCGGTTTTCTGTTAGGGGTATTGAGCTGCTTCCTGGGAACCCTGACGTCCCTACAGTCTATGTTCCTACAGAGGGCAAGTTCTATCCCGCAGATAGAAAAGTCTCCCCAAATAATAATTACTTTTTCCATATGAACAACGCGTTTGTCATGCCTCCTGACACTACCTATATCCGAGTTAAGATCGGGGTTGATTATGTAGGAAGTGGGGAGGGTGAAGGCTGGGGGTGCCGCATAAGCTACAACGATTTCCATCTTATTTATCCAGGATATTTGCCAGTAGTTGGTTCCCTGGAAATAGAATCCAACAACATGGTGAATAACTCAGTCTGTCAGGGAGAAGACTTGTCGTTCTGGATCTCCTACATGTTCCCGTCCCTTGATATTAATCTTGAGAACATGATGGTCTCCATTCACTCCGTTGAGCAGCGCCCCTGGAATTTTTGGCGACTGGTAGAAGAGTAAGCTTGTTACTTATTATGCGAAAAGCTAGTTTTATTAATAAAATTAACGTGATTTAACGCAATTTAACACGGTTGCAGAGGGCGGGAGGTGAAATTAAGCAATAAATTAACGCATTTTATACGTGGTTTAACGCATTTTATCGTTGATTAGACAGCTGTGAAATGCTACATTGGTAATAGAAGTCTAATTGAGGATCTAACTCAAGGAGTGAAAAATGTTCAAGAATATATTTGAAGGAACTATTATAGATGGCAACTCCGGACAGGATGGATTGGAATATGTGGCTTTGGCAGCCATCATTCTGGTAGTCCTTGTTATCGTAGGTCGGTTGATCGCCCAGAAACTGCAAGAAGGCGGAGAAGCCGCAACCGGCTGGTAATTCTAACCCAAGCAAGCCCACAGTGAGGGGAAAACGATGAAACATAGAAAAAGCGAGAAAGGGCAGACAGCGCTGGAGTTCATGGTAGTTGCGCCGCTGGTATTTGGAGCGATCTTCTTGATTTTAGGAACAGCCCTGGGGTGGTTCACCCACGCTTTGGGGGCAGCTTTGGCGATTGAAGGGGCTGCGCTTGAAGCGGTTGACCCGGGATCCGGATTTGGCCTTGTGGAAGATAGTATGGTTCCTGGAGATCTGCAGGCTGGATTCAGCGGCACTATAACAGAGAACGGCAGAACCGGGAAATTGTTCACAGTCATCGGAACATACCACCTTCCTCTCAGCCCGCTGGGGTTTGATATGGAGGCCGAGACAAGTTCTGTAGTTGTCGCACCAGTGTGGGAATTTGTTCCTTGAGGAGCTTTCAATGAAACCGACTAAATCGCTTCGCTCAGAGAAAGGCCAGGCAGGGCTGGAGTTTGTGATCATCATGCCCGTGTTGTTGATGGCTCTATTACTGGTCACGGTTGTTGGTAACCAACTTTATCAGAAGCTTTCTTCTCAGACCTTTGTTTATTCCTATTGTATGTGGGATGTCAGTAATATTGGCGTCGCGCATAGGGGTAGCTCCTTTACCTCAACCGTTGATATCACGAAAAAGACCTGGAGCACGGAAGGTGTTTGGCAAAAATTTCCAACCTTTCCTGAAAATCGGGTTGTCTTAGGAGAATTAGACTTCTTCGTTGAAAAAACCTGTACCGCTTCTGTAACATATGACGAGTGGTGGCGGGTCGGCTTTGGCCACATTTTTTCCTATGACCCAAACTCGGTGGTCGAATCAACAATGACCGTTATTATGCCTAATTATGTCAATCTGCTCGATAAATTTCCGGTCCCGCTTGATTCGCCTTTATTGTTGTGGGGTGGGGAATGATTGTAAAAAAACGATCCCGCGAGAGCGGCCAAGTTGCCTTGATCTTTATCGCCAGCATGGTGGTTGTGATCGCCGCCCTGGCCCTGTTAATTGACGGGGGGCGCTGGTTGACGATGCGGAGCCGGGCCAGAATGCTGGCAGATGCTTCAGCTTACTCCGGTGCTACAGCTGTTGACATCCAACGGGCAGGGGAGGGGGATATAGCACTGAGTAATAGTTACATCACAGCAGAGCAAGTTGCCATAAAAGCATTCGATGCAAACAAGGCTAGCACCCCAGAGTACATGGATTTTGATCCCCCGGACATTTCTGTACGCGACAACGAGATCTGGGTCACAGTTACTGGCAGGTCAAATGCGCTCTTTGGCAGCCAGTGGGGGTTGAATTATTCAGCAACGATTACATCCTCGGCCAGGGCCGGCTGGGGGATATCGACGGAGAATTGAGAGGGTATTATGAATAAATCTTTACGTTTTTCAATCCTGGGAATCTTCTTGATAATTTTTGGGGGCTATCTTCCCTCCGCAGCTCATGCCGGCCCGAGCGCTCAGTATGGAACTGTTGTCTTGTCTCAAATTAAAGATAATCCCTGTAATGGGGGAGGTGAGGTTTCTGCTGGGGGTGGAAGGGCTGCCTATTTATGCCTCGGATGGAAGGGAGTTCAGGGAATGATCGATGTTCCCGTAAAAAGCTGGGTAACTTCGCCGGAATATCCCCTGGTAGGGGTTCCTTTTAAGATAGGTATTGGGGTCGTTCCAAATTATCTTCGTGCTCAATTTCCCCCCAGTAATATAACTTTCTCCAACGAAATCAGGTTCTTCGGCTACAGAACAGAGATTCGCCTGGTTCCAATAAAACCTGCTTCCTGGTTTGATTGGAGTTTCAATGGCACCATTGACTGCGAACTCGGCGATTCTCTTGCCTATACAACAATAGAAAATCCGCTTGACAAGTTCGGTGCAAATCTGGTTGTTCCTTCCTTCTTTACGGATCCTATGATTTCTAGCGCATCTACACACGACTCGGATTTTTACCCTCTGCTTACCGACAAAATTGGCGATTTATTTCCGGGAGTTGATACAGTCATATTCTCCGCCTTTGCCCCCTCATCCTCATACCATGCAAAAAATCCCACCACCTACAAAGGCGAGCCAGCTTTCCGCCTTGAAGTCACCTCAGAGTACCTGGTCCAGGCCAGAGCAAAGTGGGACTCTTACCAAGAATGGGAAAGTGTAAAGGTGGGCGAGAAGACTGAATGTAGGCCTGGGCCAAGCAGTTCCGGTAACATCGAATGCATGGCGATCGTCGGCGGATGGTGGCAGCCAGGCCACTATGTAACCGTGGATATCTATAACTATCAGTGGGGGGCCTCTCATGGTGCTAGCGCAACAGACTGGGTCAATGCTTATCCTGATAACCTTGAAAGATCTACTATAGACACTAACAAAGTAGCTTGGCCGGACGGGTCGATCCATGATCACGTACCAATACTGATTTACCAAGCACAGCCACTTTTGCAAAAACCCTAAGTATAAACACATGGATAAATTCAGCGCTATTCTGACGATCCTCATGATCGCCATAGTTACACCTGCGTCTATTCGTGTGGCTCGGATCCTTCTAGGAGGAAGAAATGGACTATCTTACGAGAAATAAGATACCTCGTCTAATTGTTATTACAACAATATTGTTCTTGTTTTCATCTTGCTTGTTGTCCAATTTTGGATCCAAATTTCTGGCTCCTGGGAGAAACTTGAGATCTGCTGTTCCTCAGTATCCTTCCTCCCATAAAATAAAGATAGAACCAACCGATCTGGAACAGATCATTATTGATTTGCCCGGGGAGGTTTATCTCGAATATTATTCGCAAACCGATATTGACTGGACAGAAGACTCAATCGCCGATGTGCTTTTTGATTATCCTGAAATACTGGCCGATGACAATTGGATTAGTGATCACGTCTGGGAAACTCACTACCGTTATATGTGGAGCGAATGGGAAAAAGAAAATCTTAATCTATCATTAATGCTCTTGTATGATCTAGACAGTGAAAGTATTGGCATTCTGAATAGCTCTTATGGAATAGAAGGAATAGAGCCTGGAGGAACCCTGATCATAACCCATGTCGTGGATCTTTCACAAGCTTCGCAAAAGACACCATAAAAAGCAGACAAGAATACTTCCCCTACACTAACTGTACGTGATATTCAATCCGTCGAACCTTTTCTCTTGATGGCGATCCAACCATCTGTATGTTTCATCTCAATAGAGTGGGGAAAACTAGTGAGTAAAATATCTCTCTTTCTAAGAATCATCATCTTGGTGGTGGTTAGTCAAGCAGGGTTTATCACAAAGCGCTCAGCAGGTGCCTCCTTTGAGCCTGCTGTAGGCCCTTACGCCGTGATCCAGCTGCCTCTTGAGGTTCTGCCGGCTTTGCCTGGAGAATAACTCCATTTGTCAGGGGGAGGACTTTTCTTTCTGAACCTCCTCTGCGTTCCGTCCTTTGGTTTTGAGCTTAAGAATATGCTACTCTCCTTCCATTCTATTGAGCAACCGCCCTGGGATCTTAGCGCCTGGTATAAAAACAAGTTGAATGTTTTTTACATCAATAACCTTTACTGTATCCGGTAATTAACGCAATTTAACGCGGTCGCAGGGGTGGGAGGAAAAAACGGTCAGAAAATTAACGCATTTTATACACAGTTTAACGCATTTTATCGTTGATTGGACAGTAGTGTAATGCTACATTGATAGTAGAAATAAGTTCGTCAATTTGAAGGTCTTACTCAAGGAGAGAAAAATGTTCAAGAATATATTTGAAGGAACGATTGTAGATGGCAACTCCGGACAGGATGGGATGGAATATGTTGCCCTGGCAGCCATCATTCTGGTAGTCCTTGTTATCGTAGGCCGGATGATCGCCCAGAAACTTCAAGAAGGCGGAGTAGCCGCAACCAGCTGGTAATCCAAATACAACCCTTTCCACAAGAACTCCGAGGAAGCTAACGGTGAAAAAATCTTTCTTCATTCCATTAATTCTACTGCTCGCCCTGGCTACCCCTGCGCCTGTTCTGGCTGATGGAATAGATGATCTATACAGCCAGAGCGCTGATATGGCCCAGGTTATCATTACCGGAATCTCAATTGTTTTCGGTGTCGGGTTCTTGATCAACCTCTCACGGGCCCAGCTGGCACGCGGCACTGGTGATCACTTAGGTTATTCCCGAGCGCTGCAGCAGGGAATTGGCATGGTAATCCTCTTAGCTCTCTCTGCCAACACAGAACTCATTGCTAAAGGCCTGCAGGTGATTGGATCAGGAATTGACGCTGACCCTGGGTCCCCCAAGCTAGTGACAGATATTTGGGAGGAACTGGCAAAGTTCTTTTCCGCAGCAATCCTCGGCGGGGCAGGAGTGTATACCACGGTTTCGGCCATCGGGTCTGGTATGGCCGGCAATCTTTCCGCAGTCATTGGTTCTCCTACGGGGCTTTCCAGCACAATCTCTAACGGCATGGTTCTGATTGGGGGTGGGATACTGACCCTGATGTCGATCCTGATCGCAAACAGTGTTATTTCAGCAATATTTTAGAAGTACAGTCGAAACATCCAGGTTAGTCGAAGGAGCTAATTATGAACATCAACAAACATACAAGGATCATCCTCTTGATCATATTGACAGTTTCTCTGGTTTTCCCTTCCACGGCTTTTGCACAGGGGAATGGCGATGGCGGGGACGGGGAAACAGGTGAAGCGCTAAGCGCACTTGAAGATACTTTCAAGGACCTGGGGGTACTGGCCATCAAGTTCATGTACACATTGAGCTTCATCGTTGTCCTCGTCGGCGGAGTAAAGAATGGGTTTGCGATCAACCTGGCTCAGCAAATGGGGGTGGCCGGCATGGCTTCCCGCCAAACATGGAACCTGGTCATGGGCATCCTCATGTTCGTGCTGTTCCTGGCTACGCTGCCTCTTCTCAACATGGTGATCGACAATGTATCCCACTTGGTCCCGCAGAATATTGATATACGTACCCCTAATTGGTAGGCAAGTACATTTATCCTTGCTCAATGGGAAGCAAAATGAAGAAAATTCGATTTCTGAACATACTCACAATAGCACTATTGACAGCAGGATTGTTGGCTGCTGCTGTTCAAGACGTCAGTGCTTCTCCTAGCACAGGCCCTGATGAACCACCAAAGGAAACACCAGCACCGCCAAAGCCTCCTGGTGACGGAGATGGCGATAGTGGCGATACGGGCGATGTCGGAGATTCTTCAGATGATAAGAAAGAGGGCGGGATACTCACACAGATCTTTAAAGTCGTTTTTGATTCGGGCACTATGAGAGAGGCTATCCAAAAAGCGATCAATGTCATGTTTCGCGATGCTGTAGAGGAAATGTCTTTGAGCGAAAACCCTATCTATAGCGTGGGAAGCGATGTTGCAAAAATTGTATTTGAATCAGCCAATCTTGAGGAAATCAGGTTGTCCTCATGGCTTCAGCTGAGAAAAGTAGCGTTTGCTCTGCTTCCACTCACAGCCGCCTTGACCATATGGGCGTCGATGAAAGATGGATTGTATTCAGTCACTGGTTATGCCAATACCTTTGAGGCTGTGGCCGAGTTCTTTGTTACAATTGCACTCGCGCTGGCTTCTTACTGGTTGATGGACCAGGCGATTAGTCTCACTGCGTCTCTCACCGATGCCATCGCCAGCTCCCTGTCAATACCTCTCACAAAGAATCTATATCTGGGAATGATAGTAAAGCCGTTTGGGGGCATGCTTCTTAACCCTGTGATGTATATGGTCCTCAATATCATAGCTTTCGCGATCAATCTGGTATATATGGGCTCGGTTCTGATTGTCTTCTTATCAAGAGAAGTCGTGCTTCTTTTGACGGTTGCGTTGGCCCCCTTGATGCTCATCCTGGGATCGGTTCGTCCTCTAGCCTGGCTGCGGGGGTTGTGGACAAAGGCTTTTCTGGTTTATCTTCTCATCCTACCGGTCAATGTTCTGATTATGGGTATTTCATATAAGTTATTAGGTGCTGCTCTGTCATTAGACAAGAAGTCTCTTCTAGCTATGGATTTTGCGTCTGAGATGACAGGAGCTGCATTTCAGCTAGTCATCATGGCTGGAACTATCAGCGTGCTTATTGCGCTCAATGGAACCATGGGAAAGATGGTGTATGGCGCAGCTATCGAGATATCAAAAAAAGTGGGTACTGCCCTGGCTTCTGTTGGAGCGATGGCTGGGGGCCTGGCCGCAGGCATCGGCACAGGAGGTTTGAGCGCTGCTGGTACTGCCGCGGGGGGAACTGCAGCTAGCACTGGGGGAACTTTAGCTCCAACAACCGGTAGTGGAGGGGGGCTTGGTGTAACTGCAGGTAGTTTATCCGGTGCCGGCGCTGTCACCAATACAAGTAAGTTGAACGCCACGATTGGAAACATTCTGGGCTCCTCTAGAAACCCCATAGCCAGATCCGCCGGTCAGGGATTGAGGGCGGGAAACGCGATTAAGGACCATCGGGTCCAGAAAGCTTTATCTTCTCCAAGTCTCCCATATCAATCCGCCCCACTCAACCTCGATGGAAAGTCAATGCCGGGACGTGAAGAGGCTTTCAACGATGTAACAGATATGTTCGCAACAGAAAAGCAGCGTATGTCACTTGGTGGGAAGGAATACGGCGCGCTAGAATCCGAGACCAGGGTTGGAATGGATACAGCCGAAGCTACCCTCGTTGCCGTCAGGAACGCAGGCGGTTCAGAGGTAGATTACATCCGCGAAAAAGGACACTTTCATGCAGGTAATTCTTCTGTTACTGAGGCTTTTCGAGATTATTATCGTGCAGAAGGAAGCACTTTTGCCTTAGGTGATAAAAGCAAGTTCAAGGCCCATGATATCAGCAAAAATTTTCCCAACAGTCAACGATGGCATCACCGTGATTTTGCAGTAGGGCACATGATCGTGCAAGGAGAACAGCGACACATCATGGCTGAAGGAGGCAAAGCATTAGAAGGTACTCCAGATCTCGTAAGGCGTACCTCTCTCTCAGTAGCCTCCAGGCGCCTGTCAGGTGCGAGTTCTTATGACGACATTATGCAAAGCGCTGCTCAGAACGGAAACCTGAATAATTGGATCAATGATACTTTAGGACAAAGCAAATGACAGAACATCAGGTACCCCCTTATTTTGATCTTGAAAACAGTAGTGTTGTATCCCTGGTTGGCGTGGGTATGCGGGAGATCCTCATTGTAGGAAGTGGATTGGTGTTGGGCATTATTGCCGGCGTCGCAATACCTGTGGGTTGGCCAATAAAAATCGCGATCGGCACACTGGCTGCCGGCTTTGGGTACTGGCTGGCTATTGCCAGGGAGCCAGGAAGTGGTCGGAAATTTGAAGACATATTCAAAGATATGCTGCGGTTCCGCAGAAGGCCAAGAGTTTATCAAAGAGATTATGTTCCCGGTCCAGAAGAAGGGGATATGTTTTCAGCACAGGATCTATATGAAAGCCAGATCCCGGATTCTGCTGCTGACTGGGCGGTTGATCAGCTGCCCGACTACGGGACTCTGCCGGCAGCTACAGATTGGTTCAAGATCCGGTCTATGCCCCTCACAATAGGGGGAATACTGAACGTTCTTGGCCTGGCTCTTGCGGCTGGAATATTGACCTGGGTATGGTTAGGTGGACTGAAGACATTACTGACAAGTATTTCAGGCTTTTAGGATTAATTTATGAATAGAGTATTTAGCAGAAACCAGCAGGAAGGTAGGGCGCAGAAGGGAAGTTCTTTTGAAACCCCCTCAGGTGATACTTTGGGATTGGTCCCTATCTCCAGGGTCCTTCCTGACATGGTGATTACAAAGACTGGGGCTTATGTAATGATGTTTGAACTTCCCCCTATTCCTCCTGATATGGAGAGAGAGAGCAGCGGAGCTTTTCAGCAGAAGTTTGCAAACATCCTGTCCTGCCTTCCTCCAAGGATCAAATTCCAGTTAACTGTACTTCCCGCTCCTATCGATCCTTCTCCGGACCTGGAACACTTTTATCAGCTACAACAATATTGGGCCAGCCAGCCGGAGAGCGACCATTTTGGCACGGGATATCTCAACAGTGAAGGAATCGAGCACGCTGCCAGGTCTTACATGGCATTGATCACCAATTGGTTTGGCAGTATAACGCCAATCAGTTCCCGAATGATCATTTCTATATCCTACGTGCCTTTTATTCAGCAGGGCAGGGGGCTCTTTGGCTTGGGGCGGACCAGCGGAACCAATGGGTCTGCTCTTGAAATGCATGCAGGAAAAGCAAGAGAGCATTTTGCTGAACAAGGCGGCTTGCTGCAGCAAGCATTTATCAACCAGGGCCTGGATCTTATTCCTCTTTCCGGTCCAGAAATGGCTCAGGCTGTCTGGAGAGTGCTTCATCCAACCACAGCGGGGGCACACGAAACAAGCGCTGAAGCAGCCCTCCAGAATATCCTGGAGCAGGGCAGGGGGGGACAAGCTTATTCTTATCCCGATCAACAGTCTTTTTCCCCAGATATGGACCCCGCACAAGTTATTGAAACCTTAGCCCCCGATAATCTTCGGGAGGAACCGGAACTCCTCTATATAGACGGGGTCTATCTGCGTGGATATTCAATCATTGACTATAATCCCGGGTCTATAGTTCACCTGCGCCAGCTGGAAAGCTTGCCTGGAGGATTTTTTGGGTCGCTTTTCATTGAAATTGAGGATCCTGCTCAGGTTGCGGGAAAGCTGCGCAGCAAAGAAACCTCGCTGAAAGGATTGTCTCATCTCAGGCAATCAAAGGGCATTATTTCCAATTACGGCAAAGACCAGGAGGTTGGAGAAGTAGAAAAAACCAGGGCTATGATGGAGATGGGCCTTGAGAACCCTATTACGATCCGTTTTTATATTATGGTGGCCGCTCCGGATCCACAAGAACTTCAAAACAGGTCCCGAATGCTTGAAAACATACTTACCACCCTGGGTGTCAAGTTTTTTGCCACCACGCACAACCAGCTGCCAACCTGGAAAACCATCATGCCCCTTACGCATATGGCATTCCAGCAGAGGAAGCGAAACATGACTCCTGGGTCCCTCCAATCGTTCTTCTGGCATCCTAAAGGACGTCTGTTTGAAGAAAATGGGCGCTACATGGGATTTGACATTAACAGCGGTACTCCTCTCTTCTACGACCCCCTTGGAACAGCAAAAGATCGGTCTCCTACGATTCTATCTATAGGTAAGACCGGGGCAGGGAAGAGCGTTTGGCTCCGCGCGAACATGTTGATCGGGTTGATGAAAGGAAACACTGTCTTTGCTGTTGACCTTGAGGGGGAAATGCGTGAATTTGTAAGGGCATACGGAGGCCGCTACGTCACCATAGGAACCGGAGACAGCGATCGTCTCAACGTGATGGATGTTCACCCAGGCGAAGAAGAGCCGCTTGTTGCCGGCATTGAACAACTGGTTGTTTTTGTTTCCACGGTTTTGCAGAGACAGATCACTCACGGCGAGGAATGGAATCTTTTGTCTGAGGCTTATGAAGAAGCTGTAAAAGGACGTGCCGGCAGCCTGGATCCAGAAAGCTGGTCCCGGATCAATTCTCCTGTACTGCGGGACATCACAGATATCCTGGAACACATGGGGGAGGCAGGGCGCTCATTAGCAGCCGGCCTAAAGCCATATGCAACTGGCGTCTATTCTCAATTTTTTGGCTCTCAATCCACCCTGGATATTGTTGATGAGCGGCTCGTAGTGTTTGGCCTGAGCGATGTGCGATCTTCATCATCCGCCGAGGTCAGGCTGAGCGCTTATCTCTGGCAGGTGATGAGCATTATCTGGTCTGAAACCGTGCGCCGCCACAGAGAAGAACCAAACCATGTAACAGATGTGTTCCTTGATGAGGTCTGGGCTTTGCTCCGCGCTCCTGGTGGTGGAGATGCGATCGAAAACATGGCCAGGCGATATCGTAAACGGAACGGTGTGCTCTGGATGGCAACCCAGGAAGTGGATGAATTCCTGCATTCCCAGGTGGGCCAGAGGATCTTGAAGGTTGTGGGTGTTACAGCACTTATGTCACAGACAGACTATGCTGCAGGCGAGCTTCAGAGACTCCTGCGTCTGTCAGATCTGATCAGGAATTTACTCGTGGAGCTCCCGACCGGCAAGCTGGTTCTGAAGCTGCCCCAGGGCACCAAGGTCGTCAGGACATTAATACCAGAAGACATTAGCGGAGTTTTGTAGGTTGGAACCGGGGAGGAAATATGGTTATCGAAACTGCCAGCAGAGTAATAGCAGTATTTGAAGAGAGCCAGGAGACGGAACGTGAAGCTGTACAGGGCTCATATTCCAGAATGGCAGATAAGGAAAATGTTCAAAGGGAATTAGCCAGGCTCGATTTAGAAGCGCTGGCGCTAGTAAATCGGATCCTTGATATAACTGAAGACCGTTAGTGTTTTTCGGAGAGAAATGATCAAAGGTGGCAATTTGTTATTGGGTTGTGTGTTTGGAGCGGTGGCCATTATCGTTGGCTTCACCATCATCTTCACCGTGTTTGTGGAGATTACCAGGCATCAGATGCCTTTCGGAAAGGATAAAGTGGAAGAGTGGATGCTGGGCACACCCCAGCCCATCGGCAGCGAATTCTCGGATAACGGCTACGTCAATGCCGGCGTTGGTGTAGGTTGGAAAGACTACATACACCCCGACGATCCATCGGAGCCGCATGGTGTCCCTTTTGATTTCAAGGCCAAATTAGGATGTGAGTTTCAAGATCCCAATTATCGCAAACATACCGGCGTTGATTTTCCTGAGCCTATTGGGACACCCATCTATGCGACCATGGCCGGCCTAGTGGTGTACGCAAGCACAAATGGCCCCTGGGGTAACCTTGTCGTAGTGGAAAACAATGGTTATCAGATCTACTATGCTCACCTGAACAGTTATTCTGTTGGTAAGGGACAGGTGATCTCGTGGGGTCAAATGATCGGTACTGTTGGGAATAACGGCAATTCCACTGGTCCCCATCTTCATTACGGAATCAAGAAACGCAACGGTGAAAAGAGTTATGTCTGGCTGGATCCTGAGGGTTTCTTCAACCGGTCGGATACCAGAGAATGGCCGTGTGGTGATTAACTATGGATACACCTAATTTAATCTGTCCGTGTAATAACATGTTCTCTTTGGAAGAAGGAGTCCTGCAGGGCATGATCTGCCCTGCCTGTGGGGGGATGATGTCTCTTGTAGATACAGATCAATTAGCACAAGAAGTGCCGCAGAACAATCCCGGGGATATCCAATCTGCACAGATATCACCACCCAGTAAAAATCCGGGTCTTGTGGCTCTTATCACTCTGCCATCCCGGAACGAAGTCGATGCAGAGGGAGTCGCGGACCTGATCCGGAGTTTTCAGCTTCCCATCGGTCTGGAGATCTTTGGCCATGGAGACCGTCGCTATTTCTTGATCAGAGGAACCAGATCTGTCCTGGAATTTACTGCCAGCCGGCTGGAATCTGTCTACCCAAAAATGATCGTCCGTATCACCGAGGAAGATCCTGTTGCTGCATTACTCCACAGGAGTGACATCAGGGCCGTGGAGCTCCCGTTCTGTCTCCAGAAACCTGAATGGCTGCCTATCAAATCCTGGCAGTCTTTCACTAACGGAAGTGATCCTGTAGTGAGCCTTTTATCTGCGTTTTCTGGGCTTGGCGAAGACGAAGGTATATGGTTCCAGCTTTACCTACACGGTGGAGGTTCTCCTGAATGGGAGGCCCAGGTACAAAGACGCCTGAAAGTAGAAGCTCAGCGGGGGTATTTAGTAGACGAAAGCGCCACCATGGTGAGTTCGCCTGTTCAGGTACGCCAACCCGATAATATCAATTTCGGGGTTGTTGCCTCTGTAGTTGTCGGGCTTATGGGGCTGGGATCAGCTCTGTACCAATACACCTTCGGTAGCAAAATCCTGGCTTCAATTCTTGCGATCGTATCGGTGATTGTCTCCCTTTTCATTCTCAAGTGGTTGGGGGTCCCCAGGGAAGACGAATGGGGTCAAACAGATCTGCGCCTGGTCCGGGAAAAGATGGTTGATAGTCATAAATTAGTCAGGGTTTCTCTGAGGGCTGCCGCTATCAGCCAGGACGATAAGCGCGCCTTGCTAATACTGCAGCGGTTTACTGCCATGCTGGACCAGTACAGCATAAGCGGGGGGAACTCTATTACTGCCTTCCATTATTCCAGGCCCTTCAACATAGCTCTGGTGCCTGGCTCGAGTTACGAGCAAGAACCGCTTCCTCATGTCTGGCTCAGCCCAAGCGAGATCGCCGGTGTTTGGCATCCACCACTGATCGATAAAAGGACCAGCCTGGATACCGTTCCTGTGAACTCAATTGCGTATCGTGCTCCATCGCCAGACGACATCAATGGCCTGGCGCCAATTGGCTCAGCCCGGCAGCCGGGTGGGGGAGAGTTCCCGGTGAGTCTCAACGCACAAGCGTTGCGGCGAGGAATCACCATGGTAGGTAAGCCTGGCATGGGTAAATCAATCCTGATGGAGCACATCATCAAGATAAGTGCTGAAGAAGATCCGGAACAGCCGGCTATTATTGTTGTAGATCCTCATGGAGACCTTGCTGAAAGGCTTTTGGGCGTCCTTTCTCCGGATGTTGTAAGGGATAGAGTTTACTATCTTGATGTGGCCGCAAAAGATTACATCATGACCTATAACCCCCTGGACCCCACCCAGAAAGGGCTCGATCCTCAAGCTATTGCCCAGATCTTCATGGACATTGGCCAGGCTTTGTTTGGTAAGTACTGGGGACCCAGGATGCAGATCCCTTATAAGCGGACCATCTTGACAGTGGCTATGGCCAATAAAAAACGCGGGCCTGGGAAAATGTTTGGGCCTAACTTGATCACGCCTTTCTTGATGGCAGATAATGAGTTATGGTCAGAATTCATCAAGCAAGAAATCGGCGAAGACGAGGATATGACCGAAGTTCTGAATATGTACTACCAGGGTCAGCTGGCAAACATCAACCGCCATCTGAAACAACAGGTCATCATGCCGGTCCTTTCCAAGTCTGATCGCTTTGCTGAAGAGCCGGCCAACAGTCTATACAATGCTCCCAAATCTGATCTTGATCTCTGGGAAGTGATCGAGAACCGCAAGATCTTGATCATAAACACCCGATCCGGGATTATCGGTGAGGATATGGCTGCCTTCTCTGGCGCCCTCTTCATCAATGCTGTTGTGAAGATCGTTATGCAGCAGGTCGCCAACCGATCAAGGAATAGGATCCCGATCACATTTGTAGTTGATGAAATGCAGACAATAGCCGGCGTGCAGTGGGATACTCTCCTGGGCCAGATGAGAAAGCATGGATTCAACCTGGTCATCGGAACTCAGTCCCTGGCCAGTATCCGGGAAAACTTAGGTGCCAACATGCCAGGTATTATCCTGGGTGGTTCCCATACTTTGTTCTCTTTCCGTATCAACGGTGAGGATGCTGAAAAATTATCATCCGAAGAGTTCCGGACCGACGAGGGCGGCGTGGATCCTACCACGCTTACTCAACTTCCCCCTTATCATGTGTGGGCGTCTATGGTTGGAGATAACGGGAAGAAGATCCCGTCTTTCTCAATGCGGGTAAAGCCCCCTTGCCAGGTGGATGACAACCAGGTTCAGGAAGCCCTGGACGCACGTGCTCGTTACAGCACCCCGTTTAGCATTGCATCTAAACAAGGCATTGCTTCTCTGACTTATATCAGAGATCATTTTGGGAAGCTAATGAGTGAGGGCGGCGGGAAACCTACAGCTCCTTCTGTTAAGTCTTCTAAATCTCCTGCCTCCAGCCCTCCTAGTAAATCTGTCGGCCAGATCCAATCAGAAGGCGAGGCCTTCATGTCAGCTTTATTAGATAACGACGATGTCAACGAGAACAAGGAAATATATACACAAGAAGAGCTGAATTTGGATTATCAAGAGAAGCTCGCTGCAAGGTTGAATAAGGTAGAGATGCCCGGCAATACATCTGAAGATGCATTCATGTTTGATTTGACCGATGAATACGAGGAGGGCGGAGATGGATAGTCATTCATCTGAAGATAACCTCCTTCTTGAGTTTTTGCATAGCTACCCCTGGTCTAGCCGGCAGATATTGATTGCTGTATTTGGTCCATCTTTTGAGAATCTTGTTAGAAGGAACCAGGTCCGCGTTGAACATGTACCAGGGGTAGGGGAATGCTGGGGAGTGAAGCAGGAAAAGTTAAGTTCTATTCCCGGTGTTCGGCGCCGCGAGATGGCCAAGGACCATATAATCAAAGTTCTGGGAAAAGACGCTCTATGGGTAGGGGGGGCACCTGGTCCGTGGGAATCCGATCTGTTGTTTTGCCGGCAACGTGAAAACCGCTGGACTCGTGTTTGGGTTGATATAGGGGAGATCAGCGTTGAAGCTTTGCCTTTTGTAAATACGGATCCAGCTCTGCTGTCCCAAAACGTTGATACTCTGATCCTTTCAACATCATACGACAGGGCCGCTATGATCAACGTCCAGCTGCTTGCCCTGAAGAAGTCAGCTCGGTGTCGAGTATCTATCTTCTGCTCCACCGAGGGCAAACCTTTCCCTGCTGAGCGATCCTATCATAACCCGGTAGAGCAGGGGGAGCGGAACCCTCTAAACCTGCAAGGTTTTGAAGAGGCTTTATCTAAATCATGCGCAAAAAGGCTCGAAAATGTCCGGAGCGTTCAAAATATTGGCAAACTTTTTCTGGAGCTGGCGCGGCCAGATTTCAAGATCCTCAACTATGTAGGCAACAACCCAATTTTTTCTGCTTCTGATATCGCCTTCCTTCTTTCTTCTTCGGCCACAGGCTCTCCCTCTCTGGCCGATCGTGGAAAAATATTGAACAGCGTGTCAGGGCGTCTTGCTTTCCTGGAGGAGAAAGGGCTGATAGAATCCGCGCCTTCTCCATCTCTAGGAATAAAGCTGTCCTCGAAAGGATTGGAGGTCCTGGCCAAATACTGGGGAGTTGACAGAGAAAGCTTGCGCCGTTTTCATGCTTGGCCCCAAAAGAAAACAAAAGACGGGGACACTACATTTTCTGAAAAGCCTTTATCTTTTATCAAGTCCCACACTCAGCTTGTTCAGCGCTTTGCCTTTGGTCTTGTTGACAGTTCTTTACGCGTTCACCAGGAACATGGCGGTGCTGATGTTTTCCTTGAGGCGATTGTGGGCAAGAGAATATCTTATAGGGATCTTTCAAGTGGGGAGTTCGTCTGGGTGATCCCTGACGCAGTGATGAATATTTCGTTCTGGTACAAGGTCTGGCAAAACGGGCATGTTTATGAGCCCAAGATCATCTACTCATCGTCAGATTTACTGGTGGAGATTGACCGTTCTTCTATATCTTATTCACTGCTGTCGGCCAGGTGTGAGAAGTATGGCCGGATTTGGAGATCTCTTTCCGGAAGCCCGGTTCAGATCTGGGTTATCGACGGATCACCGTGGCGGGAAAAGGAGCTTTTAGAGATGCTGGCAGATCACGGCATCAATGGCTGGACGGTATTGCTCGATAGGCTGCTCCTTGATAAAAATGATTCCTGGTGGAAACGCCATTCCCACAAACCAGGCGTGCTTCCATATGAAAAACATGGCGGCATGGCCCCACTTCGCAAGATCTGGAGAAACACGCAAGACTTCAAATATCATGAATTTTTGGGCCAATCACCGTGGAAAAAGAAAATGTCCCAAACAAAGAAGCCCATATCAGTGCTCAGAAGCTATTAATTGATGGAAAAGGGGTAGAAATATACTATTTTTAAGGATGGATTTTGTGAAGTATGGAATAATAGATATCAACTAAATATATGGCCCCCTTTGGAACTTAGATATTAAAAGCGAAAGCCCCCGGGGGGGCTCACAAAGTGAGAGTTGACGCTCTCGCTGGTCTTTGCTTAGTTAAAATATTAGCAGAGTTTTTCCAGCGTGTCAAGTACTTCCGCCAACCTCACGAAATAGTTAGCGTAATTTATTTTCAATGAGGTTCGGTTTAGGTGAGCAGTAAAGAGCAAAACAACATCTCAAAGATCAAGAGCCAGAACGGGAAAGAGTCCTGGGAAGGATTATTAAAGGATCTTTATTCAGCGTCTCTTGGCATCCCTGAAGACTGGACTCAGGAAACTTCTGCGCACTGGAGCTCTGACCATCAAAGCTTGATAGTTACTGTTCCTTCCTCTGCTGATGATGATTGGATCAACAGGAGATTCCTTCCTATCGCCAATATCCTCTTCCAGGAGAAGCACAAAGAGAAAAGGCTTGTCATCCAGAAGAAAGGGGAGGGGAAGCCGAACGAGCTGCTGGTCAAGGTCCACAAAGACGCATACGAACATGTAGTGCGACCACGCAGAATGATTCCTGTTCCATTCTATTTACTCCATCATTGGTTGACGGTTTTGGGAGCTGCTCCTTTTTGGGTGGTAATCGCACTTATTCAACAGTCCTTCGTAAATACAGTAAATAAGGAAAAAGAGAACAGTGTTCAAAAACGAATCTCTACCAGGGAGCTTTCCTACTGGGCGCCTCTTTCTTACAGACAAATTTCCAGATACCTAAACAAGGAGGGTTTTTCTGGCTGGTTCTACAAAAAAGAAAAAGAGGGATACCAGGACGTTCCTCCTGAATACAAAGTTTGGAGCCAGCTTCCTATCGCTCCCCATCACCTGGCGTGGGTGGACAATTATTTCAGAGACTCCAAGAAGGGAGAGCCAGCCGTATCATTGATCGAGTCTCTTTTGGACAAGACCGGCGATATTCGGCGAGTAAAGTTCGGCGATATTGATATCCCGGAGTCTTTCGCTTCTAAGAGGATGTCTCTCCTTGACATTGTATTGGGGCATTATCCCGGAGAGCAGGACCCGCTCATTTATGATCTTGTGACCCAGTTAGAACACCAGGTCATTCGTCCTAATTTGTTCCTCTCAATTCCTCATTATTTCTTTGAAAAATATGGTGGTGTATTGAAACCAAACGAGGCCGCTCTTATCTGGTATATACGGTCTTTGTACAAAGATGACGATAGTGATTCTTTCTCGTTTAGCGGTTATTCTCAACTTTGCTCATCTCTTGGATGTTCCTCAATGACCGTAAGGCGGCTGCTGGCATCGTGCGCTCCTGCTGACGATGAGCCGGTTTCCTCTTCGTGGAATTATTCTTTTGTTGATGATCCTGTGCTTCGCAACTGGCTTTCTGTGCTACATATTTCTCATAACAACAATGGGTCGGCCGATAAATATACTATAGGAGTCCGTGCTACTGAGCCTATTCACCAGGAAGATAATGATATTTACTCCCAGATGGTTGAAGATCTTCTTTCTATTGCTCGTGATAATGACGAGAATCCCCAACCTTCTCAAAATGTCCCACAAGGCGAAGAAGGCACGGACTCTCAACCTTCACAAACTGTCCCACCAAATGAAGAGGTGTCAGATCCCCAACCTTCACAAAGTGTCCCACCAAAAGAAGAAGCCCTAGAATTCCAACCTTCACAAACTGTCACACAACCTTTACAAAAAGGCACACCACCTTCTCATAATGACACGCTACCATCACAAAATATCACACCAAACCTTAACAATACGTCACACTTAAAAAGCTCATATAAAGGTTCTTTAAATACCTCTTTAAATGCTTCTTTAATACCACCACTACCTTCTTCTGCTGATCAAGCTACACAAAACCGGTCTAAAGTGGTGGGAGTAAGAGAAATCAATTTAGATAAACTCTTGGGTTTTGAAAGTTACAAACACAACGAAAAGAAAAACCTGGCCGATATCATTACCAAGGATCAGGAGCTCTTCCTGGCCTGGATCATACGCAACCACATCACCGCTGCAGATTTTCCAGCCAGATTGGCCGTGAAGAACATCAGGGATGGAAATGTAACGGAAGAACATTATCTGGAGATTGCTAAACTGGGGTGGGGGATAGTAGCGGAAATGGTACGGGTAAATGAGAATGATATGGATCTGTGGAAGATGGGAATCTTTGACGATATTGAAGGAAGTGAATATTTGGCTGAGATATTCAGGAAACTGTCGAAGCCGGCCGGAAAAGTAATAAAAAATCTGAAAGAAACAGAGTTCATTCTGATGGTTGAGAATGTGTTATTGGATGAAGGGGAATAAGGACATTTATGGGTAAAACAATTCAGGTGTTTGTTGATGGAAGAATGGTAGCCGACGAGGTTATCTTTGCAGACACGCCTCAGCTCAGAAAGAAAGGAGTTTTGGGGAAGAAAGACCTGAAAAGAGAAGAGGGAGTTTTGATGGTGATGAAGGACAGGTGGGGAATTTCTTTCCTTCATTCCATTCATATGGTAGGTGTGCCATTCCCGTTAGCTGCTGCTTGGATAGATATCTCAGGGGAGATAATAAATGTTCAGATTGCTCAATCAGGCAGGTTCTATTTCCCACCGGGAATAATCACAAAGAACGCCTATATCCTGGAATTGAGCGTTCATCACCTCGAGTTATTGACCCGGGCCAAGAAGATCAGCTGGAAGCTTGAAGATGGGACTGAGAAACCCTAAGAAATCAGATCTTCAGAGGTAAAAAAAAGAGTCATTTTATAAACCCTGAAAATTGGGTAAATATGTTTCAGCTTTTTGGTTATTCACCTTTCAATCTCTTTGTGGTACACATTATTTTGAGCTAAAAAATGAATAGAAACGTGCCAGCGATCGATCTAGAGATGGTTCTTGACTGGGCATACTGTGAAGCCAGGGTATGGTGGCAGTTAAGAGCTGCTGAGGCTTTACAAAAAGAGCCGGCTGAGAGAAAGATATTATCCGGAAAAATGCTGCTTGTAGAAGCAGTCAGATCTGCTTTATACCAGGGCTACAAGGAAAAGGAAAAGAACCAGGAACCAAATCTTCAAGAACACTTAGCTCTATTCTGGAAAACTGTTTTGAAGAGCTGGGGACTTTTGGATCTGCGCGAAAACCTGGCAGCGTACTCCGTTCTCTATGAAGAACTCCTGGCCAGGTTTGGAAAAGATGGAAATTTCCGGAAAAAGGACGGATCAATTTATGAGAATCCTTTCTGGTCCCTTTATTGGAACACGGATGCTGTATCGTCGGGACTGTCTGATCTGAGGGTCAAGATAGATAGAGAGCAGCATAAGGCAGGAATTGGTGAAGGAAAGAAAACAATTACGGAAACCAATATATGGAAAGAACCAATTGGATTGGCGGACGCATTTGCCAGGTCTCTTATGATCATCAAGAAGAATGCTTTTCCGATGGATAGTGTTGTAGGGGTGGGGGGCAGTGCCTGGGTCAACCTTCCCCAGATCTCGATCAGGGTAAGGCCTGATTTTATCTTTCGGTCAGGGGATGACCTTGTCTATGAAAAACACTACTACGGCGTCAGGCGCCCAACAACAAAGGATATATTGACCGATTACCGGGTCAAGGCGCTCTTTTCCGCAGAACACGAAGAAAGCGGGAAGAAGGCAGCCGCAATCATTGTTCGTCATATGATGTCGGGAGAAACCGAGAGGATCAAGCCTCGAAGAGCTGCTAGTATAAATGAAATAAGCTCAATGGCAGAAGCGGTCCATAGGCGTATAAACGCAAACGATTACTCTGGACCGAGAATGGTAAATGGGTGGGAGGCTTGCGGGACCTGTGACTACAAACCCCTATGCCTCAGCGAAGAGGGACTGATGAAGCGTTTCAATTTACCCCTCTCTGGCAAAACGGCCTTAGCGAGCGAACTGATGAAAGGCATTCAGAACTTATTGGGAAAATATACGACTGAAGAGTTGACCATTGGTGGGGATGTTGTAAAAATACTGCTGCCGTGGATTGAGAAAAATCCCGGGCTTGATGAAAACCAAATCGACTGGCTTTTATCTCGAGAGAGCGTTGAACAGTGATAAATAAAATATTGAAAAACAGAGGTGAATACTTCAGGACCAAAACATCCGGGATCATCCTGGTTGTGCTTTCTGCTGCTGTTGCGGCTTGGTACATTGCTGAAGCGTTATTCTCCGGAAAGGGCCTTAACATCAACGATGTATTTTTGCTCCTTTTTATGACGGCCACGTCGCTGACAGGATGGGCGATCTTATACATTGTGTCACAAAAAGAAATCCTGTCCGGGCTTAGTCTAATAAAATCCAGATTCAACAGAATAGTAGCAGGACTGAGTTGGCCGATTTTTGATGAGGGGCTGCAGGAAATTGGAATAGGTTTAGCCCGGCTGTTCGGAGATGATGTTCCCTGGGTACTGTATGGACTGCTACCAGGCCTGGCGTTTCAGGATAAAACCGAAGATCTGCCGCAGAGAAGATTCCTGGTAGCCTCAAGCGATTCCGGGGTACCAGATGATAATCAGGGCGCTGAACGTATGAGAAAAGCTTTGGAAGAGAGGGCTCTGAAGAAAAAAGGGATCCAAGTGCTCCTGTCCCAAGTAAAGAGACAGGAAATTATAACGATGACAGGGAGAGCAGGCGATGTAGCCCTGGGGCTGGTGATCACGGCACCAAAGAGGACCAGGCTGGTGGGAGATAAATGGATCCGAACCCAGAAAAGGCAGTTTTTGAAAGAAGCCCTGGAGGAGAGTATTTATAAGCTCTCGTCCCTGCAGGCCGAATGGGAAGAGAGACTAAAAGCGGTTGATTTTGAAGGCCTGGCAATGGTGCTGAGAATGATGTCTCATGAAGCCGCGGCTAACCTGTCGATCGTACTTGGGAGCAAAGGGCACACCGAGTCTGAAGAGGAGGCGCTGGAAAGGGCCATACATATTGTCAAACAAATACCGGTCCTGCCGTCATTAGGCACAGGTTTTTTTGAAGCGCAATCAGGCTCACTACCTTTAGAGCCCATTGTCAAAAGCACGATCAAGGCGGTTATCAATATCTGGCCGAAAGTTTCTATTGAGCTTCGATCAAACACAGAAAAAGGAAAGGAAATTTCTGTTATTGGAGACAAACAGCTGCACTCGGTATTACAGAATGTGATCTTCAATGCATCCAGCCATGCAAAAAGCAAAGTTGAAATCATTGTTGAGCCGAGCGAAGACGGCAAGCTGGTGCTGATCAGTGTCTCTGACGACGGACCAGGCATCCCTTATGAAAGGCGTGATTGGATATTTGATTTATCGAAAGCCTATGCCACAGATTACCGACCGAGAGGGGGAGGGGTAGGGCTGTATATTGCCCGGAGGATCGCCCGGAATGTGGGAGGCGATGTTTTCTTAGGCAACCCCAAGGACGGGAAAAAGAGATCTAACCATTTCACGATCAGGCTGCAGACAGCACGGAGAGAGAAAGATGGAAAAAACTGATTCTGGACATGACATAGTTGTAATAGCTGAAGACGACCAGAACCAGAGCCTGATGCTCAAGGACTATTTGGAGACGGTATTTGGGCTTCAGGTGTTTACAGCTGAAACGACAAATTCTGTAATACCGCTCGTGAAGGAAAAGAATGCCTCTGTGTTGATTCTGGATCTGCAGCTGGCAGACGGAGACGCCGAGCACCTGGTCCCAGAAGCCGCGGCAATTGACGGCCTCCTGGTTGTAGTTTTGACAGGGACCTGGCAGGAAAGAATGGAGGATGAGCTTCTTCAGGCAGGAGCCCAGGTAGTGATGAGAAAGCCCCAAAAGCCATCTACGGTATGGGCTCAGATATCGAACCTCAAAGACCGCTATCATCCAAAAAAGAGCAGCCTGAAGATAGGAATGAAAGGAACAGACGAATATATTGATCTAAAAGAAGGAGCAATCATCGGGACAGACGGGCGCAACGCATATTTAAGCGAGGAAAGGAACTCGATATTGAAAGTCCTGGCACAGAGCCTTGACGAAGCAAGCGATTCATCTGGAGGGTGGGTGGAGAGAAACGACATAATCAAGAATGTATATGGAAATATTGCCATTACAGAAGACGTTGGGAATGCCCTTCGCTACAACATAAGAGAAATCAACAAAGCTATACAGGACGTAACTTCTTGTCCTGGTGATCATCGCCCTATTGAGAATAGAAGAATGGGAAGGGAAGATTCTTTTTACCGGCTGAACCCGGATGTGTTTGGAGAAAAAAGTGAAAGTAGCTGAAACGCTTGTATTGAACGGACAAAATCATGCCAAAACCTAAAAAAACCTCAACTCTTCCAATCAAGGTTCCGCACCCTCTCGACTTAAACGAAGCTGCAGAAAAAGCGGCCGGATATATTGGAAGGGGAGATACTTCAATTTTTGATCCAGTGCAAACGGGATTTACCCTTCTGGACCACGCCATGGGAGGATCTGAAGAAGAACCGGGAGGATTCCACCCGGAAGATCTCTGGCTTCTGGCCGGTGCCCAGGGAGTAGGGAAAACCTCACTTGCTTTACAGATAGCTCACCAAATGGGTTCCGAGGGAGTTCTGGCCATTGTTGTTTGTTATGAACACACTCCCATAACCCTTTGGGAGCGCATGGTATGTCAGGTATCTGGAGCTATCAGCCAGGCAGGACAGGGGGGAGCTGGAGATGGACAGGTGGACATTGCCAGTCTGCGCAGTACCTACCGTGAAATGATCACAGACTACGAGGGAGAAAACCTAAAGGAAGAAAAGCTGATTGACGAGCTACTGAGCAGGTTTTCAAATGGATCCGAGATATGGGCACAGCTGTCCCGGGCAGCTTCTAACGTTTGGTTGATCAAAGGGGATCCGCTCTACACGAACCCTGACGCACTCGAGGCCTACGTCAAGATGGCCAAAGAAGAAGGGCATAAACGGATGGTGCTGTTTGTGGATTATGTGCAAAGAGTCCCGGTGCCGCCGCAATATGGACGTCTACTGGGGACCATGGAGCGCATCGAGTTTTCTTTGCGGGCATTGAAGGGCATTGCCATGACTCACCTGATACCCGTGGTTGGGGTGAGTGCGGCCGATGCGGAAGGGCTCCGGAAAGGAAGGATCCACCTGGAAAATATGTGGGGAAACGCCTCTATGCAGTACGAGCCTGATGGCGCCTTGGTCTTGAACAAGGACCGGCCCAGAGATGGAACAGATATGATCAGAATAGCAATCGAAAAGTCCCGCCGGGGAAAAAGCGAGATCGAATGGCGGTACCCGTTTTATGGAAGCGCCTACCTCTTTGGAACCAATGGGGAACTCGTAAAAGAGGAAGAAAGCTGGCAGGGAGAACGATCGTCTCTTCAGACAGGAGGCCGGCTGAGAAAGGCCTTCCCAGCGTTTGAGGAGGAGGAATAAATAGATATGAGATATGAGATCTGGTCTAAAACCCAAAATAGGAGGATCTTTTCGTCTTGGTCATTGAGTGAAAATCTCCAGGTATGGGACAAGCGGGGCTGCCAGTACCCAGGTGAGAAAATGGTACTCATAAACGACAACGAAATAGATCCTCCCCGTGTTTGCTTGAGGGGAAGAGAGGTTGATTTAGGTGAAATCGAACCCTTCTTATTAATGAAAGAGCTGGAGATCCTTGAGAAAGAAGGTATAGACGGATTTGAAGTAGTAAGGTTCTACGGGAGCCAAACAGACGATGAACTCTCTTAACCAGGCTCTTAACCCTTCTCTTAATCTTGCTCTTAAGGTAGCGATAAGCCTTCTTCTGATCTATGCCGCGGCGATCGATCTCAAAAAGAGAGAGGTTCCGTATGTAGCTGGCATAGGCATTTTGCTCTTTGGTGCTTTTTATCTTTTCTGGACCCAGCACTGGATCCTGGGCGTTTTCTACCTGGCTGCAGTAATGGGGAGCAGGGGAGGAGTGTGGGGTCTGGTTATGACTGGAATAGCGCTGACAACACTGGCAGTACCGGGGTTAATGGCAGACGCATACCCGTTCATACTGGCGATATTCTTCATTATTATGATGTTTAGATTTGGTGTTTTCGGGCAAGGGGACGCAGTTTTGGCATTTGGGCTTTTAGCGATTGCCTATAACGATGGGCTATGGATGCCGCTGGCGATGCTGGGATCCAGTGTCCTGGGAATCATTCCTCTTTTTTGGAAGCGGTCCCCTAAGGAGATCTGGGAGAGGACGAAGCACATCCTGAGTAACTTTGGCAAAATAGAAGAAGACGAAAAGGCTGTGAAGTTTCCCTGGGCCGTGATTGCCGCTATAATGGGGTTAGTATATCTGTGGCTTGCAAGAGCAGGAGATATCTTATGAACGATGAAAAGAAACCAACCATAATCCTATCTGCTATCTCAGCAATACTTTTATTTGCGTCTTTTGTTGTAGTAGTAGTGATTCTACTTGTGCGCGCAGGATATATAAGGACAACCACCCTTGCCGAGAAAGTCGATAACATTTTTGGATCCGAAGGGATAGAAGGAATAATACCTGATGGAAGACCAGCTGATGAAGTTGGGGTAGAGGTCTACGACCTGTCAGTGTACGAACAGGACAGCGAGGCATATGCGGAAGCGCTGGCCAGAATGGAAGAAGATTGGTTTCCCAGGCTTGCAGTAGTGATACCGAAGGGGCCGGAAGGGGGAGAATTTCCTAACGCCCCGATGCCCATTTATGACGCTTATCCGGGACAGGAAACGACAACTGAGGAAGGTGAGACCTACGAGATCACCAGGACCTGGATCGGCGATATCTCTGTTGGAACCGAAGTGACTCTGGAAGGAGTGATTGGGCAGGGGGAATGGTGTTTTGTTACTGCGGAGACGATCGGGGGCTGGAGTTCTTCAGGGTGGGTCTGGTGCTACAGGCTTTATATTCCTGACAGAACTTTTGTACATTAATCTTATTTCGCATAGGCACTAGGGTGTTATTCAATACCCAGTTTGATTTTTTGTCCTCATTGCGCACCGCATTCCGTCATATTCATTCTTTAAAAAACCAAACTGGGTCATCCCGGGCCAAGATGGAGCAGGGGAGAGGAAGTCAAGTAGAAGAGTGAAGGAATGCTTGAACCAGAACGAAGTTCCTGCAAAACTCGCTTCTCATCCTCTTGCATATCGCGTTCAAGTGCATATAGGGTAATTTTGCATGTCCCCCCAAAAAGGTATATTCCAGGGTTATGCAATAATACCCATTTCCTGTATTGATATACCTGGATGTTTTTCTTCAGGATACTCGTGGTTCAGTTTTGATAAAGCTTTCGATAGGATTAGTTATCGAAACCATAGGACAATCTATAAATAGGGACCCAACCATGAAACGGATCTTGCTCATCGTTCCCCTGATCATGCTTAGCGCGTGCATTCCTCCCACGGAGCCCACAAATACACCCGTACCTTCAACAGCTACACCAGTCCCGACTGAAACCCCGCTGCCCAGCCCGACGGCGACTCCCCGCCCGTATTACCTGGAAGATGGGATTTTATATGACCAGGATGAGCTAACCGGAGATTACCTGGTTGTCGGGGAAGGGATTGACGCCCTCACCACCAAAGCTGAGGGGGCGATTGCAGCCCTGGACGGTGAGGGAGAAGATTTGTTTACTTTTGATTTGGAGACAAGGGCTTGGAAAGAAGTAAAAATCGATCCGAATTATGGTTATATTGCCCCAGAATTATGGGGAGAAGAGTCGCTGCCTTTGATAAAGGAATGGTGGGAAGGATATAAGAAAAAAATGCCGACGAATGAGGATATTAAGTGGATGACTTATGAGGATGGAAGTAGGGTGGAGATGGGCGAGATTCCAAACACAAGGTTTGCGACATCTAGAAATTTTGGAGTAATTTTAGCAGGCATGTTTGATTTTCCTGATAGGATTGACGAGTCTGGACATGAGCATTTACTTTTAACGCTATTACCTACGAATTCTGATAAAATTGAGGAGGCGGGGAATATAGTTCCGATAAAATTGACTACTGAAACTGAGCATCCATGGACTGTGAGTTTAAAGATAATTGGGGAGGGCGGGGCTATAAGGGATAAATACAGGTGGAATAATATGGATGTTGCTTATAATATGCCTCACAAAGATTTGTTGAGGTTTTTGAGAGCTGGTTTGAGTGGAGAAAATCCACCTTTGTATGGGTGTCAATTGGCGGTGTCGATGGTTGGTACTAATTATGGATCGAAGTATCTCCCTGGAGAGTCTACCAAGTTTACTAACTCTATGTATGGTGAAGAGGGTGATGGTGAATGGGAAGTGGATTATGAGATGGTGTGGCCGCCCCCACCTAGTGGTCATGGATTATTTGCGATACCTGAGAGTTGCATGACGAATGAACTGTGGGAAGTATTTCGGACACTACCGAATAATCCGGTGGGAGGTAATTAGGGATTGATAGTTTTTTTTGGGCTAGATATAAGGTAAATGAAGAACAGAAGGGCTGCCGCTAGAGATTATCTCGGGCGGTTTTTCATTTAAGACTCTCAATTCCAGGAACTTATCTTTCATCAGCCAGCCGGCCATAGCGCCAGAATTCGGATCGATTTTTACTTCTTTCCAAGCCCTTGTC
>Ga0255364_10041_pt1 | contig 37712 bp, 30 predicted proteins | sample ANMaggSSYBR01G12_FD_182087 | JGI IMG/M metagenome (GOLD analysis project Ga0255364, IMG submission 182087) | Sediment cell enrichment communities from methane seep in Santa Monica Basin, California, United Staets - ANME aggregate JGI... | ecosystem: Environmental > Aquatic > Marine > Cold seeps >...
GGAAATTTTCCTGTCCCGCCCGGAATTGAGTGTGATCCTGCTCCGCCAGCACGGACTGGTTGCGATTGGCAATTCTTTGGATCAGGCTTATATTAAAGCCTATAATGCAGAAACCGGATTAGAGACCTACTATAAATCCCGGTTGTTGGGAACCCCCCAGCCGTTTTCCCAGGAGCAGATAAATGAGATAAAGGAATCCTACGGGCTTTAATGTATTTGTTATTTTGGGGCTAATAATTCTTCTTTTCCAAGACCAGGCGGCTCCGGATTAATCAATGGTAGAATCAATCTGCAGGTAGAAAATGACAGCAAATATCCTTCTAATATGCCCCCACTGAATGAGGAGGAAAACATGAAACTCAAGATTTTTCACCGTACCCTGACCGTTGCCCTGTTATTGGTTTTGTGCACATCCTGTTCTGCGCTTAGCCTGGTTAATCCACCGTCCGATGCAGGTGACCCTCCCGCCGCAGATGCTTCGGGTGACACAGGCGAGGTGTTAACCTGTTTTCACGCCAATAATTATGTGCTCTCTTTTGATCATACCTTGACAGTAAACCAGGAGGGGACCAGCCTGACCCACATTTTAAAACAAGGCGGGATAGCTTTATTAAGTGAAGCAAATTCTGGGGGACATGATGCAGTAATCACAACCGCTTCTCCCCAGACGTTGAATTTTGAGTATATGGGGGTTCTGGGACCTTGCTCCGTTGATGCGGCTGGAACAGTAAACGTTTCAGCGGAAGGGTATTGTGACGCGGGGATAATTTACCTCAATATCACAGAAGATTGGAGTGATACTGAAGGGACTATGACTTGTGAAGATAGTAGCGTGCCTTTTTCGGCTCCCGGTGCTTCATTTACTCACTCCGGGGCTTCTGGGCTGGGGGAAGAATTTTTAATCACGGATGATTCAAATGGTCATACAGTTATGCGGGAATTTCTAGGCGGCGAAGGATACCATTCTTGGACCCTGATGATGGATATTTCTCTCGTCCCGTTGGTGGACGAGGACTAACCAGAAACGTACTGGAAGATTAACCCCTTAACACAAAGGATCCGTAATCCTGCGAGGATTACGGATCTTGTTTTTAAAGAAGACCTTTTCTTGCGAGATTATCGAATTTTCCCTTCAATTGCCAATTTTGCGCTGTCCAGGGTTTCGCCTTCGTAAATAAAATACTTGATTTTAAGCGGCATTACCTCTCCCAGCATTGCCTGAGCGGGACAATATGTATCTGCTGATAACTCCATCGCCCTTGTGACTGCTTTTTCTGAAATGTCTTTTCCTGCAACATGGTATTCAATCACGGCGTTGGTGAACACCTTGGGGTGTGTCTCGCTCCGTTCAGTGTTCACTTTGACTTGGAAATCCGAGATCTCCTGGCGCTTTTTACCCAAAATAGATATGACATCCATGGCGGTGCATCCTGCCAGGCTGAGAGCCATTAATTCCATGGGACGAAATCCATCATTATCTCCACCAACTTCTGGAGAGGAACCCAGGGGAACTTCAAACCCGGAGTCAGCAGCTCCGGTAAAAGTCATTCTGCCTTTCCACTGAACTTCAGCATTCATCGATTACTCCTTTAAGAGAGGGGTGACATATTTTTCCAGGGTTGCACCATTAATGGTTCCTAACCAAGCCATCCGCAGATTTCCTTGCCTGTCAATTACAAATGAGTTCGGTAATGAATTCTGCTGAAATGTGAGCAGGGATTTATTTTCAGGGTCCAATAGGATCACAAAGTCCAATCCCGCCCCCTCAACAAAATCCCTGACCTCAGCTTCCGGTTCACCGGCTTCAATAGCAACAACTTGAAACCCCTGATCTTTATACTTGTCGTAGTAAGCTTTAAATTCCGGCATTTCCTCCCGGCAGGGCGGACACCACGTTGCCCAATTATTTACCAGGATGACTTCTCCCAGAAAGTCCTTCAGAGAGACTTCGTTGCCGTCCAGATCAAACAGGGTTAATTCCGGGGCTGGCTGATTCACTTCGACAGGAGGAAAAGTGAGGGCATCTATACTTTCAATTTCTTCACCTTGATTTGTGTTAAGAATCAGACCGACCGCGATCAGGGCAATTATGCCCAGTCCCGCCAGGATAAGCGGGAGGAGATTGGTCTTTCGGCTTTTGTTTTTCTTCCCGGTGGTCTTCTTGCTCATTATGCTGTTCCTCATAAGTTTTGGTTATTCCAGCTAGTCCGCAGATTTTGTTCTATTGTACTATTCAGAGACCAGTAAAACGGATTATCTTACTCATAATCTTCCAGGTAAAAGCTGATAAATTTCCAGCGAGGATTCCGTCATTTATTGTTTTTAGAAAAATTTTGTTCAACAACAGGTTGTTTGAGGGCATAATGTAATAGAAGGTTTATAAATGTCACCTAAAATGGGTGAGTTTTGTCCATCGAATCAATATATAGGACAGTGATAAATGAAATGATTGCTGGTATACTTAGCAAAGAAAGTTGATTTCAACTTTCTTTGCTTCCATCAGATATATACATCAAAAAATGACAAATATTGGTAAAGCGTGTCGCTTGAACAGCGCTCAAGCTGTGATAAATTGCACCCAAATTTATCGGTATCAAGTTTTTAGACTTGCCCAACCGGACTTCAGGGAACTTTTACTCACAGAAAAAATAGAGAAACACTATCCAGGACAGAAAATGTTTACCTGGTGTGTTTCTCTATATTTTTAATTGTTTTTCTTGCCATCTGGAAAAATTCGACAAAGGAGAGTATGAATGAAAACATTGTCTCTAGAACTCCCCGCAATGTATGGAGACCATCATGTAAAAGAAGTTAGACGGATATTATTGGAAATTGAGGGCATCAAGGATATTTACGCCAGCAGTAGTTTCCATTTCGTCGAAGTAAAATATGACGAAAAGAAAACTAAACCTAAAGACCTCACCGCTGTACTGGAGAAAGCCGGGTATATTGGTGACCTTGACATTCTGGTTGAACCATCCATCCCCGCCCATTTACGAGAGGGCGATAAACATTTCCGTACCACTTCAATCAGTGAAGAAACCCGAAATATTATTGGTTTTGAACAGGAAGTAGTTTACCAAGGACGCACCCAGTGGCCGTGTCCGGGGCTGGGTTTACTTAATGTGGTTGAGCCCCAAACTAAGGAGACTAATAATGGTTAAGAAGGAAAATAAGAAACCCTTAGAAGATTATTCTCTTGATATAGCGACCCAGGAAATGCTGGCTCGTGGTGAAGAATTGGGTTTAGAAACAGCCTTTACCCGTGCTGACAATATGAAGGCCTGTCCCATCGGAGCGGATTCGTTATGCTGCAAAATTTGCAGTATGGGTCCCTGCCGAATTGTGAAAGCGGGGCAAACCGGGATATGTGGAGCGACAGCGGATACTATCCAAGCTCGGAATTTTATCCGCATGGTGGCTGCCGGAGCTGCAGCTCACTCTGATCATGGTCGTGATATGGCGTTCACATTGAAAGAAACAGCCAACGGTGAAACTCAGGGCTATATTATCCGGGATGTCGCCAAGCTTCGGGATCTTGCCTCAAACTACAACATTCCTATTGAAGACCGATCCCCCAACGAAATAGCCAATGATTTGGCGGATTTCTACATCGCCCAGTTTGGTCAGCAAAAAGGCCTGGTTGCATCAGTGATTCGGGCGCCGAAAAAACGCCGTGAAGTCTGGGAAAAACTCGGAGTTCTTCCCCGTGGAGTTGACCGTGAGATAGTGGAATGCCTGCACCGGACCCATATCGGCGACGACCAGGATGCAGAACACATCCTGGATCACGCATTACGCACTGCTATCGGTGATGGCTGGGGCGGCAGTTTGATCGCCACGGACGTATCTGATATTTTATTTGGTTCCCCGGCCCCGATCCTGGGGGAAGCAAACCTGGGTGTATTGAAGGATGACTATGTCAATGTCGTTGTCCACGGGCACGAACCCACCTTGAGCAATATGATTGTGGCCGCATCACAATCCCCGGATATTCTCGAATATGCCCGGGCAGCAGGCGCTGAAGGTGTGAATATCTCTGGGATTTGCTGTACTGCAAATGAAGTCCTGATGCGTCAGGGTATCCCTGCCGCGGGGAACTTCCTCCAGCAGGAATTAGCTATCATGACTGGTTCTGTGGAATCCATGGTGGTGGATGTTCAATGCATCATGCAGGCTATAGTTGGGCTGGCTGAGAATTTCCATACCGAGATCATCACCACTTCCAAGAAGGTCAAAATCAAGGGTGCCACGCATATTGAATTTGACGAGAAGAAAGCCCTGGATATCGCCAAAGAGATCCTTCGCTCCGGTATCGATAACTATAAAAACCGCGGCGAGACCCGGATTCCTGACCACCGCGAATCCCTCGTCCCCGGTTTTTCTCACGAATATATAAACTATGCCCTGGGAGGTACGTACCGGTCATCATTCCGTCCCCTCAACGATGCGGTTATGTCCGGTCGCGTCCGCGGGGTGGTGGGTATAGTGGGCTGTAATAACCCTCGGGGTAAACACGATGATTTGCATGTGAAATTAGCTGAGGAACTTCTTAAACAGGATGTTCTGGTTGTTGAAACCGGCTGTTCCTCTATTGCCAGCGCTAAACAGGGTCTGATGCTCGGCGAAGCTGGTCTGGACCAGGTAGGTCCCGGTTTGCGGGAGATTTGCGAAACGACTGGTATACCGCCGGTACTGCATATGGGTTCTTGTGTTGATAACAGCCGCATTTTGACAGTCCTGGCCCAGGTTGTGGAAGAAGGCGGTTTAGGTGAGGATATCAGCGAAATCCCGGTTGTTGGTTTAGCCCCTGAATGGATGAGCGAGAAAGCCATTTCTATTGCGACATACGTTGTGGCATCAGGTGTCTACACCATCATGTCAGGTTCAGCACCGTTAGATGAGAATCCCAAGGTGCCAGACAGCTCCATTGTTCCTCAACTGCTTAGCAGCGGTTGGGCAGAAAAAGTTGGAGCCGGGTTGGAATTTATTCATGATTTTGACACAATCATAGAAAAAACTCTCGAGCACATCGATAAAAAACGCGCTGACCTCGGCTTACCCGTATACGATCCGAAAGCCTTCGGAAAAAGCGGGGATGCCCGGATGAATGAATTAGAGAAGATGCCTGTGAAGGATCGCCGCCAAGCTATTTACGGATAATTTGCGTAATAAGGAGTTACTAACTAATGTCTCGATATATTGCCACCCGTGCCGTTCGCGGAGCTAATGCACTAGTCATTGAAGCGGAAGCGATGCTTCAAAAAGGATTATCCGAGAAAGGCCCCGACACCATTATCGAATTTCCGAATACTGCTTACTATTTGCCGTTAATTTACGGTATGACGGGAATTGAAATCACTAAACTTGAACAGCTCGAAGAAGTACTCCGGATTGCCCGAAAATTGCTGCACCCGGTTCCCGCAGATTCAAAGTGGACACCTTACCTTGGCGAAACACTGGATAGCGGGATGGCCGCTTTACTGGCCGCAGAAACCATCGAAGCTATTCGAACGGTATATCATCTTCAACCCGAGTTATACCCAGGATTTGAACTGGGAGGGGGGACGGAGTATCCGGACCGGGACTTTGGAATGTCTGGGCGGTTGAATGGTCCCATCGACGATATCCAGTTGCGGTCCTGGGGAATCCAATTGGTAGATGGACGCATGCCGGGATTTGCTGCGATTACAGGAGCCGCAAAATCTAACGAAGTCGCTGTTAAAATTGTCCGGGAACTTCAGCAGCGCAACATTTTGACTTTCCTCACGGGGAATGTTAATGGCCGCAGCATCATAGACCAGCTTGTAGAAGAGGGTGTGGATTTGGGGTATGACACTTATACGGTTCCCTTTGGCACAGACACCATCAGCGCTATTTATGCCCTGGGTTTTGCCACCCGGGCAGCTCTTACTTTTGGTGGAAAGAAAGCAGGTCAAGCCCGGGATATCCTGGAATACAACCGGGACCGGGTTTTTGCTTTTGTACTTGCCCTGGGCGAAGTAGATGATCTGAAGTATGCGGCTGCAGCTGGAGCAATCAACTTTGGATTCCCGGTGATTGCAGATACTGTTATCCCGGAAATATTACCCACAGGTATCACAACCTACGAACATGTTGTCAGCATGCCCTTCAATGAGATTGAAGGAGAAGATGATCTGGATCGGGCTACTAAATTGGTTCAAAAATGCATCCAGGTCAGAGGTGTGAAAATCAAGATCACGGATGTTCCTGTTCCCGTGCCTTATGGATCTGCCTTCGAAGGAGAGGTTGTTCGCAGGGCAGATATGCGGGTTGAATTTGGCGGTAAAAACTCCCGGTCCTTCGAGTACCTCTTCATGACGGATATGGAAGACATCACGGATGGAAAAGTGGAAGTTGTCGGTTCCTCATTTGACGATTTGGAAGACGGCGCCTCTATGGATATGGGTGTAGTTGTTCAGGTAGCAGGGCGGGAAATGGAAATGGATTTCGAACCTGTCCTGGAACGCCAGATCCATGACTTTGTGAACGGGGCATCTGGAATTCAACATATTGGACAGAGGGATATAGTCTGGTGCCGGATTTCTAAGGGAGCGGCGGAAAAAGGATTCCAGCTGGAACACTTCGGAAAAATCATACATGCCAGACTTCATGCGGATTTTGGTGCTGTTCTGGATAAAGTCCAGGTTACCGTGTACACGGGTAAAGACGATATGGAAACCTGGCTTGCAAAAGCCCGGGAAGCATATGATTTCCGCAATAAACGACTGGCAGATATGGTTGATTCTTCAGTGGAAGAGTTTTATTCTTGCACTCTCTGCCAAAGCTTTGCTCCTGATCATGTCTGTGTAGTCAGCCCTGAGCGGTTGGGATTATGCGGCGCTTATAACTGGCTGGACTGCAAGGCTTCTTTCAGCATTGACCCCACCGGTCCTAACCAGCCCATTAAGGTGGGAGAGTGTTACGACGAGGAAATTGGATACTGGAAGGGAACCATTGATTACACCAAATCAGCTTCCCATGGGGTTGTAGAAAAAGTATCCATGTACTCCATCATGGAAAACCCGATGACAGCCTGCGGCTGTTTCGAAGCGATACTGATGTACATCCCTGAGGTGGAAGGTGTAATTGTGGTCAGCCGGGAAGACACCGGAATGACTCCCATGGGAATGAAATTCAGCACCCTTGCCGGTATAGCCGGTGGTGGAGTGCAAACTCCAGGTGTTATGGGTATAGGGAAATATTATATGCTCAGCCCCAAGTTTATCTCCGCAGAAGGCGGATTTAAACGGGTTGTCTGGATGAGTAAGAACCTTAAAGAATCCATGATGACAGAATTGCAATCCGTCGCCGAAAGAGAAGGCATCCCGGATTTGATCGAAAAGATAGCGGACAGCGAATTGGTTACCACCGTGGAAGAACTGCAGGAATGGGTGAAATCAAAGAAACATCCAGTTCTTGAAATGGGTACCATGCAGCGGGAAGAAAAAGAACTCGATATTCCTGAAGATGTGGAACCGGGTGAAGATGTTATTGCCCAGGCAGAAGCGGTGATTGCGAAGACCACACCGGATGTACCAGAATCAGCACCAGAACCTGCTCCGGAAAAGATGCCTGCTGCTCCACTCGCTGCTCCGATTCCAAGCGGTATTACGGAAGGCCGGGCTGAAGTTGCAGTAGATGTGCTGCGGCGAGCTTTAATGGCAGCCCTGGCTGAACTGGGAGGTATAGAAGGTTTGGAAGATTTCAAACTTTCTGCAATGCCTGCAGCTCCAACAACCCAGGCAGCCCCAGCGGCGAAAACAAAAACAGTTGAAATTACTCCTGATGAACCCTGGCTTCCTGAGGGCACAAAAACAAAACTGGCCAAAGAATCCTGGGACGGCACCGTGAGGGAAATAACCCTCGGGGCAACTGCTGCTGATGGGGGTACCCGGTCACACACGGTGACGATTGGGGGATCCACAGCCATGCCCTTTATGCATTTTGAGGGTCAGACTCCCTTTAAGACCGTCATCGCTATCGAGATCTTGAGCCGGCGTCCTGATGACTGGTCAGAGCTGTTAGAGAAAGCCTGGGGGGATGTGATGGACGATCCGGGGGAATGGGCAAAAGCAGCAGAGAAAGCCGGTGCTGAAGTTTTGTATCTGAAACTTGCCCTCACCGATAAAGACGGAAATCCGACCACCAAGGAACAAGCCGTTGAGGCAGTTGATAAAGTCCTCAAAGCAAGCGGATTACCCCTCGTCGTCTTCGGTCCAGGTCAGCCGGATCCTGACAATGAATTGCTGGTTGAAATCTCCACCAAGTTCAAAGGAGAACGACTCCTCTTAGGTGTTTGTGAGGATAAAAACTATCGAACAATTGTTGCTACAGCCATGGCTGACGGTCAGCTGGTAGTGGCGCGAACCGCAATGGACGTGAACCTGGCAAAACAGCTCAATATTCTCATTACGGATATGGGCCTTCCCGCGGAAAGCATTGTGATGGATCCCACCACCGGTGCTCTGGGTTATGGCTTTGAATATGGGTACTCTGTGATGGAAAGGCTGCGGATTGCGGCTTTGCAAGGTGACACGATGACCCAATTCCCGATGTTAGTGACCCCTGGTGAGGAATGCTGGAAAACCAAGGAATCCAAGGTGGGCAAGGATGTTCCGGAAGCCTGGGGAGATTGGGAAACCAGGGCAATTGCCTGGGAGACTGCAACGGCCATCATGCTGGTGGAATCCTGTGCGGATTTGATCGTCTTGCGCCATCCAGAAAGTGTAAGACGCACAAAAGAAGCCATCGATGATTTGATGGGCAGTTAGGAGAAAATCTAAAAACCCTGAGTTGAGCCTGTAATAAGGCTCAACTCAATTGACACTACAGATAACCAGATAGTGAAAATGGAGAAATCGTATGGCTTTGACAGGGATTCAAATTTACAAACTGCTTCCACAAACCAATTGTAAGGAATGCGACTTTCCCACTTGTTTGGCATTTGCGATGAAGTTGGCTGCTAAACAGGTTGAATTAGCGAAATGTCCTTATGTCAGCGAGGAATCAGCCGCCCAGCTGGCGGAAGCCGCTGCGCCGCCTGTTCGTCCAGTTGTGATTAATTCGAATGGGAACGAGGTAAAAGGTGGCAATGAAATAGTACTCTTCCGTCATAACAAGAGATTTTTCAGCCCTCCGGGACTTTTTATCCGGGTCTATGATGATCAATCCGGCGAGGAGATAAAAGCAAAAGTAAAACCGGTTGGTGACTATGTTGTGGATTACGTGGGGATGGATTTATCAATGGGCGGAATTGCTGTTCAGGCTCGCGGCGGAGATTTTTGTGCTGCGGTGGAAGCAGTCCGTGATGTTACCAAGCTTCCCCTGATCCTGATAGGTTCAGCCGAGGAATTAAAACAGGGGTTGGAGAAGCTGGCAAAGGATGAAACTCCCTTGCTTTGCAGTGCTACCACCCAGAATTGGGAAGCTATGGCTGCTCTGGCGAAAGAATATAACGCTCCCTTGGCAGTCGAAGCAGGCAATATTGACGAGATGGCTGGGTTGGTGAAAAAATTGGAAGGACAGGATTTGAAGGACTTTGTCCTGGCTCCCAAACAGAGAAGTTTAATAGGATCTTTAACTGCCAATACCACCATTCGACGGATGGCGATTAAGGAGAATTACAGTTTGCTGGGATTCCCCATTATCAACTTCCCCGGTGATGTAGGTGATCCGATCCGGGAAGTAACCCGTGCCATGCAGGCGATTGGGAAGTACAGCAGCTTTATTGTCCTGGATAACTTTGATCCCGCTACTGCATACGCTTTGTTAGTGCTGCGGGCGAACCTCTACACTGATCCACAGGAACCAATCCAGGTGACACCGGGAATCTATGAGCTCAATAATCCCGGCCCCGAAGATCCTTTCCTGGTCACTACAAATTTCAGCATTACTTATTTCAGTGTGGCCAACGAGGTGGAGAGTATGGGATTGCCGGCTTGGCTGTTGGTGACTGATTCGGAAGGTATGAGCGTTCTCACTGCCTGGGCGGCGGGAAAATTTGACGCTGAGATCATTGCTAAAGACGCGAAGCAGTTTAAAGCGGCGGATAAGGTAACTAAACGACGGATAGTCCTACCGGGCCACACCGCAGTTTTATCAGGAGAACTAGAGGAAGAATTGCCCGACTGGGAAGTTAAAGTTGGACCGAAAGAGGCAGTTGATTTACCCGCTTATATGAAAGAAGTTTTATAGAAGGATTTGCGGGAATATCCTGCTTATAGGTGAGTAGTATTCTATAATAAAAAGGTAGGGCTAATGTTCGGTAAACCGGGCAAACCCTACCTTTCCTTAAACATGCACTGCTTCCTGCAATTTAGGAGCTTGTGAGTTACTGGTGTGTGCAACAGAGAAGGCCCCGAACCCTCAGGGTTTTCAGGGAATGATTTATGGCTACATTGTATTCTGTACAATTTGATATAGCAGATGAGCCGGTGGAAGTTCCAGGAGGAACTCTCCTAACGGATGCCGCCGCAAAAGCCGGTATTGAAATTAACCAACCTTGCGGAGGTCAAGGGCGGTGTGGGATATGCGCTGTCCAGGTTACTTCCGGCCAAGTGCGCCGGCGCAGCACTATGCGTTTATCCGCTGAAGATGTTGAACAGGGTTATGCATTGGCTTGCCAGACTGTCGTTGAAGGGGATGTTTCGGTCATTGTTCCATCTCAGGAAAAAATTCAACAGCACTTAACAACCGGACAATCTGCGACAGATGTGTCCGTTCCGCCTGATTACGATTACCTCCGTGATCAGACTGTTCAGCGGATCTCTCTGGAGTTAAAACCTCCCAGTATGGAAGATCAAACCAGTGATTGGGCCCGATTGAAAACTGCCTTGCTGGGTAAATCCGATCTGGGCAATATTTCTATCTCCTTGCCAGTTCTGCAAAAGTTACCTTCTGTAGTTAGAGAGGGCGATTGGAAAGTCACTGCGATCGTTTTCAAGGACAATGACACAGGAGCATGCGCTTCAGCTGAGGTCATTGATTTACTTCCAGGGCTGATTAAAAAAGATGCGCCTCTTTGGGGAGTTGCAGTAGATATCGGCACTACAACGGTAAAAGTAATGCTGGTAGATTTGATATCCGGGGAGGAAAAAGGACAGGCGACGGAATATAACAAGCAAATTGCCCGCGGGGAAGACGTTATTTCCAGGATTATTTATGCAGGAAAAGAATCCGGGGATCAAGTTCTCAGGGAATTGGTTGTAGGTAGCATTAATGAACTGATTGGCAGAGCTTGTAAACGGGGAAAAACAAAACCAGATCAGATCTACAAAACCATTTTGGCTGGAAACAGCACTATGATGCACCTGTTGTTAAAAATTCCTCCCTCAAGCATTCGCCTGGCTCCCTATATCACAGTTGCTAATCACCCCCCGGTTCTCACTGCAGCAGAAACGGGACTAAACACATTCTGTCAGGGTAAGGTCATTTGCCTTCCTAGTGTTGCCAGCTATGTCGGGGCGGATATTTCGGCAGGAGTCCTGTCGTCCGGTATGGCTGACACTGAAAAGATAACCCTGTTCCTGGATGTTGGCACTAATGGCGAGATGGTTCTCGGTTCAAAGGAATGGTTGGTGACCTGTGCCTGCTCCGCCGGTCCGGCATTTGAAGGCGCTGGAGTTATGCATGGCATGAGAGCCACTACCGGTGCGATCGATGAAGTCTGGATCAATGACGAAAATTATGAAGCATCCTGGCGTGTTATTGGCGGGGGAAAACCAAAAGGTTTGTGCGGAAGCGCTTTGATTTCCCTCCTGGCAGAGTTGTTAATGACCGGGGTGATAAATAAGAGCGGACGATTCGATTTTTCGCTGGAAACATCCCGTATCCGGAAAGGTTCTCACGGCGGAGAATATGTGGTCAGTTGGGCTGATGAGACTGAAATTGGGGAGGACATCATGCTGACTGAAGTGGATATCGACAACCTGATGCGGGCAAAAGCGGCAATATTTGCAGGATTTTCAGTATTGGGTGACAGTGTAGGAGTCCCCCTGGAATCGGTTGAGCAAGTCTTAATTGGCGGCGGATTCGGTCAATTTATTAACGTGGAGAAGGCAATCCAGATTGGATTACTTCCGGATATGCCCTGGGATCGTTTTCAATTTTTGGGAAACACATCCTTAAAAGGCGCTTACCTGGCACTTTTGGATCAAAAGAACCAAGACGCCGTTGCCGAGATTGCCAACAGAATGACTTATATTGAGCTGTCAGCGGACAATCGGTTTTTTGACGCTTTTACCTCAGCGATGTTTTTGCCCCATACAGATAAGGAACGATTTCCTTCCGTGAACCCGGGTGGAAAAAAAATGAAATAGCAATTGATTAAAATGTTGTAAATCAAGCAAAATAATGTAAGTTTTGAGGAGGCACCTGAATGTACATCATTGGAGAGAATATTCATATCATTTCCCCGAAAGTGAAAAAAGCTTTAGCTGAGAAGGACGCGGAATTCTTTAAGAAATCTGCCCTCCAGCAGGTTGAATATGGGGCACAAGCCATTGATTTGAACCTGGGTAGGCAAAAACATACCTGGGAAGAAGTATTTCCCTGGGTGACTACGATTGTCCAGGAAGTTGTGGATGTCCCGCTTTGCATCGACAGCACAAATGTTGATGGTATTGAGGCGGCCCTTAAGGTGATTACAAAGGCCCGCCCCATTGTCAATTCCACATCTGCTGAAGCAGAGCGCCTGGAACAAGTTCCCCTGCTGGCAAAAAAATATAATGCCAAATTGGTCGCCCTGACCCTGAAAAAAGAAGGCATCCCGGTAAGTGCTGATGAGCGGGTAAATATTGCCCTGGAATACCTAATTCCCCGGGCGATGGAAGTAGGCATGGAGGTACCGGATTTGATCATTGATCCGCTGGTGCTCACTGTTTCCGGGTGTCAGGAATACTGTCCGGAATTGATTGAAGCTGTCCGGACTATTAAATTTGCCGGCGATCCCCCACCCTCCATTTCTATTGGACTTTCTAATGTGTCCAATGCTGTTCCCGAAGAGACCCGGCCGATCTTAAACCGGGTGTATCTTGCTATGCTGATGGGGGCCGGTTTGGAAATGATGATTGCTGATCCACTGGATGAGAAACAAAATGAAGTGATCCGAATCATTGAAGAACGGGATGAAAGCACTTCTCTCGGAAAGCTCTACCTTAAATTGCATGATGCAACAGAAGCGATGGAAGAGATAACCAAGGACGATGTTGACGAGAATGACCCGGAGCAGATGGCTGTTTGGAAATCTGCCCAGGTGCTTTTGAACAAAGTGATTTATGCTGATTCGTTTTTAGAACAATAAATCTACATCGTATTTGATAAAAAATGGCTCCCGGAGTTAATAAAACTACGGGGGCCTTCTCTATTAAGGTTATGCTAAACGGCATGTTATCAAAGGAAGAATGCAAGGGTTAGGGGGAAGGTGAATCATCTATAATAAATAAAGCTAAATTAAGCACATTTCTTCCTTATCTAGAGGATAGAACTGGAGGGTTCATGTCTGAAGACAACATTAATATCGAGGAATTGCTGGAAAAAGCAAAAAAGCCGGCAGCGGATGCACTTAAGCTGCATCCTTTCTACAAAGGGAAAATGGAAACTACCCTCAAGTGCACTGTGCGGGGAATCGATGATTTTGCGATCTGGTATACCCCCGGTGTCGCAGCGCCTTGCCGGGAAATCTACCAGGACCCGGAGATGGTATATCAGCATACCAGCAAGGGGAATACGATCGCTGTTATCAGTGATGGTACCCGGGTATTGGGATTAGGAGATATAGGACCGAAAGCCGGACTTCCGGTTATGGAAGGCAAAGCGCTCTTGTTTAAATATCTTGGGGGGGTTGATGCTGTACCGATAATGCTTGACACAAAAGACCCTGACGTTTTCATTGAAACCGTATTGTTGCTGCAGGCATCCTTTGGGGGCATCAATCTGGAGGATATTGCCCAGCCGAAATGTTTCAGGATACTGGATGAACTGAAGGAACGGGCGGAAATCCCCGTCTGGCATGATGACCAGCAGGGTACTGCGACAGTGACCCTGGCAGGGTTAATGAATGCCCTGAAAGTAGTGGGCAAGAAGAAAGAAGACATACAAATAGCCTTTATCGGCACAGGGGCTTCCAATGTTGCAATCTCACGCCTAGTATACAGTTGGGGCGTAGACCCGGGAAAATGCTTCATGGTAGACAGCAAAGGCATTCTGGGTCGGCACAGGGAGGACATTGAATCCAAACAAGAGGTATTTAAGGATAAATGGCGATTGTGTCAACAAACAAATCAAGAAGGGCGCCAGGGCGGAATCGGGGAAGCTATGAAGGGAGCGGATGTGGTGATTGCCTTATCCAAACCCGGCCCGGATGTAATTAAACCCGAATGGGTTCAGGGTATGAATTCAGATGCCATCGTTTTCAGCTGCGCCAATCCGATCCCGGAGATATGGCCCTGGGTGGCAAAAGAGGCAGGTGCCAGAATTGTTTCCACCGGGCGGTCTGATTTTCCCAACCAGGTAAACAACTCCCTGGGTTTCCCCGGAATCTTCCGGGGTGTATTGGATGTACGCGCAACGACCATCACTGATGAGATGTGTTTCGCGGCTGCGGAGGCACTTGCAGATCAGATTGGAGATGATCTGGATGAGGATCACCTTCTTCCTACCATGGATGATTGGGAAGTCTTTGCCAGGGAAGCTGCCGCAGTAGGGATGAAAGCCCAGGAACAAGGTGTAGCCCAACTGGAAAAATCGTATGATGAATTATTGGAAAGCGCTACAAAAGTCATCAAGCGGTCGCGTGATTTAACTACACTGATGGAAGGACAAGGCTTTATCCTGCCGCCACCTGAGGATTAATGAGCTGTAATTCAATCCAGTGAAGTTGGTTACACCTCTTAAACCTGATAAATCAACTAGATAATTACCCAGCGAGGATACTTGAAAATTTTATGGTATCCTCGCTGGCAGGGTTAAAACGGAGATTTTTCCCTAAAACCGGATGATTTTATTGGGATAATGAAAACTGCCCCTTGCACAATCCTCAAACGATGTATACTAAATCTAATATTAAAGATAACAGGAACAGGTAAATTTGCTTGTCTTGTGCATTAGTAGTTATTCTTTGGCTGGGATAAAACGATCTAATCCAGAAGTTGACAGAAGTAGAAAGTAATTTATAATCAAATCCCAAGCACTTTATTGGAATAAAATCCTCAGGGGGAGATTCCTAAAGGCAAAATCTAACAGTTACCTACCTTTAGGCTGTACCGTCAGGGGAATAAACATCGTTGGCGGTAATTGGTGAGGGACTCAATATTGGTATCTATCTTCAGCATACTGTTTTAAATGATAATTTCCCCGGTAGTTTTTGGGATAAAATAACTTACTACATTGAATTTGCTAAGGAGGTGATAACAGGAAATATATTCTTATAATACTGCATATAATTACCCATTTATTTCTCATTTCTCATGAGGAGGAGAAACTGTGACAAAAAAACTATTTTATATACTTATCGCTTTGCTGCTTTTTAGCTCCCTGGTCTTGGGCGCCTGTGCGACAACACCAGAACCGACAGAAGAAGTCGTCGTTGAAGAGCCAGTTGAAGAGGTTGTGGGAGAAAAAATTCCCCTGACCCTTTACTACATGCCCGTAACCCGCTTCTATTACCCCAGCCCGAAAGAAATTGCTGAGGGTATGGCAGCTGATATGGCGAATGCTGGATTTGATGTTCAGCTTGAGCTCGCTGGCGACTGGCCCACTTACCTGGGTTTGCGCCGTGAGGGTAACCTCGATGGTCTCTACATGCTTGGTTGGGGTGGAGACAATGGTGACCCCGACAACTTCCTGAATTACTTCTTCGGATTTGCCGGTGCTGACAAGGTTGGGGATGACCCCTCAACTTGGGTAAAGAGCCCAGAAGCCCGCGAAGGTTGGTATGCCAACACGGAAGTTGCCTACTTGCTTTACCAGGCTGCTATCAATCCGGATCAGGCAGCCCGAGAAGCGATGTACCAGGAAGTTGAGGCACTGCTGCATGAAGACGTTGCCCGCATCTGGGTTGCTCATAACAATACACCCTTGGTTTTCTCCAGCACGGTCAGCGGTTATGTGCCGCAGCCTGTAGGAGCAGACTATTTTGAGGGTGTTGTCGTTGAAGGTTCTGACACCTTTGTCTTTGGACGCGGTGGCGACTCAGTCCAGCTGGACCCCGCTGTTGTTACTGATGGTGAAAGTTTCCGTGTAACCGGACAGGTTCTGGAACCTCTCTACCAGTATGAACCCGGATCCACTAAACCAATCCCCGCGCTGGCAGAATCTTGCACAGCCAATGCCGAAAGCACTGAATGGGTTTGTGTTCTCCGCCAGGGTGTGAAATTCCATGACGGCACAGACTTTAATGCTGACGCAGTGATTTTCAACTTTGATCGCCAGCGTTATACTACCCATGCCCAGCACTATGAAAGCCAAGTGTACGAGTACTATGAGTACATGTGGGGCGGCTTTGACGATGACAGCATCATCACCGCAGTTGAAAAAGTTGATGATTTCACTGTAAAATTTGTACTCGCTGAACCTCTGGCACCCTTCCTGGCCAACCTGGCAATGGATATCTTCGCGATTTCCAGCCCGACTGCTATGGAAGCGGCTGGTGAAGACTACGGTCTTCCCTCCAATGGCGCCGTGGGAACCGGACCCTTCAAGTTTGTGGAATGGGTAGAAGGTGACCACGTTACCGTTGAAGCCAATGTAGACTACTGGGACGGCGCGCCCACAGTGGATCAGATTGTGTTCCGGGTCATTGCGGACGACTCCGCTCGCTTCCTGGCCTTACAGGCAGGCGATATCCATGGCTTTGAACAGGCCGTGGTTGAAGATCTGGTTACAGCTGAAGCTGCCGATGATCTTTATGTTATGACCAGACCAGCCCTCAACACTGGCTACCTGGCCTTCAGCTATAAGATCGTCGAGTTCCAGGATGTCCGAATCCGTGAGGCACTTGCTCACGCCATCAACCGTGAAGGGTTAATTGAAAACTTCTACGGCGCGTATGGTGAAGCTGCAGTTAACTTCCTGCCTCCGTTGATCTGGGGCCACAACTACGATATCGTAGATTGGACCTATGATCCTGAGCTTTCCAGAGAACTTCTGGCAGAAGCTGGATTCCCGGATGGTATAAGTGAAGTGACCATTGACCCTGCTTATGGAACTGAGTAATAAATGTCAGGGATTCTTTGAATTCCCGATAAGTTAGGTTAGGTCATTCTGATGGAAAAAAGGAGGGGCGTTAACCGCCCCTCCTTTCTGTAAGAAAAAACAGGAGGAAATCTTTGATTCGATATATATTTAGACGAATACTCTCTGTCCTCCCGACACTGATCGGTGTAACATTTGTGATTTTTATGTTTCAGCGTCTGATACCCGGAGATCCGGCAATTGCCATGCTGGGGGAACATGCTACCGACGAAAGTATCGAACGGATCAGGGAGCAACTTGGTCTTAATCGTCCGCTTTTCCTGGATCGGGAAGCCCTTGTTGATGATGACATACCGGGGTTTTTCGACAGTCAGTATATGCGATATATGGAGCGTCTCAGCCATTTGGATTTAGGGGATTCTATACATCGCCGCATCCCGGTAATGGAAACGCTTAAACTTCGTTTTCCTGCTACGGTGGAACTTTCGCTATTATCCATGATCATTGCAGTAATTATAGGAATACCAGTTGGCATTGTATCTGCTTCACGCAGGAATACTGCCATCGACAGTATCAGCATGGTTGGATCATTAATTGGTGTCTCCATGCCGATCTTCTGGTTGGGGATAATGGAAATCATGCTTTTTGCGGTTATTTTACAGTGGCTTCCGGCAGGCGCGCGTTTGAGTACAGGGGTTGAGATTGAATCAATTACTAACCTGTACCTGATTGACAGTTTAATTACTGGAAACATGGAAGGATTTGCAGACGCGTTAAGCCATATTATCATGCCTGCAGTTGCCCTGGCTACGATTCCGATGGGAATTATCGCCCGCATGACCCGTTCCAGCATGCTGGACGTGTTGCAGGAAGATTACATCCGGACGGCTAAAGCCAAAGGCTTAGGAGGAAGGCTGGTTCTTTTCCGTCATGCGCTCAAGAATGCCGCACTGCCTGTAGTGACAATTATTGGTTTGCAGGCTGGCACCTTGTTGGCTGGCGCCGTATTAACCGAGACGATCTTTTCCTGGCCAGGTATTGGGCGGTGGATTTACGACGCAATCCTTGGCCGTGATTATCCAATTGTGCAGGGCGGAACCCTGTTAATTGCAATCGTTTTTATTGGTGTTAATTTTCTTGTGGATATTTTATATGCGCTCCTGGATCCGCGCATTCGGTATAAATGAGGATGCTTTATGGCTAAGATCAACCCTGAAGAAATCACTGTAACGGATTTTGCCGTCCGGGAACATCGTTCCTTGTGGGGCGATGCCTGGCGGCGATTAATTTCAAGCAATACTGCCCGTCTTGGCATGTTTATTGTGGTCCTTTTTGTTTCCTCGTCAACCCTTTCACATTATTTCTGGAAATATGAACCTAAAAAGGATCTTGATTATTCACTTAAATTAAAAGCTCCTAATTTAATTATTACGGAGGAGATCCCCTCAACACATCTCTTTGGAACGGATAAACTTGGACGGGATATCTTCCGCAGAGTAGTTCATGGTGGTTGGAATTCCTTGCGAGTTGGCATTGTCGCTGTGAGCATTTCATTGTTCTTCGGAGGTGCGGTGGGCCTGATGTCTGGCTTCTATGAAACTGTCACAATGACAATGGTAGAACGGCTGATCCTTTTTGGGACGACAGGTTTCCTGTTGGGATTTCTTTCCGCCTGGATCGCGAACCAGTACTTTCAACTGGTCTTGTATACCGGATTGGGTTTAGCTGCCGGATATTATCAGGATTTATTCAAGGGAAAATTCCTACGGATGGTTACCTTTAGTATCCTGGGAGCATTTTTCAGTGCTGTACCCGGGCTTCTTATCAGTCCAACAGTGGCATTAATTTGCGGGTTGTGGGGATTATTCACTGGGGTACTCTTGTCTCGCCCTTTAGACGGTAAATTCTTCTCGAATGTAATGATGCGATTGATGGATATTGTGCTTTCATTCCCGGGTTACCTGCTTGCGATCGCGATTGTGGCATTTTTAGGACCAGGTCTCGGGAAAGGGATGATAGCGATTGGTGTTGTAGGCATCCCGGTCTATGCGCGGCTTACCCGTTCAGTTGTGTTGGCGATTATTCACAAAGAATATATTCTTGCGGCACAATCAGTAGGTGAGTCACACGGCCGGATCATCTTCCGGCATGTAACACCCAATATCCTTTCTCCAATCATAGTTCAGACTACAATGGGTCTGGCAAGCGCAATACTTTCCGCTGCCGCACTTGGTTTCCTTGGTCTGGGTGCAATCCCACCGGAACCAGAGTGGGGAGCCATGCTGGGCGAAAGCTATCGGTATCTGACCAGCGGAGCCTGGTGGGCAGTCTTGTTCCCCGGTTTGGCGATCATGTTAAGTGTGCTTGGCTTTAATTTACTGGGAGATGGCTTACGTGATGCGCTTGATCCCAAACTGCGCACGTAGGGATAAATTATATGAATCCAATATTAGAAATTAAAAATTTAAAAACCCGTTTTTATACCCAGGATGGGGTAGTTAAAGCGGTTAACGATGTTTCATACACAATGAGCAGTGGGGAAATCCTGGGGGTTGTGGGAGAAAGCGGCTGTGGGAAAAGCGTTCATGCCTTGTCTATGATGCAGCTTATCCCGGATCCGCCAGGAAAAATCACCAATGGTGAAATCTGGTTTGATGGCCGTGATCTGCTCACGCTCAACGAGGATCAGATGCAAAAAGTCCGTGGTCGTGATATTGCCATGATTTTTCAGGACCCGATGACTTCTCTGAATCCGGTCTTCACTGTAGGATTTCAAATTGTTGAGGCACTTTTGCTCCACAATGATATGACAAAAGAAGAAGCAAAAGAACGGGCGAGCGATTTACTGAATCTGGTTGGGATTCCGGGCGCAAAACAACGTTTGAATGATTATCCACATCAGTTCTCAGGCGGTATGCGGCAGCGGGCGATGATTGCCATGGGTTTATCCTGTGAACCCAGACTACTTATTGCGGATGAGCCAACCACAGCCTTAGACGTTACTATTCAAGCCCAAATTATCGACCTGGTGAAGAAGCTGCAGGATGAGCTGGGTATGGCAATCATGTGGATTACCCATGACCTCGGTGTGGTGGCAGAATTGGCTCATACCATCAATGTGATGTATGCTGGTTCTATTATAGAGACTGGGAAAATCCGGAATATCTACAAACAAACCCGCCATCCTTATACAATTGGACTGCTTGGGTCTTTACCCCGGCTGGATGACTCCCCAGGTACTGAATTAGTCTCAATTCCGGGTTTGCCGCCAGACCTTGTGGCACTGCCCGAAGGATGCCCTTTCGCTGCCCGGTGCGGATACCGCATTGATCAGTGTTTAACTGAGAAACCACCGTTAGTGGAAATAGACGGAGAGAATCATTCCGTTGCTTGTTGGCGTTGGGAAGAGATAGCAGGGATGGGAACAAAATGAGCAAAGATAACAAAATTCTTGTTGAAGTCCGAAATTTAAAAAAATATTTCCCGGTTACTGGCGGCTTATTCTTTAATAAAACCAAGGAAGTGAAAGCGGTTGATGGTGTGAGTTTCGATATATATCAAAAGGAGACACTAGGGCTTGTCGGTGAAACCGGATGCGGAAAGACGACAGTCGGCAGGACTATGCTGCATTTATACGAACCGACGGCCGGGGATATCCTGTTTGATGGAGTTGATCTAAATTCCCTGGGAGAAAGAGAACTGCGGCATACCCGACGAAGAATGCAGATGATCTTTCAGGACCCTTATGCATCATTAAATCCCAGAATGACGGTTGGGTCTATCGTGGGAGCTCCCCTGGATGTCCATACAAAACAAAATAGAAAAACCAAACAAGCCCGTGTTCAGGAATTGCTGGATATTGTGGGATTAAATCCAGACTTTGTAAACCGGTATCCCCACGAGTTTTCCGGCGGACAGCGGCAGCGGATTGGAATTGCCCGAGCGCTGGCTTTGAATCCGGAGTTTGTGGTTTGCGATGAGCCCATATCTTCATTGGACGTTTCGATTCAGGCCCAGGTTGTCAATTTACTGGAAGAACTTCAAAAAAGACTCGGTTTGACCTATCTCTTTATTGCTCATGATTTGAGTATGGTCCGTCACATCAGCGATCGGATGGCAGTGATGTATCTGGGCAAGGTTGTGGAACTGGCAGACCGGGACGAGATATTTTTAAACTCCCTGCATCCTTACACCCAGGCTTTAATGTCTGCGGTACCAGTTCCTGATCCAGACTTAGCAGAAAAGAAGGATCGGATTATTCTGGATGGAGATATCCCAAATCCATCCAATCCGCCAGTGGGATGTAATTTCAATACCAGGTGTCCTGTTGCCAAAGAGATCTGTTTTACAGATGAGCCGGAGTATCGGGAAGAAAAGGAAAATCATTGGGTTGCCTGTCATTTTCCACAGAAGCTTCAATCATAATTAATTTTTCCCGTTGTGATGATAAAACCTCCCGGCATATCTGTCAGGGAGGTTTTATACTATATGCACAGCTAATTATTGACGAACGATGTCCAATCCCGAACCCTGTTTTTGAGAATTGTTGCATGGAGCAGAATTATGAATAGTACACCTCGGCTTACCTGGGAAGCCATAACGCTAAAACTGCATAATCCATTTCGATTGTCAACAGGGGTGAGCACAACCCGGCGGGCTTATTGGATTCGATTGACAGACGATGAGGGTTGGGGGGAAGGGACCATTCCGCCATACTATAACGTTAAAGATGATGATATGAAATCATTCTGGGATAACGCTTCTCAGCAGAAAATTCCCTTTCCCGATGATCCATCTGAGATCTCATCCTGGATCGGGCAGGAAGGTCCAGCGCCTGCTAGAGCTGCCCTTGATTTAGCCCTTCATGACAGGATTGGGAAGAAACTCAATTTGCCATTATATGAATTATTAGGTTTGCCGAAACCTGCGCCTGTGTCCACTGCCTTTACTATCAGCATATCTTCTCTGGAGGAGATGGCGCAAATGGCAGCCGATCGCCCTCAATATCCCATTATCAAACTGAAATTAGGCAGTGATGATGATATCGGCCGGGTTGCCGCAGTGCGTAGTGCCCGTCCTGATGTGAAGTTATATGTAGATGCTAATGCTGGTTGGTCGCCAGATGAAGCAGTGAAGCTCGCAGCAGCGTTAGCTCCCTATCACATCGAGATGATAGAACAGCCTGTGCCAGGCGAAGATATTGAGGGTTTAGGCTATGTTCAGAAGCATACTGATATCCCAATTGTCGCTGACGAGTCAGTACAATCCATCGATGACATTGAAGAGTTAGCAAAAGCGGGGGTTCAGGGGATTAACTTGAAATTGATGAAGATTGGCGGCCTGGCACCTGCGATGCAAATGCTGAGACGGGGAAGGGAACTGGGATTAAAAATAATGCTTGGCTGTATGGCGGAGACCTCGCTGGGTGTTACTGCCATGGCTCACTTGAGTGCCTGGGCAGATTGGATAGATCTTGATGCACCCCTGCTAATTTCTAATGATCCGTTTGAGGGAATTAACTATGATGACGCGCAAATTTCCTTACCAGACCGCTTCGGTATAGGTGTTGAAATTAGGAAATAGAAAGCATTGGCAACCGCAGGTGTTGAACCAGGACAAGGATAACTCGCCAGATCGGGATCGGAGTATAGGAGAAACTAAAATACCACCTGAAAACGATCCTGAAGCAATACTAATTTCCTCATATTAGCATGATTTAATTGACATTCTTTCAATACCAAACTACAATGTAGAATGACTGAGACCGATGACTCAAATCAGTTGGGAGGGATTATGAGCGCCTGGCGAGGAAAATATGCCATCGGGTTAACAGGTAATATTGCCACCGGGAAGAGTGTTGTAAGGAAGATGCTTGAGCATTTGGGCGCATATGGAATTGATGCGGACGTGCTGTCTCATCGTGCCATTATGAAGTCTTCTCCTGGCTATCAACCCGTTATTGATACGTTCGGACGATGGGTTTTGGGGGCAAATGAAGAAATTGATCGTGCCAAACTCGGTGAAGTGGTGTTTAAGAATCCAGACGCGATGCTTCGCCTGGAAACAATCATTCACCCTCTGGTCAGGCAGGCGCTGGATGTCCTGGTAAAAAAATCTTCCCACGGGGTAATAGTGATCGAAGCGATCAAACTATTGGAATCAGAAATGAATAGTCTATGTGACCAGGTTTGGGTCACAATGGCACCTACTGATTTGCAACTTGAGCGCCTGGTAGATAAACGGAATATGACCAAGCGAGAGGCGGAAGACAGAATCAATGCCCAGCTGCCGGTAACAGCAATACTTACTAAGGCAGATGTTGTAATTGAGAATAATGGTTCATTTGAAAAGACATGGAAACAAGTTTATGATGCGTGGCAGATCATTACCCAGGAAGAGCCGGATTTTAAACCGCTCCCCAGTAAATCCTACGGCAAGCTGGATGTCCGCAGAGCAACTCCTGAATCTGCAGAGCAGATTGCAAGTTATATGAGTCAAAACAGCCGCACAAAAAAGAAGATGACCAAGGATGACATCATGGCAGCATTCGGAGAAAAGGCATATATGCTGCTGCTTTCTGATGAAGAGATTATCGGGTTGCTGGGTTGGCAGGTAGAAAACCTGATTACCCGGGTGGATGATGTTATATTAAATGAGGGTCTGGCAATCCAGAAAGGTTTAGAAGCGCTGATGAATTATGTGGAAGAATCTTCTAAAGAACTTCAGAGCGAGGCGGCGCTGCTTTTCCTCCCTCCCTCACTGGCTCAACATGAGAACCTGTGGAGCGCCTTGGGGTACCAGGCCCGGACAGTAAAAGATCTCCAGGTGAAAGCCTGGCAAAATGCAGTGATGGAGTCTATGCCTCCTGGAACCGTCCTGCTGTTTAAACAACTTAGAAAGGACCGGATCCTGCGTCCTATGCAGTAAAAATAATTTTGTTTCAGGTATAACATAGTGATCATAAATCTTTGGAATTATTTGCTGTTTATATTCAAGCGGGCAAGTTGGCTCAGTGTTGTTGATATCCTTCTTGTAGCCGCAGTCGTGTTCTTTTTGCTCTACACGCTGAGGGATACCAAAGCGCTGGTTCTTCTGCGTGGTGTTTTATTCTTAATTGTAGTCATCAGCTTACTCTCCAGCCTCAGGGTACTGCCTGCGTTTTCTTGGCTGACCGCAAATACACTGCCAACGATGCTTCTAGCTATCCCGGTAATTTTTGCTCCAGAAATCCGGCGGGTATTGGAACGGATAGGAAGGACGGGGTCAATTTTAGCCCAGGATAATTTTTCCACAGAAACGGAACGGATCATTCAAACTGTTGTGCATGCATCAAGACGAATCGCTGAAAGGAAATACGGAGGGTTGATAGTGTTTTCTAGGCTGGATTCCCTCCAGGCCTATATTGAAACCGGTGTGCGCCTCGGGGCAATTGTTAACCCGGAGACGCTGATCCAAATCTTTTATCCAAAAACACCGCTGCATGATGGAGCAATTATTATTGCTGATGAAGTAATTGCTGCGGCTGGTTGTGTGTTACCTCTCTCCTCAAGCGGAGTACTGGAAGAATCGCCGGAACGCTCCATGGGATTGAGGCACCGGGCAGCTTTAGGCGTTGCAGAAGAGAGTGATGCTATTGCGGTTGTGATTTCGGAAGAGACAGGGATTGTTTCCCTTGCTTATGATGGAAAAATTGATAAATATGTACCGTTGGATGAACTTCAGGGTAAATTAAACGGGTTTTTCAAATCAGACCAAGCTTCAAAATCCCTCTTTGCTCGATTAATTAACAATTTCCAAGGAATTTTTAAATGAGGTTTTTACGCTGGTTAGGCAGAAATCTTACTTCGTTGATCCTGTCGCTTTTGTTGGCGATCGTAATCTGGACTTCTGCTGTTACGTCAACCAACCCGAATATTGAGGCAGAATTAACTGTTCCGCTAGAAGTGATTCAACAAGCTACAGACCTTGCTATTGTTGATCCCCTGCCGGAGACAGTTACCTTGAAGATACTGGCTCCGGAAAGCATTATTCAACAGATCGAAGAAAATAATCCAATAACAACTTATATAGACCTTACCGATATCGAGGCAGGTACCTATCGGTTTCCTGTCCTGGTGAGGATTCCGGATCAGCTAGAACCGATCAGTATCCTGGAACAAAGTCCTAAGCAGCTCGAACTAAAAGTCAGCAACTTGATCTCGAAAATATTTACAATCTCTATCCAGGTGGAGGGCGAACCTGCAATCGGATACAAAACAAGTGGGTTGGACTGGGACGAGGTTTTAGCTACTGTCACAGGACAGGAAACGAAAGTGGATGCTGTGGCGTCTGTGGTAGGGATATTAAATATATCAGACGCTAGTGGAACGATTTCAGAAGAATTAACCCTCCAGGCTCAGGATAATAATGGTGACTTGGTGGATGGCATCACACTCACCCCGGATACTATCCGGGTGGAACAGGTTGTCAGCCTGCAAGGCGGATACAGAAACGTGGCGGTCAATGTGACCACAGAGGGCACCGTCGAACCTGGCTATAGGTTTACCAGCATTACCCCTGCGCCTCCGACAGTGATGGTTTTTTCAGAAAACCCACAATTGGTTGAACAGCTTCCTGGTTATGTAAATACCAAACCGCTTGATTTAACCGGGGTGGACGGATACTTAGAAACCATACTGGAGTTTGATCTGCCGGAAGGTATTACAGTGGTTGGAGACCCAACCGTTCTTGTACAAGTCAATGTCACAGCGCTAATAACCAGTATGACCATCTCCCGGGAGATTGAGATTATCGGTCTCTTACCCGGTTTATCGGCTGTAGTTTCTCCATTACAGGTTAGTGTTCGAATCTCTGGTCCGGTTCCGGTCTTGGATAATCTTACCTTGCGTGACATCAGAGTTATTGTTGACCTGACAAATCTTGGAGTTGGTGTTCATACCGTGACGCCGACGGTTGAAATACTTCCAGAAGATGTGATCTGGGAGGATATCTCACCGACGACGGTTGAAATTGTGATCGAGCAAGGCACAGCAAGCACGACTGTTCCCTAAATATAACCCAAATCAAAAACTGAATGCTTATGCAGAAACCAGTAGTTGTCATCGTTGGTCGCCCAAATGTGGGTAAAAGTACTCTTTTCAATCGTCTGGCTGAAAGAAGGATGGCCATAGTCGATGATATACCCGGGACCACAAGAGACCGCCTGATCACAGAGGTTGAGTGGACGGGGGTGATTTTTGATATCATCGATACCGGGGGCTTGGATCCAACCCAGGTAGGTCCGGGGAAGAACCAGGAACCCTTATCCATAGGATCCCACCAATTCATCGAACAAATCCGGACACAAGCGGAAATGGCGATTCGGGAAGCTGATGCAATCTTGTTCACAGTAGATGGACAGTCTGGTGTTACACCGGCGGATCGGGAGATAACTAACTCCTTAAGAAAAGCTCAACAGATGAGGGATGGAGAACCTTTCCCCCCCATTCTATTGGTAGTCAACAAATGTGAAAGCGATCAGGTTCGGCAAAACGCAGTGCAATTTTATGAGCTGGGTTTTAATTCAATGCACATTGTCTCGGCCATTCATGGATCTGGAACAGGGGATATGCTGGATGAATTGGTTCAGCTGCTTCCAGAGGGGGGTGAAGAAGAAGAGGATACATCTGTAAAGATCGCCATTGTTGGGAAACCTAATGTGGGGAAATCCAGTTTGTTAAATAAGATATTGGGTGAAGATCGGGTAATAGTAAGCTCTATTCCTGGAACTACCCGGGATTCAATTGATACCCGCCTGGTTTATAACGAGGTGCCAATCACGATCATCGATACCGCGGGAATTCGCAAACGCGGGAGTATTGACCCCGGGGTGGAAAAATTCAGCGTGTTAAGGGCGATGAAGACTATCGAGCGATCTGACGTGGCACTGCTGGTAGTTGATGCTTACGAAGGGATTAAATCCCAGGACACACACATCGCAGGTTACATCCTTGACGAGTGGAAAAGTGTTGTTGTTATTATCAATAAGTGGGATTTAATTGAAAAAGATACTCATACCATGGCTGAATTTACCGAGTTTGTTCGCTATGAATTGAATTTTATGGATTATGTGCCAATCCTGTTCACTTCAGCATTGTCAGGAAAACGGGTTGACAAGATACTTTCCCTGGCTTTGCAGGTCCAGAAGGAAAGACTGGTCAGGCTGCCAACCTCACAGGTTAACCGGATTGTTCAGCATGCGCAGGATAAACATCCGTCACCCTCAAAAGCGGGCAAACACCTGAAAATTTACTATGGATCTCAAGTGCGAAATGATCCTCCTATCTTCTTACTGCATGTGAACGATCCAAAATTAGCCCATTTCACCTACCTGAGATACCTCGAAAATCAAATTCGAGAACAGGTCCCATTTACCGGAACACCAATTAGAATTATTCTCCGCGGCAGATAGGATTTTCTCCCTTTAGCATTCTAGAAATTAAAAACTTCATACCGGGAGGGGAATACGGGCAATTAAATCAATCAGGTAGTATTTTCCTTCCCCCTTGCCCTTAATGGACAGGGATTATATAATCTGACACACAATATGAAGTGAATACATAAAAATGACTATTGAATTTGAATCTATCTCCACAGAGAACGAAGAAAATATACCCGAAAAACCCAATTTGCTAGGTGTATTAATTGACATCCTGGAAACCTTGCTGCTTTCAGTGGTGCTGTTTTTCCTCATCAACGCCGTGTCAGCCAGGATAAGAATTGACGGTTCGAGCATGGAACCCAACCTGCATCACGGTGAGTTTGTGATTGTCAGTAAAATTAATTACCGATTTGGTGAACCAGAACGCGGAGATGTGGTTGTCTTTGATTTTCCACGAAACATCACCCAGGAATATATCAAGCGGGTGATTGGTTTGCCAGGGGAACATATTCTGGTCGAAGATGGGAATGTTTATGTAAACGAAATCATATTGTCGGAGCCTTATCTCATTATGGAGCCACGGTATGAAGGCGAATGGGTTGTTCCTGAAGACACCTTGTTTGTGCTAGGAGATAACCGGAACAATTCATCCGATTCCCATACCTGGGGAATGGTTCCCATGAACAATGTAATCGGGGAAGCGCTGGTGGTCTACTGGCCTCCGTCTTCATGGGGCCTGATTAATGGGACAAATCCTGTTCTAGCATCAGATTAAACAGGTACAAGAATAAAAAACTACTTTCGGATCTTGTGATATAGGTCCGGTTTCGATGAACAGTAAGGTAAAAGATAAATCGGAAGCAAGAAACTCCTGATTTCAGGATGTTTCTGTTATCATACAAGTTGGGAATCAGGTATTGAAAAACACCAGATCCTGGCAGGATGGTGTTGGTTTTGCGTCTGTGTTAGACAGAATTGATTAATCACTTTCAGGAAATGGAGAAGCAGGCATTATCCGGAGTTATAGTATGTCACAAGGGGCATTAACAAAACGCATCATCTCCGTCCATGTGTTGATGGCAAGTTACCGGATTGCCGGGTCTGTAAAGGTCAGCAATTCCGGGCTGAATGGATTGCTCACGGATTCGACCAGTTCGTTCATGACAATCATGGATGCCAGCTTAGGACGCATTCATGACCCTGATTTTTTGGTGCAGAAGCTGGAAGATCTTCGCCTGGTGAAGGATAAAATTCACTGCGTCAGTTTAAAACGCCGTCAGGATATTGGGCCAAAAGGAATCACTCGCCCGGGGTATAAAAATGTAAATGCCTTTAATATTGCTGTTACAGATTCCACGTATGAATATGAAGGTACTCTGGAATGGCCGGGACGGTTTGATTTCACCGCTTTGATGTCTGGAGGGACTTGGGAGTACCTGCCAATATTTGAAGGAACAGTGAGGTCGATTGTTTATCCTGAACTGGAAATTAAAAGCGAGGCGTTGTTGATCAACCGTAAACATATCGCAACTTTTACTCATGGTCTGCGAAAAAGTGGAGAGATATAAGGCGGGCAACAAAGGAACCGGAGGGCATTTAGGGTTGACCTGACCCAGAGGGAATGGTAAAATTTTTGCCGTTCGAAAGAGTATCTTAATTAACCAAAACATGCCCCCATCGTCTAGGGGACCAGGACATAACCCTTTCAAGGTTAAGACCGGAGTTCGAATCTCCGTGGGGGCACACATACTAGGCAAAACTGCTCTGAATATTGAATAGAGCAGTTTTTGTTTTAATTATTTTTTTATTGAAACCGTTTTTCTTAATAAACAGCTAAGAGAATACTCACTGGAAGTCCCCACATACTGGATTCCTGAAATTGTTTGATCTCATATCCCGCGTCAGAAATGAGCGAAAGGACAGGGATCGGACGGCAGTCTAGAAGCCAGGGATACCGGGTATGGAGCCGACTCATACAACTTGCCCGCAGGCATTCCGTCCGCGGTGGGTTTCTTGTCCACGCAGCTGTATTCTGATTGTTATTTATCCCAAGGTGACTGACTGGTGTTTCTTTCCTCCCTCAATCCACTCAAGTTCAATTTCCAACTGTTTCTTAAGACCATTTTTCTTGGCTTGTTCATAGTATTCCAATTCAAAATTTACTGAGTCTGGCAATTCTACTGTGACATCCTGCCCAGCCTGGACCAGGGTGACCTGCCCGGTCTCTATTTTGTCCGCTAATTCCCGTAGAAAGGACGCAACCTCGGGGAGGGTCTTTCGAAGCTCACTTTTAACGATGACATTCTTTTTTGCCATGCTTCTACTCCTTTTAATTATTTATCTAACTTTAATTGTCATTGTAGCGTAAATTATTTAGGGAATAGTAAGAAATCTATAATATCCACTACAAACTAAATAGTCCCTAAACCAAAATAGTGTACGTTATTTGCGCTGTAGAGTCTGATATATGATAGAAGGTTTAAAGGTTGGAAGGTTAGCAGGCGGGGAAGTAAATGCCTGGGGATTGGGAAACTGGGCCCTTCGATTTCCATCTCGGCGGAGTTTATGCAGAGCCCTTCGACTTCCTCCTCGGTTACACTCGGGGTCCGCTCAAGACAAGCAGAGCGAAGTGCTTGATGTCCACTCAGGACAGGTTAGGGGTGATGGCGCATACTGAATACTCTTACCTATCTCCACCTCTGTATGGCGGCGCAGTAATGGCATATATACGGCAGATACGGCGATCAAGCATCCGGCTGCGGATCCGGGGATCTATTTCACTGAGGGTATCCGCTGTGGTGATCACTGTGGAAAGCCCGCCATTATAGCGGTAATTAAAGAGCTGATAGAGCTTTTCCTTAACCCAGGGGGTCATGGATTGAGTGCCCAGGTCATCAAGCACCAGCAGGGGGGTGGTTTTCACTTCGTCAAAGCGGCGGTCATAGCTGACGGTGCTCTCTGGGCTGAAAGTTGCCCGAAGATGGTCCAGTAGATCTGGAACCATGATAAAGAGCGGGGGAATACCCTCCCCGGTACGGTAGTTGGCGATGGCTGCGGCCAGGTGTGTTTTCCCGCTGGCATAATCTCCTTGCAGCACCAACCAGCCTTGTGGTTTTTCAGCAAATTTCTGGGCTGCCTTAAAAGCGCTCTCTAGTTTCTTTCGCTCTTCTTTCTCGAGGTTTTCATTTTCCCTGAGACTGAAATTTCCAAAGGTGCGTTCGCTGAGCAAGCCCAGGGATGATAGTTCAGAGTGCCCGGTATCATCCATCGGCCGGCGGTAATCCGGCGCCAGGATATTAACCCGGGTGACCAGCTCTGGATCTTGCAGCCGGGAGCGAATGCGGCCTTCCAATTGGTTCAGGGAAAGGTTGGTAGTGATTAATAAGGGAAGATTGTTGATATAGCGGTAATTGAGAATCTGGAATAATTTTTCCTGTGCCCAGGGGGTGGCATTTTCAGTCCCGAAGTCATCCATGATCAAGAGAGGGCAGCGCCGGATATCTTCAAAGCGCTCTTCAAAACTGGACTCGGGATTATTATAAGAAAACCGCAGGGTATCCAAAAGATCTGGTACCGTCAAAAACAGGGTAGGGATCCCTATGTCAACTACGAAGTTGGCAACAGCGGCTGCCAGGTGGGTTTTTCCGCACCCGTAATGTCCCTGAAGCACCAGCCAGCCCTGCAGTTTTCCGGCGAATTGGTGGGCATGGTTATAAGCCCGTTCCAGAGAATCCGCCTGGGCAGGACCCATTCCAATTTGTCCCCGGGGTTCAAAATTTTCAAAGGTCAGATGGGTGAGCTCGTCAAGATTGCTCATTTTATAAAGATCGTTCCGGACTTGCTGTTTTAACTGACCTGACCGGCAGGTGCAAACCTGGATGCGGCCGAAATCAGGATGACCAACCGGTAAATCGCGCCGGAGGTAGCCTACACCACCGCAGATCTCACATTCGGGATCTCCGGCGTAGGAAGCCGCGCTCGGATTAGTCTTCGATGAATCCTGCGAACTCATCTTCGAGATATGCCCGGCGGTCTTTTTTAGTATGTCTTCTATCTTGTCGCTCATCTCTTCCACCGTCCTGCCAACTGCGTAAGATGGCTTCTACATAATTCCATTTTCGGACATTGTTCTGGACTGCTATTTCCAAAGCTTGCCGAATCCAGCCTTCGGGGTAATTTTTTTCTGCTTCCCGGAGTGTATCCGCAATTAATGGAGTTAAGGGTCCGATATTTTCTTCATAGAGCTGAAATATATTTGGCTGCTCCATACTTAATGTTGGAGAGGGAACAGTTCCGTCGGAGGGGCGCCACGATCCGTCTGCGACGGATTGGACCGCGGCCTGCCCTCTGGGGGAGTGGAAAAAGTATATTGCCAGCTGATCGTCCTTGTCAGGAACTGATGTCTTCAGCAAGGTGCCGCGGTTCACTGCCAGCTCCAGCCCCGCGCGGACCGCGCGCTGCTGGGTGGCGGTCGTGGCGCCCATGCCTTCCATAAAGATCGGATCTCCTATAAAATCTTCTTCCTTCAAAAATCTGACTTCCCCTTCCAGGCGGGTGATTTGCCACAGCGCGTAAAGGGTGACCTTGAGTTCGTTCAGATCATCGATCTGCGGCAGCAGTTCTTTAAAGAACAGGGTTGGAATCCTGGTGGTATTTATTTTTCCAGGAGGAAAGCCATCAAATCCCATTAGGTCACCTGTGAGAGGTCAATATTCCGGGTGGCAGCGTTCTCGAATTTAGCCAGATTCTTGCGGAAGACTAATTGAACTTCGCCTGTGGGACCATTACGGTGTTTGGCTATAATTATCTCAGCCAGATTTTGGTGGCTTGAGTCTTCCTCGTAAACCTCGGGTCTGTAAATGAACATGACGATGTCAGCATCCTGTTCCAGGCTGCCGGACTCTCGAAGGTCGGACAGCACCGGGCGTTTATCCGAACGCTGCTCAACGGCTCGAGACAGCTGGGCGGCGGCAAGCACCGGTACGTTCAGCTCCCTTGCTAGGATTTTCATATTGCGGGAAATATCGGAAACTTCCTGAACGCGGTTATTAGAGCGGATATCTCCGCCCATCAACTGCAGGTAATCTACGACTATCAAATCTAGTTTGTATTCCAGGTGCAGCCGGCGGCATTTTGTCCGCAGCTGAAGTGGCGTGAGAGCGGGAGTGTCATCCAGGAAGATATGGGTATCGGTCAATACTTCAATAGCTTGCGTGAACAGCAGCCATTCGTTGGGATTCAACTTTCCAGAGCGCAGCTTGGTGGAATTGATCCCTGTTTCCTGGGCAATCAGGCGTTGCACCAACTGTTCGTTGGACATTTCCAGAGAAAATATCGCGACATGTTTTTTATGGACCTGAGCGGCATTTTTCACCGCGGTAAGCAAAAAACCAGTTTTCCCCATCCCAGGTCTCCCGGCGATAATCAATAGGTCGGAAGGCTGCAGGCCGCCAAGCATTTTATCTATATCAAAAAAGCCGGTTGGTACACCTACCAGGTCGTCATCTCGCTGGGAAAGATCTTCAATGCGGTCAAAATAATCACTAAGGACAGCACGGATAGGCTGGAGGTCGCGGGTTAATCGGCGTTCACTGACGTTAAAAACCGCTTTCTCGGAATCATCCATCACCGTATCCAGGCTGAGGTTTTCCTCGTAGGCTAACTTGGCGATCCGGTTTGCAGCGGCTAGCATACGGCGGCGGATGGCGGTCTCCTCTACCCGGCGCCCGTAAGCTTCAGCGTGCAGGGAGGAGGGGACGTTGTTGATTAATTTGGTGATATAAGCTGCTCCGCCGATATCTGACAGATGCCCCATCTGGTCCAGTTCTTCGGTGACAGTAACAAAGTCGATTGCTTCGTTTCGGTCATGCAGGGCAACAAAGGCTTGCCAGATCCACTGGTTGCGGTGAATATAGAAATCATCCGGCTGCAGGAATTGGGCGACGTCGTAATAGGCTTCGGGATTGATGAGCACAGCTCCGATGACCGCTTCTTCTGCTTCGCGGCTGTGGGGAACCATCTGTGGTCCGGAGGATTCAGGAGCGGCTTCAAATTGGACAGCTTCAGTCATGGCGGGGGGTTCTTTTATTAGTTTGAGTTAGTTGTATCGTAAATCGGAAAGCCTGTGAATAATGATAATTTCTTCTGTCTGATATACCGGGAGAGTAGACCCGGTTTAGTCGTCGTTTAGATTTTCTTCTTCGTCCTGGTCAGGAGCAGGCTTTTCAGGGGCAATTTTGTCTAGATAATTTTCAAATACTGAGAGCCGCTCCGTTTCTAACTCTTCATCCGGACCAGTTTCAGAGAGGTCATCTTCAGGGAATAATCCAGCTTCCTCCAGCACATTGTTGGCGACAAAAATCGGTACTTGCGTTCGGATAGCCAGGTTCATGGCATCCGAAGGTCGGGAGTCGATGTTATGTTGGGCACCGTTGATGCTGACAGCGATATTGCCGAAATAAGTCTCATCTTTCAGGGAAACAATTTCCACCTGTATGACCTGTGCATCGAGCGATTCCAGAATATTGACAAACAGGTCGTAGGTTAGCGGTCGGGAAACTTCCACTTCCTGGAGAGCCAGGGTGAGATGTTCCGCCTCATAGATGCCGACCATAATCGGCAAGTAGCGGTCAGAATTCAGCTCGCGCAGGATGACTACTCGTTGCTGGGACATCAAGCTGACCCGGATGCTGTCGATGACCACCTCAACCATGTTGGGCATAATTGGTGCTTCCTATAAGATTAGGCGCTGCTGTCTTGTTATTCTATCATGCGTGGGAAGTCGTTGCAACGAACGAACCTTAAGAGCTGGCATTTCTTAAGCTGTAATACGTAATAGACCTCCGAGGTCGTTGAGACCTCGGAGGTCTTGGCGACCTCGGGGATTGAAGCGGGAAATGTTATAATATAATTTGTATCGAACGCAGAATTAAAAATATTGGCAAATATCCAGGGGGTGATTATGCCGAGAAGATATCTAACCTTTTGCCCAGGTGAATATTATCATTTTTACAATCGGGGTGTGAACCGCGAGGCGATCTACTTTGATGATGATAATTATGCTCACTTTCTATGGAATATTCAAAGATATTTAGCGCCTGTGGCAACCATCGGGGCGTATTGCCTGATGCCAAACCATTATCATTTGTTGGTAGTGGTAAACGAGATTTCCAAGGTAGATCAGACCTCCGAGGTCTCAGCGACCTCGGAGGTCTCGTTGATGGTCTCAAAAGCGATGATGAAGTTGTCGGTTTCGTATACAAAAGCCATCAATCATCGATACAATCGTGTGGGACCATTGTTTCAGGGTGCATTCCAGGCCAAACATATTGAGAGTACCGCCTATTTATGGCAGCTTGCCGGCTATATTCACCTCAACCCGGTAGAAGCCGGGTTGGTTCGATTACCGGAGGATTGGAATTTCTCAAGCTACCGGGCATACCTGGGTTCGGAAATCCCTCAATTATTGCCAATAGATCCGGTTTTTGACCTCCGAGGTCTCAACGACCTCGGAGGTCTCGTTGATCTCGGTAAAAACGCCGACTGATGGACGATCATATAGATTACATTCATCAGTATCCGGCGGTAACTGGATTAGTGCAACACCTCGAAGATTGGATGCCTTCTAGTTGTTGGGTTTATCTTGGTTTGAAAGAAGCGAGTTTTCTGGACAGGAACTGGTAATGGAATAATTAATAAGACCTCCGAGGTTTCAGCGACCTCGGAGGTCTCTGGTTCTTTAGCAAGTGGAAAATATCAGCCGATGACTTTTTCTTCTTCCCGTTTGGATTCTCGAATGCGTGTGCCGTGATCAAGGATTCGTTTCCGGATCCTCAGATTCTTTGGTGTGACTTCCAGGAATTCATCATCCGCCAGAAATTCGATGCACTGATCCAGACTCATTTCTCTGGGTGTGACCAGCCGCTGATTAATTTCACGGATACTATTCCGCATATTAGTCAGGTGTTTGGCTTTGCAGACATTAATCTCAATATCGTCCGGTCTCTGGTTTTCTCCCACAACCATTCCCCGGTAGACTTCGATGCCTGGCCCGATGAACAGAGTACCTCGGCCTTCGGCGTTTTTTAAACCAAAGGTGGTTGTGATCCCGGTTTCCCAGGCGACCAGCGAGCCGTGAGAACGAGCGTCTACAGACCCTGCTTGGGGAGCAAAGCTATGGAATGCCGTGTTCAGAACACCCGTGCCCTTGGTCATGGTCAGGAAGTGGTGGCGAAAACCGAGGATTCCCCGGGTGGGTGCCAGGAAAGTGAGCAGTACAGTGCCCGTGCTTAATTCCCTCATTTCCTTTAATTCTCCCTGCCGGTTATTGAGTGACTCCATTACAATGCCGATATCGTCGGGGTTGATTTCAATCCTGACTTCTTCAAATGGCTCCATGATCTCACCGGACGAGGAGGTTTGCAGTATCACTTCAGGACGCGAGACATGGAATTCATAACCTTCGCGGCGCATGGTTTCGATCAGGATGGCCAGGTGCAGCTCTCCCCGTCCAGAAACCAATAGAGTGTCCGTGTTCTTTGTTTCTTCCACCCGCAGGGCTAAATTGCTTTTTATCTCCCGGAAAAGACGTTCACGCAGTTTTCGGGATGTTTTCCAGGTTCCTTCTTTGCCAAAGAAGGGAGAGGTGTTGACCCCGAAGGACATCCGGACCGTGGGGGCTTCCACCTTAATCCTGGGTAGGGAAATTGGGTTTTGGGGATCGCTGATTGTATCGCCAATGGTAATCCCTTCCAGTCCGGCGACTGCGACAATCTCACCCGCCCGGGCTTGATCCACCTCTCTCCGATCAAGTCCTTGATAATCATATAAGTAGCTAATTTCTCCGGGAACGATTTTTGAGTCTGAAGTCAGGTAAACCACCTGCTCCCCGATCTTGATCTCACCAGCAAAAATCCGTCCGATGGCGGTCGGTCCCCGGAAATTATCATATTCCAGGGAGGTGACCAGCATCTGAAGAGGATGATCGATTTCCACTACTGGTGCGGGGATGGATTTGAGGATGGTTTCGAACAAGGGCTGCAAATCTGGTCCTATATCTGGTGTGTGCCCTGCGCGATGCTGAGTAGCGATTGCATACACCACGGGGAAACTTGCCTGTTCCTCACTGGCCCCCAGCTCAATGAACAGATCAAAGGTGTCATTTAAGACCTGGGAGGTGTCTGCAAGTTTGCGGTCAACCTTATTAATGACCACGATTACTTTGTGGCCGAGCTCCAGGGCTTTTTGAAGTACAAAACGTGTTTGGGGACGGGGACCTTCGGCGGCGTCAACCAGCAATAAGACCCCATCGACCATGTTCAGCACGCGTTCCACTTCTCCCCCGAAGTCTGCATGCCCGGGGGTATCAACAATGTTGATTTTTACAAGCTGGTCGGTTTCGGGGTCAGCGATCTCGATAGCCGTATTTTTGGAAAGGATAGTGATGCCTTTTTCGCGTTCCAGGTCATTGGAATCCAGCACCCGTTCCCTGATTACTTTATTCTCATGAAAGACGTGGGCTTGCTGTAAAAGCCCATCAACCAGGGTGGTTTTTCCGTGGTCGACATGGGCGATAATGGCCAGATTGCGTAAGTCCGTACGAGTAGTTTTCATCATTTTCTTCTCAGTGCATAAAAAAACCGACCGATCTTGGCCGGATTTCCAAATAATAACTTCGTCAGTTTACCAGAGGAACACTATTTTGAACAGGCTTGTGATGTTATAGCAGTCTAAGACTCGGAACAAGTCAAGGATACCGGAAAGAGTCTCCAGGGTCTGTAAAACCCTGGAGACTCTTCTTCAATTGTTCTTCTTTAATTGGGAAATTCTCTGCAGCAGCTTATTCAAAGATAAAGTCCAAAGAATTAGGATGGTAACGGTTAGTATTCCGGCAAGAAATCCAAACAGGTAAGGTCTGATATTAGACATAATAAACAGGAAGATCGGCAAGAGGAATGTCAGTAAAATTATGATTCGCTGATATTTCTGGATTTTTGAGTCGGTATCACTAAAAATCTCCGCAGTTTCTCCGGGTTTATACTGCTTTCGGAAGTATGCCCAGTAAGACAAGCCACGAACA
>Ga0255364_10037_pt3 | contig 36672 bp, 33 predicted proteins | sample ANMaggSSYBR01G12_FD_182087 | JGI IMG/M metagenome (GOLD analysis project Ga0255364, IMG submission 182087) | Sediment cell enrichment communities from methane seep in Santa Monica Basin, California, United Staets - ANME aggregate JGI... | ecosystem: Environmental > Aquatic > Marine > Cold seeps >...
CCTTAATCGCAGATTTCCCACTATTATCACCAAGGCCTTCAGATTGTTTTAGTAGAATGTCTGCCAATTTAATGAATTGTTGTAAGTAGAAATTAAGGATGCAGGGACATCGGGGAAAAATTCTTTTATTTAATTGAGAAGTGCCTGGGGTGATTTTAGAACAACAAACAGGGAGGAAATAAATGGAAATCAATACAGATGTCAGAAGGGATATATCGACGGTCCAGGAAACTAGACCTAAGCCCGGCATCATCGCACTCGATAGGTTGTTTAGACTATCTGACAAGAAAGAGCAATTAGCTACGTGCGACCGGCAAGCACAAGAACTAATAGACCAGATCCTTGATATGGCCGAAAACGGATAAAGAATGTTAAAGGGTGGAAAACTGCTTATTGGTTGTTTGATGGGGGTCATCGGGGTCATTGTCGTCTTTACGATCCTCTTCACAGTTGTCGTAGAATTCACTCGTAGTCAAATGCCTTTCGGCAGAGACCAGGTTGAAGATTGGATGCTGGGCACTCCCCAGCCAGTTGACAGTGAGTTCCAGGACAACGGATACGTCAATGCCGGCGTAGGCGTCGGTTGGAAAGACTACACTCACCCAGGTGATCCATTCCCACCCAGCGGTATCCCCTTCGACTACAAAGCCAAGCTGGGATGCGAATTTCAAGATCCTAATTATTCTCGCCATACTGGAGTAGATTTTCCTGGAGATATAGGAACGCCAATTTATACCACCATGGCCGGTTTGGTGGTATACGCTGATGTCAATGGGGACTGGGGAAACCTGGTCGTTGTGGAAAACAATGGGTACCAAACCTATTTTGCCCACTTGAATAGTATTGCTGTTAGTAAGGGACAGGTAATCTCGCGGGGACAAAGAGTCGGGACTCTTGGAAATAATGGGAACTCCTCAGGTCCGCATCTGCATTACGGCATCAAAAAGCGGGTTGATGAAAATAGTGCTGTATGGATGGATCCAGAAGGATTCTTTAATCGCGCGGATACCAAGGAATGGCCCTGCGGAAACTAGAGAATGACTATGTAATTAAAAAGGGATTTCTATGAATCAACAACCGCTTTTTACTTGTAGCTGCAGAAATCAATACACTTTAGACGAAGCCACAATGCTCGGGATGAAATGCCCTGCTTGTGGAGGCAGTCTTCGACGGATGGATTCCATTTGGGCTGTTACCGAGATCTCTGAAAACCCGTCCAGTCCTGTTATTTCCCGGAATGGGCAAGAGAAAAAAGTCGCGATTATCACCCTGCCCTCCAAAAACGAAAATGACGTCGAGAGTGTGTCTGACCTGATCCGATCTCTTCCCATGCCGATCAGCCTGGAGATCTTTGCCCGGGGCGACCGGCGCTATTTCTTGATACGCGGCCGCAAAGAAAATCTGGAGTTTGCAGCAGAACGCCTGGAATCTGTCTATCCCAAACTACAGGTGACAATTACTGACGCGGACCCTGTACATGATTGTTTTACAGAAGTGACTGGGTCCCCGATCGGCGGGTGGGCTGAGCTTAATAAGCCGGGATGGCTGCCTATCAAGACCTGGGAGTCTTTCTTGAAGGGAAGTGATCCTGTAGTGAGTATGATGTCTTCGTTTTCTGGCCTATCTGACGATGAGGCGGTATGGATGCAGCTGTTCCTGGCAGAAGAAGGAGCCCCGGAATGGGAGCAGAAGGTCCAGAAAAGACTGAAGGTTGAATCGCAGCGCGGGTATATGGTGGATGAAAGCTCTTCCATGGTCAGCTCGCCAATTGAAGTAAGACAAACCGAGGCTTTGAATTTCAGAGCTGTTGGAATATTCACCGCAGCAGCCCTGGGGTTTGGTCTGGCTTTGATGTTATTCATTTCCGGATTTAAGCTGTGGGCCGCAATAGCCGCCCTTCTTGTGGTTGCCGGCACTATCTTCTTTTTAGAGCTCATGAACCGGTTGGGGCAGGACGAGTGGGACAAGACTGATCTACGCCTGGTTCGGGAAAAAATGATCAACAGTCAAAGATTGGTCAAGTCATCATTGCGGTTCATGGCTGTTTCAGAACAACCAGAGCGCAGTCTATCTTTGCTGCGCAGGATCGGGTCTACCCTGCATCAATACAGTGTAAGCGGCGGCAACTCATTTTCAACTACTAGCCCTACCACGTTGGAACAGCACCCCATCTGGCCAGAAAATATTATTGCAGAAGATGAAGCCCCAGTCCTGTGGATAAGTCCGCTGGAGATCGCTGGTTTATGGCATCCGCCCCTTTTTGATCACCGGACCAATATGGACGCGGTCAAGGTCAACACCATCGCAATGCGAGCTCCCTCTCCAGATGATGTCCAGGGTCTTTACCCAATTGGAGATACTCGCCTTCCAGGAGGGAAAGAATTCGAGGTATTTCTCAACGCCAAGGCCATGCGCCGCGGGATCACCATGGTCGGAAAGCCCGGGATGGGTAAATCGATCCTGATGGAACATATCGTCAAAATCTCTGCTGAAGAAGATCCAGAACAACCAGCTATTGTGGTTGTGGATCCACACGGAGATCTCGCTGAAAGATTATTGGGCGTGCTCTCGCCTGAGGTTGTCAGGGACCGCGTTTATTATCTTGATGTAGCTGCCAATGATTACATCATGACCTATAACCCACTTGATCCACACCAGGAAGGACTCGACCCCCAATCCATTACCCAGATCTTCATGGATATCGGCCAAGCTCTATTCGGTAAATATTGGGGACCCCGGATGCAGATCCCCTACAAGCGCACCATCCTTACCGTAGCAATGGCCAATAAAAAGCGTGGCCCAGGAAGAATGTTTGGGCCTAATATCATCACTCCTTTCCTGATGGGAGATAAAGAACTTTGGTCTGAGTTTATCAAGCAAGAAATTGGCGATGACGAGGAGATGGTTGAGATCCTCAACATGTACTACCAGGGCCAGCTGGCTCATATCAACCGACATCTCAAGCAGCAGGTTGTAATGCCGGTCCTTTCTAAATCAGACCGTTTTGCAGAAGAACCGGCTAACAGTTTATACAATGCTCCCAAGTCAGATCTCGATTTATGGGAAGTCATCAAGAACCGCAAGATCCTGATCATCAATACTCGCTCAGGCATTATCGGTGAAGACATGTCTGCCTTTACAGGCGCCCTATTCATCAACGCCGTAGTCAAGATCGTCATGCACCAGATCGTAAACAGGGTTAAAGAGCGGATACCTATAACCTTTGTGGTTGATGAAATGCAAACAATTGCTGGTGTGCAGTGGGACACGATACTGGGCCAAATGAGAAAGCACGGATTCAACCTAGTGATCGGCACCCAATCATTGGCCAGTATTCGTGAGAATCTGGGCGACAACATGCCTGGCATTATCCTGGGTGGATCTCATACGCTGTTCACTTTCCGGATCAATGGAGAAGATGCGGAAAAGCTGTCTGAAGAAGAATTCCGCACCGAAGATGGCGGCGTGGATCCTACCACATTAACACAGCTGCCCCCCTATCATGTGTGGGCTTCTATGGTTGGGGAAAAAGGAGATAAAATTCCTCCTTTTTCCATGCGCATAAAACCACCCATTAAGGTTTCTGAAGATCAGATCCAGGAAGCGCTTCGTGCCCGGGCTAATTACAGCACGCCATTCAAGGTTGCTTCAGCTGCAGGAATGAAGTCGCTGACTTATATCCGGGATAGCTTCGGCCGTGTATTGAGTGAAGGAGGGGGAAGGGGAGCAGCCCCTGTTGATATCAATATCAGGGAAAGGGCCAGCGCAAGCGGGAATAGAATGGTCGACTCCTTGTTGAGTGACATAACCGATCCTGACGATGAATCAGTTATAGATCCAGAAACACCGCTTGATAATGCACTAAAGGACCTGGAAGGCGATACCAGTATGATGTTCCCAGAGGATGATTTCCTTGAGTGAAGAAAACTCTCTGGTCAGTTTTTTATATAAGCACCCCTGGACAAGTAAGCCAGTCCTTGAATTTGTATTTGGTCCCAAGTTTGAAAAGCTGGTAAAGCCCAAAGAAACTCGCATGGTTAATGTCCCGGGCATTGGCATTTGCTGGGGAGTAAAACACGAAAAACTATCCTCTATTCCAGGTGTTCGCAGACGCGAACAAGCCAAAACATACCTGCTAAGTAATTATGGAAAAGATGCCCTTTGGGTAGGGGGATCACCTGGTCCCTGGGGTTCTGACTTATTGGCGAAAGTGGGGGAACAGCGCAAGTTTTGGATCCGGGTCTGGGTAGACAATGAGGGGGCAGCCGTGTATGCGCTTCCGTTCCTTCATCCGATCCCGGCCAGGTTCGCTCCTAATATGGCAGACCTGATCCTAACAGGGTCGATTGAACGGGCTGAACTAATCAAGCGCCAGCTTGAAACCCATTGGAAGAGAGGTAGCAAAAACGCCCTGATCTATTACGGCCAGGAAGATGGCTATCTGCGTTTTGGTAATGATCATTCACGGGCCGGCAATGGCGCAACAGGGACCCCGTTGAAGGAGGAAGAAGTCAAAAAGGCCCTGACCTCACTGCGATGGAATCGGCTGGAGAATATTCGCCATGATCAGAATGTAGGCAATTTGTTCCTGAGCCTTTCAGAGGTGGATTTTGCATTGCTCAAGTATGCAGGGGATAACCCTCTCTACAGCATAGATGATTTGTCTATGCTGATCTCTTCGCCCATCACCGGGAACTACGCATATGAGCGCTTATTGGAAGCCAAGGAAAAAGCAAGGGACCGTTATATGTCACTGGACGAACAAGGGTTATTAGAAGACGCAGCTCCTCCAATGCTCGGGAAAAAAGTAACAACACTGAGCCTTGAGGTTCTGGCAAAATATTGGGGAGTTGAACTAGAAAGCCTGAGAAGATATCATGCCTGGCCCCAGAAGAAGGCACGGAAAACCGGCTTGATCTATTCCGAAAGAGCCCTCACTTATATCAAGGATCACACCCAGCTGGTTCAGCAGTTTGTGTTTGGCTTGATTGATAATGCCTGGCGCCTGCAGGAGGAACACGGTGGCGTTGACGTCTACCTGGAAACCATTATTGGGAAGAGGATCTATTTTCGAGACCTGGCAACAGGCCGCGTAAGTTGGGTTATTCCAGACGCGGTAATTGATCTTGCATTTTGGCGCAAGATCTGGAGGGACGGCCATGTGCACGATCCTAAGATTGTCTTCTCTGAGGCGAGACTATTATTAGAGGTGGACCGGGCCACCAATCCCATCACCAGGCTTACAAACCGCTGTAAAAAATATGGCAGGGTGTGGCGCAGCTTGTCTGGAAACCCTGTTCAGATCTGGGTAATCGATGGGACTCCCTGGAGGGAAAAGGAGATCCTGGACATGTTGGATGATGCCGGTGTCAATGGCTGGACTGTTTTACTTGAGCGGTTACAGTTAGAGCGGGGAGATCCCTGGTGGGATCGACATTCACACAAAGATGGAGTATTGGACTACAACAAACATGGGGGAATGGCGCCGCTGCGGAAGATCTGGGGAAGGGCGGGGGATTACGAACTACATTACCTCATGGACCACGCTCCCTGGGAAAAGGAGATGAGCCAGTCGAAACCGATGATAAAAGTGCCCCGGGGGTATTAGAGCAAATGTATAACCCGGGTTATACATTTGCTAGTTATCAAAGCTGAAAAGAAATCGCTCCTGCCTAGGATTATACTTATGTTATAAAAATCAGTGAGAGGTGTGCATGATCAGACCTTGCAGAGAGTACCTGGTAAATGTAACGCCTATTATCCTTACATTAGAAGAAAGGGGTATGACGGAAAAAGAAGTTATAGCCTGGTTTGAAGAAAACAATCCGGACAGCAGCATTAACGCAGTGCTGTACTACATAGCCATGAAAAGAGGATTCGTAAATCCAATGACTGTACCCCTCGATGAGCTAAATATGGAAGATTATGAATAATTAGAAATTCTTTCTAACTGACTAATCAAGAAACAAAAACCCCCCATCAATCACAATGGGGGGTTTTTCTAAATGTATAACCCAGGTTATACATTTGTGACCATTCATCATTGAGCTCGTAATCGCAGCTTCTGAGCCAGCTTCTCCAGAACGTCTGCGCCTGCCAGGATTTCCTTCTTTTCCATCCCAAGTGCGAGTTCCGTTGCAACCTGTTCTATGTCTTTGGCCGCTGAGATTTCTTTAGAAATCTTCCAAAAAGCTTTCAATCGACTGGCCGCCTTTATAGCTGGAGAATCCGTTTTGGTCTTCTTTTTAACAGCGCTTCTTCCTAGTCTCTTGATTTCAGGAACTGACAGGTTGTCCTTTCCTGCCAGAGAGATCATTTTTGTCCATTTAGGCTCAGGTAGAGACATTATCTCTCTCAAGGCTCTTTCTGACAGTTCGTACTGGTCGGCAAGGTGTTGCAGTTCTTCAGGAAGCTTTAGTAGGTATGTATGATACATCATATACTGACGTTCCATGCCCATAGTCTCGCCAATCTCTTCCCACATACCCCTGGGTTTATACTTGCTCCCAATTAGAGCCTCTATATCAAGGACGGCGCGATAATACTCATAATCAGTAGGGGGGTTAGGAGAATTGCGATCAAGTTCTGGAGGAAGATCACCGATATGTTCCAGGATAAGTCCGGCGATAGCTCGGGCTTTTCCTATGGCCGAAAGGGGCTTGGCCGATTCGTTCTCTACAATTTGCCTCGCCAGGGAAAGCTCGTCCAGTCCAATATCCTGTACCGCTAACTGCGGTTCCCCTTGATTGTTTGACGCTGAGGAAAGCGCAAGACTCCAGAATCTTCTTTCCCCGGTGGACAATAACAGTTTATATACTCCGTGCTTGGGCTCTGTCCATGCGCCAGTAGCCGGCTCGATCTGATTCAATTCTTCAATGCTTTTCCCCATTTCGAGCAGCCCGTTCACTTGGTTTTCAATTGCGGATTCAGTCTTAGCGAGGGCCAACCATTGATTAGCGGTTTTTCTCCAGTCAGCTTTGCCGGCGAAGAAATTTTCACGCAGTCCGTCCTGAACAGGGACAATAGGGCGGGGCTGATAGCGGTCCAGCATGATCTGACTCAGAGGCACAGAGGTAATGCGACCGATCGAGTGACGTCCTGCGGTAGTTGTTTTCTTTGGTTGTTCGCTAGTACGAACGGCTGCTGCTTTGGTTGCTCGCGCGAGTGCTGCATCTTTATCGAGTGTTTTTTTTGCCATGTATTTATCTCCGTTCCGCCGGGAATGGACTAGGGTTTATCAATTATCTTTTTTACTTCTTCTGCTACTTTGGCGTATTCTTGGGTGGCCAGGCTAGAGGAGGCGAGAGCTTCAGAATCGCGCGGGGGCTTGTAGCTAAATATATCCATCCCCTGGGATTGGGCTGTGTGAACATCGCCGCGAAACGCAATTGGCGACAGGAGCTCATCTCTATATTTCTTTTCTAATGAGTTGAACCAGGCTCTTTCTTCGTTGTGTCTTAGATTACATTTTGTCAAAACAATACCTGCCAGCTTCAGCCCAGGATTAAGGCGAGGATGGCCTCGGATTTCGTCGATTTTATCTAGTGTTTGATTTAAGGCGTCCATACTAAAGGCCTGCAGGTCTATTGGGACAACAACGTGGGTTGCGGCCACGAGGGCGTTATCAGTCATGATCGATAGGTCAGGTGGCGTGTCAATCACAATATATTTATAGATAGATTCCAGGGGCTTGAGAATATCAGAAAGACGGAATTGTCCAGCTGAGTCTGAGTTGAGGAAATTCTCTGCTTCTTCCATTCCCTGGAAATCAGAGGGTACATAGTGGAGATTCTTATCCTGGATATTTTCTGGCAGGTGGGATTTTTGAGCGATGGCAGATATCGGCAGGGGGGTTCTACCTGTCAAACATTGGCTCAGTGTCGTGAGTTCATTCTCGCTTTCACCGCTGTCAGATCCGAATACGCCGCCAGCTAAGGTCTTGCTGGAGTGGTGCTGTTTGTCCAGGTCGACCAGAAGAATTTGTCCTGGATCCTTCGGATTCTGATACATTTCCATTAACGAAAACGCGGCAGCCAAATTGATTGCCAGGGTAGATTTTCCCACGCCTCCCTTCTGACAAGCTATTGCAAGGATTTTCATGAAGTGTAGTCCTTTAATTTGCTGTTATTTGTATGTTTATCCAAGATTTGATTTTGCCCTGGCACATAATATGAGCTCAATTATATTCTAATTTATATTAATAATTTAAGTATTTTCCTGATAATTAATTTTACTAGCTTTTTTGATCCGATGGCGTTGATAATAGCGTTCCTTAAAAATTAGAATATGTTAAGGATCAAGGTATTCCAGGAAGTGATCATTCCTAGTAAAATGAGTGTTGATATGCTGTTTCGGGCCTATTATGAGGCCCTAGAAGGCACTATTTAGGCTCGTAGAGCTAATATTATGCATTAAGGCAGTACAAGGGTGCAGAACGTTGCTGAACCCCCATATCTGTGTTAGTATTGGAGAATGACCCGTACCAGTAGGGTCTTATTATAGCTGTTTTATTGTATCCAGAACAGTTCTGATATTTCTTTGAGGGGGGCGTGATTGGATTTCTTGCTGAAATTGGGGCCAAGAAGAGATCACGATAAAAACAATTGAATAGGAGCCTCGTCCGAGGACAGTAGCCTTAAAGAAAAACTCCCCGATGGTTTCGCGGCCAGGGGAGAATTCGAATAGGTTACTCGTGTCTACACAGAAAATTATACACTTTTTTTTGTGCCTGTCAAGACGTACCGCACGAGCGTTCCTAAGAATGGAAATGTCGTGCGGTTTTTATATTAAAGAAGGGCGATGAGCAGCAACGGAGAAAAAAACCACAACCCAAAAATGAGCTCAGACAAGGTCTGGCTGACTCTCCTGGAGGAACTAAAACAAACTCCCCTCGAGATCCCAGAAACTTGGACGAAAGAGACCAAGGCTCATTGGGACAGTGAAGAGCTGAGCCTTATTGTTACCGTACCCTATGACACAAACGATGTCTGGCTGGACCGAAGATTCCTTCCCTTGGCAAAAATCTATTTTGGCCAGGAGCATGACCAGAAGCAGCTGGTCGTACAGCGGAAGGGCAGGGCAGGAGTGGACGATCTTTTGGTCCGAGTCCAGCGCTCCGTGTATGAAGAAATAATTGAGCCCCATAAAATTGTTCCTGTTCAAATCTATCTGTTTCAGCACTGGCTGCCGGTCCTGGGGGCTTCTCCCTTCTGGGTAGTGACTGCCATGAGGCAGGTATCTTTCGTGGCCAAGTCTGAAGAGAACAGCGTTTTGAAGTCTATCTCTTCCAGGGTTCTGGCGAAATGGTCTCCGTTGAGCAGGTCCCAAATTTCTGAAAGGCTTAATAAAAAAGGATATTCCAGCTGGTTCTACAAGAAGGTCAAAGAAGGCTATGAGGACGTTGCCCCAGAATTCAATGTTTGGAGCCAGATCCCGGTGGCGCCGCATCACCTTTCCTGGATAGAAAACTTTTTCAAACAACACGCGGGTGAAGAATCTGCAGTTGCTATTTTAGAATCATTGCTTGATCGGACAGGAGAGATCAGGCGAGTTAAACCAGGAGAGGTTGATCTTCCTTCCTCTTTTGCAAAGCAGAGGCGAACGCTGCTTGATGTGGTTTCTGAATATTTCCCGGGAAAGATAACCCAATCTATTTCTGACCTTGTGATCCAGCTTGAGTATCAAATAACCCGTCCCAACCTGGCTGTGACCATTCCCCATTATTTCTTCCATAAGTACATGGGTGAGCTCAATTCCAATGAGGCTGCCCTGATCTGGTACCTACGATCCCTATATAAAGAAGATGAAAGCAACGTAGTTAAATTTACTGGATACGCACCCATAAAGAACGCGCTTGGCTGCGGCAACAGAACTCCCCAGAGGTTAATCAAAAAATGCTCATTTTCTCAAGAAGAGGGGAGTGAAAGAACCTGGGATCCTCATTATCAACCCGATCAATTGCTGGGCAATTGGCTTTCTGTTGTTTATTTGAATGATTACAAAAAAGGCCTTGCCAGGGAATATGAAATAAAAATTCGTGCTACTGAGCCCATCCACGAAGACGATAAAAGGTACTATAACCGCCAAGTTGAACAAAATATGTCCCCTTCACAGGCAGAAAAAGAGGGAGATTCAGAACTAGCGCAAAACCGGACAGGAGTGGCGCAAAACCGGTCAGAAGTTGGTCAGGTAGATGGGGACTCTGAAATATTGCCTGATTCTGATGTAACGCAAAACCAGTCAGGGGTAGCGCAAAACCAACCGGAGGACACGCATAATAAGCCGGGAGTAGCGCAAAACAATTCGGGTGACCCACGCATTTCCGGACACTATAATAACTCTACTACTAATAAGTCTTTTAATGATTCTAATAATAATATTTTAATACCACCACTACCTTATAATGATGATCTTGACTTATCCACAGATCCTAAAGTGGTGGGAGTAAGGGAAATAGATTTAGATAAACTATTAGGATTTGGAAGTTACAAACACAACGAAAAGAAAAATCTGGTTGAGTTGATTGAAAAGAATCAAAATATGTTTTTAGCCTGGATTATCCGCAATCACATTACAGATGCAAAGTTCCCGGTCCGTCTGGCTGTGAAGAATGTGCAGGAAGGAAATTCAACAGAAGATCAATACCTGGAATTGGCAGCACATGGGTGGGGGATCACTGCACGGTTGGCCCGGGTAAACGAAAATGATCTAAGTATGTGGGAAATTGGAGTATATGATGATTACGAAGACCAGGAAGATCTGATCCAGGTTTATAAGAAGTTGTCAAAAATGGCTAAGAAAGAATTAATGAGGTTGAGAGAAACAGGATATTTTCAATTGTATAGAAATGTAAGGTACGGGTAAAGAAGGTGAATGAAATAATCTTCTATAATACAGATAAGCAGATATCAGGCAAAATGGACCGATTATTGGCAATATTCGCTCAAAATGAGCGATATCAATAGGTTATGTTTCTATGCTACTATGGACAAATTTTCCTCTCGATCAAACGCAAATAAATGGCTTGAAAATGAGCTTAAGGAAGAAGCAAAATTATTAGGTATTGGTTTTGATCTAATTAACTTATGTGTGGATGAATTAGAAAACATTTATAACTACAATGCTCCTGAAGAACTAAAGAAGTTTTATTTTGTCGGTTCGATTACTTTGGCAAAGGCCTGCCACTTGTTACTAGGCTGTTATAGCCTTACAATGGATGGCCTCTCACAAGAAGCAGGAGCGTTGTTTCGTCCTCTATTAGAAGTGTATGAATTACTTATATATTTCCGTGATGATCCCGGACGTATCCAAGAGGCTCTTTCAGGGAATTTACCAAAAGCAGGAGAAATTGCGAAAAAGATCTCTGGTAAGTTTAAGGACTTAAGAGAATACTTAAATGATCACTCTTCCCATTTCAGTTATAAGGTTGATTCTTTTTCACATCTCATCGATTTTACTAACGCTCAAATCAATGCTTATCCAACCCATAGCATGTCAACTTTCAGAAGTAACTTATTCACAATTAACATTTTCCAGGCAATATTGATTGGAGAAGTGTTTCATTGGCTAGACTTTGCTCAAAATGAAAATAATAAACTTCTTGACTTAATGGAAAGCTTTATTCAATCATCAAAAGATATATTCAAAGAGGAAACATAACCCCCGCTCCACCTGAGCGCCTACGACGGACCGAGGACCGAAGACGGAAGACCGGAGAATACATCCGGCGCCAGGTGAGCTCATCCGTTAGGTGGTGCAATCGACTTAGAGAATCTCCTTACCCCGGAATTACAAGTTCACCATCTTATTTGATCTCATGACACTTATCCTCACACGAGCATCTTACCGATCTATCATCCAAGTAAGCGATCGAGCCATTACCGTGGCATCACGACCTCATGACATCCTCTCAAATAAGGCTCTTTTATGTCGTCTTCCTGATGCTTTGATTGCTATTTCATACACTGGTCCAGCATATGTCCACACCCTGCCAACCGATCAATGGATTGCCCAGACTATCTCTGGGGTCTCGTATGATACACCGAGTAAACCTAGTGCTTTGGCGATAGGAAATATCGGAACTAAGATACCGATCGGGCTAATGCTTCTGAGATTGAAAAATGAGTTCAACTCAATGATCTCCAACTTAAGCAATCGTCAACGCACACAATGGAAATCATACCTATTTGCAATTGTGATTGATGGTTGGCAATGGAACTCAAAAGTCCACTATCGACCGGTTCTGTATAGATTGGTGAAGCCACTGGGTTCGACTAGGATCGTCATTGAGATGAAGCCGAGAAATTGGTATGTAGATAGAAGGGTGAAAGTAATTATGTCTCCTTCCGGCCATCTACATGATTCGGAGCTTAAACATTTGTCGTCTGATATTTATGGGGTTCCGCCTCCGGTTGCCCTCAGCAGGATGGCCGACACCATTCAACTTGTGTCCAGTAGGTCTTCTCTAGTCGGTCCTCACAGTGTTGCGATTTGGCTCCCTCCGCCTACGAGAAGATATGCGGAGGTGCATTACATCCCAGGCACTCGCGCCCCCGACCAATTTCCTGTTGCATACAGCCCCTGGGTCGTTGGCCCTGGCTATGTTCATGCTCCCTCCGAAATTGTCGGTGATTATTCAGACCAAATTGGTAACTGGAAGATTAAGTTTGTGCACCCATTCAGATCAACTGGGGGTGGTTCTGTTGATGGTCAGAGGAGAAAGGGTCCACCTTGATACTTGTAGGATGATGGGCGAAAATAGATTGCGGCCTAACCATTCGCTGCAGCCGACCCCGCGGACTTGGTGAAATTGATGTGGGTGATTTGTTTGGAAGATCTCCCAAGCAATGAGTTGTACCGAGCGACGCGCCTAAGCTCGAAACCGTTAAAAAATTTATGAATTTAACTATGGGAAAAAATCAAGCTGAAAAAATAATGAACAAAATCAAGAGTTCAAAGGCACTAATATTTGAAACTCGTTTGAAAACATTAACAATTAACTTTTCTGTGTTTGATGGGAATTACAAATCGCTGAAAAAACTAATGGAAATGATGAAAGATCCAGATGTATATATGAGAGTGTGGGATTTGGATAATCCCACAAATGTAGAACTCGTTCAATATGACGTAGTCCGCAGATTACTTAATTACTTATCATCAGCTATGTCATTAAAAGAACACACTAGGATCTTAATTAATTCTTTGTATCAAAAAACCGAATTCGAGGCCGAGTACAAAATAGAAATAATTTCAATATTTAAAGAAAAAAAGGTTGTAGGTTTTATTGAAGAATTGAGAAATTATTCCTTACATTATAGCTTGCCAATTTCAATTCCTAAGTTTTCCATACAAATGGATCAAGACGCTGAGACAAAAGTTATCGAACATTACTTTTACCTTGATAAAAAAAAATTATTGGAATGGTCGAGTTGGAAGGCAAAAGCAAAGCCATATTTAGAAGAACAAATCGATGAAATTGATGTTGAGACACTAATAGATGAGTATTATGAAATTGTTTCATCATTCCATAACTGGCTATATGAAAAAATATATTCGATTCACAAGAATGAAATTGACTGGATAAGCAAGATGCGCAATAAATTACGCCAACTGGGTGACTTGTAATTATTCAGTTAATACTATGAGTAACGCTCTTCGGCCAAGATGTTGACGGAGACCTCCAAACGGGTACACTTAATTAGGAAATAGTGATCTGCGCTGATTTGTGAAGAATGGAGTGGAAAGGTATGAAAAAGGTCTTGTTTGTGTGTTTGGTTCTTGTTGTGTTAACTGGCTGTGTTCCTCAACAAATAAAGCCAGACGACAAAGTTGCTTCTAATCTGGCCGCAACATTAACGATAACTCCCCTTGTTATTAAATCGCCAGCTGAACCTTATCAACCGCCGGATCCAAATGCGCCAACCAAGACACCCGATCCAGCTGTCCCCACCCTGACACCCACAATTACACTAACTCCAACAGTGACTCCCACTGCGACTCTCGATCCTGAAGATCCGGTATCCTTTCTTGGTGATCCCTGGTTCAGAGACAAATTTGTCAATGGATCGAATTTTTTTCTTTATGACGAGCCCCAATCCAGCTACCGGGTAGATAATAACCAAATGATTCTGGTGGCCAAAAAAGCCAATAATTTTGAAACCTGGAGCCTTGCCTCCGGCAGTATGTATAATTTTTATCTGGAAACCACCGGAACCTTTGGTGATGAATGCAGCGGCAAAGACCGCTACGGATTAATATTCCGGGCCCCGGACACAAGTGAAGGGTACCTAATAAGCATATCCTGTGATGGATCATTCCGGCTGAGCACCTGGGAAAATAAAAAAGAAGAATATACAAGCATTAAACCTTGGACCACCAGCGAATATATCAACACGGGACCTAGCGGTGAAAACCGCTTAGGGATCAAAACAAATGGTTCCACATTAACAGGGTTTATCAACGGACACCAGGTTTTTGAAATAAATGACAGCACTTTTGGCCAGGGTCGGTTTGGCGTCCTGGTGGCTGCCACAAACACCCCGGGATTTACAGTCTATATATCGGAAGTGGTGTACTGGAAATTAAAATAAAAACAACTGAATTGCGTAAAAAAGGGGAAGGTGTGTGACCTGACAGATCCGGCGCTGCTTAAAAAACTAAAGCTATCCAAAAAGCAACTGACAGGCGACGACTGGACTGAAACACAAGCCCTTGGGGAAATAGTACGGGAGATCGGCTTCGAGGGAATGGTCGTTCCTTCAGCTGCTGAAAATTTCAACAACCTGGTTATTTTTGTGGACCGCATATCTGGCGCTTCTAGTATTGATCTTGAAGATGTAAAACCCCTTTATCTTTCCTAATCCTGAACTAATCCCGTAAAATATTACGTATATATTTCAAGCCATTTTATAACTGTTTTCATGTCATTTTATAACTAATAGGGGGAGGATTCATGTTACAGTGGACTCAAACCTTCTAGTAAATTCACAGAATTTGCATATTTGGTTTTTTACTGGTAGATCTGCCGGTGAACCTTTATGGGACCCCTGGCCGCAGACGAACGGCGACCTCTGATGCGGCCAGCCGGCAACTTTTATCTAAAATTCATAAAAAAGCTTGTATTTATGCCCACCTTGCGCTAAAATACATAAAATACAAATAAATTGTAATACTAAGAACCAGGATCAAAACGGAGCGCTTTATGGATATACACAAATTCCAGCTGGTCACAAGAACGGAACTTCTCCGGGATTCGGGAGATGTCTTTGATAAGCTGTTGCGGGGCAGGGCGGCACTCATTGAAAAACACCGCAAGCCTCAGGCTGTTCTTCTGGACATTTACGACTTCTATGGACTCAGAGCGGCCGCAGCGTTTGAAGTCAATAAGTTTGATATAAGCTCTGGAGATCTGGACCAGGTAATCGAAAAAAGTGAAGACGAAGCAGAGAATTATTTAGTGGTAATTGGACACTACCTGGCGGGGGAGATCGATTTGACCCGGGCCGCTGATTTACTGGACGTGCCTCAAGATGAGCTCAGCGCCCGCTTCACCCGCTTACAAATACCAGTACGATCAGAGGAGGGTGATGGATAAGCTAGTCAAGGTTTCAGCCGATAAGACCACGATAGCTGATAAAGTGGTCTATGCAGACACCTCTCAACTCAGAAAGAAAGGCGTATTGGGAAGATCCTCCCTTGCCCCCAACGAAGGCGTGCTGCTTGCGATGCCTCCGAGACCAGGCCTATCCATGATGTATTCAATCCACATGTTTGGGGTCCCATTTGAAATGGCCATAATCTGGCTGGATCAAGATGGCAACATCCTCGATGAGAAACTGGCCAAGCCTGGAAAGATCTATTTTCCCAAAGGATTCTTTTCTGACACCAGGTTCATCCTGGAAGTTCATCCGGACCACTATCCTTTAATAGCCAGGTCTCAAGCCATACAATGGGAGGATGTTAGTGGCTGAAAAAATAGCCGAGAAATCCTCGATCGCAATAGAAACCGTCCTGGACTGGGCTTATTGTGAAGCCAAGGTCTGGTGGCAGACGGTTGGCCGCTCCATAGAAGAAGAAGCAGAAAAACTGATCAGCCCGCGCACTGGAACCTCGCTGCTGCAGGAAGCGATCCAGGGAATATTAAAGCTGGGATATCAAAGCCGCCAAAAAGGCAACGAATTTGATCTTCCCGTCCTCCTGGGCACATTATGGAAAGTAAGGCTGCAGAAATGGGGTCTTGACGAGATGCGCGAGAAAATGGCAGCCTACTCTGTTTTATATGAAGAACTCATGGCCCGTTTCGGAGAGAAAGGGGATATCCGGAAATTGAGCGGCGCAATTTATGATAATCCGACCTGGTCGCATCGCTGGAGAGATCTAGCAACTTCGACAGGGCTCTCTGATCTCAGAATTGAGATTGACGCCCAGCAGCACAAGGCCGGCCTGGGGAAAACAACCAAAGATAAAACCATAGATATCTGGAAAGAACCTATCGGATTGGCGGATGCCTTTGCCAGATCTACCTGGATCGTAGAAAATAACAACTTTCCACTCCACGAAATCCAGGGCATTGGAGAGGAAGTCTTTGTCGACCTCCCGCACATCAAGGTTGGAGTGACACCAGATCTGATCCTTGCCTCGGGAGACGATCTGATTTATGAAAAGCACATCTATGGAATAAGGCGACCCAAGATGGCAGACATGATTGGGGACTATACAATCAAGGCCCTCTTCAGCGCAAAACAGAAGGACAGAGAAAAAGAGGTGACCTCTGTATTTGTCCGCCACTTAATGTCCGGTAAAAAGATCAGCATGAAGCCGCGCAGAGCTGCAGGCATCAATGAAATTGAATCGATGGCAAGCGCCGTACAGCGGAGGATGAATGCAATGGATTTTTCTGGACCCAGAATGGTCAATGGCTGGGACGCGTGCGGTAACTGCGACTACAAACTATTGTGTTTTGATGGGGAAGGGATTATGCAGCGCTACAATCTCCCCCTGTCAGGAAGAATATCCTTAGCCGATGACCTTATTAATGAAATGAGCCAACAGCTAAGCGGGTACACTGAAGAACAGAAAGAAATAGGGATCGATTTTGCCAGGGTGTTTCTTCCCTTTATAACCCAAAACCCCGGGATGACCAAAGATCAGATAGACTGGTTGATAACAGGTATATAAATGAAGACTGCTAAGAAGAGAGGGGAATACTTCAGGACCAGGATCTCGGGATTGGCCGTTATCATCTTTTCCCTGACGGTGATGTTATGGCATTTGATCGATTCACTGCTAATAGAGCGGGTCTTCAACATGATCGATCTCTTCTCTATCGCGTTTACTCTGCTAACCGCTATGGTTGGAGGAGTCATCCTCTTCACCGCCTATCAAAAAGAGCTCATTGCTGAGCTTGGGTTGTGGTTGGATGATTTTGGACAGAAAGTGAGGAAAGCGAGCTGGCCCCTGGAAAGAGAAATGCTCGAAATTGTTGGTGAGCGATTGGTAGGACTTTACCCGGAAGGTACAACCTGGATCCTGTATACACTTCTGCCTGGCTATATGCTCAAAGACAGACCAAAGGGAATGCGAAAAGGACGCTATTGGCGGGTTTCTTCAAAAGACTCGATAGAGCTTGAGGAAAAGATCGATGGATATATCCGGGACCAGATGACCCAGGTACCGACGATCGATATAGACCAGGAGTACGAACTAGTCTGTGACCCGGGAGGGGAGACGGCTGTTTTTCTGGCCAGCAGCCAGGGGATAGCAGTAGGACTTGCCATTGATGTTCCCCAGGAACCCAAATGGAGGGGAGGGCAGTGGTTAAAAAGACAAAAGCTAAGATTTGTGCGCAAAGCTTTTGATCAACTCACCCAGCACCTGGCGTCTCTCCGGATGGAGTGGAACGAGTTTCAAAAGACAATTGATGATGAAGAGCTGGGTATGATTGTCCGGATGCTTTCTCATGAGATTGCAGGAACGCTGACCCTCCTTGTTGGGATGGAGGATCTAGAAGAGAGAGAAGAAAAAGCGCTGGCCAGGACAGTGCACCTGGTTAGACAGCTGCAGGAAGTTCCTTCCCTGCGAACCGGATTCTTTTCCGTAGAGCCCGAATCAACCAACCTGCGCCAGATGGTACACGAGGTGGTTCGAGGAGTACAAAACACATGGAAGGATAAAGAATTTGTTGTAAACTGGAGCGCCAGGGAGGACCTGGATGTTGTTGGAGATAAAAATCTATATTCAGTGCTGCAGAACACAGTGTTCAACGCACTCAGTTTCTCGGAAAGTAAAGTTATTATTGAAGTAGAGCCGGGAATTAGAAAAGACCACGTTCTGGTCAAAGTAACTGACGATGGACCAGGGGTCCCGGTTGACAAGAGGGAATGGATCTTTGAACCACTGGTGGCTGAAGGAACTGACTACAGGCCCCGCGGAAAGGGAGTTGGGCTATTTATTGCCAGGCGAATTGCACGAGAGGTCAGCGGAGATGTATATTTAGGACAGCCCGAGGAAGGCAAGGAACGATCCAACCAATTTGTGATTCAGTTACTGGTTGCAAACCCGAAGTAGGGAGAAGAAAACTATGGCATTACTACCGAACAAGGTTGTCCTTGCAGAAGACGATCCAGAGATCAGCTCAATGGTGAAAGACTATTTTGAGCAGGCTTACGGGCTGTCTGTCGCCACTACCGACAAAGTGGACGAGATCATTCCCCTTGTCCTGAAGACCAAGGCCTCGGTATTGATCATGGACCTGGAATTGAAAGATGGGGACGCATCCCAGGTTGTGAGCGATGTAGCTGCCATCGAGGGACTGGTCGTTATTATTCTTACTGGTACCTGGAAAGGGAGAGAAGAAAATAAACTTCTGAAAGACGGAGCCCAAGTTGTAATGAGAAAGCCACAAAAACCTTCCACGATCTGGCAGCAGGTTTTAAATCTACGTGGTACGAGCCAGCGAAGTAAAGATAAGCCAGGCCGGATCAGTGTTATTGGAAAAAGCGGCCACTACGATATTCAAGAGGGCGTAATTATTGATGAGGAAGGAAAGATCACTTATCTGTCCGACAAAAAAAAGGATATTATGGATATCCTGGCCCAGCGCTTGGCAGCTGACCAGGCCTCAGCCTCTGAATTAGAGATCGCAGCTGGCGCCTGGGTTCTCAGAAAAGATATGACCACGATTATGTTTGGAACCCCAAAGTTTACTCAAGACATTAAGAACACCTTCTGGTACTTTCTAAGGAAATTGAAAGAAACCCTGGAAGAGTGGTCAAATACAACAGGGGAAATAGAAGTGATCGAGAATACAAGGGTAGGGAGGACAGAGTCTTATTACAGACTGAACCCGGCTATATTTGAGCTGGAAAAACCAGATAGCGACAAGGGAGATGGATAGTGCCTAAACCCAAGAAGGCCTCCCAGCTGCCAGTCTCGGTACCCCATCCGCTGAATCTCAACGAAGCGGCTGAATCCGTGGCCGGCTATATAGGAAGGGGAGACATTTCCATTTTTGAACCGGTCCAAACGGGATTCCCGGTTCTGGATCAACTTTTAGGTGGAAGCGATGACATGCAGGGAGGTTTTTATCCAGAGGATCTCTGGCTTCTAGCCGGAGCCCAAGGGATTGGGAAAACCTCACTGGCTTTGCAGATGGCCCACAATATGGGAAGCCAGGAAGTCTTGGCTCTATTTGTTTGCTACGAACACACACCCATAACACTCTGGGAAAGACTGATCTGTCAGGCTTCTGGATCCATCAACAAGAAAGGGCAGGGGGGTAAAGGCAATAACCTTGTCGGCATCTCGGATCTGCGCAAGATATACCGGAGCATGATCGAGGACTATGAAGGGCAAGATTTCAGCCAGGAAAAGTTGATCGATGAGATACTAAGTCATTTGCCGGCACCAAAAAAGCTCTGGGCTGAATTCACAAAATCAGCTGCACACGTCTGGCTTATTAAAGGAGACCTGCTTTATACATCACCGGCAGCGCTTGAGGCCTATGTCAAAATGGCAAAGGAAGAAGGCCACCGCCGGATAGTTTTGTTTGTGGATTATGTTCAGCGGATCCCAGTGCCTCCACAGCACGGCCGGCTTTTAGAAACCATGGAGAGAATTGAATTTGCTCTTCGGGCACTAAAGGGCATTGCCATGACGCACATGATCCCCGTGGTTGGGGTGAGCGCTGCAGATGCGGAAGGCCTCCGGGGAGGACGGATCCACCTGGAGAACATGTGGGGCAACGCGACCATGCAGTATGAGCCTGATGGAGCGCTGGTACTTAATAAGGACCACTCTGAGAATGGGGTAGAGCAGGTCAGGCTTGCGATCGAGAAATCCCGCCGGGGAGAAAGCGAAATCGAATTACGCTATCCCTTTAAAGGAAGTGTGTACAGCTTCGGGAGCCCCGGGGTTCGCATCCCAGATGGGGAGAGCTGGCAGAATGAGAGAGCAACCCTAAAACCCAAAGAAATAAAAGAGGCATTCCCGGACTTAGCGGAGATAGAAAAAACAATATGAGCCTGGTATACGTGATCAGAAAGAGAGATAGAAAACAGCCAGTATCGGACTACCTTCTATTAGAAGAAGCCCTTTACCTCTGGAACGCTATGGGATATGAACATCCCGAATATTATATTGAGGTATTTGAAGGGCCAGAAATACTCTTGCCCGATAAGCCAATAGAGGTCATGTACCTTTTTATAGCGGATGATGATTCCTCGGATGAATACCTGGAGCCTATTGAGAATTTTCATATATCAAGGTTTATGTAAAAGGAGATTGCCCTGATTTCACAAGCACTTAATCTAGGGATTAAGATAATCATCAGCGGGCTGCTGATCTATGCGGCGGCGGTTGATCTTCAAAAGAGGGAAGTGCCTTACGTTGCCGGCCTAGGGATCCTGTTATTTGGCGGGTTTTCTTTATTTTGGAATCAGCACTGGCTATTAGGTGTGTTTTATTTGGTTGCAGTGATGGGCAGCAGGGGAGGGTTGTGGGGATTAGCAGCCATAGTTATTGCGCTGACAACCCTGGCAGTACCGGGGTTAGTGGCAGCGGCATACCCTTTTATCATGGCTATCTTCTTTATTATTATGATGTTCAGGTTTAAGGTATTTGGACAGGGAGACGCAGTATTGGCTTTTGGGCTCTTGGCGATCGCTTATGAAGATGGGTTATGGATGCCCCTGGTTTTATTAGGAATGAGTATTTTGGGGATCATCCCTTTATTCTGGAAACGCACACCAAAAGAGATCCTGGAAAGGACCAAGTTGATATTGAGTAAATTTGGAAAGATTGAAAAAGACGAAGAGGCTGTGAAATTTCCATGGGCAGTCATAGCTGCAGCCATTGGACTGTTTTATCTATGGTTAGTCAGGGGAGCGATGTTGTGATGAAGAAAAGCAAACGACCTGTAATTGCTTTAAAAAGTGGAAACATTCTTGCTTTGGTAGCCCTTGTTTCAATATTTATTACCTCTTGCTCATGTAGTAATTTATTTAAAGATGGGAACGGGAACATTACGGGCACAGAGACTTCTGGGACTGCGATCGCAGAGTCCGTTGGAATTGAAGCCTACGACCTCTCCCTATATGAGGAAAGCAGCAAGGAATATTATGCAGCTCTTGGCCAGATGGAAGAAGACTGGTTTCCAAGACCTGCAGTTGTGATACCGAAAGGACCAGAAGGGGGAGATTATCCAAATGCGCCGGTCCCGATCTATGATGCATTTCCAGGGCAGGAAAGGACAACAGAAGAGGGAGAAACATACGAGATCACCAGGACCTGGATCGGTGATATTGCTGTAGGAACAAAGGTTGTCCTCGAGGGTGTTGTAGAGCAAGGGGAATGGTGTTTCGTTACCGGGGAAACGATCGGGGGATGGAGCTCGTCGGGGTGGGTGTGGTGCTACCGGTTGTTTGTTGCGGAATAATAACGACAGCAGGAGCGGTGTTTGAGAATAATTGAGAGAAAACCGCATTTCGTATAGGCACTAGGGTGTTTATACATAACCCGGTTTGATTTTTTGTACAATTTACGCTGCCCGGTCCAGCATATTTCATGGTTTTTCAATTACGGCACCTGGCGGTGGCACACAAATAATAGCGCCCCAGAATAGTGTCCGCTTGGTGTTCAGCTTTGCTCCGTCCGAACCAGGGGATTTTAAGTCCCTAGAAGCCTTTTACACCTAGTGGTACACCGTCTTTCCAGTGCACCTTTACTCTACTCGTTAGTGTTCTAAATGACATCTTAGTGCATTGTGTGGATTATTTCCATCCCTTATGCACGTGAATTCCACGACATAGTGTTAATTTTCTGAAACGTAACTGCCTTTATCCATCTCTTCCTTTATGTTCAGCTGTAATTATTATTGAATATCTTCACTTATAATAAATACGAAAACTAGAATATCAGTAAAATACCTTCTTCTATTAGGAGATATTATGCACTGGGTAAGAGAGCCAATTGAAGGAATCCTTGAAAATGCGGAAATCTGGGTGTGTGTATTTGATGCAGAAAACTCCCAAAGATTTGCTGAAGACAACGCCATGAATTTATTGGCTTGTTTCGTGGATCCAGAGATTTTATGTGAACTCGCTAATGCGGATGGTGTAGATCCAGGGGATATGTTCCTTAACCAATTTATTCCTGATAACCCGAGCCTGAAGAGTGGAGATATCGGTGAAATAATATCAAAAATTCTATTGGAAGGGTGGTTTGATTTACCTAAGTTTCCTGGATATCGTTGGAGAAATAAAAGTCATAGGAACGAACCAATCCAAGGACCTGACTTGATAGGGTATGTTGTCAATGATCCCGAAAAACCCTCTGATGATGATGTCCTAATATTGGTCGAAACAAAAACTAGATCTGCGAGTGTAAAATCGCGTATTGCTGCAATTGCTCTCGAAGATGCAATTAAGCACTATATATCAGATCTAGCAAACTCACTCTTATTTTTACGTAGTTATCTTAGAACAAGTGGGCTTGAAAAAGAAGCTACTATCCTGGATAGATTTACTTCTCCGCATAATTATGGTCGATATCATAAACGGATAATTCCAACCGTAGTTCATAATCAATCATCATGGGATGATGATTATTGGACCGAATTACCAGGTGAATATGTATCTCCAGACGGTTATGATCCATCAGAGGAGGTCCATTTTATCTTGGTTAAAATTCCTAATTTGCCTGAGTTTATGGATCAAATATGCCAGGCAGCTGCGGAGAAAGTAAACGATGATTAATCCATCACTATCTCATGATATACGGCAATTATTCGCAGAATCTGTCCTGATTGATTTTCAGAGACTTGAGGAAGCGAATGTGAATTTTACATTTAATTCCGGTGATATATATCTCAGTGCCTTTTTTGAAGCGATAAATCACATTTCAGTATCAGGTTTCCTTGAACATGATCCAATTCTGTTGTATTTTGCACAAGCCTTCGAGAGATATGTATCTCAACCGGTTATATCTGTAGATCCATCGACAGCCGCTACAATTTCCGCATCATTCTTTTGGCTTGCTGGATATTCTGCAAGCGCGTTTGTTATAGCAAATTTAGTTGATATAGAATCGGAAAATATTGGACCGATTCAAAAACAATTATTATCTATATTGTCTAGAAAAATAATTATTCAAGAAGAAAGAGATGAACAAAACCTTTACTATGAGTATCATCGTTATATATCAACAGGGGATATTACCGTTCTTCAAGATTGTATTTCTAAAGTCGTTGGGTATATGGATGCTGCCCTTAATGATATTAGCAACAAAGATGATTTTGTGTATTCTCTGTTATTAAGTAATGTCCTAAAAAGATTAGAACACGTTGGATTTTGGCCATCAATTCTTGAGTATTCAACTGCATCTATTGATGTATGGAAGACGTATGTTTCTCAACAATTATCTACGGATGTACCAATTATTGACTTGTGGCCTTCCCAAAGATCTGCGATGCAGATGGGTTTGTTAGATGGAAAATCTTCCTTAATTATCAGGACCCCCACGAGCTCTGGGAAAACAAAAATGGCTGAGCTTGCGTTTATAAATGATCTCTCGTTGTCACCAGATAACAAAGTTTTATATCTTGCTCCATTTCGCGCACTTGTAAATGAAGTTGAAAATGATATTGGGCAAACTTTATCCCAACTCGGATTTAATATCGCCTCTTTATATGGAGGGTCAGAAACAAATGAACTTGAAATTGATTTAGGGAATATCGCGAGAGTTACGATTGCTACTCCAGAAAAAATAGAAGCAATTCATCGTAGATCAGATTTATCTCTATCGAGCTATCAGCTAGTCATACTAGATGAAGGTGATTTGTTATCCAGTCTATCCCGAGGAGCTAGATTTGAACTTCAAATAACTCGTTTGAAATTAAGCCTTAATAAAGCTGGTCGTGCCATTTTTATATCTGCAGTACTTCCTAATTCAGATGAGATAGCTTCTTGGTTAGCTGGTTCGCCTGATTATCTTGTGAGAACTGATTGGCAGCCTACAACAATGAGAATAGGTGTTGTAACATGGCCAAGTGAACAATCAGGAAGACTAACATATAAAATTCAGACGGGACAACAAGTTACAGATGGTTTTTTCGTTCCAAGATTTATTGATGAAGAAACTTGGAAAGAGAATAATCCTGAAACTGGTTTTCCGAGGACAATAAGATTTCCAGAACGGGGGAATAAAGGAACAATTGCTGCAAGTATTGCGTTTAAAGTTGTGGAATCCGGTCCTGTAATAATATTTGCGAATAGACCTGCTTGGGCTGATTCAATTGCAAATAGAATACTTGAAAGGCTTTCATACGATCGTCCTATTGATTCGAATTTTGTGACAGCGAGTAATCAAGATACTTTGGCAGAACTAAGCGAGTTCATTGAGTATAGGCTTGGTGAAGGAAATTTGTTATCCAAATGTATTAGAAATGGATTTGCACTTCACCATGGGCAAATTCCACAGAGTATTAGATTAATTATTGAGGAAGAATACCATAAAGGCACGCTTAAATTATTAATCGCTACTAACACAATTGCTCAAGGGGTCAATTTCCCTGTAAAAACAATTATTGTGCATTCATTTCCATATACTGATGCACCTGTTAGGGATTTTTGGAATCTTGTTGGTAGGGCAGGCAGGGCATTAAAAGAAACATTTGGCGATGTCCTAATCCTAGCTTCTGGAAGTCTAAGCAAAGACAGACTAAGAAGATTTCTTGCCCAAGGTAATTGTGAACATGTTGATAGTGTAATCCTGAATTTAGTAAAGCAATTGATAGATAATTATCAGGTTATTACAAACGAGACAATTGCTGCTCTATTATCGGATTACGAAGCCAATAATTGCTACGATGAGATTCTAAGAGATATTGATAGACAATTATTGGATTTATTAGCAGAGGATGCCCAGATTGATCAGGAAGACGAGTTGTTCAATGATTTTTTGAACAATTTGTATGCGAGTTACCAAGCAGAAATCGATGATCTAGCGCTTGGAACGAATTATAAAAAAGGTGTAGGCGATTTGTTGCGGATCAGAAGAAGTTTTGTATTGAGTAATGCCCCTAATGCTTCTGACAGAGCGAGGTATGCGCGAACTGGTTTATCCCTTGAAACTTTGATAACTTTTGATCAAGGGATGGGTGAATTTATATCTGCTTTGCTTCTTCATCCCGAAATATCAACTGAATCTATCAATCTTGTTGTCAATTTCGTATCGGGTGCAGTCGAATTAGCAGGAATTAATATGGAAAGTTTGTCTTCAATTATCTATAAATGGATCAGGTGTGGGAGTTATACAGAAGTAACACAAACATTTCCTGATATTTTTGATGATGTCGATGATTTTATAAAATTCGTTGAAAAGGAGTTTAATTATCGGCTCCCCTGGGTTCTAGATGGTCTCGTCCAAGACGCACAAGAATTCTTTGATGGTATTGAAGACCCCGATGGTTCTTTACCAGAATGGTTTATCAATTCTTCGGGATACACCAGGTATGGAATCGATTCAAAAGAGTTGTTGTGGATTATGTCATTGGGAATTAATGATCGTCCATATTCGGAATGGTTGTTAAGTGAAATTGAGAATCAATTGAAAAGGCTACCAGAAAATTTTTATGAAAACCTAATTGTTATGAGTGAGATTGAGGATGAACTAATTTCTAAAACAAGACAGGATTGGCCAAGTTTTTACGAAAATAAACTTAAGGGGATAATTGGGCGAAATTCCTTGAACCTGGACAGGCTAAACCCATAAAGTACTTATACAATATTTTGATTTTTGATCTTGCATAGAATTTTCGTCAAGAACGGTCTCCGCTTAATCCTTTACAAAACGAGGTGCCCATGCAAGACGTTTTTATCCTAGAAAGCACAACAAAGATTAATCCCAAAGATTCCTATATCGTGTCATATCCATACTTACTGGACTATTTTTCAAAGAAAACATCTTATGAAGTGGAAGATGTCGTTTGCGGTACTCACATGGTTTACGGATGGATGCCAACAATCCTTGATCTATATCTAGGTCCTTCCGTGCCCACTCTTGATGAAGCTGCTGAATTGTTGTCCGAAGCAAAAAGATCCGGAACTCTCACCGATAATGAATTGGGAAAACTTGCAAGCTTGATTAATAATTCCCTTGTTGGGACATCAAAACTTCTTCATTTCATTGCCCCTGATAAGTTTGCTATTTGGGACTCAAGGGTTTATTCCTTTGTCTTCAATGAAAGACCCTACCATGAGCGAGTGAACCAGGTACAAAAATATCGCAAATACCTTGGCACCTTAAATGAACTACAAGGAGATCATAAATTCAGTCAGTTTCATTTCTCGATGAACAAAAAAATCGGATATGGGGTTTCAGCATTACGAGCGCTTGAACTAGTAATGTATCTAAATGACCCAAAATTGCGAAGTTAATTCCAGTAACAACAGACCAAGGGGCAGATAGGCCATGGTTAACTTTCCCCTAAAAAATTATCTACTATAATCCTTGATAGTAATTGCAGAGGTCAAGAAGAAATACTATTAGCGTATGAGTAGGGAAATCATGTTTGAACAAACCTTTAAAAATATAGATAACGTTCTCAGGCAGGAGGCAGGATGCTCCTCGGAGCTTGACTACACTGAGCAGACATCTTGGATTCTCTTTTTGAAGTACCTTGATGACTTTGGGCAGGAGCAGGCTATGGAGGCCGAGCTCCGCGGCAAACCCTATGAGTTCATTTTTGATGAACCTCACCGTTGGTCGAGTTGGGCAGCTCCTAAAAAATCGGATGGCACATACGACCACGATAGAGCCCTCGTCGGTGACGATCTGATTGAGTTCGTCAATGGTGACCTATTCCCGTACCTCATGGGTTTCAACCAACGCGCTAGTGGGCCGGATACCATCGAGTATAAAATTGGGGCAATATTTGACGAGATTAAGAATAAATTCCAGAGCGGATATTCTTTGCGTGATGTCCTAGAGCAAATAGATACTCTCCGCTTCCGGTCACAGAAAGAGAAGGATGAGCTCAGCCATCTATATGAGGTTAAAATTCAGAATATGGGCAACGCTGGACGCAACGGAGGTGAGTACTATACTCCCCGACCGTTGATCCGTGCCATGGTGCAAGTAACTGCGCCAAAATTAGGCGAAACGATCTACGACGGCGCTTGCGGTTCGGCAGGATTTCTCTGTGAGTCTTATGATTACTTACGCCATGGAAATAAACGGCTAACAACCAGCCAACTCAAGACACTTCAAGAGAAGACATTCTATGGGAAGGAGAAGAAGTCCTTAGCCTATATCATTGGAATAATGAATATGATCCTTCACGGCATTGAAGCGCCGAATATCATTCACACTAATACGCTGACCGAGAATCTTGCCGACATCCAGGAGCGTGACCGCTTCGACATCATTCTTGCCAATCCTCCTTTTGGTGGCAAGGAACGTAAAGAAGTCCAGCAGAATTTTCCTATTAAAACGGGTGAGACTGCTTTTCTTTTCCTTCAGCATTTTATAAAAAAGCTCAAGGCCGGTGGTCGGGCAGCGGTAGTAATCAAAAACACATTCTTGTCTAGCTCTGATAATGCGTCTAAGGCTTTACGCCATGAGCTTCTCGAAAGCTGCACCCTCCATACCATACTCGGCTGCCCTGGTGGCACCTTCCTAGGAGCTGGTGTTAAGACCGTTGTGTTGTTCTTTAAGAAGGGTGCTCCCACAAATAAGATCTGGTATTACCAACTTGACCCACGTCGCAGCCTTGGCAAAACCAATCCTCTGAACGACGATGATCTTAAAGAATTTTTAGAGCTCCAGACAACCTTTGCCGACTCTGCGCAATCCTGGACTGTCAATGTGAAGAACGTGGATCAAGAGAACTTAGATCTATCAGTCAAGAATCCAAATGTGCCAGAAAAAGAACCTTTACGTACAGCAGAAGAAATCATGGCTGAGATCGTGACCCTCGATTTAGAAGTAGCTGATGTGTTAACCGATATAAGGAAAATGTTAAATTGAAGCGAGAGATGCAAATTATTCAGAGTGAGTTCTTGATAAAGACACTAGAAGAACTAACTACACAGATTGATTACGGTCACACGGCGTCGGCGAAAATCGAAGGTACTGGTCCTAAATTCTTGCGTATTACTGATATTCAGGAAGGTCAAGTCGATTGGGAAACCGTTCCAACTTGTGAATGTGACCCAGATAAGCAAGAGAAGTACCGATTAGAGGCGGGAGATATTGTTTTCGCACGAACCGGCGCAACTACCGGCAAGACTTTTCTTGTTGATGATTGTCCAGAATCCACTGTATTTGCTTCATACTTGATTCGAATTAGACCTTCCAAAGAGATTTTATCAGAATATTTAGCATACTTTTTTCAATCTTCCTGGTATTGGCACCAGATTAGCATGAGAGCAACAGGAAGTGCGCAACCAGGTGTGAATGCGACGAAACTTAAGCTACTTAAAATACCCGTTCCATCTCTCTCTCAACAGGAGCGAATTGTGGCAATCCTCGATGACGTGTTTGCGGCGATAGCGTCGGCGACTGCCAATGTCAAGAAGAACCTCACCAATGCTCAGGAAGTATTTGAAAGCGAACTGAACCGAGTATTTTCAGAGAAAGGAGAAGGATGGCAGGTAAAAACACTCGATCAAATTTGCGAGATTGCGAGAGGAGGATCACCCCGCCCAATCAAACAATATCTGACCGACGATCCAGATGGTATCAATTGGATCAAGATCAGTGATGCAACAGCAAGCACAAAATATATATACAGCACAAAACAGAAGATTAAACAGGAAGGAGCGAAGCGATCCCGCGTCGTTAAGGAAGGAGACTTCCTATTGTCGAACTCTATGTCTTTTGGTAGGCCCTATATCATGAAGACTTCAGGATGCATTCATGACGGTTGGTTGGTTTTGCGTGACAAGTCGGGGGTTTTCAATCAAGATTATCTATACCATTTTCTAGGATCCAATGCAGCTTATCATCAATTTGATTCGCGAGCTTCTGGATCGACAGTTCGTAATCTAAACATCAATTTAGTGAGCAGCGTTGAAGTCCCTGTCCCTCCCATCAATAAACAGGAAGAGATTGTGGTCAGGCTAGATACGCTCTTGGCAAAAAAGCAGGCGCTTTTAGACCTCTATGAAAGAAAGTTGGAGGTTCTTAATGAGCTCAAGCAATCAATTCTATCCAATGCCTTTACCGGTGATTTTTATACTGATAAAAAGGATATAAAACCAGTTACTTCAGAGGAGGGGTTATGAGCGATCGCAACGAAGCCGAGACCCGAGCTGAATTAATTGATCCAGCCATCAAATTCGCAGGCTGGGGCGTGGTTGAGGGAAGCCGTGTCCGGCGTGAGGTGATTACTATTGGCCGCCTACTTGGAGCAGGAACGCGGGCAAAACAGGACATTGCAGATTACGTACTTGTATTTAAAAATCAAAAGCTTGCTGTCGTTGAAGCTAAGCGTGAAAACGATAAAGTAACCGAAGGACTGGGACAGGCTAAAAAGTACGCGCAGAAACTTCATGCTCGTTTTGCTTTCTCAACCAACGGTCACGGAATATATAAAGTAGACATAGAGACGGGCAAGGAGGGGGATATTGATCGCTATCCGACTCCTGAGGAAATGTGGGAATCAGTTTTTAGTGAGCGTGAGGAACAAGAGCGAACTTGGCTGGATCTCTTCTCAATAATTCCCTTTGAAGATAGAGGCGGGCAGTGGCAGCCTCGTTACTATCAGCACAATGCCATCACCAGGACATTGGAAGCTATCAGTACGGGGCAGGACCGCATCCTGTTGACTCTAGCAACAGGAACAGGAAAAACAGCGATTGCCTTTCAGATTGCCTGGAAACTTTTTCACAGCCGATGGAACCTCAGCGATTGGCGGGACGGTCTTGAAGAGGGTCAAGTACCGAGCCGACGGCCGCGTATTCTATTTCTGGCTGACCGCAACATTCTGGCTGATCAGGCCTTCAATGAATTCAGTGCCTTCCCTGAAGACGCCATGATAAGGATCGACCCTCAGATCATTCGCAAGAAGGGACAAGTTCCTAAAAATGGGAGCATATTCTTCACTATTTTTCAGACCTTCATGACCGGACAGGATGCTTATGGTAATCCCCAACCAAATTTCGGCGATTACCCCCCTGATTTTTTCGACTTGATTGTGATCGATGAGTGCCACCGAGGCGGAGCCAATGATGAGAGTAACTGGCGGGGAATCATGGAATACTTCGCCCCGGCTGTGCAGCTCGGTCTGACAGCCACTCCAAAAAGAACAAATAATGTTGATACCTATGACTACTTCGGCGAACCGGTGTATATTTATTCGCTCAAAGAGGGCATCAATGATGGATACTTAACTCCCTTCAAGGTAAAACAAATATCCACAACCATTGATGATTACATATATGTATCTGATGACCAAGTAATTGAAGGTGAGATAGAGATAGATAAACGCTATACTGAGACTGACTTCAATAAAATTATCGAGATCAGGGAGAGGGAGAGGAAACGTGTTGAGATCTTTATGGGGGAAATCAACCAGGATCAAAAGACACTTGTATTCTGTGCAACACAAGACCACGCTCTCGCTGTGCGTGACCTTATCAATCAAACAAAAGATAGCACAGATCCTAACTATTGCGTTCGAGTAACCGCGAATGATGGGGAGGAAGGAGAGCGCTGGCTTCGTGTCTTCCGTGATAATGAGAAGACAATTCCAACGATTCTCACAACCTCACAGAAGCTATCTACTGGTGTTGATGCACGGAATGTACGCAATATTGTCCTGATGCGTCCGATCAATTCAATCATTGAGTTTAAGCAGATCATCGGACGGGGAACCCGCCTTTTTGACGGCAAGGACTTCTTTACGGTCTACGATTTTGTGAAGGCATACGAACACTTTAATGATACGGAGTGGGATGGGGAACCTTTAGATCCGGAACCATGTCCGAAATGTGGCAGGTACCCCTGCCAGTGTGAGAGACCGGAACCAAAGCCTTGCCCAGAATGTGGAGAAATCCAGTGTGTATGTGAAAAAGCAACTTGCCCAATATGTGGTCAAAAGCCATGCGTATGCCGAACTAGATCAAGAGTGAAAGTTATGCTTGCCGATGGAAAGGAACGTACAATTCAGCACATGATGGCAACATCATATTGGAGTTCGGACGGTAAGCCGTTATCTGCGGCAGAGTTTATGGAGCATCTATTTGGCGATCTTCCAACACTGTTCAAGAGTGAGGAGGAGCTTCGCACCTTGTGGAGTCGACCTGATACACGAAGGAAATTGCTTGAAGGCCTTTCTGAGAAAGGGTACGGGGGCGAGCAGATCAGAGAACTCAAGCGGATGATAGATGCTGAAAAGAGTGATCTTTTTGATGTTTTGGCCTACGTTGCTTTTGCTCTGAGCCCAATCAGCAGAGAACAGAGGGTTGACCTCAGCAAAAGTGTTATCTTAGCTCATCATACTGATAAACAACAAGAATTCCTGGACTTCGTACTCGATCAATACATCAGACAGGGAGAGGGAGAATTGGATGATGAGAAGTTACCGAGTTTGATCGAACTAAAATATCATGCGATTGCGGATGCTGTTGCAGAACTAGGAGAAGTACCTACTATCAGAGAGATGTTTATTGGATTCCAGAAGCACCTGTACGAGGTGGGAAGCAGTGCCTGAACAAAATCAAATTATTGTTTGTTCTGAATGCGGTTATGAATTCAATCATGAATCATTTGGTGAGGTATCAACCAATCCAGACTGTCCATCATGTGGATCAACAAAATATACTATTCGAGTTACGATTGCTGATCCAGTTAGCCTTTTTGAGACAATAAAACTGAAAGTTCGAATACCTGGACGAAAACCCCATTATGAATCCGTAAAAGGGGATAACCTCCACAGGGATTCAGGTATTTGGATGAAGTTAACTCGGGTTATTGATCGAGCGAAGAATTGGTATGAAGAAACAGTTATAAATCCGGATACTGGCGAGGTAATGCATCAGACAAGTGAACCCCTAAGCCAACATAAGGGACATGGATCAGATAAGAAGAATAAAAAAGCATAACTTGACCGAAGATTAATCAGTCTTCCCATTCTGTCAGGGCCGATTAGTATGAATGATAAAGGTTTATCCAATACATGTTATATGTGTCGTCGACAATCAACATCACGTGAACATGTTCCCCCTTTATGTTTATTTCCTGAAAAGAAAGATTTTCAAGACGATCCAGACTACAGAAAAAATCTGATAACAATTCCATCCTGTGACAAACACAACTTAAAAAAAACTAGTGATGACGAGTACTTACTATCAGTACTTACAACACATATTGACAATAATCCAGTAGGAGTCAGGTTATTCAACTCCAAGGTTGTGCGCGCACTAGAGAGACGACCATGGAATCTGTTTAAGTTTTATAGAGATCCTTTTCGACTCACTGTTGGAGACCAATCAACACCTGGATTTATGGTAGATCGGAAAAGGATCGATAGGAGCATAAATAGAATTACCCGAGGTATATTTTTTCATCATTTCCAAAAGAAAGCCCTAGGTACTGCATTGATTGTTCCATCATCTATAGCTGCGCGTCCTGATAAAAAGGGGATAATTACTAATAGGCATATATTCCAGTACCGACAATGGTCTCAGGATGTATGGAGTATTGCTGATAGATATGGTGAGAATCAAGACATCTTCTACTATCAGGTCTTCAGATTTGAAGATTATGAAAGAACGGCAATTAGGCTTGTTTTTTATGAAGGTGTTGTATTTGATGTCTTGATAGAAGATTATAAAAGTTGGATAAGGTCAGTTTTTACTCGTTCCCGTTTATTTTGGGACTCAAAAAGGGAACAAAAACAGATTGTCTAGCTAAGCCCAACAATGATATTCTGAGGTTTTCCAACTGTTGTGACATGCCCCCGTTATTTGTACCACTCTCTATGTTAGTGAAGGTTGATAAAATTGGGTAGAGGGAATCAATATTGCTTTGGGCACTGGCGGTTGATATCCCAGAGAGCTGCGCGGTCTGATCGTGTTGTATTCCTTCCTCCACATTTTAATCAGTACCCTGGTTTCATTTTAATGTGCTTGTTTTAGCCCATCGCAATCCGTTGATTGATCTCAACCAACAAGAGTTCCAGTTGCCGCTCCAAGGATACCAGCAGTTCTTCAATTGGTTGCTGCAGGACGGCCAATCCTGTCTCGGCGATAAGTTCCTCTTTCTTTTGCCAGCGGACATCATCAAGCAAGTCATCCTCGAAACTTCGATAAGGGGATGTGCAAAAAACCCCTTATCGAAAAATCATTTTCTCTGTATTAGACTAGAATAATATTGTTGTTCTGGTTAAGATAAGAATTGTTATCAGAACAACAATATTCTTAGTCATTATGCCAAAAAAGCAAAATAAAGAGTCGCAAAATAAATTCTTTCATATAGACAATCCCATTATGGCAATAATTGTTGTATTTGTATCTTATCTGCTTGGTCAGTTTGGGGCAGGATTATTGACAAAATAGAAGAATTTTAAAAAGATTTTATAAATTTACACAATCCATTCACTTCAATTTAGTTCACTTACGTTTATTAAAGTATCCCAACTTTACCCAATCTCTTCGACTGCATACTGCGGGCCCTACTCAGGGTGGGTGAGTTCTTGTGTTCTAATGAATCTAAACTAAGTTAGTGTTTAGGATTCTGTTCCCGGGAGGGAACCGAACCTTAAGCACAAACAACTGATTTGTATAACCTTTCAAGACACCTATTAATCTATCACCCAAGCATTTTTCATTATTTTCATCTAAATTTATATGAGAAAAGAATCTGTTTTAGTATAATATTAAGCAGATATTATATTATTTGAAAAACGGTTTATAAATATGAACAATCACGATATGGAATTCGAACTTTACAGAGACATCGACCGTTATTTAAATACTCTTACAAAATACTATGGCAAATTAGGCAAAACGGGATTACAAAAAATCCTTGTCAATTCGAAAGCTAATGTTCAGACAGGATGGAGTTATGACAACTGGGATGGGGGGATATCGGGCCATGCTCTTTATCTAACCATGCCTGAAACACTTTATTTAGAATATGTTTATGCAAAGAATGGATTACAAAAGATAATCAAACAGGATTTGAATAATTTGCATAACATACAGGATGAATTCATTGAAGAGGTTTTTTTCGAAATGGAAGCTCCCGAAGATCAAGATTGGCGAAAAGATTCAGGTTTGTTAATTACCCAAAGTAGATCTATTCCGAATCCCGTATCAAGAAGAATTTGGGGGGTAGATGGTTTTCGCGTTTTTCTTAGCCATAAAACGAATGTTAAAAAAGAAACCGCTATACTTAAAGAAGAATTGAAACTATACGGGATAACTTCCTTTGTAGCACATGAAGATATTCACCCAACAAAAGAATGGCAGAATGAGATCGAAAACGCTTTGCATACAATGGATTCATTTGTGGCATTGTTGACGAGCGAATTTCATAACAGTAATTGGACAGACCAAGAAGTTGGATTCGCAATAGGTCGTGGAGTGCCAATAATCTCAGTAAAATTGGGAATGGATCCATATGGCTTTATCGGAAAATTCCAAGCCCTATCATGCACATGGGCAGAAGCTCCATCAGAAATAGCGAATCTCTTAATAAAATGGGAGCCCATGGTCAACGCATATATCGAAGCAATTCGCGTTTGTTCAGATTATGATAGTGCTAACAAGCTAGCCGACTTACTACCTTTAATAGAAAGTCTCTCAGAAACCCAAATTGAAATGATAATGAAAGCATTTAATGATAATAGCCAAGTACACGACAGTTTTGGGTTCAACGGAAAGAATAAAAAACAATTTGGAGAGGGTCTCTTATTCCACTTACAACGTCTTTCCGACCTTAACCTTCGAGTTTCTCCAAATGGAAATGTCCTAAGAATTCAAGATACAAAATCACCATTTTAATCAATATCCAGCACCCTAACAGACCCAAACTTTCATCCTTTAGGTCTATATATAGTGCACCCACGGGGACTCGATCCATAGACATAAATTTATCATTTAAGAACAGGAACTATTCTTTTTGTGTAATAATGTTATTTTAAATTACCGCTAATCCTGCCTATCTCATCGGTGATTTCTTTGGTTTTTATCTCATGTTCTATTCTGTGAATCTCCTCGTCTAGTATTAGTTCAATTCCTGTTTTGAGTGTCTTGTAATATTTAATACACTCCTCTTCATCAAGTTCATGAATGCCTATACTAAGAATTGAATAGATATTAGCATTTTTCACCATAACTTTTGGAAGATAGTCTTTAAGCGTTTTTATCTTATCCTTTACCTTTAAGGTTTGGAATTCTTCTTTAGAAATCAAATCATCACCAGCTCGTTCGTGGGCTCTATCGATAAGATCATAAAACACCCTCCGAAAATAAGAATAAGAACCAATACCAATTCCATTTGCAGCTAAACCAATTGCTCGCGTGAATTCCGAATACTTATTCCCCAATACTTTTCGATATTTTTCAATATCAGAAGTCGCAAGATCGGCCAGTGAGGGAGTTTGACCGACCTTTAATAGCAATCCTTTCCGTTTTACAAAATAAAAATGCATTGAATGATCATTGTTTCGAGTACAATTTAACACTACTTCAAATTCACCATCGTCTAAATAGTTGGGCTGATAAGCATGTAAGTTCATATAATGAGAACTCTTGCCTCTGAAAACACCCTGCCGATCACATTCGATACAATGGGAATCAATAGTTTCATCAAAATACTCTATTTCAAAAGCTTTTTTAACATCATAGCCTTTGAGATTCACCGTATGATAAAGAGGGGTCTCAATGAAAAATTCTCTCGGTGATGGAAAATCTTTCAATATTTTCATTTTCATAATAAATTCACCTCTAGAACTAAATTCTATTGATGAGTTCTATTATAGCAATTATTTCATTATCCTCAAAGTAAGCCCCTATTGCATAAAATAAGACTCCCCGAGATCTTTCGAGGAGTCTTATAGATTGATTGGTCTTTGTTTCACACCGTCTATGAAATGTAATCCTAAATCTATTAAATTATAGCCAGGCTGGAATAAAGCCTTTATCCGCCAGGTCGCAGGCTCGATTCCTA
>Ga0255364_10042_pt1 | contig 36613 bp, 33 predicted proteins | sample ANMaggSSYBR01G12_FD_182087 | JGI IMG/M metagenome (GOLD analysis project Ga0255364, IMG submission 182087) | Sediment cell enrichment communities from methane seep in Santa Monica Basin, California, United Staets - ANME aggregate JGI... | ecosystem: Environmental > Aquatic > Marine > Cold seeps >...
GGGATTTACTTCGTGAAATTTTGCCATTGCCGGACGTATCTCCTAATAAAATTGGGTATTACCACTAAAAGAAAACCTCGCCAATTCTACCATTGGAGGTCCTTGGCGTAAACCAGACCGTGATTTCAATTTAGTTAATTTTGGATCAAAGAAAAGGATCTCGTAATTTTCCAAAACAGGAAACACGAGATCCAAAATATCCTGATGGAATAACTCGGATCAACAAGGGCTTTATCTATCGAAACGAACTTCTCCCCAGATTTTAATATTTTCGGGTGGTGGAAGCAGTTCGCCTTCCGGACGGCGGATTAAGGCCATAGCATCATCCTGGCAAGCAGTCACACATAATCCACAGCCGACACAATTTCCAGTCTCAACCTCACAAACAATATCTCCCAGGCTAAGCGCATCAAATTGACAGCGTTCGATACAATCTCCACAAGAAACACATAAATCTTCATCAATTACGACCAAAAAATCTGATTTTGTGATTACGGAGGGTCTGTTAAATTCTGCCACACTCCTTAATATCCCGCAGCTGCAGGTACAACAGTTGCATATGTAATTACTCGGTCTCTGATAATTACCTGTGGTATGAACCAGGCCAGCTTCTTCTGTTTCATATAATATTTTTAGAGCTTCTTCCTTTGTGATTGCCCTATCTACCTCGCTGTTATCAAAGGCACCCTCAATTGGTGCGTATACAAGGCAACTTTCCAGGGGATGATCACAGGGATCACCGATTAACTGTTTTTGCACCCGACAGATGCAGTCCCTGACGCCCCAAGACTTCGCATTTTCCAATAAATCTGATGCCTTTTCATAGGGATAAATTTCCATTTCAAAATCAATCGATTCTTCTACTGGAATCACCCGGTGAACCGATAAACCTTTCCCGGTAATTTCTCCCCCGGATTCCTGGAAGTATTGTTCAAAAAGTTCTGCCATCTCTTGATCTAGACGGGGAAGAAGTTCCTCATAAAAACCGACAACAAAGGGCATCAGTCCAAAGATTAATTCGCCATCACCTTTTGAAAAAAGAATTACCTTCTTCCTGACCATATTCTTTAATGTTTTCCGGGCTTCTTTTTCTGGAAGATTCGCCCTGGCGGCAATCACAGAAGCCGGGGCTTTTTCAAAAAACATTTCAGCACCCAAAGCTGCTTCCTCTGGCGCAAATATTTTTTCCAGCAACCGCAGTTCTACCCCACTTTCGGTTGCCGGATATCGATTGGGCAAATCATCCAATTTCTCCGCTAGTTTTTTGTATACATCCTGGCTCATAACCAATCTTCCCTGTCTTGGAAATTAATATACTGGAGTAGAATATTATCTCAAGCAGAATTAAGTAATCTGGCTGCTTCCTCAATAATAATATCAGATACTTCTGTTTTTTCCATTAAGGGAAATTCCTGGATACGACCGTCTTTCCAGATTAAAGTTACCTGATTCTGATCATTTCCAAAACCCGAATCAACCCGGCTGACATCATTGGCAACAATCAAATCTAATTTCTTATTTTCTAGTTTGGCCTTCGCGTTTTCCTGGAGTTTTTCCGTTTCCGCAGCGAAACCAATTACCACCTTTGGACCGATTCCAGAATTGTTTTTTCTCCGGGCGATTTCACCCAGAATATCCGGGGTTGTTTTCAGATTAATTACTGATAAACCACCTTTGTCCTTTTTTATTTTCCGGCTTAATTCCTGAGCTGGTTTATAATCCGCCACGGCTGCAGCCATGATCAATAAATCAGCGTCTTTTGTTTCCTTTAACACTGCTTCAGACATTTGATCAGCAGTTGTAACGTCCACTAATGAAACTCCTACTGGCGGGTCTAAACAAACCTGTGTAGAGATCAATACAACCTCACCGCCCTGATCCAGAGCTGCTTGAGCAAGAGCGTATCCCTGTTTTCCTGAAGATTTATTCGATAGTACCCTGACCGGGTCAATCGGCTCCTGGGTGCCACCAGCTGTAACAACCACTTTTGTTCCTTTAAGAACTCCCTCTTTGCCTAAAAATACCCGCAAATATCCCAGAAGCTGCTCCGGTTCCAACATTCTGCCCTTCCCGGACATTCCTGATGCCAGATGACCTGCAGCAGGACCGAGCAGTTGTACACCACGTCTTTCCAAAAGTTGTAGGTTTTCCTGGGTTGCCAGATGGGAGTACATGCCTCCATCCATTGCTGGTGCCACCAGGATATCCGTCCGGGATGCCAGGGCACTCACAGTAAGAAGATTGTCTGCCAAGCCCTGGGCAAGTTTTGCGATTGTATTTGCAGTTGCCGGAGCGATCAAAAATGCCTGGTTTTCTTCTCCCAATTCGATATGCAGTACATGATCATCAACCTGCCATAAATCCTTGTCAACATAAGCCCGGCGGCCGGTCACCGATGAGAAAGTCAAGGGGGACACCAATTTTGCAGCAGAGTCGGTCAAGACAACATCTACCAGGGCACCGGATTGTTTTAATTTTGAGGCTAGATCCACGATCTTGTAAGCAGCAATCGATCCAGTTACGCCCAATACAATTCTTTTTCCTTCAAATACCTTCATTGGAATTTCCTTTGTATTAATCTCAAAGTTTTTCTCAGCAGACAATATCCAGGCAATTTCCCTGTTCATAAACCCGATTTTATTGGTTCATATCCCAGATTATTCGTAATCCATCCAGGGTCAACCAGGGGGCAACTATCTCAATCACCTTGGTTTCTCGGGCAATAATCTCTGTTAAACCTCCAGTAGCGATAACTTTCATCTCGGGGCCTAATTCAGCCCGGAAGCGTTTAACCATACCCTCAACCAGACCAACATATCCAAATATCAGACCTGATTGCATAGAATGAGGTGTATTCAGCCCAATCACGGAGGGAGGTGTACTCAGATCTACTCGTGGAAGCTTGGCTGCTCTCCGGAATAAGGCTTCTGCAGCGATACCGATTCCAGGTGCAATTGCACCTCCCAGGTAATCTCCTTCCTTGGAAATAGCATCAAAAGTTGTTCCGGTACCAAAATCAACTACACAGGCAGGTCCCCCGTAAAGATGCTGGACCGCAGCGGCGTCCACAATTCGATCTGCTCCAACAGATCGTGGAGTTTCGTAAAGGATTTTCACGCCTGTTTTTACTCCTGGATCCACAACCAGTGGATCCAGGTCCAGGTATTCCCGGCAAGCCTGGAGAATACTTCCAGTTATTGGGGGAACTACAGAAGCAATGCAAATACCTGTAATATCTCCTGGTGTAAGGTTCTTATGTTTAAGTAAACCATCCAGTTGAAGCCCGTATTCATCTGGCATGCGGTTGTGGTCTGTCGAAACCCGCCAGCGAGGTCCCAATTTATCACCCTGGTAGACACCGATTGATATATTTGTATTTCCGATATCAATTGTCATTAACATAGTACCTTCCTTGGTAATCCAGATCAGATTCAGTGCCAAATAACCTGTGTATTTATATTTTGAGTTGTGTTATTAAATAATTCTTTCAAATAATCCAGTTGACTTCATTTTATTTAATCTTTTTTCCCAATAACACTATCTGCGGGAGATCAGGATTTGGAATTACCCAATAGGACATTATCAATCAGCCGTGTTTGTCCAATAAAAACAGCCATGGACAACAAACTGGTTTCAACATTCCCTTCCAACTCTTTCAGGGTCTCTGGATGGGCGCAAGAAATATATTGAAGCTCGGCTAAAGATTCTTTTTTGATCACGTTTTTAACTGTATGCCTAAGTTTTTCTGCATCTCTCTCTCCTGCCTGGAAAGAATCCCCTGCTGCCAGCAGCCCCTGGGAGAGACACAAAGCCGCTTGTCGTTCTTGATCATTCAAATAGATGTTGCGGCTGGACATAGCTAACCCATCAGGTTCACGAATAATCGGGCAGATGATAATCTCAATTGGATAATTTAGATCCCGGGTCATCTGCTTAATAACAACGGCCTGTTGGGCATCTTTTTGTCCAAAATATGCCTTATCAGGGTGGACTGCATTAAAGAGTTTTGAGACAACTGTTGTGACACCCCTAAAATGTGTTGGCCGAAACTTACCTTCCAAAGGGATACTAACTTTTTCAACATTCACCCAGGTTTGGAAATCTTCCGGGTACATACTCTTCACTGTGGGTATCCAAACCAAATCTGTACCCCCATCTATTAATAAATTCAAGTCGCGATCAATATCCCGCGGGTAATTATCTATATCTTCATCCTCAGCAAACTGGATAGGGTTCGCAAAAATGGATACAACAACACTTCCACAATCTTCTTTCGCTTTATTGACAAGTGAGAGGTGTCCATCATGGAGGTAACCCATGGTGGGAACAAAACCCACCGACTGCTTTAACTCTCCCAATGCTTTTTGTAAATCACCAAAACTCTCAACTATTTTCATTATTTTTACCTTGTAAATCAACCTTGGATTGGACAAGATTCAGCAATAACTCATTCACTGGTGTAGGAACATTCACCGTCTTTCCTTCCCGGACGATAGCTCCGCAAATGCTATCGATTTCTGTTGGTGCTCCACGTTTTATATCCTGGAGCATGGATGAAGTATTCGCTGCTGTAGCGACGGCAACCTCTTCAACTGCCAGGACAGGATTTTCGTAAACAAGTTGAATGTCTTTTTTCAAAGCCACAGATGCTGTTTCCTCGGCAGCATAACCCATAATCTTCCTGGCAGATTTGCTTTCGAGAAGTTTTCCATTCTTCACACCCAAAAGAGCGGAAAGAGGATTTATTCCAGCATTGATGACCAATTTGCTCCATAACAGGCTTGGCAAATCCGTCGTTTCCTCAACAGAGAATCCAGCGTTCTGAAAGCTAGTATTAAGCTCTTTTACACAGGGATGGGAACCGAGAGTGATAACCCCTTCCCCTCCTGGTTGGACTACTCCCGGTTCCACGAGTGTGGCGCCATAGGTAGTGACACCAAGAGCTGTATGTTCTTCACCCAAGGCATCTTTTAATATTTCCAGGTTTCCCAAGCCGTTTTGCAGAGAGAGCACAATACTATCAGGGTATATTAAATCTTTTAATTGCTGAGCTGCCCGCTCAGTCTGCCATGATTTCACCAGTACTAACGAAACTACGGATTTCTTAATCTCCCGGGGATCATCCGTAACATATACAGGATATGAAACCTCCCCAGCTGATGTTCTAATCCGCACACCAGATTTCCGTATGGCATTTATTCCATCCTGCCATGTACCAAGAAGAGATACTTTTATCCCGGCTGCCGCCAGGCGCCCTCCAAACAATAAAGCCATCGCCCCTGTTCCTACAATCAGGATCTCCGTGACCATTCAGGAATCTCCTACTTGGTCCAGAAATGTCTCCCATTCCTGGTCAGAGATTATAAATGAATGCTCACTGGTGGGAAATTCACCCTGGATTACTTCTTCCTGATAATTTTTCAAAGCTTTGTTGATCTCCTGATGAAGGACTGAATACTGTTTTACAAATTTTGGTGTAAATTTATCGAATAAACCCAAGAGATCATGAGTAACAAGGACCTGTCCATCACATTCATTTCCGGCACCAATACCGATGGTAGGAATCTTTAACTTCTGGGAGATATATGAGGCAACCCTGGAAGGAACTGCTTCCAATACAATACTAAAACAACCCGCTTCCTCCAGAGATAATGCATCATCCAGTAGAGATAAAGCAGCCTCAGCAGTTTTGCCTTGAGCTTTAAACCCGCCCAATTTATGAATGCTCTGCGGAGTAAGTCCCAAGTGTCCTAAAACCGGGATACCCGCCTCCAGGATAGCCATAATGGCTGGTATCCGTTCTTTCCCCCCTTCCAATTTAACTGCATCCATTCCAGATTCCTGAAGAAATCTCCCTGCGTTTCGAACCGCATCTTCAACACACACCTGATAGGACATGAAGGGCATATCACCTATCAGTAACGCCCTGGAAGCACCCCGGGAGACCGCCCGGCAATGGTGGAGCATTTCATCCATTGTCACTGGCAGGGTGTTATCGTATCCCAGGACCACCATCCCCAGAGAGTCCCCTACCAGGATGGAATCTATCCCGGCAAGATCTACTGCCCTGGCCATTGGATAATCATAGGCAGTCAGCATGGTCAGTCGCTCACCACGCTGTTTTTTCAGTTGGAAGGTATGGGTGTTTATTTTCCGAGAAGAATCGGGGGAATCAGACATGGTACCCTCCTTTAAGGTAGGGGCCGAATGTGTAATATGGTTTTATAATTATATGTCCCGGTTCGGATTCAAATCCGGGCAGCAGGCGTATTATCTCTTAAATCTCAAAGATAAACAAGGATCAAACGTGGATTGAGAGAATATATTAATCACTCAGGATATCTCTGATCCTTGAAAAATCATATACTTTTTCATTTCTTTCGTTTTTCTGCTTTTTGTCCGAGTTTCTGCTTCTCATTATCTGATAAAAAAGCAATCTCTAGGGAATTCTTCTGAGCCTGTTTAATTAATCCCGGTGACAAGCCTGCCGCAGGAGCAGCTGTTTCATATTCATATTCCAGGTTTATCCCGCTAATGCCAGGATCGTCCGAATTGATGGTAGCGAGTATTCCTTCTTCGAGAAAAATTTTTAATGGGTGAGAAGCATAATTTTCAACTACCCTGGTCTGGACATTACTGGTTAGATTACATTCCACTCCAATCCGTTTTTCAGCCAAATACCGCATCAATACCGGATCCTGAACAGCACTAACACAATGACCTATCCGGTCTGCATTTAACTCCTCTACTGCCTGCCAAATGCTATCAGGACCAGCATCCTCTCCGGCGTGGATAGTGATATTCCATCCTGCGGATCGCCCTTCCTGGATATGATCAATAAATAATTTTCCGGGGAAGTTCCTTTCATCTCCTGCGAGGTCAAGGGCAGCGATCTGGTCTTTATACATCAGCAGAGATTCCAATTCCTTCCACCCCAAATCCGGTCCATACGTACGACTGATAATTCCGATTAAATTAACCGGTATATCATATTTTTCCCGGGCTTGATTTACCCCTTCAATGATTGCTTCTACAATCCCTTCAGGGGATAAACCATGGGGTTCGGCCATAAATGCCGGACTGAAGCGGAGTTCTATATAGTCAATTCTTTCTCGAACAGCATCTTCGACATTTTCAAAAGCAACCCGTCGGCAGGCATCATAGTCCGCCAGAACTCCGATCATATATTTAAATTTTTCAATAAAAGCCATCACCCCGGGACTTGATTCAGTGATTTGAACATAAGGAATTAACCCTTCTATATCCTCAGCTGGCAAAGGGATATTAAATTTCCGTCCTAACTCCAAAATTGTCTCCAGCCGGATACTACCGTCAAGATGACGGTGTAAGTCGATAAATGGAAGTGTATCGTCAATCATAATCTTTTCTCCCGGATTTTTTCCGTCCAGTATCTTTTTTCTTAAAGAACAATTATAATAAACAAAAGTTAGTTTGGCGAAAGGAGATCAATTAATGAGAAAGGCACTCGCGTTCACATTTGGAGCGATACTTGGTGGGGTTATCGGTGGATTAACCGCACTTTTATTGGCTCCTTACTCAGGAGAGGAATTTCGTTCCTCAATACAAAAACAAATAGATAGTTTCCAAGCTGAAATTAAAGAAGCAGCTCAAAAGAAACGGACAGAACTCGAAGAACATTTGGAAGTCTTGATCGAACAGAAAGAATCCAAATAAATTCGGGTTCCTGGCAAATGGATCTAGGTCATTTTTACTGAACTATTTGTTGTATACGAGGTTAAAAAGAAAACTCCCATCTGGCGAATGGGAGTTTTTATTATTTAATTTTCAAGCAGTTCAAATTGATAATCAGCTAACTGCCGTGTAAATCGGGTCGTTCCCGTAACCACCAGCACAACAGCACCTGACCCATTTTCACCAACGGATATCGGAATTTCCACGGTATTATCTGCGGAAACTGTTAAGTACTGAATCTTGGGAACTGCATCTAAGTAAACCAAAGCTAATCGGTAAGTTTGAGGTAGTGAATTTTCAATCCGGACAAATCCTTCGTTTACCCAACCTCCATTATCTCCTTCAAAATCTGTGAAATATCCAATTTCGGGTATTGAAACATCATCCAGCAAGAATCCCTCGCCATGGACGGCCGCATCAGTGATATATTCAAACCTGATTTGAATAGTCTCACCGGCATAATTTGATAGATCTACACTTTCCTGGATCCAGCTGCCATCACCTCCTGATAGCCCGTTATATCCCCAGCCATAACTGTTACCGGATGGATCATCAGAAGTACTGGAAGGTGCTCTTATTATCCTCCAATCCCCTCCATCCGTGGAGATTTCCAAAAAGATGTAATCATAATCCTCTTCGAGGTCATACCAGGTCCAGTAATTCATTGTGATTGAGCCAGATACATCAGTCAAGTCAAATTCACGAGTCAAACTCATATCCGAATGATCTCCTTTGTTAGACCAAAAAGCATAGGAGCCAGAATATGGGTTCTCGGGTATAACTTGAACCGACTGCTGTCCCTCGAATTTTAGAGTATAGGATCCCTGGCAATTCAATTCAATATAATCAACTCCGTATTGGTGAACGTCTCTATACTCATTTCCTGTGGGACATTGGTCAATACTTTCAGTGGGGAAAAAAATCGGGGCATCAGGATAATTTGAGTACCTGAATCTATCTGTGACATTATATTCATCTTTTATATAGTTGGTTACCACCCAATCGAGAAATACATCGTCGGCAGTAATTACGGATCCGGTGTCTGGATCAGTTATTTCTAGATCCCGTAGTACTTTGTCGACACTCGGTAAACCATTCAGGTCATCAGAAACCAAAGCTTTGGTCGCTTCGCTTCCGAATCGATCCAGAAAATAAGTTACAAAAAGAAAAGAAGAGCCGTAGTAAGGATAGGTCGCATTGGGATCATTCGGCCAAGTATTAAGCTGTAAATCTGGTTGTTGGGAATAATAATAGTCAGCGGAAGCTCCTTCTCGCAGACCAGTTAGCAAGGTTGCCAATTCTGAAAAACCTTCATTCAACCAGGTGGTTTCATTCCGATCCCTGTACCAGTGAATCATATGCTGGAACTCATGGGCTAAGACACCATAGGTATATCCCTCTGATAGACCTGCATTATCAGCACTGAGCATAAAGGTTTCATGGGCATTAGAATACTCGTGAACGAGCGGGGGATATTCATCAATCGAGGCATAATACCCTGCCACATTAGATCCCAATCCCCTGGCATAAATCACATAAAGATGGGGATCTTCATCAACTCCGGGAGTCCATTCTGAACCAAAAAATTCCCTGTTTGTGGGGTATATATTTTCTTCAAATTCAGTGGCCAATTTATCGAGTGCTTTTTGTGAATAATCTACTCCCACTTCAACCCAAAAATACAGATGATCTGTTACCGCAGCCAGAGATGTCTCGACCTGAAAGTTTTCTGCTGTATCTGTGTCTGTCACCCAAAAGGTTTCTTTTTCCCCAACTTGCCGATCCAGATCTTCTACCGGTTGAGTCAGGGGGATATTATCTTTTCCTTCCAATCGCTGCGCAATGTCAATTGGATCGTTGATAGGAATCTCAGCACTTAATAATGTTTCCAAAGTACTGGAATATTGGTCAGGATCGCTCTGAGCAGTAGGCTCAGGATTAATGATCTCAACTTCAGTAGGAGGAAGCTCCTCTACCTCTATTGGTGTTTGAGTAATAAGATCATTTTCACGGAACCAGACATTTATCCCATATCCAATCACACCGCATGCCAGGCAGGAAAAACACAATACTACAACTGCCAAAATAATTAGAACAATAAGTAATGGTTTTTTATTCACCGCTAATACTCCTGTTATTTTTAGATGAAACAAATACATTAAATGCAGCTGTAATTAATCCAAACAAGATCCAAGGATTTGGAATTGCAAAAGAATCAAACGAGAAGGTATCTCCTAAAAAGGCCGCTACACCCAATAGGGAAGCAATCCCTAAAAATTTTTCTTCTTTGTCCTTAGAGATCCATAAATATATTGCTGCTGCTGTCAGAATCAGCAAAAATACGGTAAAAATAGCTCCCCCAACCATGCCAGTTTCTGCAAAGATCCTAATTAAAAAATGCTTAACAGAAATTACACGGGTTCTACCTGGACTCGCGACAATATGCCGGAGCAATTGGGGGGTTTTCGTTAGTTGCTGGTAAGGAATAAATTTAGAAAAATACAGGGTAAAATTTCCCAGTCCGACACCAAAAATTGGATTGCTTAAAAAGATCTGCCAAGCTGTCTCCCAATACGTCATCCGAGATCCAAATCCGATATAGTTAAAATATTTCCGCAGATCAAAGTTTTCAGTAACAGTGAAATATTCCCACATCCGGGAGATATATACACTCTGGGTTCCCAGGAAATAAAATAAAATGAGGAAAAATCCAAAACCAAGGAAAATTAAAACCAGCCAGTATTTATGTGGGATTTGTGCCAGATTAGATTTATCTTGATCTGATTTTTTCTTTTCCACTATCTTAGGCCGTGGTCCAAAGATCTTCAAAAGGAACCCTAAGCCAACCACTCCCATTCCAAGCACTAAACCCGTTCTAGAAAGTGTAAAAGCAAGAATAGCAACTGTCCACACACACAGGATTCTTTCAATCGTGATCCACTTCCTACGCCACTTGAACACAGTGTAATTTTCCAAGCTCGCTCCCAAAACCCACGGGAGCCAGATCACGATCAATTGGTCAGCGAAGGAACTCGGTTCATAGGTCATACCAGAAATTCTGGTGGGATTCAATTTTTGGATAGTGACTAATCGCTGAAGTTTTGCCATTACATCATACCAACCGGGAATTAATTTTGTGACATAAAGCGCTTGAAAGGATCCCCAAACCAAAACCAGCCCTAAACCTGCATAGAGCCATTTTAGAGAGAACCGAATATCCTTAATAGTCTGTGGAAATAAGCTGATTGTAAAATATATGGCCAACCCTAACGCCAAGGTAATAAATGTTCTGATTTCACGCGGCAGTAAAGACACTTCCTTCCAGGGAGATTGAACATTCCGCATGACAGGTATGATAGAAACAATCACGCCCCAAATTAAAAAGAGTGTAATTATTATTATGGGACGAGGAATGGGTTTTGAAATCAACCTCGGGAGAGTCATCAAAACCACTAACCCCAAAAGCGGATATACAAGCAGCGGCCTGACATAAGCGCTATTTCCCCCAAAACTGGCCGGGAAAAAAGGAAAGTTCGTAACAGGCAGTGATAGGAACAATCCTGCCATCAAGATTTGTATGAAGGTTTTAAGGGATTTTTGCATCAATTATTTTCTCGCTGGCGTTCAGAATACATCACCCAGATGATGATATAAATCAAGAGCCCAACAATACTACCTAAGAATGCCATCTGGGTATCCGGATAGAATTCTATAATCTCGGGTTGGGATCCTTCTTCTTCAAAATATAAACTGGCTGAGAGTCCCTCAGCTTCTTCTATTTCTCGCACATAATCTTCGGTAAGTGTTTCGTGGTCACTTACAAGCGCTTCCATAATTGCTAGGTGGCTCTCATAGTCACTCTCAACAACAGCCAAAACTTGATCCATCCAAAAAATGTACTCTAGATTCGGCTGATCTTTTTCCGGGATTTCATCCAAAATCTGCTCCCACAAGGAATCTTCCTCAGAGGCTCCAGCAATTAATAACCATATCTCCGCTCTCGTAGAATCATCCATCCCTTGTTGTGAATCTGCCTTTTTTAGTTCTGACTGAACAGCAGTAATCTCTTCGATTAGGAGCTCCAATTCTGTAACCCGTGTTTCGAGATTTAATATAGCTGTGCTTGAAGCCCGCATCCTGCCTTCAAATTCAAGCACATCTTCACTTTCCTGGATCAAACGGGATAAATCCTGCAAAATGACTTCGCGCCAAACTTGAACAGCCTGGAGAGCTCTGTCAATTTCTGGAGCCTGGAATTGAAGACGCCATGTTCCAACATCGTACCAATTCAAGTCTTGCATTCCCTTAAACTCTGAGACAGAGATATTCTTCCAATAAGGATCAAGGTCCTGCAATTTTTCTAAAGTCAACTTGGCTAAACGTTCTGAAATGGCAATCGAATTAACCTGGGAAAGCTGCCAATTTTTATAATCATCCACGTTAAAAGGTTCCGCTATAGTATAGGTTGCTACAGAGGAAACATCATAAACTCTGGTGATATCGATTCCGATATACAAATCGGCAGTGGCCCTTTGGAGGGGAGGAAAAAGATGAACAGCACCCCAGGTAATCAAACCTGAACCTAAAAACACTGCGATCAGAATCGGCCAGGATTTTATGAATTGGATAAGTTTCTTCTGAAGTTTCCACTCATTCATCAACTCTAACTCCCTCATTAATTAATGGGATCTTTATACTTGAAATTCTTAGACCATCGCCAGATAGGACCAACTATTTTTCTTATCCAGTACTTTACAACCAGTGGGGAAAACCAACTTCCTCCGTCGCGGTGATGAATCTGCAGCATTTCCGACCAGCATTGTTCATCAGCGGTGATTGTTTTTGACTGATCATGAATCCGAAAATCTGCCCAGATATGACCCCTATAATAACGGATCGGTGAAATTTTTGCCAATCTGATCCATAAATCATAGTCCATAGCGAAAAACATCTCAGGGTCGAGGGGGCCTACTTCTTTCCACAGATCTGCCCGCCAGAATGCTGCCGGTTGGGGGATATGTACAAATCCTCGTCTTAGTTTATGGTAATTTGTTTCCCGAGCATTAAACTGTCCTACGATATTACCATTATGATTAATAAAATTTAAATCTCCGTAGACCAAGCCAACATCAGGGTTTTTAATGAAGTATTGGACAGCTTCAGCGATTGCCTGCGGATGATATCTATCGTCGGAGTTCAGCCAGGCATATATCTCTCCAGTAGCGTGGTGAAATCCTTTATTGATCGCATCTGTCTGTCCCTGATCTTTTTCTGAAACCCACCAGGCGATTCGGTCTTGAAATTTATTAATAATTTCAACGCTTCCATCAGTTGAGCCTCCATCCACAATGATATATTCAATCCGGGGGTAAGTCTGGTTCAGGACCGAATTAATCGTCTCGGCCAGGAACTCAGCCTGGTTATATGAAGGTGTCACGATGGAAACTAACGGTTCACTCACCAAGATTTCCACTCTCCCAATTCATAAAAATCTTTTGCAACATCTCGGGTACCATTAACAATTCTTTCAATTTCGAAATCAGTAAGACGTTTTTTCCAATTTCTCAAATTTGCCACACTGTTCAACCGCACAGCATGTTCATCATACCTAGCGACTTCATTGGGATTGCTGGTTTGGGTTGACATGATGATTTTTTCCTCAATCTGTTGTGAAAAAGTAATCCCTAATTGCTGGTAAATTGCCTCAAATATAGGCAGAGGCCTTTGAGATAAATCTTCATGCCGAATAAGTTGAAAATCAACACCCTGAGTTTTATATTGATGAACAAGTGAATAAATCATCCTCCACAATAGAATACCCTGTCCAACGATGTCTTGTTCATCCTGCTTAACATGGACTATTTCAGAACGAAAAGGTTCATAATGATCGCGCATCAATAGCGGTTGATCAAGAAGATGATTAAAATCAAAACTCCATCCTAGACGTTTCAAGCTGCTTACAAAAGGAATTGGATGTCTTACCATGATTACGACTTGAGAATCCAAAGCAGATATAAACCAGGGCACAGATAAAACAGCAAAGGGGTCTTTCAGCAATACTCGGCGTTTTAATAATCTGCTGGAAATAAATACGGAAGAATCCCTGATGACCTTGGCAGCTGCTTTTATATCCCGCAAATGCCGGAGTGCCATCCAAAGCTGGTACTTAAATTGAATGGTATTTTTATATGCTTCTATAAATTGAGCACTGTTTTCGTCGCAGATATAGTCATACCAGTTTTCAACAGGTTGTGATAAAACACCACGAGAATGATCCAAATGAAGTGGTTCACTAACATAGGTTATACCTGGATCCAGGGCGAGCATTTTCCCCACCCAGGTTGTCCCTGTTCTATGAGCACCGGTTATCAGGATTGGTTTCATATTATTATCAGTTATTAATTAGCGGAGATCCATTTCCCGGGAAGTTCAATCCGGGCCAACCCTTCAATTGTTGGTTGTCTGAGAAATGCGGAACTCCAGATCGCCTCTTAAAGTTTATAATCTTGATCCTTGTGACCATACTTACCAGGGCAAAGATCACCCTCCGTAAGTGTTTTAGGCCATAGGACGGCCAAAACCTGATTGCCAAGCAGTACTGCCAAAATGCCTTGACCGGAAAATCACCATCAAGTAAATAACGGGCACTTAATCGATATGCTCCACCTTTTATACGATTTTGATCTTCTTTATACATGGCAGCAAGATTTTTATCGGACTCGATCCAGGATAATAATTCCAGAATTTCATCAGAAAAATCAGCCGCAAAAGCAACGTTTTTTGCTTGCCCATGAACTCTAGAAGCTGCCCAAAACGATGGGATGTGTTGTACTCTAAACCGGGAAGCGATTTTTATCCAGAGTTGATGATCCAGCATAAAGTGCAAATCTGAACTTATACCTTTCACAGCTTCCCAAACTTCACGTTTCATAAACACTGCCGGTTGACAAATAACACGAAAACGCAACAGGTCCGGGAGGTCCCAATTACCGAAAATAAGCTCATTCAGCGGATGTCCTTTTTCATCAATGGTAATGGCATCACCAAATACCAGATCAATATTTTTGTCTTCCAAGGCTTGAACCGCTTGCTTTATGGCGTTTGGCAAGTAGATATCATCAGAATTGATCCAGGCAACGATATTCCCTTTGGATCGGGTGATGCCTTTATTGATTGCCTGGGCTTGTCCTTGATCCGTCTCTGAAATCCACCAGCTTAATTGAGGATCATATTTCTTTAGGATATCCAAGCTTCCATCTGTGGAGACCCCATCCACAATGCCATATTCCAAGTTTAAATAATCCTGCTTCAATACCGATTGGATAGTATATTCTAGAAAATCAACCTGATTAAATGAAGGAGTTATAATTGAGACAAGGGGGATTGATTTCATGAATCAAGCTCTTTATTTAAATCAAAGATTATATAACCTGTGTCCACTTCATGAATTTCGAAATTCTTATATAGGGTGTCATGTAATAGTTCTTGTCGGTTAAATACAGTAATACGAGTTATAACAAAATAATCATATCCTTCAATGAAGTCTCGGAAATATACCTCAAACAAATCCATCTCACTTTCGAGGTTGGACGTCTGATCAATATTACCTCCTATTTTCCAGGGCTTTGGTGTGATCCAACCAAAATATGCAATTCGATTCCCATAATCCTGGCTTAAAGCTATAATCTTTGAATCGTGCCCCATAAAATCAGCAACTTTCTTGTAATAAATGGGTTCGTTTCGGTAGTCATCATTATTTAACATGTAATAACCACCCCCCATCCCAACCAGCAGTATGACCCCCAATCCAAATCGAGCCAAGGGGATCACCGCTTTGGACTTGATGTATTTATTTAAAAACTCAAAAAAACCAGCCAACAAGACAGCTGCCAAGGGAATCACTGGCAAGTGATAATAATAATGTGTTTGAATATGGTACGTAAAAAACAAGCAGTATAAAATATAACCAACTCCAGTCCCTAAAAAGAAACCCAACTCCTTTTTCCGTATAAAAAACAGCAATCCAAGAATAGCAGCGACTATGATAAGTTCGTGACCGGTCACAGCGCTGAGAGCATTTTTCCACCGTAAATAGTATTTCAGCTCTTTTAACATCTCTGGGAAGAATCGTCCCTGGAACTGCTTCCCCAAGGAACCAACCACAAACACACCGTAGAGATGATAGGCGAGCACCGGGATACTGGAGAGCAGCACAATTACCCATACCTGGGCGTCTCGAATCAATTTCCCTATTCCTTCTTTTCTAAGAACCAGCACAGCAAAACCGATTGCTAAGAAGAAAACAGCAGTAGATTTAACTAACATTGCTGCACTTGCAGAGATACCAGCTAATAATGCCCATTTCCAGGATTGGGTGTTATACCAGCGATAAAAAGTCCACCAGGAGACAATAATTAATGCCGTCATTAAGGGATCGGGTTGAAAACTGCGGCTAGCGGCAATCCCAAATGGTGCAAACAAATAATAAGTCAGCGCAATATATGCTCCATCGGGAGAAACCATCTCTTTAACCAAGAAAAATAAAGCGACTCCCCCCAGAATCCAAAAAACGGATGAATAAATTCGTGCAATCCAGACATATTCTCCACCTGCAATCTTGTAAGTTACGGCAACAATAGTCTCCATGATTGTGGGCTCGATCATGCTGTGAGCGCCTTGTCTTTCTGCCATCTCAACCTGCCAATCCTCTGCTGTTTCAACTAAAGGATAATATATTCCCCGGGCGATCAAAGCTGAGCGCAGTTGCCGAGTGGCTGCAAAATCAAGAGGTGGATCGGTGAGGTCGAAGAACCGAACTCCCAATCCGCAGACCAGGATAACTAAAAAGACTATCATCCCGATTTTTTTTGTAGGTGCAAAAATTATTGAGGTCATATTTGGTTTATTCATAATTTATATTAAGTGACAAGTAATTTTCTTGTTTAGAAGAGGGAATTCAAATCAACTTTGGGAAAAACGGTCAGACTCCCTCCAACTGTTGCATCTATAATCTGCCGTCCGGCATTATTATAAGCTTCTTTCGCTAATTTATAGGATCGCTCCGAGGTCTCCAAATCTGGCAACTGCCAACGAAAACCTTTTCCAAAATAATCTTTATTAAAGTGATTTAGATCATCTCCCTGGGATACAACTGTTTGATTGGCTCGTCCCTGGGTAGTAAAATTATGATCTACTCCAATTAATATTACTTCCTTAAATCCCATACAATAAGCCAGCTGCAGGCAAACATAAGTCACTGTCGCTCCCTCCCAGAATCTGTCATGTCCCTTTTTGGCAAATGTCTGCCCGGTATAGGTTGTGTAGAGGAAATTTGTTTTCTGGTCCGGGATTCCGGTTGGATACAAGAGGTTTTTTGCTCGCCAGGAAAAAAACTTCGGGATATCTAGTTTTTGAAAGTCTTGATAACACTGTTCAACCACCAGGTCATTCACCGAAACCAAAAAACTGGTTCGGAAACCCCACTCTTGAAAAGCCAGATATACCCGGTTCATGCCAAAGGTAAATTCATCTTTTAGCAGCGAAAGATCGGTATTCTGTAAGCTGGGGCCATTCCCAATCACAAAACAACGTTTTCCGGCAAATTTATCCTGATAGGCTTTGAGTTGTTGGATTGATTCTCGTCGCCAGGGATGAAGATATGCTGCAGGCAATTGAAAAGCCCGCTGGGAACTATTCCTAACCGACCTTAAACAGCGGAGAGCAGATGAAGGCAAGAAGCGGATTATGTTCTTTTTGAGTGCATTCATGGCATTATTCCGTGCTTAACCTGGCGGTTGCTCCCCCATCAATCACTAAAGGCTGGCCGGTGATGAAGGATGATTCTTCCTGGGCAGCCAAAAAATAGATCGCCCTGGCGATTTCCTCTGGCGTGCCAATTTTTCCGCTGACGGTCTTTCTGGCCAGATTTTCCAGTCGCTGGGCGGCTGAACCACCTCCGGCATGGTCGCGATTCAAACCTGCTTTCAACATTTCCGTATCCACCGCACCTGGTAAAACAGAGTTGACTCGGATATTATCAGGTGCCAGTTCAATTGCCAAAGCGCGAGTCAAGGCCAGCATACCGCCTTTACTGGCGGCATAGGCAGCGATATCCTTTGATGTCGCGACAGCATGGACAGAGGAAACATTAACAATTGCTCCCCCATTTTCCGCTTTTAGAAAGGGGTGCAGCATTTTTACACTCAGAAAAACAGACCGAAGATTGGCATTGAGAACCTGATCCCACTCTTCAACCGTTGTATCCAGGATTGATTTAGTAATTTGGATCGCCGCATTATTTACCACAGCATCCAGGCAATCCGTTTTCTCAGTGATGATCTCCTTAATTTTCTGCCAATCATCCTCTACAGAAACATCAGCTTTGATAACGAATCCCTGTTCAGGAAAATCTCCCTGGAACTCATTCCGGTCAATACCAATAACTATCCATCCTTTACTGGCAAAAAAACCACTCGCGGCTCTACCAATCCCTCCAGCGGCACCCGTAATCACAACAAATCTTTTCTTCATAAGATTTCACCTCTTTCGTTGGTTTGATAGGGAATGTCCAAACCATCAAGTAAATTACGGATAGTATTCCAATGCACACGCTCCCAGGCTTGAGGGCTGGAATTGGAATTATGCGGCGCTAAGAGCACATTATCAAAACCTCGCAGTGGACTCTCCGCGGGTAATGGTTCATCTTCGAATACGTCGAGAGCTGCCCCAGCAATTTTTTCCTTTTTTAAAGCATCCACCAGGGCTTTTTCATCAACGATCGGTCCCCGGGCTGTGTTAATCAAGACTGCATCGTTTTTCATATTTGATAGAGCTTCAGCATCGATCAAATGGGCACTGGTGGGATTAAGAGTGCAATTTACACTCACAAAATCTGCCCTATTCAGCAACTCCTCCAAGGAGACCATTTCAACATCATTTTCCTGAATAAATTCCGTCTCAATTTCTCTAATGTCATTTCCTACTATAGTCATCCGAAAGGGTTTTGCTCGTTCAATAACTGCTCTTCCTATATTTCCAATACCAATTACTCCCAGGGTACACTCGCTCAATGACCTCCCGGGAATCTTTTTCCATATTCCTTCTTTCATGGCCTGGTCCATCCAGGGATGTTTTCGTGCGAATGTAAGCATGTATCCAAGGACAGAATCTGATACTGCCATGGTAAAAACATTGGGAGTATTCCCGATTTTTATGCCAAAATCAGCGCAGGCATCCTGATCAATGGAATCAATTCCAGTACCCCATTTGGAGATTACCTTCAATCGGGGTTGGCAAGCTTCTATAACTCGCCTCGAAAATCGGTCATCACCACAAATAGCACCATCAAACTGACCGGCATAGGAGAGCAGGGCTCCTTCATCAAGACGCTCTTCTACTTCTGGAACAATCAGGTCAATTCCCAATTTTTCAAACAGGGGTCCAAACCGGTCCATAAAAGGGATCATGTACGGTGCTGAAAATAGGATTGTTAGCATAGGTCACTCACCAGTATTATTCATCAGATAATCAACAATATTAAAATCAAACAAAGTATCAATATCCCAGGCTTCATTGGAATCAATTTCAAACAAGTAGGGGGAACTTCCAATCCGATGTCCATTATTTTCAAGACTATTTTTCGAAAACAGGTATAAACATGAGTTTTCCTCAAAAAGCGGGGGTAAATCCTGGGTCTGAATTAATTCCGATGGATTGTGATTTAACGCATTTCCCTCACTGTCATACAAGCGAGTCTGAAGACGGGTGACTGAAAACAGGGAATCGAACTCATTCCTATTATCTAAAAAGACTTTGATTGCCCGGGAGATTGTATTTGCTTTCAACAGTGGATTTGTAGAGTGCGTTTGAAGATAATAATCCGCTTCCACAACTGAAAGATCATGAGCAATAATTCTATTCATGGGCGTTTCATCTGCGGTGAGATGATCCGGTCGGTCAATCACCTGGATCTCCGGAAAATCTCTCCTCAAACCAGATTTAATGATAGGGCTATCTGTATCAACATAAATTCCTTCAATTTCTGAAACCTGCGTCAAAGTAGTCAGGATGTGATGATATAAAGGTTTCCCTCCCAAATCACGAAAGTTTTTTTCTGGTACGCGTTGGGAATGGTGTCTCATAGGTACCAGCGCTGCAACTCTAACCATAATCTTTACCTCTCCTCATCTCACTCAGTATTATAATTTATCGGTTCGACTGAACGAGTTTCAGGTATTTTTTCAGATAACATATGCGGGGGATAATAAAATTGTTTATGGAGTTGATGATCAACTTTGCCAGAATAGCGATATCCCTGCCAGGTGCCGAGATATTGAACCAACCGGAACCGGATTATGTCCAGAAATTCCCTTTTTAACACTTTCTCTTTTCGAGCTTGTGATATATCATCCAACGTTTTCCTGATAATTAAACTGACCATATTTCTAATGGAAAATTTGCTATCAGGGAGAATTTGTTTCAATGCGATTGCTTCACGTTGGTATCGGTTATGAACTTGTTTAATAGTCTCTTCATGAATATGGATGATTTCTGCAGCTGCCGCATAGGCAATGGTGTACCCCTGTTCTTTTGCCCAACTGCTCCAGGCCAGGTCCTCTAATCCAGTTAATTGTTCGTCATACGGATGGTGCTTCCAAAGCGCCTTCCGAATCGCCGCATTGGCATTGTGTGTGAAAGGCTGACCTTGATCTAATTGGCTGTTGTCAGGAAAATATTTCCTGAAAAATTGATGTTCGGAATAATGATTGGTTTCTGAGCCTCGTTGTTTTCCATAACAAACAGCAACCTGTGGATCTTCAAAAGGTGTTAGAAGCTGCTCTAACCAATCCGGGTAAACCGGGTAACAATGAGCGCTTATAATTACAACAAACTCTCCCGCTGCTGCAGCAACTCCCCTGTTCAGAGATCGTCCGAATGTAAACTCCGCAGGATTAATCTGCACAATTTTTACCGGGAATTTTGCCGCAATTTCAGGAGTTGCATCAGTGGACCCAGAATCCACCAGGATTATCTCTCGATCCTGGATGGTTTGCTGCAAAATACCAGTCAATAATTTCCCGATATGTTGCTCTTCATTAAAAGCCCGGATAACAACAGAACAGGTGGGCTTCCCAGCTTTGGAATTAGCCACGATTATAATCCTTTACCACTCCAGATCATTTTCCTCGTAACCCAACTTTGTGAGTAAATCTCCCGCAACATTCTTAAACCGGGACTTATTCTCAGGAGTAAAGTGCTCCCGCCAATTTCCCGGTTGTCCTTTGCGGAAAGTTCCAGCTTTTTTAGGTTGGATTGTTTTCTTGATGGCTTCAATCGCTTCAGGGCGCGTGCAGGAAAATTCTACATCAAAACTTTCTATGTAATCCAAGATTTTCTCTATCGTTTTTTCTCGATTTAATATCAAATCTTCAAAGCGAATACTGAGAACCTGGGGAGTTTCCAACCATTTAATTTGGTGCAAATACCTGTTTCGGACATTTCCCAGTTCATATCCTTTTATACTGCTGCCTTCAATCGCTACATTTAGTCGATCTTCCATCGAATCAAGTTGTTGATAAAGTCCATGCATGCCGTGATCTAGGTACATATCTGTAGCATAAAAAACATGCGAAACGACCAGGTCCCTGGGATCACGATATATAAAAACTGTTGCCCTGTCTGGTTTAGTAAGGCTCGAAAGGAATGGTTCTACACAAGGGATATATCCATACCTGATTTCCCCAGTTCCCATTTTGTTAATACCAACCAAGATTTCTTCTTCTGTAAGTGGGCTGTTATCTTCAAACCTGTTTACAGGTGGGAAACCCGGTTTAATAAAAGGGCCAATTTCCGCTAACCCGGAAAGAGTTTGGTGAATAAAATGCGATCCCCCTTTTGGTAGTGCAATTCCCATAACTTTAGGTGATTTCTGCAAGGCTGATCTTCCCCAACGCCGAACTGCCAGCCATCTCCTAAATAGCACCCGACCTTTTTTCAGGAGTCTTTTTACTCGATAATAAGTTTTTATCATTTTTTCTCTTTGATAATGCCATCGTGCAGTTTGAATGTCAAATCAGCTGTTAGTAACATTCAAAACATCATGATAATAGTCTAATATAGGGGAAAATTTATTATTGAGATACTTTATAGTCTCAGGCTCCAGTTTATCCAAATAATCGCCGGGCTTTCCTTTCCGGATGTGTTTATAAATATTCTCTTCTTTGGGTTGTAACTGTCTATTGTCTTCAATATATTTTTGGAAGGTTTGGTCACTAATTTTCAGCTCACAAGCGTTCAGTAAATCCCTTAACCAGATTTTATAGTTCGAAGTCATCTTCTCGTATGAAGTGAGATAAACCTGGGGATACTTATCTAAAAGTTCAGTTCGATAAAGAGATAAAATATTAAATACACGATCGCTTTCGGAAATAACATGATCGTCAATCTTGATCTCTTTGGCATCCTTCCTCTTCCTTATATATTCTTCATGTCTATCGCTGGTTATGGGTGGAATGGAATGGCTGAAGGCAATTGAGTAGTACCAGGAAACCAGGATGTCTCTTGGATCTCTCACCATGAGGATAACTTTATATTTCTCCAGATCAGAAATTCCCCGAACGAAACCACCAAAAGCACTGTAAAAATACCCCTTGGGCCTGAAAATATGGTTGAAGTTCACCATTTTCTCTGCCCCTAGACCGGTTAGATATGGAAATTTTGTATAAAATGCGTATTCATTGATATGAACCGGTACCATTCCATTTTCAATAATACATTCTCGAAGGATTTTTTTTGTATGCTGGGTAGCCGCTTTATTGAGAGAAAAATGTATGATACTTGGATGAGGATTATTATTTTTGTGTTTCCCTGCAATTAACCCCAATTCAACTTTAAAACGTTTTCTCAAGAATAAATGAATGAGAAAAGGACTTTTCAATACTATCCATTTTGTTAAATTTCTTATTTTTGATATCATGTTATTTGCTTTTTTGCCAAATTATATTAACTATTGAGGATAATTATTCAACCGCCAGTTCACCTGAGTCCAGGTCTGTCTCCATTATAAATTCATCTCCGTTCAGGATACCATTTACCATACAATCCACAACAGGAGAACTTCCCGGGAGAAGTTTCTTCCAGGAGAAGTGCCTCAGCTGAACTTTACCAGACATGGGATAGTCCCGAAGAAATTCACCAAATGGAAGGGAAGCTCTGTAAAGCTGGTAAAACAAAAATCTGCGACCATTCTCATATAAATGATCTGGCACATGAATTTCGTCCTTGATCAGGAAGGATATCAAAAGTTCCTTATATTCTGTTAATGAATCCGGATAAAATACCGTTGGATATTGAGTGTAGCGGGCTTTCCCAGCACATAAAACCGGGGCTCCGAGCAATGTGGCTTCCAACCCAATAGATGAGTTATAAACTAATGTGAACTTTGAGCGTTGGATAAGTTCATAAGAACTTAACGTTTCATCAGGTCCGATTAACATCACATTAGGCAGATTTTCAAGTCCCTGATCAGCTGCCCAGGAAATCACACTTTCCTGACTGCTCTTTCCCTTCCTCATTTCATCCGGGTGTGCTCGGATCACAAACAATATCTTCGGGGTTTTTTCTGCGGTTTCTCTGACCAGATCCAGCCAGGCAAACATATGAGGAAATATTGTATTAGCATGCGCCTGGCTGGTATCAAAGATCACATTAGTGAAGACCGGGACCAATCCATCAAATCCATCCGCAAACGTTAAAAATTCAGCGGGTAACTGATCCATTGCTGACCAGAACTTGATTCCTGCCATCTTAAAATCCCCTTTAAAGCGCAGTTTCAGATATTGATCGAGAACCCGATTTTGCTTTTTGGTTAGATTAAAACTTTGCGGGATATTAAGGGAATATTCTGTTGCCTGTCCATCTGTGAAAAATGCAGAGAAAGGCTGCAAATTAACCTCATAGGTAATGACCCGTAACCCTCTTTGTGTAGCAACCCAGCGGACAACTGCTTCAGGATACTGTAACCCGTTAAAAACAACCACTGTCTCCGGGTCAATCTCATCTATTAATTCCGAAAATTTTTCCGCAATATTATGTGCAGAAAGGATAAACTCGCCATACAGATACCTAGTTATCTCATCATCTTCTAAGTGATGCCGTCTGAGTATCCAGCGTATACTGATTAAAGTCAATTGCCCTAACGGACGACCTTTATATTTGATCTCTTCTAACTCAGAAACACTTTTGTTGTTAAGTTGGCTTTTTAATTCAGGATTTTCCCGGTAGTCGAACCAAGAGGTTGGAGCAGAACCAGTAAACCATCCAGAATCTTTGACGCATTCATGGCAAGGAGGAGGGTCTTTCGGATCTCCCAATCCGGCTCCCAGAACACAATGGCTCATACCAGAGCGGCAGGAAAAATGAACTACTCGTCTCCCGGCCAGTTGGATCCCCCAACTGGCGATCATTGAGAAAGCTGCATTAAGATTTATTCCCTTGATCCGGGCTGTAGCATTAAAAAATACAATCGGTTTTTCCGGGATTTCGGGTTCAATCTGAGCTGCAACCTTGCGATTAATTTGAAATAATCGACTGTAGAGCAGCAACCTTTGAAAACTCCGTTTGAGTTTATCAATAAAGTCAATCATACTGTCCAAAGGTAGAGATACTATTTATATCCTTGCCCCAATAATTAATTTCTCCTGGGGCAATATCAAAGAGTTCAATATTAAGGAATTTTTTAATAAGAAGTGCCAGATGTCTATTTTTGGTATCGACCTCGCATTGGCAAAGTATCAATCCGGCGCAGTTTTTCTAAGCTTGGGCGTTCACTATCATAAACGGTTTTTACACCATCACCGAGGGCTTCTTCTACGACCCGGATATACTTCACTAATTTTCGGAGTCCTCCCGGTTCTACCGATGCCGCCTGATCCGAACCCCACATCGCCCGGTCTAAAGTAATATGACGCTCGATTACGCTCGCTCCAAGAGTAACAGCTGCCACAGTTGTGGGAAGTCCCACCTCATGACCAGAATAACCGATCGGGCAGGGATACATTTCGCGAAGAGTTCCGATCATTTTTAAATTCAACTCTTCCGGAGGACATGGATAAGAGCTGGTGCAATGGGCGAGGATTAAATTATCTGTCCCAACTAAATCCACAGCCGCCTGAATTTGATCCATTTCCGACATCCCTGTAGAAAGCATGAGCGGTCGATCTTGTTCTCTCATTTTTTTCAACAATGCCGAATCAGTAAGTGAAGCAGAAGGTGCTTTATGAAGGACTGGATCAAATTGTTCCAGGAAATCAACAGAAGGCTCATCCCAGGCAGATGCAGTCCAATCAATATTATTCTTTTTGCAATAGTCAGCAATTTCGCTGAATTCGTCCTGGCCAAATTCTACTTTTTCCCGGTATTCCATATAACTGATATATCCCCAGGGTGTACGGCGCATTTTATCTCGCTGATCGGGGGGTACACACAATTCCGGCGTTCGTTTCTGGAACTTCACCGCGTCACAACCAGCTACCACCGATGCATCAATCAATTGTTTCGTTACATCCATATCACCGTTATGGTTAATCCCGATCTCAGCGATAATATAGGCTGGATGTCCGTCACCAACCCAACGATCTCCCAATAATATTTCCCGTTTCATTTATTTGTCCTCCAAATGCCGTATTTCGTTTCCTTAATTTTTTTCCAACAGTAAATCACACAACTCTCGTACAGCACCATGACCACCATTTTTGCTTAACACAAGCTGTGCCTTTTCTATGACTAAAGGGTGTGAATCAGCTACCGCTGCTGCCAAACCCACCAGGGGGAAACACGGTAGATCATTAATATCATTTCCTAGGTAAACAACACTTTCTGAAGAAAACCCCCGGTCTGCCAGGATGGAGATCAATTCCGGTCCTTTCTCATCGATACCTTGATAAACAGGAATTCCCAACTTATCTGCTCTAGCTTTTACAACGGGATTTTTTTCCTTAGAGAGAATTATTACCTCAATCCCGGCTTTCTTTACCTGAGCAATACCCATTCCATCACCCCGATGAGCTGCGACAGTCTCCTCGCCATGTTGATTAACATATACTCGGTCATCTGTCAGCACCCCGTCAAAATCGAGGACTAGAAGAGAAACTAACTCAGGAATTATGTTCTTCTCCCGTGGCGGAAGAATAATCTGTGAACCCAAAGATTTCAGACGCATCTCAGCCCGCTGCCAATCCTGCAGATTATCCAAATCTACTGAAAAAAGCGGATCAATAATATGAGAATAAATTCCTTGACCGCTCATTGATCCATTAATGATAGTCTCTGCTCTCACGACATCAATATGACCTGTTTGCCAATAACTAGCCGGTAATTCCTGACGGGGCATATTAAAAGGCTCTTCAAATTCGGTCTCAAGGAGGGGAACCATCCTGCCATCAGGTTCAATCATCCACATCTTGAAAGGATTTTCCTTTGATGGGACAACACCGCGAACTGATGAAGCCCCAGGATTATCAATCAGGATTTGAATTGCTTCGTCAATTAATTCCGGGGGACGAAAAGGGCTGGTGGGGCGCAGTTGAACAACAAAATCCGGGCGATAACTCTCATGTTCTGAGAACCAGTTCAGCGCATGTTGAAAAACTGGTAAATCCAGGGTGTCATCCTGCGCAATCTCAGTCGGCCTGAGAAAAGGAACCTCTGCTCCATATTCCCGGGCTTTGTCGGCAATTTCCGGATCATCTGTTGTGACAACTGTCCTGCAAACTAGTTTTGAGTTCAGTGCAGCAGCTATACTGTAACCAATCAATGGAAAACCACCCAGGGTCTTAATGTTTTTCCCGGGCAGCCCCTTGGATCCTCCTCTGGCAGGTATGAGTGCAAGAATTTCTACCATGCGGTCCAACCTCCATCCACCACTAGATTAGTTCCAGTCATATAACTGGAAGCTTCTGATGCTAAAAAGACCACTGCCCCTTTCATTTCATGGGGGTATGCCATTCGTCCCAATACAGTCCGACTGGCATATGCATCTTTGAATGCCTGATCGTGGTCCCGTTCGACACCACCGGGGGTGAGAGCATTACATCGAATTTCTGTCCCTTCAAAGTAGGTAGCAATATATTTTGTTAAACCCAGCACACCAGCTTTACTTACCGTGTAATACACTGGTTTATACCGGCGTGGTTCACCTAGAGATTCATACAAACGTTGATCTGGCCCGGAAATTCCATAAGTGGAACATATATTTATCAGGGATCCTTTCCCGTTTTTTTTCATTTCCCGAGTAGCATACTGGCAAGTCAGGAACATTCCGGTTAGGTTAACATCCAGCGCGTCGTTCCAGGACTGAAGCGGGAACTCCTCAAATGATGTCACGTTTTGGGATTGGTTTTGATTGTCAAATTTGGGATCTAACGCCGCAGAATTGACCAATATATCCAATTGCCCAAATTTTTTCAGTGTCCGATCCATCAAGTCCTGAACTGAGGAAGGATCAGTCACATCCAGTTTTAACCCCAGAGCTGAACCAGTTTTTTTCTGAAGGGTTTCTGCGTAGGCGACAGCAGCAGCCTGGTCAATATCTGCCACAACTACTTTTGCGCCTGCTTCAGAAAGTGCTTCTGAAAATTGCTGTCCCAAAAACCCTGCCCCACCTGTAACAATTGCGACCTGGTCAGTCAGGTCAAATAATTTTTGGACCTCATTCATGGTCATCTCCATTATTTCTACAGCTGCTACCATTACCCTTCCATATATCAAACAGCTTGGGTGTGAAACCCTACCCTCCCAATTATGCGGAAGGGGATTTTAAGCCGTCTGGTTTGATGAATCCGCGGTCTTCGAGGTAATCAATGATCTCCTGAGCACATTGGGTGGGAGTCTTTTTCTCGGTTGTAACAGAAATTTCTGGATTTACTGGTTCTTCGTATGGATCATCAATTCCCGTAAACCCCTTAATCTCACCACTGCGTGCTTTTGCATACAGACCCTTTATATCTCGATCTTCACATACTTCCAGGGGTGTATTAACAAACACTTCGATGAATTTATCTTTACCGACCATTTTTCTTGCCTCATTACGTGTTTTACTATAAGGACTGATCGCGGCGCAAATCACTGTCCCGGTATGGCGTGCAATTTCTCCAGCTACAAAACCAATCCGAAGGATATTGGTATCCCGGTCTTCCTTACTGAATCCCAGTCCTTTGGACAGGTGTGTGCGAACGACATCTCCATCCAGGGTTGTTGCTTCTCTTCCGTGTTCAAGCAGCATAGGAGTTAGTGCATTGGCTATTGTTGATTTTCCAGATCCACTCAACCCCGTAAACCAGATGCATAAACCTTGTTTATGGAGAGGAGGATAGGAATCCCTTAATATGTCCGCAGTTTCTTTACGAGTGAACCAACCAGGGAGTTCTTTACCTTTATTAAGATATTCCTCACGAACTTGAGTTCCGGATATAAACAATGACTTCGCATCTCCCGGAGCTTCTTCCCGGGCGACATATTTGTCGTCTTTTTCAATATAAACCAGCTCATTAAACAATACTGGCGTCACACCAGTTTCATCCTTGTGCTTCTCAATCATTTCTTGTGCTTCATAAGGACCATAGAATGGTTCCCCATTGCTGTCCTTGCCGGGTCCGGCGTGATCCCTGCCAACGATGAAATGATTGGCTCCATAGTTGCGGCGGATGATTGCATGCCAGACAGCTTCACGTGGACCGGCCATTCGCATCGCGAGGGGCAATAAACTCAACACTGTATTTTCATCATAATAATTCTCAACCAGTACTTTATAAACCCGAACTCGTGTATAGTGATCAACATCACCGGGTTTTGTCATTCCAACAACAGGATGCAGGAGCATACTTCCGCCCACTCTTTCCATTGCTCGTTTTGTCAGGTCTTCATGCACTCGATGCATGGGATTGCGGGTTTGGAATGCAGTTACATCATCATTGCCAATCTTTTTGAGGATTTCGCGAACTTCAACCGGCGTCATTCGAATATCGGTAAAATCATAATAGATTGGTAAATTGATAACCTTTAATTCACCCGAGATGCAGATATCACCCCATTGATCCATTTCCGAGACAAGCGGGTGACGGTGATCTGTTGAACCCAGCACCGATTGAGCTTCCTGAATCGGATCCCACCGATACACTTCCTCGATGCGCATCACAGCGATAATGTAGTTTCTGGAATCCCTCAAGGTGATCCATTCACCACGAGAAGGGAGATCTTCTTTCTCAATTTTCAGAGTGATCGGGATTGGAAACAGCGTTCCATCTGACAATCTCATTTCAGTTAATACACGATTGTAATCGTCCTCACCCATGAAAGAGTTGAGGGGAGAGAATCCTCCCACGGCGAGCAGCTCCAAATCATGCAGGGAGCGATCAGACAACTGATGGGAGGGATATTGATTGGCTTTATCCAACCAAGCTTCTTTTTCTTCATCCTTAACAAGTAGATTGATCAATTCTCCACCGTAGGGCTCAATGATTCCTTTTTTATTCATAGTGCTTAATTTCTCCTAAATCTTTCATTTTCTTTTTTTTCCCGCACGGGAAAATTAATATTTTACAAAAACCAACTGAATATGATACCACACAGATTTGACATCAATCTTCAGGTGATTTTAGACCAAATCCTTGGTCCCAATGATCAGAACAGGCAGGTCAACTTTATCGATAATCTTAATTGTAAGATTGCCCAAAAGCATTTCTATAAGACCTTCATTCACCTTTGAAGATCCAATAATGACCAGATCATAGTTGTTAATTTGAGTTTCTCTGACTATTTCTTCTATGGGGATACCTCGCCGGATTTTCACTTCAGAATCAAGTTTGTTTTCATCTAAAATTTCTACTCCCCGACGAAGATGTTTCGCAAATGGCGTGTCTGTCTGTAAGATTTCTTCGACTGTTTCATCAATCTGATCCAATCCTGTGTACATGGTTGGTACAGCTCCGGGAAATACATGCAGCAATGTTACTGAAGATCCCAGATCACGAGCAAAGTTTGCCCCCTGGGTGATTAATGAATAATCATCTTCTTTACATCCTGAACACAAGAGGATTTTATCGATCTTGGGCTTTGTATTCTGAGTTATTAAAAGTGAGATTTCGGATTGGTTAATTAATATCGGATCCACATCTACTAATTTCCTCACACGGCTGATCCTCTCCGCGTTAGCAATTAACAGTTGATATTCCTCATGATGCAACACTTCCTTAATTATTGTATCGGGGGAACCCTTTTTAATTGTTACTCTAGGAGAAAGTCCTTCCAGGTCAAATTTAGCCTGTTCAGCGATTGCATCTCCATTTTCTGCATGACCATCTTTAGGAATAACAACCAATACACTCAGGTCAGCTTTGGTTGCCCGGGCGATTATTTTCCCCATCATCACCGGAGGGTGATGATAACATTCACTATCGAGGTAAATCAAGATTTTCATACTAATAATAATCCTCCTTAATGCATCATTCCACTGCCTAACAAGCGAACAACTACTAGGGCTGCGCCAATCAATGGCAGGACTGAAAAAGCCAAACGAATGCGGGGACCAGCGAAGAATCGGGTTGCCGTCGCACCTATTTGCGCTCCAAGTACCGCTCCTGTCTGCATTACTAAAGCCATTAAAATATCTACATTTCCTTTTAAACCATGAGTAATTGTGCCAAATCCAGAAGAGAAAATAATTTCGAATAAATCAGTTCCCACAGCTATATGTGTCGGGATCCCTAATACATATACCAACATCGGCATCCTGATGAAGCCACCCCCAACACCCAGACTACCTGCCAGCAATCCAGTAAAGAGCCCCACTCCTAAGACCATCCAGACCGAGATGGATTCAATTCCTGAGACAGGAAATGAAACCATTGGAGGTATATTTATTGACCGGATTTTTTTTGACAATCCTTTAAATCCGACTGCTTCTTGAACATCAATTTGATCTGTCCGAACCATTTGGATCGCCTTAATGCTTTCCCATCCTGTGAATATACTGATAATAACCAGGATAACAATATAGGTCACACCAATGGTCATATCGATTGCTCCAGAATCCTGAAGCGCTTCAATAATCCTGGCACCAATCTCCACGCCAACGATCGTTCCTCCCACCATAAACATACCCAGTTTAAAATCCACATGACCTAGCGCACGATGTCTGCGGGCGGCAACAATGGATTTCCCGGTCATATGGGCCAGGTCCGTTCCAATCACAAAATTCATGGGTACACCAGACCAAAACATCATCGGACCAGCTAAAAATCCACCGCCTACTCCGAAGAAACCACCTAGAATTCCTACCAGGAATCCCACGCTCATCAGTAGAATGGGGCTTATAGTAACATCAGCGATCGGAAAATACATCCAGGATTCTCCTAATTCCGAATTGATCCAGTTTAAAATATTTCAAAATTAATGATGTCACATAATCCAAAAATACTGCCTGAACGACGATCAAACCCAATCCTGTAATCGTATAAAAGATCAGGTTGTTTTGAAATAAGGACATCAACCAATCATCCAACCAGCGCAGGACAACCAGGTAATATGCAAAGATCAGGATGCCGTAAATAACCATCTCAATCAGCAGGTTTCTGAACAAAACTCGAGGAGCTAACTTTTTCATAAAACCTTTCCATTTTCTTCAGTAAATTATATAACCATCATTCCAAGGTGTTGATAAAATGCAATTCTGTTTTCCTTACAGCATCTCTCGTCAGTAAATAAGTATTTTCTTGCTTGGTGAAAAAAACTCTTCACCAAATTGTTTAAGATTTCACTCTGGAAATTGTTCAACTTTATCCCAGAGAATTTCAGTGGAATCATTCCTAGCAAGAAATTGTTCTCCATTAACAACCACTGCAGTATAGAAACCATCTATATATATTTCTGCCTCTTCCCGATCTCCCCAAATTCCAAGAATCAGGTCAGGTTTAAGTTTGCCAAAAGTATGTTCATAATCCCATTTCATATGTCCAGGACGAATATTGGCTAAACCGCCTGAAGGTATCCGGTTCGGTAAATGCGCGATATATGAATCAATTTTTCCCAAGATGTCAATCGACTGCCGCTCGCTAAAATAAGGAATCGATCCTGCACCAATAACGGCAATTTCAGCTTGCTCAGTGGTTACTTTTTTCACCGCATGAGCTATTCTTACATTCTCTTTGTTCGCCTCAATAAAAAGTGGTTTATATAATAAAAATATCCTCTTGATATTATTCTGGTTATTAAGAAGGAAATTAAAGTTCAGCACACTAAGAAAGACAATAAGAACAACTCCGACATTGCCTAAGAATCCAATAATGGTCTTATATTCCTTCACAGCAGCCAATAGAGAATTCTTGATTTGTTCCCATCCATATACAAATAATATAAAGAATAAGGGGATAGCAACTGAAATATACCGATTAGCTCCGCCTTTGTGTTCCCAGGCATCACCACCGACATAGACACTGTATGCCAATTGGGCTGAAAATACTAATGCGAGAAGAAGAGTGGATTTATCATATCGAAACAATAAAACCAAAAAGGGTAATATGAACAAGACCCAATTTAGTTCTCGGATGAACTTATACAGTACAAAAAGACCTCTTTTCAGGCGAAGGATCAGGGGCATCCCAGTCATTTTCAGGTAATAGGTATTAGGCAGCAAATCTCCATAATAATAATGCCGAAATAGCGATTGGCTTACAAGGGAAAACGCTAAAAACCCAGCGCCCCATATAATATGCTTCATCCGATTTTTCGAGTCAAAAATAATCAAAAATCCCCAATAAACTAAATAGGGCACTATCATATCCATACGGACAAACGTACCAAGAAATAATAAGATGTAGATCCATTTAGAAAACTTCTCATTCTTTATCGAATGGATAGTAAGATAGCCTACCGCTGATATCAATAGAACAAGTACACATACCTCCATTCCTTGAAGACTCCAATTATTCAGAGGGACATATAATGCTGTAAGAATAACTGCCAGATATGGTGCAATTAAACTATCTGTTATCTCCTCTGCAATCTTTTTTACAAACACAAGATTGGCAAGTAAGAAAAGCGCACCACTTAGTTGAATAAATAGGCTAATTTTCGGGGCAGGGATTGGAAATAAATGGAAAATAGCCATAAATACAACCCAAAGAGGATTGGTATATCCTTCAAGAGGCGTTTCACCTGGATTCCATACTAAGCCATATCCCTCAGCAAAATTCTTCGCGAAACGCATTGAAATCATTGCGTCATCAAATAGCACAAAATAACGAGTTCCATTCGATATAAAACTGGTTTGGTAAATATAAACACACATATATACTGCTATTACTAATAACAACAATATAAATAACCAATTCTTTCTTAATTTATTGACCATGTGATTTCCCTTTGATCAGTCATCAATGAATATTTTCATCTGCAAAGATTTTTACAATAGCCCCTTGTTATCCTATTGATTTCTAATTAACAAACACCTACCTATGCTGCCTTAATAATTTCAAGATTTTACTTTGATAACCTTTCCCTCTCTATCTGACTGCTTTGAATCATGAATAATTTTTTGGATCATTATTCCATCATCCAATGAACAGTTCGGGCTTTCTCTGTCCTGATTATTTCTATACTCTTTAGCGATCAAAACTATTATATTTACAAGTAATTGATAATTTATACATCTTCACCTGGTATTTGCTTTTCTAAATTAGTCTCACTCCAATTATTGATAATTACCATGCTAGGTGAAAAATTCACATAATATATTGATCAGGATTGAGTCTATTTTTATGGCTCTTGGTCAACTTGATCCCAGAGAATTTCAAGGGAATCGTTGCGAGCAAGAAAATCCACTTCATCGACAATTACTTTAATATAAAATTCATCAACTAGTTTTTCTGCATCATTTGAATCATCTGAAGCTCTCCCAAATCCAAGAATCAAGTCCGGTTTAAGTTCACCAATTGAATATTTAGAGTCCCCTTTCATATGTCCAGGTTGATAATCAGATAATTTTGAGGGAATATGAATCGGTAAATGAGCTATATATGAATCACATTTTCCAAAAACATCGATGAATTGCCGCTCACTAAAATACGGAATCGTTCCCGCTACATCTATTGCTATTTTAGCGTCTGGGGTTGTTACTTTATTTACTGCATGAGCAACTTCTACAGACAATTTGGGACCTTCAATAAAATTAGGTCTATACAATAAGAATACTCTCTTAATATTATTTGAGTGTTCATTTAAAAAATTAAAGTTTAACATGCTGAGAGCGACGATAAGAACAACTCCGACATTGCCTAAGAATCCAATGATGGTCTTATATTCCTTCACAGCAGCCAAAAGAGAATTCTTGATTTGCTCCAATCCATATACAAATAATATAAAGAATAAGGGGATAGCAACTGAAATATACCGATTAGCTCCGCCTTTGTGTTCCCAGGCATCACCACCGACATAGACACTGTATGCCAATTGGGCTAAAAATACTAATGCGAGAAGAAGAGTGGATTTATCATATCGAAACAATAAAACCGAAAATGGCAAAATAAATAAAACCCAACTTAATTCTCGAATAAAATCGAACATTACACTAAGACCCCTTTGCAAGCGAAGGATCAGGGGCATCCCAGTCATTTTTAGGTAATAGGTATTAGGCAGCAAATCTCCATAATAATAATGCCGAAATAGCGATTGGCTTACAAGTGAAAACGCTAAAAACCCAGCGCCCCATATAATATGCTTCATCCGATTTTTCGAGTCAAAAATAATCAAAAATCCCCAATAAACTAAATAGGGCACTATCATATCCATACGGACAAACGTACCAAGAAATAATAAGATGTAGATCCATTTAGAAAACTTCTCATTCTTTATCGAATGGATAGTAAGATAGCCTACCGCTGATATCAATAGAACAAGTACACATACCTCCATTCCTTGAAGACTCCAATTATTCAGAGGGACATATAATGCTGTAAGAATAACTGCCAGATATGGTGCAATTAAACTATCTGTTATCTCCTCTGCAATCTTTTTTACAAACACAAGATTGGCAAGTAAGAAAAGCGCACCACTTAGTTGAATAAATAGGCTAATTTTCGGGGCAGGGATTGGAAATAAATGGAAAATAGCCATAAAGACAACCCAAAGAAGATTGGTATATCCTTCAAGGGGCGTTTCACCTGGATTCCATACTAAGCCATATCCCTCAGCAAAGTTCTTCGCGAAACGCATTGAAATCATTGCGTCATCAAATAGCACAAAATAACGAGTTCCATTCGATATGAAACTGGTTTGGTAAATATAAACGCACATATATACTGCTATAACTAATAACAACGATATAAATAACCAATTCTTTCTTAATTTATTGACCATGTAATTTCTCTTTGATCAGTCATCAATGAATAATTTTCATCTGCAAAGATTTTTACAAAAACCCTTTGTTATCCTATTTATTTCTAATTAACAAACACCTACCTATGCTGCCTTAATAATTTCAAGTTTTTACTTTGATAACCTTTCCCTCTCTATCTGACTGCTTTGAATCATAAATAATTTTTTGGATCATTATTCCATCATCCAATGAACAGTTCGGAGCTCTCTCTGTCCTGATTATTTCTAGAAAGTGTTGCATTTCCTCCAGGAATAAGTCATTCCTTTCAAAATTTCCATCAAGGAAATATTCTTTCCATTTCCCGGTCTCAGCTAGATAAACCTTTAATGATCCATCCAATCCATTCCAATTAATCGTCCCCTCTGACCCAATTATTCCCAAATCATGCACAGGGGGGCGCTGATTATAGTTTAAATGCATGCTTCCAATAACACAACTCTCAAATTTCAGGTTGATCTCTGCCGTATCTTCCACATCAATTAAACCCAACTCACCACCGTATCCCAAAAAAGCTTGAACGCTATTGATCTCCCCAAACAACCATCGCAAATAATCAAAGGGGTGGCAGAGTGTTAGAATAACTCCCCCACCCAAATCTGCTCTTGCACTATAACCATCCCGGTAATTTTCCCACGGATGCCAATCAGGAAGGTATTCCCCCCAATGAACACGAACAGATAATGGTTTTCCGATTTTTCTTTCAGTCAGGAGTTCTTTAATTTGTATTAACCCCGGATGGTATCGAAACTGGAATCCCATCAAGACTTTTTTTCCTGTTTCATCAATAATTTTGCGAAGCTCATCTAGCCTGTCCATATTATGGGATAAAGGCTTTTCAATCAATAAATGGCAGCCAGCCTTGGCTGCTGGAATGGCTACTTCAAGATGAAGCGAGGTTGGATTGGAGACAATTACTGCATCTGGTTTATGAGCCAAAGCTTTTTCAAGATCAGTCTCAATGATGAAACCTGAAATCTCTTCCTTTTCAATAGTGCTTTTTTGAGTACTATAAAAAAGTATGTCATCTATTCCAATATTGAGCAAATTCCGGAAGTGTCTCCTTCCAATAGAACCGTAACCTGCAATAAGAATTTTCATGTTTACCAATTCTTATCCTTTTCATATCCCCATTTAATTAAGGAATCTCCTGCAATTTCTTTATAAACTTTAATATCATGTTGTGTGAATAATTTCTTCCATGAATTTATTTTTCCTTTCTGAAAAGGTTCAATTATATTAGCCCCTGATTCCTGCTGCCATTTGGCATCTGGATTACTTTTCAATTCTTTCTTCAGGGAGTCATTTAACCCATCAATTTCAGTATTTACATTCAAAAAAGACCACAACTTATTCATCTGTTCCCAGGAAGAATCAAGTAGATCTTCATATCTTAGAGAAATAAACTGCTCTTGATATAATTCCCGGCCAATCTGATTTGTCTCTTCAATATTTTGTACCCAGTTTTCAGCAGCTTTC
>Ga0255364_10043_pt1 | contig 36588 bp, 31 predicted proteins | sample ANMaggSSYBR01G12_FD_182087 | JGI IMG/M metagenome (GOLD analysis project Ga0255364, IMG submission 182087) | Sediment cell enrichment communities from methane seep in Santa Monica Basin, California, United Staets - ANME aggregate JGI... | ecosystem: Environmental > Aquatic > Marine > Cold seeps >...
CCATCAGAAGTATCAATAATATCAACCTCAAGGTAATCAGTTCCTGGTACCAGTACCTTACTGCCGGGTGAATCAAACCCAACATAAATCAAATATGATAAATTATTCAGTAAGTTAGGGGGAATCTTGCAGGTCGCAGAATACTTACCCGGTTTACGTACAAATCCTTTTTGGATAGCGGAATCTTCTAATGTAGTAAATACTGCTTCTCCTAGTGAGTTTCGAAATTTTAAATACAATCGTAAATTTCGGACTTCCTCTATAATTTTATACTGGATTACTATCTCAAATGGCTCATCAATTGCGAAAGTAGATTTCACTTCTCCTGAATTTGAATTTGTTTTAATACCTAAGAATACAATTTCTTCACTTTGGGGTGCATTGCTCTGGTTCCATTCCAACAAACCCGTTGTAGAAACATCTTTGTTAGCCAGGTATTCATTAATAACATCATCTACAGGTCCTTGTTTTTTTAGTTTACCATCTTCAATAAGCAAGGCACGGGAGCAGAGTGCTCTAACAGCTCCCATATTATGACTTACAAACAAAACTGTTCTACCCTTCCGAGATACTTCTTGCATCTTACCAAGAGATTTCTTCTGGAACATTGCATCCCCAACAGAAAGGACTTCATCAATTAATAAAATTTCAGGTTCAAGATGAGCAGCTACCGAGAACGCTAGTCGTACTCCCATACCACTGGAGTAAAATTTTACCGGTGTATCTATAAACTTGCTAACGCCAGAGAAATCCACAATTTCATCAAATTTCTTGTCTATCTCATCTTTAGTCATCCCCAGGATCGTTCCATTCAAGTAAACATTATCTCTTCCTGTTAACTCGGGATGGAATCCAGTACCAACTTCCAACAAACTAGAAACCCGCCCATTAAGTGAAATGACACCACTTGTTGGATGGGTTATACGGCTTAATATTTTTAACAATGTACTTTTTCCTGCACCATTCTTTCCTATGACTCCAATAATCTCTCCCCGCTCAACCGCAAATGAAATATCCTTTAAGGCCCAGATCACATTTTCTGGGTCATGATAATTTTCATCCTTAAAATTGGTTAATTCCCTAAGTCGGCGGTAATTTTTTATTGGACGAGTTACCCATGCTAAAAGAACTTCAGCAAAAGTATCTCGCGCTTGCTGTTCATAACCAATTCTATATCGCTTAGATAAATTCTCAACTGCAATTGCAATATTAGACATTTTTCCTTCCAAATATTTTAATTTTTCCTGATACAAAATTTCAATTCTACCAGTAAGCCTTATTCACCATAACTGTAATGATAGCACAAACCTAAGGAGATAAAATCTCTTAAGGCCATCGGAATCCATCTATCTAAATACAGAATAAAGAAATTGTAATTATGACAAATTGTGTAAGTGAAACACTCAACCAAATTTCCTAAAAAGAACTTGCGTCATCTATTAACGAAGGCCACAGACTAAATAATAAAAATGATGTTATGATATTGAAGAGTCCACTGAAAAAAGGTCGATAATTTAGTTTGTCTGGTTTAATAATGTGGGGCACAAAGACCCAAATGTAAACGAAGAGAACCAATTATGCAAAAAAAAATTGAAATATCCTTGCGATCCCAGAAAAGGTATTGATCTATGTTGCCCGTTAAAAAGTTGATTGTAAGATTAATTGAACGAATCGTAAACCGTTTTGGCTACGAACTTAAGTGGGTAAAGAACAAGAATAAACAAAATAAATACCCACAAGATTATTCAAAGGAAAATATATCCATCATCGAAGAAGTACGCGAGAGAACAATGACAACTCCAGTGAGAATTAATTCTCTCATAGAAGCGGTGAAATACATCAGCAACAATAATATTGAGGGTTCTATCGTTGAGTGCGGGGTTTGGAAAGGGGGATCAATTATTGCCATAGCTTTAACTCTAAATCAGCTTAATGATCAATCTAGAGAAATATTCCTCTACGATACATTTTCGGGGATGGCAGAACCAGGTGATCATGATGTTTACTCATTAACAGGTGAAAGTGTTATACAGAAATTCAGTGAATCAAAGGTATCAGAAAAAGTATCTTCCTGGAGTTATTCGCCACTACAAGAAGTAAAGAAAAATGTTTTTACTTCAAATTATCCACAGCATCTTTTTAATTTTATAATAGGAAAAGTTGAAGACACTATTCCCGAAATTCTTCCAGACAAAATAGCTCTTCTAAGACTTGATACTGATTGGTATGAATCGACTAAACACGAACTAGAGCATTTATATCCATTACTTGTTAAACACGGAGTATTGATCATTGATGATTACGGTCATTACGAAGGCGCAAAATTAGCGGTTGAAGAATATATTATGGAAAATAATCTACGTGCTTTTCTACATAGAGTTGACTATTCATGCCGATTAGTGATTAAGAATGAATAAACAATGACAGAAGATTCTCAGGTATTAACAATTTATTGACTCCCGTGATTAAGCAACATCTGCAAAATACTTTTCCATTGAACGGAAATATAACGCTCCAGTAATGAAAAAGAATAAGGCCATAACAGAACCAATTCCTAAATACTGCCAGGGCATCGCCCTAGTGCCCAATAGTGCTGCCCTGAAGCCTTCTATCACCCCTACCATTGGATTCAACGCATAAAGAACTTGATATTTTTCGGGGATACTACTTGATGCATAGATTACGGGTGAGGCATACATAAGCAGTTGAATAAAAAAATTGGACCCATAACGAATATCCCGGTATTGAATCGATAAAGCTGTCAGCCACATACCGATGCCTGCAGAAGTCAACATCATTAATAATATAAAAACTGGGATCATTAATGACCAGATTGTTGGTTTTACACCAAACCAAACCATCAAACCAAGCAGGATAAGAAAAGATATCCCAAAATCAACCATTTTTCCCAATACTGGAGATATCGGTATTACAAGTCGCGGAAAATACACCTTGGTAATCAGGTTTTTTGAACCAATTAAACTACTGCTGGCGCTGGTTAAAGAGCTGGAAAAAAATGTCCAGGGTACCAGCGCTGTATAACTGAAAATTGCATAAGGCACTCCCTCTGAGCTTATCTTTGCCAGATTGCCAAAAACGATCGTGAAGACGATCATCGAAAATACAGGCTGGATAACTGCCCAACCCACACCCAAGATTGACTGAGCGTATCTGGTTTTTATATCACGCCATACGAGAAAGCGGAATAAATCTTTATATTGCCAAAGCTCTCGCCAATCAATCAGTGTTCGTTTATTATTTTCTGCATCAATGACAAGTTTCAGGTCTCTTGTTTCTTTTTCGCGATTTCTTTTCTTCATCTATACCTTTTCCTTGTATTTGATGCACTATTTTATTATCCAGACAGATAGTAGTCATCAACCTTTGTGAGTTAGTATTCTATCGTATTTTTAAAAGAGCGATCGTAGGTCTTTCTATAAGTATTTCATGCTCTATCCCAGAGTCTAAACTCCTAACATCTAATTGTGTAGATATGATATAGCTTGGTATACAATCAATTCCCCGGGAAAACATGTTCGAGATATCATTAACCGCAACATGTACGAACTGAGGATTTCCAACTGATGCATGGCGTTCAGTTAATGTCCAGATGGGATATTCCCAATCATTGCTGTCCAAATGTAACCCTATGCATTCCTCATTCAATTCATTCACTTCATCAATTATCAATTTGTAATCCTGGTATATATCCATATTACTAGAAAAATACAAGGTTTTCCGTTCAGTGTGCAGCACAGACAAATCCACATAAAAGGGACTTATGACATCCGAGTATTCATAGTACAAGTAGGGATAGTTGGAAAAAATCTTTCTAATAACTCTGGATCGAAGAGGTGATTCTTCCCGAAAAAACGGCACTAATGGTCGTGTTTCGTTTAATATGAGGTAAGGAATGGTATATAAAGAAAAAACAATAATGATAGTAGAAAGGAGGCGGCGAGATCCTTGATATTTTTCCTTTAAATAAACCATCAGGGGAGACCCTAATAAAAATATGGGCAATTGCAATCTACTACCCCAGGGCTGCCACTTAAATAGAATTGAGAAAAGAATGACAGAAAGTGCAATTGCTCCGGTATAAATCCCGATTATTTTATTGTCTGAGTCTATGATCCAAGGAATCAATAGCACACTAAAAGTGATCAGGAGGAAGTGAAGGAGATTTCCGGCTTCGTCCTCATTCACATAATATTGGATCTGGTAGGTTGAGCCAATAAATGTTGACCTGGGATCGGAAATACTTTCTCCAAGATGGGCAGCAACTATCTTGGTTAATACATCATCCAACTCAGGTACAGGACTAGCTAATTGGATGCCAGCATTCCGAATCAAGTTTGCATAAAAGACACCACCAGAAATCTTATCGTTTGTGACCCGATCAGTTGCTGTTGAAAGCGGATGTGAATAAAGTTCGTAATTTCGAACGTAAACTCCAGTATTGATAATCAAGCCACAGAAAATGATCATCAAAAAACTTCGGACGAGCTTCATTCTGATTTCTTTCTTATTTATAAATAAACCCACTCCCCCTATTGCTAAACCAATTGCTGCACAGAACACATATGCCGTACCTTTGGTTAGCAGTGCTAAACCAAAAGCTAGAGCAGCGAAAATTGTATACCTCCATGTATGTAATTTAACTATCCTTAATAAGAAGTATGCGAACAGCATACAAAATACACCCGTTATCAGGTCGTTTTGCGTGCTTGTACTCTGAAGAATCGCCATTGGTAATGTGGCAGTAAAGAATGCCGCTAGCAATTGACCAGATCGGGAAAGACGGAAAAATCTGGCAATTTCAGACGCCGCAATGATGGCGATCAAAAACCCGGACCACTGAACAAGATTTGCGAATCTATCTGATCTGCTTAACAATTGGAGATTCAAAATCATATATTCTGCCAGGGGCATGGAATAATTTTGCCTTGCAATGGAAGTAGAGTAATAATTTACACTTCTATGTTGAATCCACTCAGCTACTCTGGCCATGTGGTATATCATGGAGTCATAATTATTAGGAGGAGCAACAACTGCAATTATCAGTGTAATTAATAAAATGAGTCCAATGATTAAAACAATGTATACATTGATCTTGGAAATCTGCCGGACCGATTTAAATCTATCCTTTAGCTTTCCCAACTTATTAATTTCTTTAAAGATTACTAGTTTGTAGAGAACCAATAAAGCAGTAATTCCAGTCACCCCTAACCAGAAAATAAGTACTGCCTGATATTCAAGTTGATTAAAAATGGACAGGATTTCCACAATAATGGCACATAAACCAAAAATGATCAGATAGGTTCGAAGAAATGCGTCCCGAACACCTTCCCCGTCAAACAGAAAATGAAGCGTGAATAATAACAAAAACAATATCAGTATCACCACGACCATCTACCGTCTCCTTGCATAAACCAGACTGAAAAAAAATTATTCATACAATTTTAAACTCCTGAAATCCAAATGCCTAGAGAGTAACGAGCAAATAATTATTGATAAACTTGTCTTTGCTGGTAAAGTTGGATGAATATTCTCAATGATCATTTCCAACTTTATGGATTACCGTTCAATCACTAATTTCGTTAGAATCATAACCTATTCCTTTCATAATAACTCCCTGATTCCAATTTCAATATAGACAAAATTATCCGTGAATTTCTTGTCCTTTATCAAAGCCGAAGTCAAACCAATAATACCCATGATAGCGAATTTGTTTAGCTTTGATCCAAATTTGAAAAAAGTCGCATAGGGTGATCTGAATGTATAATTATTTGAACAAGATTGGAAAACATTCCAATTTCCCGAATTTATCCCAGAAAATAGCTTGATCTTCTTTGATTGTTATGTCAACCATGCTCAATGGATACTGGAAGCAAAAGCCAAAGGTTTTAAACAAATCCTCTTTGATGATAATCCACAGGTTCATAAAATTTCCAGCCATGTACCAAGCGTACCAACTGCGGCAATGTTATATTACGACCAAGGTATTGATACAAAAGAAATTTCCTAGATATGGATTGGGGGGGAAATCTCCAGAGATATTGATCTAGACCAGGCAAATCAGGCAAAAGAATTAATTATGATTCATCATATCCTTCCCGATTTTGGTAGACCAATAAGGTACGGAGGTTTTGCTTTTTTAACCTATGTACAGATCTGGCAGAGGGGTCCCACCCTTACACTGACTTGATCTCTTTCAAAATAGCAGCATAAGATCAATCCCGTTCCATAATTCAACTATTGAATTATACAGTGTAACATATCTTCTAGTCAAGGTTTGTTAAGGCTTTTATTGACATAGGGATTTTCTTTAATACAGGAAAGAAGCTATTCTGATCGAACATCAATCAGAAAAACCAACTTCAGCGTTCGTGGTAATCTGAGGAAATTTATCATGGGTATTTAGCTTATCGACAATCAAGTTAACCATTGGTCGCTGTACAGGCAGTCTTAAAAATGACACGAAAAGGACATGGTTTTTCACCTTGTCCTGGCTATTACGATTTTATAAGAGAATCTCTCAGTCCGTTTTTATATCCTTCGCCCAGGATTGTTCTTTCAAGTACCATTCCACAACCTTCCCGATCCCCTCTTCTAGAGAAACCTGCGGCTCCCAATCCAGCAAGGATTTGGCTTTACTGACATCTGCCTGGCTGGTCAATATATCAGCAGGATGGCGCGGGTGCTGTACAATTTCTGACTGGTTTCCCGTGATTTCTTCCAGAGATTTAATTAAGGTATTAATCGTCATCAGCTCATGGCCACCAAGATTAATAATTTCAAAACCCAGGGGTTGTAAAGCGGAGATGGTTCCCCGGGCAATATCCTCCACATATGTGAAACCGCGGGACTGGCCCCCATCACCATTCAAGTGAACCGGCATTTCCTCCTGAATCCATTTCACAAAACGGAACATGACACTGTCCGGTCTTCCTGCGGGTCCATAAACATTAAAATAGCGAACGATTGTAATGTCTATCCCATAAAGATAGTGATAGGCATGAGCAAGGGCTTCTGCTGCTTTTTTACTGGCTGCGTAAGCTTGCAGTGGGCGATCGGTGGCTGACGTTTCCGGGGTCGGCAGAACTGCATCATCTCCATATAATCCAGCGGTAGATGCAAGCAAAAACTTGTTAATGTTTTCCTGTCGGCAAAGTTCAAGCAGGTTTAAAGTACCGGTTGCGTTTGTTTCCAAATAAACCCAAGGATCTTCCAGGCTGTCCCTGACACCAGCCCGGGCTGCCAGGTTAATAACCGCATCAAATCCCTGTCCGGTAAGCTTATTATCTTGAAGCAGACTTCGGTCGCTGACATCAAGTTTATGAAATGAAAATCCAGGGAGTTTGCTCAATTCGGCAAGGCGGTACTCTTTCATGCGCACATCATAAGCCTGATTGAGATTATCGAGACCCACAACTTCGGCCCCCTGCTCTAAAAGCATTTTCGCAACAACTGAGGCTATAAAACCGGCCGCGCCGGTTAGTAAGTATTTCTTCATGATTGATCCTTTCAAGAATTAATTTTACAAACGGGTTACTTTCGGATCATCAACCTCGATATCCCCTAAAGCATTCCTGGCATCCATAATACAGCTGGCTTTTTCATAAATCCGCTGGTAATCATATTGACTGTGGTTAGTAATGATCACAACACAATCAACACTTTCAACCGCTTCCATTAAATCAGGAACACTTTCCAGGTTAATATTCTCATGCTTGAGTTGAGGAATAAAGGGGTCGTGATATTTCACCTCCGCCCCATTTTGCTGAAGCAGGCCAATCACATCCAGAGCTGGCGATTCTCTAACATCATCAATATCCGGTTTATAGGCTGCTCCCAGAATCAGTATCTGGCTATTTTTCAAAGCCTTTTGCCTATCGTTTAGAGCTTCCTGCACCTTATTGACAACATACCGGGGCATATTAGTATTTATCTCAGAAGCCAGTTCAATAAATCTGGCAGTATAGTTCAGGGATTTCAATTTCCAGGAAAGAAAGAGGGGATCAATGGGAATACAGTGACCACCCAATCCGGGGCCGGGGGTAAATTTCATAAAACCAAAAGGTTTTGTTGCCGCCGCATCAATAACTTCCCAGACATTGATGCCCATCCGGTCACACATAATTGCCATTTCATTTACCAAACCGATATTTACCATCCGATAAGTGTTTTCCAACAGCTTGGTCATTTCAGCTACCTCAGTGGTGGATACAGGAACAACTGTTTCCATTGCACCCTCATAAAAAGCCGAGGCAATTTCTGTACAGGCTGGAGTTATCCCTCCCACCACTTTGGGGGTATTTATTGTGGTCCAATTTTCTCGTCCTGGATCCACTCTCTCGGGAGAAAATGCCAGGAAAAAATTCTCTCCAACCACCAGGTTCCCTGATTCGATTAATTTAGGAAGAAGCAATTCCCGGGTAGTTCCTGGATAAGTTGTAGACTCCAGCACGACCACCATACCAGGATGAATGTAAGGCGCGATTGATTCAGAAACATCAACAATAAAAGACATGTCTGGATCCCTGGTTTTCCTCAGGGGTGTCGGCACACAAATACTTACTGCATCTGCTTCAGCAACCGCTGAAAAGTCATTGGTGGCTGACAAGGTTCCTTTGCTGGTCAAGTTTTGGATCACTTCCGTATCCACATCATCTATATAACTAATCCCCTGATTTAGCAGTGACACTTTCTCATGATCTGGATCTACACCAGTAACTTTAAATCCAGCTTCAGCGAGGACTGCGGCCAGAGGTAAACCCACATAACCCAAGCCTAATACAACAACCCTGGCTGAGCGGTCAACTAGTTTTTTGTGTAATTCTTTCTTGTGGATCGACATAAATACTCCCACCACTAATTAATTCCCTTAGAACATACTCAGCTGTTCCACCTGGTCATTATTATTATCAACAGGCTCTTCAGGTTGATATACAAGCGCTTTTTCAGCTCCATCTATTAAAGCTGGAAGTTTCGCAAAATCTTCTTCCACAACTGGCCTCAAAGATGGGCGGTGAAGAGCTGCTGCCGGATGATAAAAAGGTACTACCAGCATTCCTTTCACCCGGATTGGCTGCCCATGAATTTCGCTTATCTTCGCCTGGGGAATAAATCTCGCCATGGAAAATCGCCCCAGGGTGACGATTACGCTGGGATTTATAATTTGAATTTGCTGGTCAAGATAAGGTTTGCAGGCCTTCAACTCTTCCGGTGCGGGATCCCGATTTCCTGGTGGTCTGCACTTGACAACATTGGTGATAAAAACATCCTCTCGTTTCATCCCGATTGAGTCTAATAATTCCACCAACAAATCACCTGCAGCCCCGACAAAAGGTCTTCCTTGCATATTTTCATGAAAACCGGGACCTTCTCCAATAAACATGATTTCTGCATCGGAAGGACCTTCACCCGGCACACCTTTCTCGCGCGAGTGATTGAGTTCACACTTATTACATCTGGAAACATCTTCGGCTATTTTTATGAGCACCTGATCCGGATTCATTCGGTAACATAGCTCCTTTTATTAGGGGTTTTCATCCCGGGATTGGATCCCCTCTATGCAAATAGGTAGGCGAAAGAGTCAGGATATCATCAACTATGCCACCCTGCCATCTGTTCCAGGCCAGTTCAGCCAGGTATTTCGGGTTTCGAAGGGCCAAAGTAGGACAGGCTGCATCAATCAAATCATGATCCTCAACGGCCTGGCGGATTTCTTCATTTATTTCTCCGGTCAGGATACAGGGCTGATCGATCTTTTTCAGCAGCTCATCGAAGGTGAGATTTTCTACAAGACCATCCGCTACCCAGCTCCCATCCTCAGCCTTATACCATCCTACTGCCAGACGATTCCTCCCAGCTTGAAGAACGGCTGCCAGCCTGATGTCCCTCACCGGAACGGCTCTGGCAGTAATATCAAGCGTGGGGATACCGATCACCGGTAATTGATGGGTATACGCGATGCCTTTAATCAAAGCCATGCCGATTCTAAGCCCAGTAAAAGATCCTGGTCCGCTTGCAATCGCCAAAACATGCAAATCCGCGGCAGATAAACCTGCCCGGGACAAGTTTGACTGAACAGCATTTGCCAATTCTACAGTGTGGTAGCGACGGGAAATCCAACTTTCTTCACACAAAATTTGGTTTCCATCAAACAGCGCTATCCCCACAGATTGGGTTGAGGTATCCACTGCTAATAACATGCTTATGCTCCGTAAATCTCTTCCCGAAGTCTCTTGAGCAGGATTTTGTGCCGTTCACCCCGCGCATGAACAATAAAATCTCTCTGTTCATCATTAATAAAGCGCATATTAATCCATAAAAAATCTTCTGGTAGCGCTTCTTCAATCTTGTCAGCCCATTCCACTAAAAGTGGGCCCTGGTCGAGTATCGCATCAATATCCAGATCGATTGCTTCTTCAGGACTCTTCAATCGAAAGGCATCCAGGTGAAATAATTGTTTGCGATCCAAACGCCTGTATACATTTACCAGAACATAAGTCGGGCTGGATACTGAATCATAGGATCCCCAACCTGAAGCAATACCCTGAACAAGGGTGGTTTTTCCAGCGCCCAGGTTGCCTTCCAGACCAATAACATCACCTGGTATTAGCATTTCCCCTAAGCGCATGCCAATTCGACGGGTCTGTGTGGGACTGCGGCTGATGACTTCAAATGAACCTTTCTCAATTACAGCCATTTCAATTATCCATTATAAATTATCCGAGGGGTTTCTAAAATTATTTTACCATTTTCTAGGGGCCAATTATTTTCAGATCAGCCAGGGAGGCAATGAGTTTTTTCTTCCCTACCCCTTCAAAGAAAATATCCACTATTTCGTCATCATCCTGGAGGACACTGTTTAACACCAGTCCCTCTCCCCATTTACCATGCTTGATTTTTTGTCCGGGATGATACTGGCTCTCCATTTTTTCTGTGTCAGGAGATTCTCTCTGGATATTTTTCCAGGATTTAACAACCTGGGTGCTTTTCCGGGGAGGGGGCGAGTATTGAGGAAGACCATCCTCCGCTCTCAATTCCGGGGGAATATCCCGATAATAACGGGAAGCTTCCATGGGCTCAAAATAACCGTAAGTGTACCGGTTCAATGAATGGAACAGATACAAGCGGTCTTTCGCCCTGGTAATGCCCACATAAAATAACCTTCGTTCTTCTTCCATCCCTTCAGGCTCATCGAATGACCTTTGGTGCGGCAGTATCCCCTCGTTTAACCCGATGATCATTACCTGGCTGAATTCCAAACCCTTAGCAGCATGCAGGGTCAACAAAGTGGGAACATCCAGCTTAGAATCCAGCGTATCCTGGTCTGACACCAAGGCTACATCTTCGAGGAATGACAATAAGCCGACAGTTTGATATTCAGATGCCAATCTTCGCAGCTCAACAACGTTTTCCCACCGATCGTATCCTTCATCACTGCCATCTTCAATATAAGTCCGGTAATCAATGTCCGAAAGAATCAGCTCAACAATCTCAACCGGGGGCAAGGTTTCAAATACGCCTCTCCATGTAGACAATAAACTTCCAAATCCCGTCAGCCGGCTGCCTCCAGCTTTTGTAAAAGATTCCAGTTCCGGCGGATTTTCTTCAGCAAGGTTGAGAAGCAAGTTTCCAGGAGTAATCTCGTTTTTCTGTGCAACTGTAATTAATTCAGCGAAAGTTTTGGTTCCAATCTTGCGGCTGGGTGTATTAATAACCCGGGATAAACTAAATAAATCATCAGGATTTGCTACCAGGCGCAGGTAAGCGATGATATCTTTTACCTCCCTGCGGCCGTAAAATCGCTGGGCCCCGACTAATTTATACGGTAGGTTAGCTGAAAGAAATGCCTCTTCCACCAGGCGGGATTGAGCATTGGTTCTGTACATCACCGCAAAATCGGAAGGGGCTGCCTTTCTTTTAGAAAGTTGCTGAATAATCGTTTCCACCACAAATTGAGCCTGCTCCCGTTCATCGTAGGTTTCCCGGATGGAAATCTTCTCTCCTGCTCCCCGTTCAGTAAAGAGTTTCTTGGGAGTTCGCTGGGTATTACGATCAATGATAGAGATCGCTGTATCAAGAATGTTCTGTGTAGATCGGTAGTTTTGCTCCAGAAGAATTACTTCTGCATCAGGAAAATCTTCTTCAAACTTGCGGACATTTCTATAATCTGCACCCCGCCAGCGGTAGATAGATTGATCTGAATCTCCTACAACGAACAAATTCCGATGATGAGATGCCAAGTGCTTCAACAATGAGTATTGTGCCATGTTGGTATCCTGGAATTCATCAACCAGGATGAACTGGTATCGATGGGCATACTTGTCCCGGATGCTGTCATTATCTGACAGCAATATTGCTGTCCACAACAACAGATCATCAAAATCAAAAGCATTGCTGGCCAGCAGGACTTTCTGGTACTGCTGATACACCCTGGCAACAACTTCATCACGATAGGTTTGAATCGGAAAATCTTCTGGCAGGTAAAGTTCGTTTTTTGCTGCAGAGATAGCCGCATGAACGCTTTGGGGCCGGTAGCGTTTATCGTCCAGGTTTTGCTCTTTAATTACTTGGCGAACAACTTTCACCTGGTCGTCCGCATCAAAAATGACATAGTTGGAATTCACCGGCAGGTTATCGGACTCAATTCGGAGGATCCGGGCACAAGTCGCATGAAAAGTGCCCAGAGTTAAACCATGAGTTTGGTGTCCCAGCAGCCCGGCAATCCGATCCCCCATTTCTGAAGCAGCCTTGTTTGTAAAGGTAACTGCCATGACATGATATGGCTCAAGTCCCCGTTCTCCAATCAAATACGCTGCCCGGTGAGTTAGAACTCGCGTCTTTCCTGAGCCGGGGCCTGCGAGTACCAAAACAGGGCCAGGAGGGGCCTTGACGGCTTTTATTTGTTGGGGATTCAACGATTTCAGAATATCCATACTGGGCTGATTCTAATGGGTTGCCAGATAAGTGTCAACAACATTGCGGAAATGAGTACCCTGTCGTAGAATTGATTTATGACTTGGGACCTAATTGGACATGAATGGGCAGTCCAACTTCTACGCGGACATATCGTTCAAAATAACTTACGCCATGCGTATTTAATCACCGGTCCATCCGGTGTTGGGAAAGAAAACCTGGCAGTGAGATTCATTCAAGCAATTAACTGCCCGGATCCGGTTGAACCCGGCATTCCCTGCCGAGTTTGCCAAACCTGTCAAAGAATTGCCCGGATGGAACATCCTGACCTGTTCCCGGTCAAAGTGGAAGAAAATAGTACTCAGATTAAAATTGATCAAATTCGGGAATTAATTCATCTTTTCTCTCTTACTCCGTATATGGCCTCCCGCAAGATAGGATTGCTCATAAATTTTGAACAAGCCAATCCTCAAGCACAGAATTCATTATTAAAAACCCTGGAAGAGCCTCCCGGGAATTCAATTATGATCCTGACTGCTACAACTGCAAATTCCCTCCTGGATACAATCACGTCTCGGTGTGAGGAAATTAAACTCAATACGGTACCAATATCAATTACCAAAAAAGGCCTGGAACAGATACACGGCATACCGGCGGATCAGGCAAATTTCCTGGCTCATATATCGGGCGGGAAACCAGAAATTGCCCTCCACTATAACCAGGACCCTGTTTCACTGGAACTTCGGGACACACTGCTCAACGAGCACCGCCAAATCCTGCAAGGCAACTCAGTAGAACGGTTTTCTTACGTATCCAAATACGGGAAAGATTCCCGGATGGTTAATAAAATTATTGACACCTGGAGCTCTCTCTGGCACGATATTATGCTTCAGTCTGGAAAATCCCAGGCGCCCATTCAAAATATTGACCGTTCAAACGAAATCAATCAGATCGTCAACAAGGTTGATCTCAGTACGGCTAAAAACACCCTCAATTTCTTCCTCAGGGCCCACTCCCTGCTGCTCAATAACGCAAATCTAAAACTAACTTTCGAGGATCTTCTGCTGCACCTGCCCCGGTTTGAAAACTTATAAACCAGCCAAACATTCCCCCTCAATAAATATACAAGACAGTCAACAAACTTCCACCAGTGCATCAGAATAACGAATATGCTATACTCTGATAAGGATTTAATTGTTTGGCGGCTTAACCTGGACAATTCAGATTTTAACAATTCTGTCAAACAAACAATTCTGAGATTTTATTCATTCGCTCTCTGCTCACAAATCGCGTTTAATAAACAATAGAAATACCGGGTATTGATGAACTAAGCTTATTGGCTAACTTTACAGGATTTGAGTTAAAATAATATAAATGAGATCCCATTAATGGCTACAGAAAAATCATCCAACAAACAGCTGCAAATAGAAAACCCCAAAGCTTCCCTGGAGCTTCTTTATCGAATCAGTAGAGAAATAGCTACGACTCTTGATTTATCTGTTGTTCTGGAACGCGTTCTCTCCCTCTCAATAAATTCTATCGGAGCAATCAGGGGGAGCATTATTATCCTGGATGAACATGAAAATCCTGTGGAATCCGCGATCATCGTCCAGGACCAGGTTATCTACCATACTAATGAACAATTGCGCTCTACCCTGGACAATGGCCTTGCTGGCTGGGTGGTCAAAAACAGAGATGCAGTCAGTATCCCAGATACAAGTAACGATGAACGTTGGCTTCGAAAACCAGATGACGAGGAAAGCGCAACTGGCTCAAAATCCGTCATTGCCGTTCCGATTATGTCCCGGAATGAGCTGGTCGGGGTTATCACACTGGTCCACCCGGATCCAAACCATCTCCAGGAAGATCATATTACCCTTGTCCGTGCTATTGCAGACCAGGCAGGAATCGCCGTATTAAACGCTCAACTGTACGGTGAAAGCCAACGGCAAACCCGGGTAATGACAGCACTGGCTAACAGTGCAACAGCAATGTCATCCACATTAAATTTGGAAAATGTGCTGCAAAATATACTTGAGGAAATCCGAGCCGCCCTCCAGGTCGAAGCAGTCACCCTATCCTTAATTGACCGAAGTGAAGAGTACCTGGAATATAAAGCCGCGAGGCACGACACGATTGATCTTCGTTCTACCCTGGTTGGGAAACGGATTAGAATCGGCCAAGGCTTTGCCGGCTGGGTTGCCGAAACCGGATTGGGAGAAATTGTTCCAAATCCTGCTGAGGATAAACGTTTTTTACAGACCAACGCAATTTACCCGGAAATATCGCCCTTTGCTATTGTGGCTGCCCCGATCTTTCTTCATGGCAAAGTAGTAGGTGTTCTGGAAGCAATAAACCCCTACAATAGGTATTTTGAAAGTGACGCACTGCAGGTACTGTCCGGCATTGGGAGTCTTGCGGGTTCCTCAATTCAAAATGCTCAGCTATACGAGGATCTGCAAATTACTCACAGCCGCTATCATGACCTATTTGAGAACAGCATTGATCCGATTATCATCACTGACCTGTTGGGAAATATTATTGAATCAAATATCCGAACCCTGAAAACCAGCAACTATTCCCCGGAAGAGCTCAAAACAATGGGCATCAGCGGTCTTCATGAAGTCAACCAGGAAATCGTCGGCGGAGATTATTCAAAATTACTTAAAGACACATCCAGCGGCTACGAATCTACCCTGACAACAAAGGATAAAATAAATATCCCCATAGAAGTAAATGTTCACCAAATTCAAATAGCTGACCAATCCCGGCTGCAGTGGATCTTGCGGGATATTTCAGAGAGGAAAAATCTGGATCAGCTGCGGGAAGATCTGACATCGATGATTTTTCACGACTTGAGATCACCTTTATCGAATGTAATTTCAAGCCTTGATGTCATCCAGGCCTCTCTGCCGGGAAGTGAAGATCCGGAAATTTACTCCTTGTTTGAGATAGCCAACCGATCAACTCTTCGGATCCAGCGCCTTACAAAATCACTGCTTGATATCAACCGGTTAGAAAGTGGTCAACCAATAACCAAGAAAGAATTAATCGATCCAGAAGAGCTGATAAATTTTGCCAAAGAGGCATTGATCACCCAGGCAAACGCCAAGAAACAAACAGTCAATATCGACATTACCACCAATATTCCCCAGATCAATGCAGATAGGGATATGTTAGAACGTGTGTTAATAAATCTGTTCCAGAATGCAATTAAGTTCACTCCCACAAAAGGTCATATTGAATTCGGAGTAAAGATTGAGGACAAGTCCACTCTTTTTTGGGTCCTGGATTCCGGATCAGGCGTCGATTCCGATTATATTGATCGCATTTTTGATAAATATACCCGGATTAACCCTGACGAGAGAATCAAGGGCTTGGGATTAGGGTTGGCATTCTGCAGGTTAGCAGTTGAGGGCCATGGGGGAAAAATCTGGGTCGAAAATCTTCCCGAAGGCGGAGCCATCTTTTCTTTTACAATTCCAACTGCTGAATAATTCCTATTATTGAAAAAATTTCTTCCACATTGCCAAAAAACGAAGGAGCACGAATGCACGAAATCAAACCCGGGATTTATTACGAGGATACTTATCCAGGACCAACCATAGGAGCTATCCTGCTTCCCCAGGGCATGATATTCATTGATGCGCCTTTACGTCCAGAGGATGGCCACCGCTGGAAATCAAATTTACTAAATCGCAGTCAGGGAACAATCCACAAAATTGTAGTCTGCCTTGATGATCATCCAGACAGAACTATTGGAGTGAACAGTTTGGATTGTCCCATTGTGGCCCACAGGGACGCTGCTAAGACGTTGCAGGAGCAATCTGCGGTTTTTCGCGGTCAGCTTCCAGAAAGTGGAGCAATCTGGGAAAAATATCCTGAAACCACTGGACTCCAATGGGTCATTCCAGACATTACATTTACAGAACGAATGCAGTTTCACTGGGCAGATGAAGCTGTTCTGATTGAGCACCATCCCGGTCCAAGACCTGGGTCAAGCTGGGTGATTATCCCCTCCGAGAAAGTTGTCTTCATCGGAGACGCTGCATCCGCCACAGGACCTCCCTTCTTAGGGAAAGCTCATTTACCTACCTGGATTGACACCCTGGATATTTTATTGAGAGCAAAATATAAAGATTATCAAATCATTAGCGGTCGGGGAGGACCAGTCAAACTGGACAATATCCGGGAACTGAAAAAATCCTTCAGGAAAATTCACCGCCGAGTAGACAAGCTGGCAAACCGGCGGGCATCTGTAGATGATGTAAGTGATCTGGCAGGAAAATTCATGGATGAATTTCCTTATCTAAAAAGGGATCGCGAATTTTTTCCTCCAACGCTTGCGCCATGGTTTATCTCAGTATTACATCAGGAATTATTTTCCCCAAACTGATGATGCCGGGAAAAAAATCGTCTGAGTGTGCTTCTTAGCCAAAATCTGTACACCAGACTTCCTCAATGAGTGATTCCCATCAATATCCAGATCAAGGTTATCTTCCACTTTTCCATACCATTCGGGGAGAAGTAGTTGAATCCATACATTACGGTGCGATCGCAATTGTTGATCCTTCCGGTAAACTCTTCGCCTGGTACGGCAATCCAGAAGCGGTGACTTTCCTGCGGTCCTCAGCAAAACCTTTCCAGTCCCTGCCTCTGGTCGAGATGGGAGGGTTGGATTTCTTTCATATTACTCAAAAGGAGTTAGCAGTAACTTGCGCATCCCACTCTGGAACTGATCAACATCTAAAAAACGATCCACGGGCTTCAGCAAAAAATCGACATCTCCGAAAAAGATTTATTATGCTGCACCCACCAGCCATTTGATTCTAGTACCCGGGCACTATTGAGAGATCGAGGAGAACAACCCTCCCCAAATCGCCATAATTGTTCTGGAAAACATAGCGGTATGTTAGCGCAGGCTAAATTACTTCAAGCTGATCTGAAAAACTATACGGAAATTGAACATCCTATCCAGCAGCAAATCCAGTCGGTTATTACCGAGATGTGCTGCATTGAACCTTCCAGACTCCAGGTAGGCAAGGATGGCTGTTCAGTTCCTACTTTTGCTATGCCCTTATACCATGCAGCCTGGGGTTGGGCCCGCCTGGTAAATCCTGATGGATTCTCCAAAAAACGGATAAATGCCTGCAAAACGATAACTTCAGCCATGGCAGCCCATCCTTTTTTAATAGCAGGTCCTGGCAGGCTGGATACCCGTTTGATGAAAATTGCAGCTGGGAAAATTATCTCCAAAGCTGGAGCGGAAGCGTTCCAGTCTGCAGGCATCCTGGAAAACGCGATCTATCCCGGTTCACCGGCTCTGGGTATCGCCCTAAAAATTTCCGATGGAGATCAAGGCAAACGCGCCAGAAGGGCCGTTTTTATTGAAATCTTAAACCAACTGGAAGTATTATCGGCCGATCAGATGAAAGACCTGGCAGACATAGGACCAATCCTTACCGAGCACAATCTATGTGACCTCGTAACCGGGGTCGCAAAACCCTGTTTTCAATTACAATACAGCTAAATTATGAATAGAAAACAGCTTGCGGCCAATACACATCAGCTATTGGGAGACAAGTACGGACTTCCAACCTGGCGCCCTCACCTCTCTCCTGTGGGCGAACTTGTTTCAACTATACTTTCCCAGAACACCAATGACAAAAACCGAGATCGAGCCTATGACACCCTCAGGAAAAAATTTTTAACCTGGGAAGAGGTCAGGGATGCCCCGGGAAATCTACTTGCCGAATCGATCAAAACCGCAGGATTGGCTAATCAAAAAGGACCTGCGATCCAAAATGCACTGAGGATCATAACTGAAGAAAAGGGTGAAATCGAGCTGGATTTTTTAAGGTCAAAAACCAGCCAGGAAGCTTCTTTATGGTTAACTAATTTAAAAGGAGTAGGCCCCAAAACCGCAGCTATTGTTCTATTATTCTCTCTGGATATGCCGGCATTTCCAGTTGATACACATGTACACAGGATTACAGGCAGAATTGGGATCCGGCCCGACAAGATGACCGCAGCCAAGGCGCATACCTATCTTGCCGAACAATTTTTACCCGATACTTATTATGCAATCCATCTAAACTTGATCCGGCTGGGACGGGAAATATGCAAAGCGCGCCAACCTCTCTGTCAGGATTGTCCTCTAAACAAGATTTGCAATTATTATAAAAATGAGAAAATTCAATAAAGCATTACATGCGGGTAAACTGATCACAGCACTGCTTATTTCACTGCAGTTCCTGTCAGGCTGTATCCTTTACCCAAATCTAGAGAAACCAGCTCTACCCCCTTCTCAGAAAGAAGAAACAACTCCCGCCTTGTTAATCACTGATTCAATAACCTTAGAGACTCCAGTAATCCAAACTGGAAAATTGTTCACTCCTATTGGCCTGCTCCAGGGAGAATCCTTAGCAATTCACAGCAGCCCCGCTGCAAATGCGCCGATCATTGGCAGTATTCCCGCAACCAGTATTAATATCAAGATTTCTGGAGAACCGCAAATAGATGAAAGAACAACCTGGATTATGGCAGACTATAATCAAGTTCAGGGCTGGGTTGACTTAAACAATCTGGCTATCCACGAAGGAGAACTGCCGGAAGAATTGATAGCACTTGGACAGCTCGTCCTGGATAACCTGCAAGCTTATGATTACAATCTACTGGTTGATCTGATTCATCCAGATCATTGTTTGAGATTTTCCCCCTATTCCTATCTCTCTGAAAACAATTTAATCTTTTGCCCAGAACAACTGAGGGATTTAGTATCCTCAGATGAAAAATATGTCTGGGGAGAATATGACGGAACCGGTAATCTTATATTTATGCTTTTTCCGGAATATCATCAAAACTTTGTGTATGATTCCAATTACATTAAGCCAGAAATAATTGGTTTTAATGTTGAGGTAAGCTCAGGAAATGCCATTAACAATATTGCTGGCGTTTACCCCGGGGGAGTGATGATTGAGTATTATTTCTCCGGTTTCGATCCCAAATATGGCGGTCTGGATTGGCGAAGTATAAGACTGGTTTTCATTCAGGACAATCTTACCTGGTACCTGGTTGCAATTATCCATGGAGAATGGACAATATAATTAAATGGATCCTTTATCATCTCAGGATTATGGATCATACCCAAAAAACAAATTAAATCCATGAAAAAAAACTTCTACCAGACAACAATCCTTATCATCTTCATTGGAACCCTATTTATCGGCGGGAGATATTTGTTATCCGACAGGACCCCGGAACAAAACGTCGAGGAAACATCACAGCCCCCGACCCTCCCTTGCCTCTTGCCTATACTGACACCTGTTCCAACCTCCACTCCGATCCTGCCTACCCTTCAAAGTACTATTCCCGGGGATGTATCTTACTTTTACGGGGACTGGGAATCAGCAATCACCAGTTATCAAGCTACTCTGGATAACGATTCCTCTCCGGATCAAATCAGCGCAGCATTATTAGGGTTAGGGAAAGTTTATTTCCAGGAACAGGATTATCAGCAAGCCCTGAATTATCTACGGCTGTTGGTTTCAACCTATCCGGATTCTGTCCTGATCCACAAAGGTTTTTTCTCCCTTGCAGAAACTTACACTGCATTGGATCGGCACCTGGAAGCTGCGGACGCCTACAATTTATACCTTTCCCGCCGCCCGGGAATCCTGGATGCATTCGTGCAGCACAAAAGAGGTGATGCTCTTTCAGCAGCCGAAGAACCCTCCCAGGCAATTGAAGCCTATCAAGCAGCCATCGCCGCAGGAAGTGGAGACTCTCTTTTTACCCTCCAACTAAAAATTGGTCAGCAGTATGCCTCCCTGGAGGATCACGCTACTGCAATTGTGATCTACAAAGATGTATATATTCAAACCTCGAATGATTATGCAAAAGCCCGGTCAGATTATTTATTGGGCCTTTCCTATTTGGACCTCGGCCAGAATGACCTGGCTGAAGCTGCGTTCCAGGATGCAGTGATTCAATACCCCCTCAGCTACGATTCCTATTTAGCATTGTTGGAATTGGTAAACAGAGGTTTTGAGATTAACGACCTTGACCGGGGTTTAGTAGACTATTTTGCCGGACAATACAGTCATGCTGTGGAAGCTTTTGACCGCTACTTAATTGAACCGGACGCCGGGGATCAGGGTACAGCACTGTATTACAAGGGCTTTGCTCTGCGGGCTATGGGAAGGCATGAGGAAGCACTGCTTGCCTGGGATGTTCTAATCAATCAATATCCAGACCATTCCTACTGGGATCAAGCTTGGGAATTTAAGGCCTATTCGCTCTGGTTTTATCTGGATCGTTACAATGAAGCCAGTCAGGTTTTGCTGGACTTTGTCAACAAGAACCCCTACCATCCACGAGCAGCTGAATTCTTGTTTGATGCAGCCAGAATTGAGGAGCTGATCAGTGATCTTGAAACCGCAGCAGCGCTCTGGAAACGAGTTTTCAATGAATATCCAACTTCTTCGTATGCCAATGTGTCATTATTTAAAAGTGGTATCTCCCGGGTAAGACTGGGCGCTTATCCGCAGGCGCTGGATGCATTCTCTACTTACAGCGATGCTTCCCAATCATTCGAAGAACTCTCCCAGGCACTGTTTTGGATCGGGAAAGTATATGATATGCAAGGCAACTCTGATGCAGCCTTGGATGCCTGGAGTGACGCCGCCAATGCGGATCCCACCGGATACTACAGCGAACGGGCTCGCGATTTGCTTCAGAACCGGCATCCGTTTACACCGCCACAAGACTACGATATCGGTTTTGATGTCCTGGCAGAACAACAGGAAGCTGAGAACTGGATTAAAGATACTTTTTCAATTCCTCCCGAAACGAATCTGAGCAGTCTCGGTTTATTGGGAGATGATCCCCGTCTAATCAGAGGTACCGAACTGTGGGAATTGGGTTTATATAGCGAGGCCCGGGCTGAATTTGAGGAACTCAGGAATGAGATCAGTTTTGACCCAATTAGCAGCTACCGGTTAGCCAACTATTACGTTGATCTGGGTCTCTACCGCCCTGCTATCTTTGCTGCCCGTCAAGTATTAAATGCTTCCGGCATGGATGACGCTGAAACCATGAACGCACCTTCCTATTTTAATCACATCCGGTTTGGGACTTATTACAGCGACCTGGTCATCCCCGCCGGTCAGGAATATGGATTTCACCCCCTGCTGCTTTTCAGTGTGATCCGGCAGGAATCTCTTTTTGAGGGTTTTGTCCGGTCTACCGCCGGAGCAAGAGGGTTAATGCAGATCATGCCCAGCACTGGTGCAGAACGGGCAGATCAAGAAGATTGGCCGCCTGACTACAGTGCTGAGGACCTCTACCGCCCGCAGGTGAGTATTAAATTAGGAACTGCTTATTTAGGTTTCCTGCGGTCTTATTTTGATGGGGATATCTATGCCACATTAGCGGCTTATAATGCAGGCCCGGGGAATTCTGCCACCTGGCTGGAAGAAGCTCAAGGAGATCCGGATCTCTTTTTAGAAATCATCCGATTTTCTGAAACCCAGCTGTATCTGAAAAATATCTCAGAGATTTTCGCCATCTACCGGCGTTTGTATACCCGGAGTCAATAGGAAAATCCCGAGAGAAGAAATCCCATTCGGTTAAGAACAATCTTACGGCCTTTTTTCCAGGGTCAGTTCAAACTCGAGGGTTTCAGCCCCTCGGATCACCAGGATTGTGACCTGATCTCCAGGGTTTTTATAGGTTAATAAATAACCCATGAAATCCGCAAAATCATTCACTTGCTGATCATCAATGGCAATGATTAAATCACCGCCTTTCAGATCACCCTCTCTACTTTCCGCGCCCACCAGCCCGGCTTTATCCGCCGGACTGCCAGGAGTAACCTCGCGGATATAAACACCTGTGGATTGGGGCAAATCTAATGCTTCCTGATCAAACAGGCTGAGTTCACCCATTACCGCGATCCCGACATAAGGTGAGTCATGGTTCCCAAAGACAATCAAATCAGGAACTACATTTTTTGCTGTATCAATGGAAATCGCGAAACCAAGACCGGAGTTAACTGGCTGTCCGGAAAGATCAATACTTGTGGTACTGATTGCTGAATTGATGCCTACAACTTCGCCATTCAGGTTTAACAAAGGACCGCCGGAATTACCCGGATTGATAGCTGCATCAGTTTGAATAATGTTCCCGGTAGCAAACACTCCGCCTCCCGGCGCAAAATGCATTGATTCCATGGTTCTACCCAGGGCAGAGATGATTCCTAGAGTCATCGATCCCTGTAATCCCTTAGGGTTACCAATGGCGATTACTGTTTGCCCAACCAAAAGATCACTACTCTGGCCCAGGGAGAGAACTTTCAACTCAGGCGGTAGTTGGTCTAGTTCAAGTACAGCGAGGTCGGTATCAGGATCTGACCCAAGAATCTGAGCCCTGGTTTTAAATCCAGAAGGAAAGGCGACTTCCAAATCAGTCGCAGCATGAATAACATGGAAATTGGTGACAATATGACCTTCCTCATCCCAAACAAATCCGGTTCCTAAACCACCCCCCTCTTCCGTCAGGGCGCGAATAGCAACTACACCCGGGTTTACTTCTTCATAGAGCGAGGGAAGATCCCCATCTTCGATTACCACCTTGCTAATGGTAGTGACTACTCCATCATTTATAGGTTCTAATGTTTGCGTAAACCAGGTTTGAGGGTTTAAAGAACAAGCAAGAGCGGTGAGAATCAGCGCTGTCACTATGATTAAAATTGCAGATTTATTTTTCATGGGTTGTCCCTACTTTAATGGTCAATAATTTGTGCATTAATCAAGAAAATAACATCCGAAATGGCATCCCAACGAAAATAGATGCTTCAAATTCGATCATCTTAAAGATACTTGTCCAGCATAAAATCTTACAAGAGATTATAGTATTTGGCACTATAGTACCGCAGAAATTTAATAAAGATATTATATTTCAATTATTAAAACATAAAAAGGGCGAGGCTGTATCAGTTGAGGGGCGGGGAGTCTGAAATACCTCCCGGGAGGAATAAAAAAAAAGCCTCCTCAAACAGATTGATCTATTTGAGGAGGCTTTCGCCAAAGGAGGAAACAGTGATAAATTTTTTTATATCTCCCGTTTCTGAGTAAATCATAACAGAACCCCTGCATGATGCAAAAGTACAAGCTCACGGAAAATATATGACCTTTATCCTCTCCAATCATAAACAATTATTCAGATACTTTTTGGAGGAAAAAGTACAACAATGCAGGTATGATATTTGCTGCCAAACAGGTAAAAATATTTATTCCTAGATTCCATGTCCTGGGCCTGAAATTCCCCTACTATTGCCTTTTATCAGCGCTTGTTGTAAAATCGTTTTCGAAACTATTTGCCCTCGTAGCTCAGTGGATTAGAGCACTTGCTTGCGGAGTAAGGGGTCGCGTGTTCGAATCACGCCGAGGGTGCTCAAAACGGAGCGGGAAATCCCGCCCCGTTTTTTTTTGCTCTTTTCCAGCAATAATTATCGAAAAAGAATTCCATTATTCAGGAAAAGGCGGGTGGAGAGCAGCCTCTTCGAATTGTAGTATTCCACGCCAATGTGCCGGAAACAGCTCCCTGCTAGATGACATAAAGAAAAACCTCTCTCCCGAAGAAATCTGCCTGGCAGAGTCGAGCCCTGTGATCGGCACCCACGTGGGTCCTGGTACCCTTGCCGTGGTTTGTATGCACGGGATGTAATAAAAAGACATTTTGCAGAAAATACGGATTAAATAACTACCGTAACCTCTCTTTTAGAAATGTGTTGTATCTTTCATAATTGAAAGATACTCATACTTATTTCGAAAGAGAGGATTTATGTCTAAAGTAGCCATTGTAACTGACAGTTCACCCAATATCCCTGAGCACCTTATTAAAGAAAATCATATCCATGTTGTTCCTCTCAATGTAATCTGGGGGGAGGAATCCTATTTTGACGGTGTGGAAATCACAAATGCCGAGTTTTACTCACGACTCGAAACAGACAAAGTTATGCCCAGTACATCCCAACCGTCTGTGGCTGCATTTGAAGTGCTTTTTCGCTCCCTCCACGAGGATGGTTATGAAATACTTGGCAGCTTTTTATCGGAGGATCTATCCGGCACCATATCTTCCGCTACCCAGGCTAAAAAAATGCTCCCCGAAGCTAAAATTGAAATCGTGAACTCAAAATCCCTGGCAATGGCCCACGGGTTTCAGGTTCTGGCCGCTGCCAGAGCAGCCAATAACGGCGCCTCGCTTGCTGAATGTAAACAGATTGCAGAGGATGCCCGGGACCGCTCTGCCGTAATCTTTGTCCTCGATACCCTGGAATTTTTGCATAGGGGAGGCAGAGTAGGAGGAGCAAAACGGTTTGTCGGAACCTTATTGAATGTCAAACCTATCCTGACTGTTGAGGATGGCCTGATAGTTCCCCTTGATTCAGTCCGCACTCAGAAAAAAGCCCTGGAAGCAATAGTAGATATGATTGAAGAAAGAACAAAAGGCCATAAAAATATCCGCTTAGCAACCCTGCATGCTAACAATCCAGAGACAGCCCAATTTATCCTGGATGAAATTACTGAAAGATTACCCCTGGACGAGAAGGTATTCGCTGAACTCAGTCCTGTTCTCGGGACCCATGCCGGTCCGGGAGCGGTAGGACTGGCTTATCTTGTGGATATGTAAATTCCAGAAACGTTTTCAAGAAATATTTAAAAAAACGTCCAGTCAACCGGCTGGACGTTTTTTTCTTCGATGGTAAACTTATCCATGAGCTTTCAGAAGCAATCTGTTCAAAAGGCAAAACACAATGGATAATGACAAGTTTTCCGGTTCATTAATAACGCCTTCAGTTCAAGACAATATTAAAATAATATCGTTTGCCGCTGAACCATATCCTGACGGACGAAGGGTACTAGTAAGGCTGTTATTGTCTTCTTTTCTAGAAGGACCTAACGCAACAATAAATTTATCCAACGAGGAGAACCAGGAACTGGCAACGGTAAATATCGTCAGTATCTTTAGCCCGGAGAACGAGATCACCCTCCATATCCCTGGAAACAAAAAACTCCCAGGTGACTATAAAATTGATGTCGAAGTATTTTATACCGAGGAAGAAGAAATCGAACAGGAGGGGAAAAAGCGGTTGTCGTTTAAGCAATCCCTGATCGACAGCGCTTCAACCTTATTTTCTATCCAGTGACTACTCCCTTCCCGAACGACTTTATCACTGAAATTAACCGGCTTCTTGGGGAACAATCCTCTAGGTTTTGGGATAATCAGGAAACAACCCCGACAATTTCAGGTCTGCGTGTAAATACACTTAAGACAAATCCTGAATTATTCCGGACAATCTTCTCTGCCAAATTAAAGACTTTACCCTGGGCCGATGATGGATTTCAACTCCCTCAAGGCAGCAATCCAGGAAAACATCCTTTCCACTCTGCCGGACTTTATTATCTTCAGGAACCTTCAGCTATGGCGCCCGCAGCTGCACTTGATCCTCAACCGGGAGAATTAGTACTTGATCTTTGTGCTGCTCCCGGGGGAAAAGCTACCCAAATCTTATCGCTAATGGAGAACCAGGGCCTATTGATTGCAAATGATTCCAATCCCCGGCGAGTGCAGGCACTGGCACGGAACATTGAACGCTGGGGAGCTCGGAATACTGTAATTACCAATGAGATTCCCAGAAGATTGGCAGAGCATTTTGGTCCGGTCTTTGACCGGGTGCTGGTAGATGCACCCTGTTCCGGGGAAGGAACCTTCCGAATAGATCCCGGTGAAATTAAAAAATGGTCAATCAATTTCAGCAAACGGTGTAAGTTGATCCAGGATGAAATCCTCTGGTTTGCCGGAAAAATGGTTCGTCCCGGAGGGATTTTGGTATATTCAACCTGTACCTTTAACCAACAGGAAAACGAGGGGTCGGTAATGAGATTCCTTCAAGCAAATACGGATTTTGTTGTAGATCCAATCCCTCTCCAGCCCGGATTCTCAACCGGCATTCCATTGTCAAAAGCAGATCCTGGAAATCTGAAAGGGACTGTCCGGATTTGGCCCCATCTGGCTCCCGGAGAAGGCCATTTCATTGCCCGGTTGAGGAAATCTGAAAATTCAGTTTCAAGACAATTACCCAGACAAAGTACTCAAACTGTGCTAACTGCAAATCAGCTGAAGATATATAAAGAATTTTTTGATTCTTCCCTAAAACTGACACCAGGAACAAAGATAATCTCACCCGGTAGTTCATCCCTGTCTTGTTTTGGAAATCAACTGTATTTATTCCCCCCGAATACACCTCAACTTGAGGGTTTACACATTCATCATTGGGGATGGTCACTCGGCATGTTTAAAGGTGATCGGTTTAGACCCAGTTCTGCCCTGGCATCCGGCTTAACCAGAGAGGATTCACAAATAGTGATAGAATTCCCAGTAGGTGATCCGAACCTGATTTCTTATCTTCGAGGATCTCCTATCCGCTATCCAGGTGATGTGGCGGCAAATAGTGCTTGGGTATTGGTAACTGTAGAAGGATTTCCTCTTGGTTGGGGAAAAATTGTTCAGGGCCGTTTAAAAAGTCATCTTCCAAGCTGGCTGCGTCATACCTAAAAATCTTTGCGGGATTATTATTATGAACACTGATGCTTCTGCTGAAAATAACAATCAAAAACCAGACAGAAGATTCCCCTCAAACCTGATCCTTCTGGCAATCGGCGCCATCCTGTTAATCTCTGCCATAATCCTCTATCCCGCAGCACTACGCAGGATGGAAGAACACCCTGCGCCAGAACCGTCAACAGCTGAATTGACACCAGAGGCAGATACTGTCCAGATTTCCATAACCGAAACAACTGCTCCTGTTGCCAACATTACACCAATTTCAAACCCTTCGTCCACTCCTGTCGTAATCGAGTTTCCCTCCCAATTTGGCACATTAGTGCTGTCAATCCGGGAAGGTACTGATATTCACTTGTTTGCTTACCAGCCGTTTTTGGAAAAAATTAATGAGGGCACATATAGCGCACTGCCCTTAACTCGGATCACAACAGGGAATCATCAGGACATTACTCCAGCCATAAGTCCGGATGGCACAAAGATAGCCTTCTCTTCCAACAGAGAGGGTTCCTGGGATCTCTACGTCCTGGACTTAATCAACGGAGATACCAGGAAATTTACCGATACCATGGCATATGATGGGAATCCAACCTGGTCGCCGGATGGACAGTGGTTGGCTTATGAGAGCTACCATATCAACAACCTGGATATTTTTATCCAGGATATTGATCAAACACAGGGACCCATTCCCCTTACAAATCACCCTGCAGCAGATTATGCTCCCAATTGGTCCGGGCAGGGACGCAGGATAAGTTATATCTCTACTCGAAACGGCGTACAGGAAGTCTGGTATGCAGATCTGGACTCAACCGAGAGTGAAAAATCAGTCCAGGTAAGGAATCTCCCGGGGCTGAATGCAAAACACCCCACCTGGACAACCGACGGCAGGTACCTGTCCTGGTCGATTGTCACCGAAGAAGGCAGTCATACCCTTGTCACCTGGGATTCAGAACAACCGGAGCTAGACCCTATCCTGGCAGGAACCGGAGATTGGCCGCTCTGGGCAGGAACAGGAGATGTATTGTATGCGTTGATTGAAACCCCGTATGATACCTATCTCACTGCTTATCCTGGTCTCGAATATGATCTGCAGGTGATGATGCCGGCAGTAAAATTACCCGGTCCCGTAGCCGGTTTCAGCTGGGCAGAAGGCATTTCGCTTGCCCCTATGGACCCTGCTGTTCAAATCAATCCTACGCCTCTCTGGAACCCTGCTCTCCTGCAAGACGAGAACTCAGAGATCATTAAAAAAGATTTATTCCGGCTGAGAGATATTAATGCCCCTTATCCCCATTTAAATCAAGATGCTGTTAGTTCGTTTACATCACTCAGGCAGGAAACCAGAGATATATCGGGGTGGGATTTTCTTTCTACACTAGAAAATGTCTACCTGCCACTTGCAGAATCTGTCGATCCAGGGGTTAATATGAACTGGCTGTACACCGGACGGGGACTATCGGTAAATGACATTCCCAGACTTGCAAATTGGCTTATCGTAGTCCGGGAGGATTATGGCACCCAGACATTCTGGCGGCTTTATATTCGGGCCAATGTCCAGAATGGCTCCCAAGGTCTACCTCTGAATAACTATTTCTGGGATTTTAATGCCAGATTTTCCGGTTCAAATTCATCTTACGAAAATGGCGGCTCAATCTCAAAAAATATTCCAGATGGGTACTGGATCGATTTTACTGAGCTGGCAGCTACCTTCGGATGGGAGAGATTTCCCGCACAGTCTCATTGGCAATATTCTGAATCTGCTGCCCGCTATCAATACTTTGCTTTTAAACAGGGATTAAGTCTGCGTTCCGCGCTGCTTGAATTATATTCGCCACAAGCCATCCAGCCATTTACGAATTCTGCAAATCCCTGATCTGATGATGAAAAGAGAGTTACGGACAAACTTAGGACGAAGAGGAATCCTGGTTCAAGGCGGTGTATATTTAACAGCAATATTGCTGCTTGGCGCCTGCTCCATGGATACCGGTTTTCCCGGCAATAAGCAGGATACCGCAACCCCAACAGTATCTACACCTGCAGCCAGTTTTACTCCATTAGAGCCAACAGAGACCCATGTGAGCCTGAATCTGACCACACTGACACCAACTGCTGTGCCGGAAATCAGCTCAACCCCAGAACCGGTCCCATCTACTCCTGATTTATCCAATCCCCCCGACCCTCAAAAATCTTTTACCGCCTGGAGACCACCTGTGTACCCGGTTCCCTGGGTGCCAAGCCCCCAGGATCATTTTTATTTTTCAAACCCAATTGCAGCCCATACTATCGATCCAGCTTATTCTACCTACGGTTATGGGGATGTGTTTTTTAAGGATGTTGTTCACACGGGAATTGATATCCCAGGTGATATAGGAACACCGATCCTGGCAGCAGGAGATGGAAAAATAGTTTACGCCGGATTCGGCGTGTACCGGGGTGGTTCAGATATTTTTGATGATCCCTATGGAAGGGCTATCGTAATTGAACATTCCTTCAATTACCAGGGCGAATCTCTTTTTACACTCTACGCGCATCTTGATGAAATTCTTGTTAAAAAAGGGCAGGTGGTAGCAACAGGAGATCAAATTGGCCTTCTGGGGGAGACTGGAAAAACCACTGGCCCTCACCTTCACTTTGAAGTCCGAGTGGGGAAAAACGAATATTTTTCATCCCGGAATCCTGACCTGTGGATTTCCCCTTCGCAAGGTTGGGGAATCCTGGTCGGACAGATATTGACCTATGAAGGCAGGCTGCTGGAACAGCAGGCAGTGTACCTCTCCCGGATTGGAGAACAGATTTCCGAAAGTGAATCTAAAGATTATAAATGGATCGGGAAATCATATCAAAATCAAGCAATTAATAGCGACCCCTATTATAAGGAAAATCTCACCATCGCCAATATTCCAGCTGGAACCTATATATTATCAATACCGGTAACAAATATCGGTTATTCCTATCAGAAAATAATTGAAATCCTGCCCGGACAGGTAACGTTTATCAAATTTAATCTTTGGCGGGGATTTACTCTAGGAAAACCCCCAACACCGGAAGTTTTCTTTTCACCTTCCCCTTGACGTTTAGAACATTTGTGCTACACTAAAACAAGGCTAGCCAGGTGGAAATCTATTGTTTTAGAGGAGGATATTATGGCTGATGATCCAAGGAAAACAGCTTTAGACAAAACTCTGCAGGATATTACAAAACGCTTCGGGGAAGGAGCGATAATGAAGCTTGGTGAAGCACAGGGCATGGAAGTTGATGTAATTCCTACTGGCACATTATCTCTTGACGTAGCTCTTGGTGTGGGGGGAATTCCCAGGGGAAGGGTAACAGAGATTTATGGACCGGAAGCATCCGGAAAAACCACAATCTGCCAGCACATCGTTGCCGAAGCCCAGAAACTAGGCGGAACCGCCGCTTTTATTGATATGGAGCACGCTCTAGATCCTGCCTATGCAGCCCGGACCGGGGTGGATGTCAATAATTTATTGATTTCCCAACCGGACACCGGAGAGCAAGCCCTTGAGATTGCAGAATCTTTGATTCGTTCCGGAGCTGTTGATGTCATCGTTATCGACTCAGTCGCTGCTCTGGTTCCCCGGGCAGAAATTGAGGGTGATATGGGAGACTCCCATATGGGATTGATGGCCAGGCTGATGTCTCAGGCACTCAGGAAACTATCTGGAGCCATCAAGCAAACCAATACCTGCCTGATTTTCACCAATCAGCTGCGGGAAAAAATCGGTATTGTCTTTGGAAACCCTGAGACAACCCCCGGCGGCCGAGCTCTTAAATTTTACAGCTCAGTCCGCCTGGACGTCCGCAGGATTCAATCCATTAAATCCGGAACGGATATTATCGGCGGCAGAATCCGGGTTCGGGTTGTGAAAAATAAAGTAGCTCCTCCTTTTAAAACAGCTGAATTTGACATCATGAAGGATGGGATCTCAAAATATGGCGATATTCTTGATCTGGCTGTAGAAGTAGGCGTAGTCGATAAACGCGGATCCTTTTATTATTATGGTGATGACCTTCGCATCGCACAGGGTCGGGAAAATGCCAAAGAATACATGAAAGAAAATCCGGACTTGGCCCTGGAGATCGAAGGAGAAGTCAGGGCTCTGGTCTTTGAAGAAATTCAACTCGATCCTGAATCTGGTAGTGGGGATGAAGAAGACCTGCAATAAAATGAAGAGAAAATTCTGGATAGTGCTTTTGGTGATTCTGGTCACAGGTTGTCAAGGGGTAGAGCCTGCACCGACCGGGACGCCAGAAGCCCTGTTTGTTCCTCCCGTGGACGACGTGAACCAAGAACAGAATTCTGAAGTCCCTCCTGCCGCCCCTCCAACCCAACAGGGAAATTGTGTAAATCAACTCCGCTATAAAAAAGACCTGACAATTCCCGACGGCAGTGAAGTATTAGAAGGGGAAAAAATCACGAAGCGCTGGTTAATCACCAACGAAGGCAGCTGTAATTGGGACCAGTCCTATTCCTTACAGTTAATCTCGGGGTTGGCTCTGGGGGCAAAAAAGTATCAGCTGCTTTACCCTGCACGACAGGGCTCAAGAGCAATCCTGGAAATCTCTTTCACCGCTCCTGATAATCCAGGACGATACAATTCCTGGTGGCAGGCTTTTGATTCCAAAGGAAAGCGATTTGGAGATCCGCTTTACATGGATATCATAGTATTAAGTGAGTAAACCGGGAATGGAGCCCCACCACATGAAATATAATAAATCCAGTGTCCAGCGAGTTCTGGATGAATTGAAGTCCTTAAATCTCCCTACTCAATTTAAGAACCTACCTCAAAGTACCCGGACAGCAAGAGAAGCCGCGGCGGCTGTTAACTGTCATGTCGGTCAAATCGTAAAGTCACTGGTATTCCAAACCAAATCCACCCACAAACCCATACTGGTATTAACCAGTGGATCCAACCAGGTAAATGAAGCAGTTGTAGGAGCTGTAATCGGAGAAGATATTGATTTTGCTTCTGCAGAGTTTGTCCGCGAGATGACTGGTTTTGCGATTGGTGGGGTATCCCCCTTTGGGCTGAAGGAGGAAATTGCAACCTATATCGACGAAGATCTGCTTCAGCATCCAGTTATCTGGGCTGCAGCGGGATCACCCAATGCTGTCTTCAGTATCTGTCCGGAAGATTTGGTTAGTGCTATTCAAGGGCAGATAATCACTGTCGTTTAGGTAAAGTTATCAATTTAAAGAATTGTAAGAGAATTGATCCTCTGCTATTTTTCCCTCTTGATAAAACCCGCTGGTGGTTTTTTTAAATCAGGCGGTTATTGTCGTAATCCGTGAAATATTCTTTTGTTAATAAATAGCCTTCTTCATCAGCAGGTCAAATTGTATTGCACCCCATCCCAAACGTCACCAGAAACAATAAAACTGGATCCCAGGTAAGTTTCAATTGGGTCCAGTCCTTTTTCAGATAATTATGCTTTATCCCTGTAGAGTATTGATCAATCCAATTTCATCCTGCGTCGGCAGCAGATTATTGTTGCCGTTTTATAATGACCAGGCAGTATGAAAAGACCAACAAGGAAATTGATATTTGATTAAATATTTTTAACATTGCTCCTCTTTTAAAGGTGCCGATGGGTTTAAACTCACAAATAATCTGGTCCTGGGAATTTTTAAGAATCCAGCTCCTGGACATTCCTTTTCCCGGAAGAAGCGCAAAAAGTTCATCTTCAAAAATGATAATAAGGACCCTTCTCAACCCTCCGCGAGGTGCGGCGCTGGCTATTACCGCACCTTCCTGTTTTAGTTCATAGTGACTTTTCCAAAAACTTATCTTGTCAAAGATCAAAGATAAATCTTCTTGACCAGTAAACATCCCTTCTGTTTTTCCGGCATTAAGGGTTAGAACTCCTAATGTATCTGATTGCGTCCCGAAAAGGTGCTCAGTTTTAAAAATGCCTGTTTCGATAACAGCAATCAAATCTGCTGTGAAGTACTCGTTATTCATCCTCTGAATCACCTGCTTCTGGTTTACCCATCATCCTTTGGGCCATATCAGTCATCGCAGTCATACCCATTAAGCCGCCCAGATTCATGGTATCCACTGCGCTGGAAGGCACGATCACCATAGCTCCCTTTTCCTTTAATCCTTCAAAGAGCATATTCATTGCCCGCAGGTGTAAGGCTGTTGGATTATCCTTGTATGCCTCGGCTGCTTTTGCAAATGAGTCAGCGATTTGCTCTTCACTCTCCCCCAGGATTACCCGTGCCTGTCGTTCTCGCTCAGCCTGCGCTTGGCGGCTCATAGCGTCTTCCAATCCGCCGGGAATGACAACATCACGGATTTCCACCGATTGCACAGTGATACCCCAGGGTGTAGTTCGATCATCAATAATATGCTGGAGTTCTGCATCCATCCGGGCTCTGCCCACCAAAATGTCTGCCAGTTCCATCTGACCTATGATCTCACGCAGAGCGGTTTGCGATGCCCAGGAAATAGCTGCGCGGTAATTTTCCACTTCAAGAGCCGCTTTTTCTGCATCCCAGACAACCCAGAACAATACAGCATCAACGTCCACCGGTACAGTATCCTTGGTGAGGGTTCTTTCTGCCGTGAAAGAAGTTACCATTACCCGATGATCAATCCAGGCAGGTAGTGTATCAAAGATGGGAACAATCCAAAATGGTCCGGGGCCTTTCAGATCAACAAACCTGCCTAAACGAAGATGAATGGCTTTCTCCCACTGCTCAGCTACTTTGAATGCCAGCAGAACATAAAGCCCCATAATGTTCACAACTAGCAGCTCTGTGATGATCCAGACCAGTTCAACTTCCTCGATCGCCATCCAGGCCGCAGCAGCCGATGAGATTATCAGCAGGATCAGAAAAATGAAAACAGCAACACCATTGACCTGACTCTGTTTTTTCTCCTCAAACCCGATATTTAGTCCTGTTGGTTTAATAACCATTTTTTCCTTCCTCCATAAATATAATAATTATTGCTCTTTGTTCTTCTCAAGCCAGGTTTTCATTTCTTCCTGAAAGGCTTTCTCTATCTCAGCCGGAGAATATCCCAGGCTCCGGGCTTCCTCCAGCGCAGTTTCGATAATGGAGTGGAGCAACCTTTGACGTTTACGCTCAATTTGGTTTTTGTCCAGAACTCCAGTAACAAAAGTGCCCTTGCCCCTCTGGGTAGAGATTACTCCTTCCCTGTCAAGTTCAAAGTAAGCCCTGGCGACCGTATTGAGGTTTACCCGAATGTCTGCAGCCAACTCCCTGATTGTGGGTAATTGTTCGCCCGGCTGCAATTGTCCGGCGGCGATAAAGGAATGAATGCTGTCCTCAATCTGGACATAAATTGGCACGCTGCTGTCGGGATCTATTTTTAATTTCATATAATCCTATTGTAATAGTGTATTAGTACAATAGGATTATTGCATATTTAATTAGGTTTGTCAAGTTTTACCCATTAAATTCTGTAAATTGACGCTTATCCCTTTATGGCATACAATCCAGAAGGCTGACATCTGATTTATCTGGCAGTTATCTAAACCCCGTCCCTTAGAATAAATCTTCACTCCTGGAATGCGCGTATGATTGAAAATCCAACCCAGCGGATTGCGATAATCGACCTGGGTTCCAATACAAATCGATTGATTATCATGGAAACCCGGTTGGGGTTCTCTTACCGATTGGTAGACGAAGTCCGGGAAGTCGTCCGACTCAGGAAAGGGATGACTGAAGCCGGGTTAAGCGATGAAGCTATTTCCCGGGGTTTATCAACCTTGCGCCTTTATAAGGATTTTTGTGAACAAACCAACGTCAGTCAAATTCTAGCTGTTGCGACCAGCGCAGTCCGAGAAGCTGCAAATGGTCCTGCTTTCCTGGACAAGATTAAAGATGAAATTGGCATTTCTATCCAGCTGCTGGATGGGGAAAAAGAAGCCTACTATGATACTTTAGGCGCGTTAAACGAAGTTCCCTTGAGGAAAGGTGTTATTCTGGATATCGGAGGAGGCAGCATTCAACTCAGCGATGTGCAAAAAGGGCAGTTTAACAAGGGCGACTCTGTCTCCCTGGGGGCGCTTGCCCTCACAGAACAATTTATTACCCGGGACCCGATTTCCGGGAAGGAATTTCGGGGCATCGAGAAAGAAATCTCCCGCCAACTTGATACCATTCAATGGCTGCCGGAAAAAACAGGAGAGCCCCTGGTCGGATTGGGTGGAACAATCCGCAACCTGGGGATGATTGAAGCAAGCCGACAAAAATATCCCCTCCACACCCAGCATGGTTTTATCCTCAAACGGTCTTCAGTTGAGAGAAGCATCCAGCTTTTCCGAGAACTTCCATTAAAAGAACGCCAGAAGATTCCAGGATTAAGCAGCGACCGGGCGGACATTATTCTGCCAGGGGCAGCTGTTGTCCTGGCAGTAATGGACCGTCTTCAAATTGATAAATTACAATTATCAGTAAATGGCCTCCGGGAAGGTGTATTTCTAGAGCTTTTCTGGTCCCATTTAGATCCCCCTATCATCCCCAGCGTGCGCAAATTCAGCGTTTTAAATCTTGCCCGTAATTATTATTATGAAGAACAGCATGCCAATCACGTCAGCTTCCTGGCAGGAAGGCTCTTTGAACAGCTGGCTCCATTACATAATTTTGGCAAAAAGGAACGCGAAATTCTCTATGCAGCGGCTTTGCTGCATGACCTGGGCCGGATTATCGGCTACAGCAGTCATCATAAACACACCCAAACCTTGCTGGAATATAACGGGTTACCAGGATACACCCCCCGCGAAACTGCCCTCATTGCCCTGCTCTCCCGTTATCATAGAAAAGGGAAACCCGAAATTTCCGATTATAAACTGCTGCTGAAGAAAAAAGACCTGACCATTCTCACCAAATTAGCAGCCATTCTCAGACTGGCTGAATGTCTTGAACGAGGTCGAAACTCGAATATTACTGATACCATAGCAACCTGGGATAAAGATCAGCTGCGAATCACCCTGATCGCCAATCAATATCCAGCTGTTGAACTTTGGCAGGCAAACCGGAAT
>Ga0255364_10044_pt1 | contig 35851 bp, 22 predicted proteins | sample ANMaggSSYBR01G12_FD_182087 | JGI IMG/M metagenome (GOLD analysis project Ga0255364, IMG submission 182087) | Sediment cell enrichment communities from methane seep in Santa Monica Basin, California, United Staets - ANME aggregate JGI... | ecosystem: Environmental > Aquatic > Marine > Cold seeps >...
ATAAAAGCAGGTACTGATCTCACCGGGATAAGTGACTATGGCTATCAGGTTCAATTTAAATATACTGCCGATTTTCCAGCAAGCGGGGAAAACCGTTTCGGCACTGCCGGGATTATTTATTGCTTCCCCCCCCCGGCGTTCCTCAAGAAGGCGATCTCAGGAACGATTAATCTTACATCTTAAAATTGAAGGCAATGCACCCCTATCTGAAACTGCCCAACAGCAGCTGCTTGCAAAATTAGCAGATGTGTATTTCCAAACAGAAGGATCTACAACTTCAGCTTTACGCAATGTGACTGATGTCTTAAATAAATATCTCCTGGATCGCAACTACAGGGCTGCCTCCCGGGGACTGAAAGGTTTGGGATACCTCACCCAAATCGTATTACGGGAAGATCGGATTTTATACGCCCAGTGCGGACCCTCTTATATTTATGTCATTACTCCAGACGAGGTAAAAGATTTACATGATCCCGACCTGTCCGGAACTGGTTTAGGAGTTGGGAAAGTATTTAAAGTGCGCTACCATCAAGAATACATTCAGAAGAACCAGCTGATAATTATTACTCCAAAACCACCTGAGACCTGGACAACAAGCGTTTTTAAGAATCTGCCGAGAATGAAGTTCAGCGCTCTTGTTCAGCGTCTGCTCCACAAGATAGAAGATAATCTAGAGGCCGTTCTCTTATTTCCAGTAGATGGGAATGGGGAAGTAAATGTACTACAGCCTAATTGGGAATTGGGCGCTGGTGCAGTCAAGCTGCCAGAATTGGATTTGGAACCAGAACCCGAGGTAAATAGGAAACCGGAAAAAATTCAGAAACAGCCAACTCCTCCTATCCAGATAGTTGAAGAAATAATTTCAGAACCCGGAAAAACCACTCCGCCCAGAGAGGATGATCCAATTGGTGACATTCCGGAAATCTACCGGAAAGAGTCGCCTGATCAAGCAGGATTATCAAAACGATTGGCGTCTAGACTTGCTCCGATTGTAAAGAACATCACAGAATCAACTGTTTGGTCTGCCCTGTCCAAAGCTTTCTCAGCTACAGGTGGTTTGTTCAAGGGAGCCTGGAGATGGATTCTTTCCCTGATTGGAAGAATGCTGCCTGATGAACAACTGTTGGATTTACCTTCCTGGACATTAAGCTTAATTGCAGTACTGGTCCCCTTAATTATGGTTGTCTTTGGAAGCTTCTTTTATATCAAGCGGGGACGAGATCACCTTTATCAAACCCATTTTGCAGAAGCGCAATCCTTGTTGACAATGGCAGAATATCAGGATGATCCTGCTGAATATTATCAATCAATCGCAGGAGCGATGAATGAGATCCAGTCAGCGAGAAGTTATCAGCAAACTGACGAAGTTGAAGAACTTTACCAGTCCATCAGGATGGAATTGGATATCTTGGACCGCATCACCCGCTTAAATTACGAACCGCTTTTCAGCAGGGGTTTAGGAGTCGATGTTACTATTTCCAGGATTGTCGTCACACCCTGGAATGACCTCTATATGTTAAATGAGGACAATGGTACAGTGATTTGGGCCCAATCAAATCCGGATGGATATCAGATTGTGAGTGACTTCAGCTGCGGCCCGATTGATGGACATGTTACAGTCGGACCTCTGGTGGATATTGTGCCTCTGCCGACATCCCAGGAGGATCAAGCAACAATTCTAGGAATTGATCAAAATTACACCATGATCTTTTGTTATGCAGATCTGAATGAAATACCGGTAATGTTTGAGGATACTTCTTACACTTTGGGGCGAGGGCCGGCCAAGGCGATTACTATGTCCAGCAGCTCGCCATATAACCTGTTTATCCTTGATCCGGAAAAACGCGCCATCTGGATTGAGTATCAAAATCAGAATTACCACGAAGGATCTGAGTACTTTGGCGCGATAGATTCACCAGAGATGGCTGACGCTCTTGAATTGGCAACCAGTGGTAGTGAGATGTATATCCTGCACACTGATGGATATATCACTAAGTGTGTGACTGAAGGAATTGATTCTAATCCTCTCTGTACAACACCGTTTGAGTTTACTGATCCCAGAGAAGGTCATGAATCAGGAGCGTTTATCTCCGGGGCTAATTTTAATTCATTTACCATAAAAAGCTCACCAGGTATGGCTATTTATATGCTGGATTCAGAAGAGCAGGCTTTATATCGTTTCAGCACGCATCTGGAATTACAGGAACAATTCCTCCCAATGGACGGGGTTATCACCAAACCGGCAACAGCATTCACGATTACCATGAGTGATCGGGTTTTCCTGGCAGTAGATGATCAGGTGTACACTGCGCAGTTAATTCCCTGAACCAAACGCAAGGAAAATAAAACAGGCTGATTAGTGGGGTGCACACCATTAATCAGCCTGTTTTTGTTTGAAATTAATAATCCATATTCCTCCAGGGGAGTATGGATACAATTAATTACGAATTTTCATCTTCAAATAATTCTTCTCCGGGGGATTGGAGCAATACAACTGTGATGTTATCGTGTCCACCCCGAAGATTTGCCAGATCTACCAATTTTTGCAGTTGTTCATCGTGAGTGCCGCCCCCCTGAAGAATTTTAAGAATTTCCTCATCCGCAAGCATGTCAGAAAGACCGTCAGAGCAAAGCAGAATCAGGTCTTTTGGCAGTAAAGGCAGACCCTGATTTGCTTTCGCCTGCTCCAGGGTTTCATTGTTTGCTATATACAAACGTAGGTCTGGTTTAATGGGATCCGCGGAACCAAGATAGCTGCGGATTAAATGTCTCCGGGGGTGGCTGCGGGCTTCCTCGGAATTAATAACACCTACATCTAACGCTTCTTGTACCCAGGTATGATCGATGTTCAACTGGCGGATAGTGTTATCCCTGATCAGGTATATTCTTGAATCTCCCAGAGTCGCAATGTAAAGGGCAGCATCGATGATCAGGGCGGTCGCTACCGTTGAGCCCATTCCTTTTCTTTCATCATCTTCATCTGCTTCTGAGGTAATACTGTGATTGGCTTCCAGGAGGGCGCTTTTGAGTACCCATTGGGGATCACTCACATCGCTTTCTGCAACTGTACTGATGATCGTTTCAACGGCAATCTTGGAAGCGACTTCACCGGCTTTATGACCGCCGATTCCATCAGCTACCACAGTAAGCAAGACAGGTGTGTCATCATTGTCGCTAATAGTAAATGAAGCAATCTGGTAGGAATCTTCATTTAACCTGCCCCGGCTGCCAGGGTCTGTTATGGCTGCTGTATCGAGGTGATATTGATTGCTCGGGATCAAGTTGTTTTCTCCTCGGTAAAAGGCAAGTCACTTGCCTTGTCCATTAGCTGATATCGGAATCCAGCTTCTCCGATGTGTATGATATCACCATCTTTGAGTGGATGGGGTTTGTTGCTTAAAATTTGTTTGTAATTGATCCAGGTACCCGATGGAGATCCTTCATCAGTAATAACGAATTCTCCATCTGGTTGAATAGTAATGCGGGCATGCTGTTTTACTACAGAGGGATGTGGGATATTGATAATTCCCGGGGAAGGATCATTTCCCAGAATGACATCGTCTTCCCCTCCCTGGATTGGTTCTGGCACTTGCTGCTGAAGTACATCACTAATAGGTATCAAACGGAAAGCTTTTTGTTTTTTGATCTCGAGAGAGTTTGGGTTACCTGAACTGCCAATAAACTCCCCGTCCTGGTTAATTTTTTTAAGTTGAGAAGTGTTATTCTTCTCCTTTCCTCCATTTCTAAAAAACCGATTTAGGCCAAATTTAAATTCTGGCTTGATTGTCCCTCTTGAAATTAAAATAAACAACAGCATACCCAGAATGAGTACAAGCGCCAGCCCGGCAAATGCTGGGGCATTATCAGCCAAAATTGTGCTGATGGACTGAGGAGGTATGTCTATGATAACTTCAATTGGGGTTTGGATACTCTGTTTGCTGAGGCCAAGTAGATCTACTGCTTCAATTGTAAGGTAGTGGACAGCACTGTTCTCGTACTGGCTGAGATCCCATACAAAATGATCATAAGGCTCCTCTGTTAATCTGGAAACTACTTCCCCATCAACCCGGAAAATAACTTCTTCAAGCTCCCGGGGATGTTGATCAGGAAACTCAACGATCAGGCCAAGTGTAATTGATCCAGGTTCAAAGTCAGCTATGGGCAAAGTGTCACTTCCGGTTTGAACCATCTTTCGGGTGATAACCCGGGGCGGGGAGATGAATATGGGATTCGGAGGCTGTACATCCAGGAAAAACTCTCTTTGCCCTTGACTTTCACCCAAATCTGAAGACATTGTTAACTCTAGAGTATGGGAGCCTGAGGTAACGATTTGAGATTGATAATTTATCAAATAAGTGCTGCGCAAAGGAGCAAATAAGCTAATAAAGTCAGGAAGGGGTTCCTCACCGGAAAAGGTGAAGAAATTTCCATTTGTTTCAGCTGTTAAGCTTTTTAGTACTTCCGCGCCAGTTGAGTTAAAGAATGCCGGCGAAGATACCAGGATAGTATAAACCATCACCTGGCTGTCTTTAGCCCTTGAGACCAGACTTTCAATAGCCGCAGACCCTGCCGGGGTAGTGGGAGGTGTAAACAGTAATACAATCCGCTTCATTCCCAGCTGATCAACAGGATCCGAGGCAATCTCAATTGCTCTTGCCAGGACATTAAAATCAGGTTCAGTTTCCCTCAGATCCGGTGAATACTCTTCCAAGGCAGCGATAAAATCCTCTTTGCTATCCAAATGGGTCAATTCAACGCCATCATTGGTAATTAAGCTCAGATCATCCGGAGAGGATAGGGGAGTCTGATTTGCCCAGTCTAGCAGGGCTTCTGCTAGGTAATTAAATCGTGATTTACCGCTGATGTCTTGGATAGCAAATGGAGCTGAAACATTTAATGCCATAACCAGTTGAATACCAGGCGTAAGGGCTTTAAAATCCAGGAATTCTTGTTCAACTCCATCTTCCCTCAGCGTAATCTGATCTTCAAGTAAATCGGTAATCACACTTCCGTCCCTCTCGGTGGTATCGAAGTATATTGTCATGAGGGGGAATTCGGCAGTCTCAGGAGGGGAAATATCCACTACTCGGCCAGCCTGTGCACCCGCAGTAATCGTGGTGCTCAGTAAGATGATCCAGATTAAAACCGCTCTTAGATAGTTCTTTTTTGGTTGTGTTTTTAGCATTATTAATCTAAGCCATTGTACCAAAATATGGGTAAAAAGCAGCTTACTGTTTTTTTAGGAGTTCTGGATACTCCTGGAAAGGACCAAAGGATAAATAATGTAGGGTGTGATAGAATTTGTTGTGTTGAAAACGAAGCCAATTTTAGTGAGAAATCTGATATTTATTATCCATGACTGAGTTTATTCTGGCATCAAAATCACCCAGGCGGCAGATGCTGCTCCGCAACCTGATTAATCATTTTATCGTCATGGAAACAGATATTGATGAGACTATTCAACCAGGGGAAGATCCAGCCGATTTTGTGCTCAGATTAGCATCAGAAAAAGCGTTTGCTGCCGGAAAAAGATTAGCTGAGAGTACCCTTCAAGATGTGGTTGTAATTGCCGCTGATACAATTGTTGTTGATAAGGAAAAGGTGCTCGGGAAACCGATCGACGCGGCAGATGCAAAAAATATCTTGGGCCGGCTGAAAAACAGAACACACCAGGTTTTATCTGGAATAGCTGTATATCAACTTAAAACAGGAAAAATCCGATCCAATATGGTTCTTACAGAAGTGAGAATGAGAAATTATACTGAAACAGAAGTCCAGGAATACGTAAATAGCGGTGATCCTTTTGATAAAGCAGGTGCTTATGCTATCCAGAACGACTCGTTTAATCCAGCACCGGATTTTGAAGGATGTTTTGCCAATGTGATGGGTTTGCCGCTCTGTCACCTTTCGTTGTTGTTGAAAAAGGAAAATCTGGAACTTGATTCGAGAGTAGCCGACCGCTGCCAGGAATCGATTCGTTATCAGTGCCCGGTTTATTCCCAAATTCTAACCGGAGAGAATGAACAATAGATAAAGAGTGATTTGATATGAAAAAAAGATTAATACTTTTATTTCTCATAACGCTGCTCGTGGGATGTAATAAATCAGATCCCGAAGCTACCCAAACAGAAGAAATTACACCAACCCCGGGATTGGCAACACCTGTAGTGCAAACAACCCAAACCCCCGATGTAGAAGCGTCCGCTGTGGATTACCTGAATAGTTGGAAGGACAGTGATTTTCAGGCTATGTATGAGTTGTTAGATACTGCAAGCCTAGCTGTGATCAGCGAAGAAGAATTTTCGCAGCTGTACCATGACTTTGCTGTGGAACTTGCTTTGGAAAGCCTGGATTATCGGATTTTATCTTCCTTTATTGATCCCGCCCAAGCGCAGGTTGCGGTATCGGTTGAATACAACAGCCGGTTGATCGAAGGGCTCTCCCGGGAAATTATTCTTATGCTCACCTTGACAGATGGTGAATGGAAAATTGAGTGGTCAAAAGCTCTTATCTTCCCGGAACTAGCAGGTGAGAATCAACTGCAGCTTACTAGAATTGTTCCCTCCCGGGGAAATATTTATGATCGGAACGGTAGTGTGATCGTGGCCTATGCGGAAGCTGTTTCTCTGGGCATCACACCTTCACAAATTAAACCCAAGCAAGAAGAAAATTTACTGAATGAATTGGACCGGGATCTTGATATACCGTGGCAAGTCATTGCTGCCATGTATGAAGACTTTCCCCCTGATGTAGATTGGTACATCCCGCTGGGTGCAATTTCGATGGATACAATTGAAGGGCGGTTGGGAATCCTTCAGTCTTATACAACTACCGGTCTTTTACTCAGGACTTTCGAGGGACGCTATTATTTTAGCGGTGGAGTTGCGCCGCAGTCTACAGGATATGTGCGCTGGATCCAGGAAGCTGAAGAAGATGACTACAGGATCCTTGGTTATTCCAGGGATGAGAAAGTTGGCGGACAGGGTTTGGAAAGATGGGGGGAGCCCTATTTGAGTGGGGATAGGGGCGGGATTCTCTACATGGTGGATGCAGAAGGTGAGATTCTATCTCAACTGGCACGATCAGAGGCCGGTCCAGCATCAGAAATCTACACTACAATCGATAAAGAATTCCAGCTGAAAGTGCAAAAAGCCTTCTATGGTTATAACGGCGCAATCGTGGTGATGGAATTGGATACTGGACGCGTTTTAGCTATGGTGTCTAATCCGCACTTTGACCCTAATGCCTTTAATTCCAACTATTTCAATTCCAATTTGCTGCTGCAGGAATACTACAAAGCGGATCAGAAAACACCCTTCCTGAACCGGGCTACCCAGGGTTTATATCCCCTTGGATCCGTGTTTAAGATTATCACCATGGCAGCCGGCCTGGAAAGCGGTGAATACCAGGCGGGCGATATATACGATTGCGGCTATTATTTTGAGGAGCTGGGTGGAGTAACCTTGACCGATTGGACATACGAGCACTTTCTTGAAGATAATAAAACGCCTCCCAGTGGGGTTTTAACTCTCACTGAGGGATTAATGCGCTCCTGCAACCCTTATTTCTGGCATATCGGATTGGATTTATACCGGAAAGGGCTAACGGATGCGGTGTCTGAAATGGCAAAAGGTTTTGGTCTGGGATCACTGACAGGGATCGAAACGATTGAAGAGGAAGCTGGGAATATTCCTGTTCCGCAATCTGAATTAGACGCCACAAATTTAGCAATAGGCCAGGGAGATACTCTGGTAACTCCCCTCCAGGTTGCTCAATTTATCGCTGCCATTGGTAACGGAGGCACTATCTATAGACCTCAATTTGTGGAGAGCATCAGAACCTCGGGAGGAGAAGAGATTTTTTCCTTTGAACCCCAGGTAACGAGCGATCTGCCAGTAAGCAGCAGTAATTTGAACATTATTAAAAATGCCATGATTCAAGTGGTTGATAATCCTCGTGGTACAGCAAATCACCGGATCCGCGGATTGGCAATCCCTGTAGCTGGAAAAACGGGAACCGCTGAGTCCGGATCAGGTGAGTCACATGCCTGGTTCGCTGGTTACACCAATAATCAGAATGAAAATAAACCCGATATCGCAGTGGTGGTTATTGCCGAGAACGCCGGAGAGGGATCAGATGTTGCTGCCCCCATTTTCCGACGGGTTGTTGAACTCTACTTCAATCAGGTCCTGCGTTATTATCCCTGGGAAGCTGAAATCGGTGTCTGGTATGTACCGGATCCGGAAAATGGTGAAGAATAATTTGTTGAGGATGGTTAATTCGTGAGTGAACTCCTGCGAGGAAGGGTAATCCAGGCTCAATCCGGTTTTTACACAGTTGAAATCGGGGAAGTTGAGTTGACCTGCCAACTAAGAGGGCGATTAAAACAAGGGCGCAAAATAGGGGATATTGTCGCAATTGGAGATTGGGTTCAAGTGTCCAGGCAGGATGAAAGGGAAGGGATGATAGAAGAAGTTGAATCCCGTCAGAGTATGATCTACCGGATGGCACCCACAGCGAGAGGGGAATACCAACAGGTGATCATTGCCAACCCGGATCAGGCAGTCTTTGTATTTTCAGTTACTCAACCAGAACCAAAATTGCGGATGTTAGATAGATTCCTGGTCATCGCTGAAAGAGAAGAGGTGTCTGCAATTATTGTTGCAAATAAAATTGATTTAACCGGTATGAAAAAGGCCCGGGATTTATTCAGCCGGTATCAAAAGATTGATTATCTGGTTTTTTACACCTCAGTAATTACTGGGCGCGGGATCAAAGCGCTTAAGAAACAATTGATAGGCAAAACCAGCTTGTTCGCAGGACCTTCCGGAGCTGGAAAAACCAGTATATTGAACAAAATCCAACCTGGATTGGGTTTGGAAGTGAAGGAAGTCAGCGAAGGAACGAAAAAAGGTAAGCATACTACAGTCTCTAGAAAATTGGTTAAATTGAGCGGCGGAGGGTATGTAGCTGACACACCGGGTTTGAAAGCTCTGGACTTATGGGATATTACACCAGAGGAAGTGGATGGCTATTTTCGGGAAATTAACAATCTGGTGCATAATTGCCGTTTCAGCGATTGTTCCCATACTCATGAACCAGGCTGTGCTGTAATAGAAGCGCTTAAGAGTAAGCAAATCCATGTGGATCGCTACCGGTCTTATTTACGAATGAGAGAAGTTGAAGAAGATAAAATCCCATGGTTTTAAAGAGCAGATATTTCCTGGTTTTCATTTTAATATCTTTTATCCTGCTTCCTGCCTGTAAGGAGGAAGGAATCCAGGTTCTTGAGATTCCCCAATCCAGCGGAGAAGATGACCCCCCTGAGCTAATACCGTCACCTGTTCCGGAAAGAACGCTTTCTATTTGCCTTGGTGATGAACCGGATTCGCTCTTCCTCTATGGGGATCAATCATATTCCGCGGTCATTATTCGCCAGGCAATCTATGATAGCCCCGTAGATGAGGTAGATTTTCAATATTCTTCATCCTTGCTGGAGGAAATCCCCTCCCAGTCAAATGGGTTGGTTGTTGTAGTCCCACTGGAAGTTTATCCGGGGGAAAAGATCGTTGATTCAAAGGGAAACATAACCATATTAGCGAGCGGTGTTGAATACCGGCCAGCTGATTGTTCAACGTCAGATTGTTTGGAAACCTACCAGAATCAATCTCCGGTTATTCTCGACCAGGTAGAGATCGAGTTCCCGATAAAATCTGGGATAAACTGGGCTGATGGGAATCAGCTGACTGCAGTTGATTCCGAGTTTTCATTTTGGACTGCACAGGAATTATTTGGATCCCGGGGCCCCCGAAGTATCCGCTATACTGCCAGTTACGAAGCTGTGGACCCAAGGACAATATTATGGAAAGGTGTGCCGGGGTTCCTGGGGATTTATTCCTATCCGGAATATTTCTTCCCTCCTCTTCCGCAGCATCTCCTGGCGAATCTGACCATGGATGAAATGTTAACCTCAGAGGGAACGACTCGACAGCCGCTAAGTTGGGGACCATACCGGATCACAGATTGGGTACTAGGCGATCACCTGACCCTGTTGAAAAATGAAAATTTTCATTTAAATTCTGCTGGGTTGCCAATCTACGATGCCCTGGTTTTCCGGTTTGTGGAAAGCGGTGAGGAAGCGTTGGCGGCTTATTTTTCCGGAGAATGTGAAATTATTGCTAATGAACCTGGTCTCTTTGATTTCCTGCCAGAATTATTGGTCCGGGAGCAGGCGGGAGAGCTCAATATCGATTTTATTGAAGGGGGAGCCTGGGAACAGGTCAGTTTTGGAATCAACTCTTTGGATCCGAAACGGGTTTTGCTTCAGGATTCAAGAACCCGGCAGGCAATCGCCCAGTGCATAAATAGAGAAGGGATCTCCTGGGCACGTGGTGACGCCGGTCCTGTAGTTGAGGGCTTTTTTATGCCGGGTGATCCGCGAATAACATCACAAGTTACTGGTAATCCTTACCAACCAGCTGCAGCGGTAGATTTGCTGGAGGAAATCGGTTGGGTAGATCATGACCAGGATCTAAATACTCCCCGCATTGCCCAGGGGGTAACAGATATTAAGGATGGCACACTATTCCAATTGACTCTTTTAACGGCGGGAATTGATGAAGTGCCTAGCTCTACTCAATTAATCCGGGATGATCTAAAAAGTTGTGGTATAGAAGTTGAGATTGAATTATTGCCGGCATCTGAGCTGCTCGCTCCTGGCCCTGAAGGGCCGGTTTTTGGACGCCATTTTGATTTGGCCCAGTTTGCCTGGACCACTGGAAACTACAATTTATGCGTCTTGTTCTCATCCGTTGAGATCCCCGGACCTTATCCCGCTTACTCAAAGGGATGGGGAGGGGCTAATGCTTCGGGTTACAGTAATCCAGATTTTGATCAGGCATGTTCCTTGATCTTGGGAAATCTTCCTGACCAGGACAGCACTCTTGAAGCATATCAAACTGCTCAGCAAATTTTCAGCGAGGATTTACCCGTCCTCCCGCTTTTTTTCCGGCGTCAGGTAATCGTTTATAAATCGGAATTGACAGGTTTTAACAATGGCACTTATGATCTGTTTTGGAATATTGAAACAATTCACTAGAGTTGATAGTTGAAGGGAAGTATGTTAGTATTAACACGCTAAATTATAGAAGAAATATTAATTCATCTAAAGGTTTGTCAGTTTCCTAGACCATACTACAATGTCCATGCATGAAAATATACTTCGTCCAAAGTGACACAAATCCTTTGACATATTCCTAGATGCACCATTATAATTACAAATTGAACTCAAATAATGTTACAAGATCCAGCGGGTTGTTAACCAAGTAAAGTTTGTGGTAGGAGGTAAGCACATTGGAAAAACGAGAGGTAATCCTTGATATCAGGGATTTGAAAACCAGATTCCACACCCGGGAAGGTGTTGTTCATGCAGTCAATGGAATAACTTATCAAGTGCATTCCGGGGAAACCTTGGGAATCGTTGGTGAAAGCGGCTGCGGAAAGAGTGTCTCGATGTTGTCAGTCTTAGACTTGCTGATATCTCCTCCAGCTGAAATTGATACAGAGGCTATTTATTACAAGGGGGAAAACTTAAGGGAAATCTCTAAGTCGGAGATGCGCCGCATCCGGGGCAGCAATATCACAATGATTTTCCAGGATCCGATGACATCACTTAACCCTGTTTTGACGATTGGGTTTCAGATTAAAGAACCTCTGAAACTCCACATGGGGATGAATGATGAACAAGCCGCCCAGAGATCAGCAGAATTATTAGATTTAGTTGGCATTCCTGATTCAGAGAAGCGTTTGTCAGATTACCCGCATCAATTTTCTGGTGGTATGCGCCAGCGAGCTATGATAGCTATCGCCCTGGCGTGCAATCCAACCTTATTAATTGCAGATGAACCCACTACCGCTTTAGATGTGACTATTCAAGCGCAGCTAGTGGAGTTGGTAAAAGAAATCCAGGAAAAATTGGGCATGGCTTTGATCTGGATTACCCACGACCTGGGTGTTGTGGCCGGGTTGGCGGAAAGGGTGATTGTGATGTATGCCGGCTTTGTTGTAGAGGATGCGAAAGTGGATGAACTATATGGAAATCCACTCCACCCCTATACCTCAGCATTGCTCAAGTCTTTACCCAGACTTGATGGAACCCATGACGATACATTATCCACAATCGAAGGGATGCCTCCCGGTTTGCTAGAGATGCCGAAATGCTGTCCCTTTGAACCACGATGTGAATTTGCAGTAGATAAATGCCGGGAAATGAACCCGTTGCTGACAGAAGTAGAACCCGGACATAGCATTGCATGCTGGGTGGATATGAAAACAGGTGAACTTCGATGACAAAGGAAAATAACGCATTAGTCCGGGTAGAAAATTTAGTCAAGCACTTTCCCATTACCCAGGGAATCGTTGTCCAGCGTCAAGTTGGCGCAGTAAAAGCGGTGGATGGGCTCAGTTTTAATATTAAACAAGGAGAAACTCTCGGGTTGGTCGGCGAAAGCGGCTGTGGTAAATCAACTACCGGACGGGCTATCCTGCAGCTTCATGAGCCCACATCAGGACATGTTTATTATAAGGACGAAGATCTGACTATAGCCTCGGCCAGCACTCTGCGAAAACTGCGCCGCGACATCCAGATCATTTTCCAGGATCCTTATGCATCCCTGAATCCGCGGATGACGATTGGAGACATCATCGGGGAGCCCCTCGAGGTCCATAACATTGGAACACCAAAAGAGCGCCGGGAACGTGTTCAAGAATTACTTCACCTGGTAGGGTTAAATCCCTTTTTCATCAAGCGTTACCCGCACGAATTTTCCGGTGGTCAAAGGCAGAGGATTGGGGTAGCCCGAGCCCTGGCATTGAACCCCGAGTTTATTGTTTGCGATGAACCGATCTCTGCCCTGGATGTCTCTGTGCAAGCCCAGGTGGTTAACCTGCTGGAGGAACTGCAGGAAAAATTTAATCTTACCTATCTTTTCATTGCCCATGACCTATCCATGGTGCGTCACATTTCGGATCGAATTGCAGTGATGTATCTTGGAAAATTGGTTGAGTTAGCTGATCGGGCTGAGTTGTTCAATAACAAAATGCATCCTTATACGATAGCTCTCTTGTCCGCAGTACCCATCCCGGATCCGATAAAAGAACGCCAGCGGAAACGGATCATCCTTTTAGGAGATGTTCCCAGTCCCGCCAACCCGCCTTCTGGCTGCCGGTTCCACACCCGCTGCCCGATCGCAGAAGAGCTCTGTAAACAGGAGGATCCACCCTTCGAAGAAAAACAACCGGGACACTGGGCTGCCTGTCATTTTGTAAAAAAGGCCCAGGAATACATGGAATAAACTGTCCTCATTATGCAAATTAGCGTTACTGCAGCAAGGGAGATAAAATTCCCAAGGAGGTGATGACTCTCATAAAAAAAGCAAGACCGAACACCATTTCGAAAACGTTTATTAATCATGATTAGAAGGAGAAGAATAGCTATGAGGAAAAGACTATTAACTCTGTTTTCCGTTTTGATCGTCGGCGCAATGCTGCTCTCCGCCTGCGGAACCACAACCGAAACAGTAATTGAAACTGTGATTGTGGAAAAAGAAGGCGAAACGATTATTGAGACAGTGATTGTCGAGAAAGAAGTCGAAGCGGAAATTCAGCCAGTAACCTTAAATTGGAACTGGGGCACTGAACCCCCCACAGTAGATCCTTCCCTGGCCACCGACACCACGTCAGTGGATGTGGCAGGAAACTTGTTTGTGGGTCTGACCAAATTCCACCCGGTTAGTGGTGAAGTATCTCCATACTTGGCAACTGAATGGGAAGCTGGCGAGGATGCCGATGGCAACCAGACCTGGACCTTCCACCTTCGCGATGACATTGTTTGGGTTAATTACAATCCTGTCACCGGCGAGACCGTCCAAGAAGTGGATGCTGATGGAAACCCCCGTTTTGTAAACGCCAATGACGTAGTTTATGGCGCCAAGCGAACCGTCAACCCGGAAACTGGCTCTGACTATGCTTACGTAACCTACATCATCAAGAATGCTGAAGCCATCAATGGCGGCGATGAAGAGCTGACATTAGATGATCTCGGTGTGGTTGCTCTGGATGACTACACAGTGCAGTTCACCCTTGAGAACCCCGCTGGGTACTTCCCCGCCATCGCTGGTATGTGGATTATTTACGCCATGCCTGAATGGACCATCAATGAATGGGGCGAGCAGTGGACGGAAGCTGGCCTGATCGTCACCAGCGGCCCCTACTCAATGGAAAGCTGGATCCACGGCGGCGAACTTAACCTGGTTAAGAACCCGCTTTGGGTTGATGCTGACAAAGTTCAGATTGAACGTGTTGAAGGCGTCATGATTGTAGAAGCCTCCACCTCGTTTGCTCTTTACGAGAACCATGAACTGGACTCCGTTGGGGTTCCCCTTCCGGAAATGGATCGTGTAAAAGCTGATCCTGTCCTGAGCCTGGAATACTACTCTGCACCAACACCCTGTACTTACTACTACGGATTCACCAACAACAAACCTCCCTTTGATGATGTCCGCGTCCGCGCGGCATTCTCCCAGGCGATTGATCGACAGCTTCTGATCGACAACGTTCTCAAGGGTGGACAAGAAGTAGCGACAACCTTTGCGCCTCCTGGAATCTTTGGAGCTCCGGTTCCTGGAACAGTTGGTCTTGGTTTCGATGCTGATGCCGCTAATGCTTCTCTCCAGTCTTATCTGGATGAGAATGGCATGACCATTGATGACTTCAACGCTTTGGACGTCGTCCTCATGCACAACACCAGCGAGGGCCATGCCCGAATTGCTGCTGCTATCCAGCAGATGTGGGCAGACACCCTTGGCGCGGAAGTTCGCGTAGAGAATCAGGAATGGGCAGTTTATCTGTCATCCATCCAGAATTCGTCCCCACTGGCCGACATGCCTCATATCTGGCGGCTTGGTTGGTGTGCGGATTACCCGGATGAGAACAACTGGATCCACGAAGTCTTTAACGCCGATTCTGGTGCCAACAGACTTCGCCGCGAATCCGGTGCGTTTGATGCTTTGACAGTAGCTGCAGCACAAGCTCAAGATCCGGCAGAGCGTGAAGCGCTCTATCTGGAAGCGGAAACAATGTTAACGGAAGTTGAGGCTGCTTATGCACCCATCTACCACTACACAACTGTTGCAGTCACCAAACCATGGTTGACCCGTAACTATCCGCCTCTGGGCGCGAATGACTTCTTCAACTGGACAATTGATTTTGACGCCAAACTGGCAGCTCAAGGACAATAATCCAGGTACTTTGTAACAACCTTTGGAGACTGGAGGTTTGCCCTCCAGTCTCCAAATTTTCAACAAGGAAATCGACCTATGTATCGATACATCATCCGCAGGATACTTCAATTTATTCCCGTCCTCCTGGGCGTTACCCTATTCACCTTTGTTTTAATGAGAGCGATTCCAGGCGGACCGTTTGACTTCGCCGGTGACCGCAGCCTGCCTCCCCAGATTGTAGCCAATCTGGAAGCTAAATATCACCTTGATTGGCCGATGTGGAAGCAGTTTACCTCCTATGTTATCGGGGATGATATTTTTGGTTGGGAAGGTGGATCTAGAGGAGTAATTCGCGGTGATTTTGGTCCTTCCTTGCACTTTAGGGGGCAACAAGTAAGTGACATTATTGCTGTCACGCTGCCGGTTTCCGCCCAGCTGGGATTTATGTCCCTGCTTTTAGGAATCATTATCGGCATCCCAACTGGAATTATTGCTGCATTAAATCAGAATACCTGGATTGATTATATTAGTACCTTTGGAGCAGTATTTTTCTTATCTGTACCCAACATGGTTTTAGCTCCTATTCTTATCTGGATTTTTGCCTTGAAGTTAGGCTGGTTCCCTGTCGCCACCTGGGGAGCTAAACCGCCCTACTTGCTGGGCTTTTTACCCCGCTTGGAGCAGTTGAACGCAGATTATTTCAGCCACGCGGTTATGCCGGTTTTTGCCCTGGGCACCGCTATGGCAGCAGGATTTACCCGCTTGACCCGGGCCAGCCTGCTGCAAGTAATTGCTGAAGACTACATCCGCACTGCCCGTGCTAAAGGACTCCGTGAGCGGGTAGTGATTGGCCTCCATGCCCTTAAGAACAGCCTGATTCCTGTGGTAACTATTCTGGGCCCGGCTTTTGCGACTATGCTCACAGGAACCTTCATTGTTGAGAGTATTTTTGGTATCAATGGCATGGGAAAACACTTTGTCAACAGTATCGGCAATCGGGATTACCAGGTTATAACCGGGGTTACCCTGATCTATGCTTTTGTCCTGGTGATCGCTAACCTGTTGGTGGATATTAGCTATGCCTGGCTTGATCCCCGCATTCGCTATGATTGAAAGAGAAAATAATTTGGATTTGTTTGGAGGAATATTAGATGGCAGTTGCTGAAATTTCAAATACCACGGAGAAAGAGCGCAGTCTCTGGGAAAAATCATTAGCCCGCTTAATGAGGAATAAGATTGCTGTTGGCAGCGGTATTGTTATTATCCTGATGCTGCTGATTGCAACTTTTGCCGGCAAGGTCGCACCTTATCATTATGCCGAGCAGGATTTGCTCGCTAATAATGCCATTCCGGAATGGATGTTATTCCTGCTTCCGGAAGGAGCAGAAAATTACGCCAATTTCAGCGATGCTTATCTATTATCTGCAGATCACCTGGGCCGGGATATCCTCAGCCGGACTATTTACGGTGCCAGGGTCTCCCTGGTGATTGCCTTTGCTGGCGCAACTGTGAGCTTGTTAATCGGAATTATTTACGGGATGATTTCCGGGTATTCCGGAGGAAGGGTGGACAGCATGATGATGCGTGTTGTTGACTTCCTTTATGCTTTTCCCTTCCTTATTGTAGTGATTCTACTGCAGACATATTTCAAAGCCATCGCCCGCAGGGGAGGGGGGGAAGGCTTTGGCAGCGCCATCATAAATCTCAATAATGACCTGGGAGGAATGCTATTTCTATTTATCGCCATTGGCTTGATCAACTGGATTGGAATGGCCCGCATCGCACGCGGGCAGGTGCTTTCTTATAAGCAAATGGAGTTTGTAGAAGCGGCCAAGGCTATTGGCGCAAATGATACCCGCATTATGGTTAAACACTTGCTTCCCAACATCCTCGGACCACTGATCGTCGCTGAAACCATGGCGATACCCGGGTATATTTTTACGGAGGCATTCCTGAGTTTTATCGGTTTGGGAGTGAACGCTCCCACACCTAGCTGGGGGATCATGATCTCTGAAGGGGTCCAGGCACTGCGGGTCTATCCGAACCAGGTGTTTATCCCTGCAATTGCGCTCTCGTTGACTACCCTCGCATTTAACTTTTTAGGTGATGGGCTCAGAGATGCTTTCGATCCGAGGCAAATTGATGTCTAGAGATCGATGATCTAGAGACTCCTCAGATAAGGATTATTCCACTGCGGATGCCTAAGCATCCGCAGTGTGTTCTTTAGGGAAGGAAAATGATATGAAAAGATTACAAACTATGCCGAATGTACGGGTTTTGGGTATGGTTTTTATTCTGATAATAGTACTGACAGGCTGCAGTATTTCCCCGGAAAAATCACGCAAACCCAACAAAGATTTCAGCCGGGGCCTGCCGCTGGCAACGAACGTAAGCAGTTCGATAGCTTATACAGTGGAGCCTGCTGGTGATCGAGTTCAGGTAGTGATACCTTATCTGATGGAAAATGCTCAGCCAGTATTTCGCTATATCCAGCTAAATGAACAGGCTGATATTTTGCTTGATCTTGATATTGATTGCGATTTAGAAAATTTTGCCCGGTCTCCCCGGATGATCTCTAATGGAGAATATCTTCACCTGGTCTGGGCTTCCCGGGAGGACACCTCAGAGGGATGGCAGCTAAAATACCTGATGGTTGATCAGCAGGGTAAAGCAGCTTCAATACCAGAGGGGATTTCAGAAAAGTCTCAATCTGTCAGCCAGCATCAAATAGTTAGCGACCTGGCAGGAGGTGCAATTATCCTCTGGGAAGAAGCTAGAACGGGGAAAATTAAGTATTCACAAATTTCATCTGCAGGAAAACTTATTTCTCCTGTCAAGGAGCTGGTAGAGGGAGGAGAGGATCTATCCTTAGGATTGGACCAGGATGGGAATTACCATCTGGTTTGGATGGAAGGGGATGATTTGAAATACAGGGAGTTTGGCTTACTGGAAACCCTTCCCCTGTCTGGGAACACGCTGACCAGAATTCCTGTCTCTGTTGGCAATGTCAGGGAAGGTCCCGTTTTGGGATTTGATGATGGTTATGTCTATGTGTTCTGGTCGATATTGAAACAAACTGGTCTTGAAGCCGGAACAGCGAGCACTGAGTATGTGGTTTTTGAAACTGGTAATCCCGGTCGGCTGCAAAAAGAAAGACTGAATATTTATCCCGATTCTGAAGGACTTTTTGAATCATACCAGGGAGATTACAACCTGTCCCAGCTGATCCCGCCTCCTCAGGAGGATTATTTCAGCACAAACTTTGTTTATGCTCCAAACCTAAATTCAACTTCCGGCAATGCTCTTGCCGTGGCGATTGCGGCAAATCAGGAAGTTAGACTGGATGACTATATTCAAATTGCGGTTGGGATATTCTCCGATGGGGAATATCAGGGTTACACTTTGGCTACAAAGACTACTCAAATTTCCCGGAATGCAGTGATAGAAAGAGATCAGGCTGGAGACCTTTATTTGATCTGGCATGAAGGCGCTGCTGGAAAGAACCTGTTTTATTCGACCACATCACCCCTGGGAAAAGCTGCTCTCGACAGAATTAGTTTTTCAGATTTGCCAAATCTAATCCTTTCCAGCAGCCTGGAAGCTGTGATCGGGGTCCTCCTTTTCCCATTCGCCTTCCCCTGGATGTTCGTGGGTTTAGCGATCTTGATTGTCTGGCGATTAGTGCGTAATGATGAGGATTTATCCCTGCCGCTCTCGCGTCTTCTGCTGGTGATTGCTGTGATCTCCTATCAGGCTTCAAAGATTTTATTTCTCCCCGACGTTGTTCTTTACGTTCCTTTTTCCGCCTGGACGGATATCCCGCAGCAGTGGGGGCTTGTTCTGCGGGTTGGTGTTCCACTGCTGATATTTATCCTGGGTATTGCCGTTGCGGAATGGCGTCGACGTCGGCAGGATTCTTCCTCCTCCTCTATAAGTTACTACTTATCTATTGTGATTGTTGATATAGTGTTTACCCTGGCTATCTACGGGGTGATCTTCCTGGGAGAGTATTAATTTAGATTTAATGGTTTTATGTTTTGTGTGAAATAAAACCTAAACAACTGATTTGCCTGGTATTACTCTTTCCAGGCAGGTTTCAGATCAGATGCGTCGAAAATTGACTACAACATGGCAGAGATAACTACCGAAAAATTGCCTTCGCTGAAATCTTTAAGAGAGTCTTTGAACTTTATTGGTCAAAGGCTGATCTTTGGTCTCCTGGTTCTTACTTTTATTAGCTATGCCAGTTTTGTAGGCTTGGATATGGCACGGGGGGTTTCTTTTCAAACTGCCGCATCTCAAGGCGTTAAAAAAACCATCGATTATGCGGTTGATGCCTTCCAGGGGGACTTTGGAGAAACAAGTTCAGGCAGTGTTTCACTGCTTCCCAAATCGGTAAGTGAAGTTGTGCCAGCAGTATTAGTCCGCAGCCTGGGTTTGCTGGGGATCTCTATTGCGGTAGCGGCTGTATTGGGGGTAATACTGGGGGTGTTGATTGCTGGAAAACGTTCAGGCGTGACGTTGCTGGCGCTTCTTGGATCCATCATGGGTGTATCCATTCCTAGCTTTTTTGCCGCCCTCTTACTTCAAATCGGGGTGATAAAATTAACCCAATTTTACGGCAAGGTTCTGCTTCCAGTAGGTGGATTTGGGTGGGACAAGCACCTGATATTACCCACCATTGTTCTGGCTGCCCGCCCGCTGGCGCAGATCACCAGGGTTACCTTTGTGACTGTGGAGGAGATTCTCTCCCAGGATTATGTGCGTACAGCATACAGCAAAGGGCTGACATCGCTCAGAGTGGTAGTTATTCATATTATCCGCAATGCTGCTGTACCGGTGCTGACTACAATTGGCCTCTCTCTGCGGTTTGCTCTTAGCAGTTTACCGATTGTCGAATATTTCTTTGGTTGGCAGGGGCTGGGTTTTACATTGCTTCAATCGATTTCCAATCGGGATGACAAGCTTACCGTTATCCTGGCTTTGTTCATGGGTTTGCTCTTCATCTTGATTAACCTGCTGCTGGACAGTGCCTATTTGCTGATTGATCCCCGTCTCAGAACTAAGGTCGATAAGGTCAGAATTCAGGAAAGACAGACCCTGGTAGAAAGATACCTGAAGATTCGCGATAGGATCCAGTCTTTGCTGAAAGAACCGCCCTGGAAGCGCTGGTTCGGCAGGAGAGAAGACGCCCAACCCAGCCCTTTTACAGAGTTAATTGAAAACAGGGATGATGACTTTTCTTATATTAATATCATCGAGCAAGGAAAGGAACGGGCTCGTGTCTGGGTAGAAGGTACCCTGGGAAATCCAGCATTAATCTTTGGCACTTTGATCGTTTTGGCATTGATGGTGGTTATGCTGTTCAGCCCCCAAATCTCACCCCACAGTCCTTATACAACCCAGGGGATGACAATTGTGGATGGAGAGTTTAACGTCCCGCCTTTTGCGCCGGACGAGGAGTATCCCTGGGGAACTGATCCGCTTGGGCGGGATATCATGAGCTTGATTTTCGCTGGAGCTCAGCAGACCTTCGTTCTGGCTTTTTCGGTGGTGGCGGTGCGGTTGGTGATAGGATTTTTCCTGGGATCGATTATTGGCTGGTTTAAAGGCAGCCGGTTAGACCGCTTAATCCTCGGTGTGGCAGAAATTATTTCAGCATTTCCAGCGCTTCTGCTGGTGATGGTTTTAATACTGGCTATCGGCATCCGGCAGGGAATGATGCCATTTGTAATCGCGCTCAGCTTTGTTGGCTGGAGCGAGATCATGCAGTATGTCCGCAGCAAGGTGATGGAAATTAAACCGCAATTGTTTATCGAAAGTGCTTCCGCTTCAGGTGCGGGATCTGGCCGGATTATTTGGAAGCATATTTTCCCCAATATCATCCCCGGGTTAATCTCCATTCTTTCCCTGGAGATGGGGGCAGTCCTGATGCTGTTAGGCGAACTGGGATTTATTGGGATTTTCATCGGCGGTGGTGCATTTGCACAACTGGAAATCTGGGGTCCTCCTTTCCATTATTCCGATATCCCGGAATGGGGGGCGCTGCTGAGCAATATCCGCATCTATGCCCGTTCCTATCCCTGGACGGCACTCTATCCTGCTGGCGCGTTTTTTGTTGCCATCACCGGATTTAATCTCCTGGGAGAAGGAATTCGCCGTTTAATCGAAAAAGTGGGGGTTGCTGCCACACGGGTTTTTGTGAATAAATACACTCTGACAGCTGGTGCACTGCTGATGGTGGTGTTTTTCTGGTTCCGCGGCAGCACTGGATCTATTGCAGTGTTCACCCAGCAGGCGAAAACCTTTGATGGTCAACGAGCTATGGAGCATCTTGAAAATTTAACTGATCCGGCTTGGCAGGGGCGTGCTTTAGGATCTGAGGGCTTGCAGCTTGCGGCAGAATACATCGCTGATGAATTTCAAGAGTTAGGACTTCAGCCAGCCGGGGAATCCATGACTTATTTCCAAACCAGGCCCCGTTCATTTGAAGCGCTGGACACTATCCCTTATTTTTCAATTGAGGATAATTCCTATCAACCCGTCTATCATCAAGATTACGTAGAATACGTTGACCGCAACCGGAATCTGGGGACAACTGTAGGGCAGGTCCGCTTTATAGGAATGGGAAACCTGATGGAAATTGGGCGCTGGTTCCGAAATTTCCCAGCATTAGATGGGTTGGACTACAGCGGAGAGATTGTTATGGTTCTTTCAGAACAGGATGCGGCGATCATTGAAGATATCCCTAAAGCCGGATTGTTGGTGGTTACCGAAGAGCCTATGCTGTTGAGCCGGATCAATACCCTTTCATCCCGGGATCCCTTTTTCAATCCTTTTGGGACCACAGAAATTATTGGCGGAGATTATCCCAAACTGCGCATAAGCGAAACTGTTGCCAACCACTTGTTGGCTGGTACCGGCTACCAGCTGAAGCAGCTGCGATATGATGTCGAAAGCCTCAAGCAAGATGAATTCCTGGAAGTGGAGACTAATAAGTCGGTCACCATTAATATCGCAGGGACGATTTTCGAAAAAGAAGAAGCCGTTCATGTCATCGGGCATTTACCCGGCACGAAAGGTGATCCCCGGGCCCAGCTGGATAACCAGCTGATTGTGGTTCTGGCCCAGTATGATACTCCGCCGCTCCTGGGAGGAGAGGCGCGTTCCGCTGGCGCAAATGATAATGCCTCCGGTGTAGCGGTTATGCTGGAAATGATCCGCACCATGCGAGAATCCGGGTACCAGCCTAACAAAACCTTCCTGTTCATCGCCTACAGCGGGGAGGGCTTGGAAGGAGGGGAATGGGTCACTCCGGATATCTCTAAATTCCTTCAAACAAAATATGGATTTTCCACTTCATTAAAATTGGAAGCGGTTATCGAGATCAGGGGTGTGGGGGCTGGGGCCGGAGACGGTTTGCTGCTTTCCACAGATGGGAGTTTGCGGCTGGTGAATTTGTTCGAAGATTCCGCCACACGGATGAGGATCCCGGTGGAAAGGGCTGATTCCCTGGTGGATTTAAGTGTGATCTTTGAGGAAAATTCCCCTGGTCAGTCAGCGGATGAAGCACCTTATGTAGGCGTGTTTTGGGATGGCTGGTGGGAGACCGGAGGCACAGATGATGATTACCTGGAGACCATTAACCTGGATTACCTGCAGCAGGCAGGTGAAGCGATCAGCCTGGCATCCATGGTGATAGGCCAGGAGATCAATTATTAAATCCAAGTTAGTGTTTAGTTGTACCTTGAAAATCTTCCCAGGGGAGAGGGACGAATTGTAATAATTCTCCCTGATTCTAGACTGAACCAGGTAGGCAGGACATTAAATTCGTATTATTGAACCGCACACCATAAGCTGGACAAATAAATCACCCTCTAGGGAAATTATCCAAACTGATGTCTGATATCCAAAGGCGTCAGTTTTGTTTTATGTGCCGACTGCCCCGCCAGGATGCTTCGCGAAAGTCGTAGCAGGAGCTGCGCTGAGCATCCCTCTCCAGGGATGCTTAAATTTTCTGCGGATTACTGGATAAGTGGAAAGCTTAAGCATCGACGGAGGTCGATGCTTGGTCTGAGCCTCTTGATAAGCTCTGGATTAACTCTGTCGAAGACCCAAAGCTGGGACTTCAGTCCCCTTATAAAGGTTGTGATAAACAAGAAATCGCCTTGTCTCTAAGATTCTCACGATTACAGTTTAGGGAAAGGCCCATCCTTGTAACAAGAACACCTCTTGCACAATACAAGAGGTGTTTTTTGGTTAAGTATCTTGCTCACAGATCAGGAAGAATAAATATCTCCTCCCGGAACCAGGGCATTCTCCAAAATTTCTTCCAGGATGCTGTCTTCGTTCCTGTTTTGCAACCGGGCGCCTGGTGCAAGAATCAGCCGATGGCCGAGTATCGGACCAGCAACCCGCTTGATATCATCCGGGGTTACATAATCTCTTCCTTGAACGGCTGCCGACGCTTGTCCAGCGCGGAAAAGCCCTAAGCTGCCGCGAGGGCTGGCACCAAGATAGATATCTTCATGGTTTCGGGTCCGCTGAACCAGGTTGACCAGGTAACTTTTGACCGGGGGAGCAATGTGAACTGACCGCAGCTTTTTTTGCGCTGACAAGACATCCTTAACAGAGGCAACTACCTCAAGCTCATTTATCGGATGCTGGATTTGTTGGCGGTCAAGAATTTCTATTTCTTCCTTTTCAAGAGGGTATCCTAACCGCACGCGCATTAAAAAACGATCGAGCTGGGCTTCAGGAAGCCGAAAGGTTCCTTCGTGCTCGATTGGATTTTGGGTAGCCAGCACCATAAACAGGGCTGGAAGTAAATGGGTAACACCGTCAACAGTGACCTGGTTCTCCTGCATTGCCTCCAGTAATGCTGACTGGGTCTTGGGTGTTGCCCTGTTGATCTCATCTGCCAGCACGATCTCTGCCATTATTGGTCCGGAACGAAATTCAAATTCCCTGGACGATTGGTTGTAAATTGAAACACCGGTAATATCGCTGGGAAGCATGTCTGGTGTGAATTGTATGCGGCCAAAAGATCCACCCAGTGAGCGCGCCAGACTGCGCGCGAGCATTGTTTTACCTACACCAGGGATGTCTTCAATCAACAAGTGTCCCTGACAGAGCAGGCAAATCACTGCCAGTTCAATGGTGTCTTTCTTTCCGATAATTACCTTGCTGATATTGGCGATTAGCTTGTCTGAGAACGATTTGACAGTTTTCATAGGCATCCTTATTGGGTTTGTTTGGGTTGTCTGCTGACAATAATGGGCGCTGAATCCCAGAGGAAATAATGAAGAATACGATAGCGATGGCTCCGGACAAGCAGCAGCGAATACCACAGCCGGAAGCGGAGAGTCCTGAAAGCGAGGGCGATTTCCTTGTTGTTGATACCCTGGTCTGGCGTCTGGCTGTAAAGCACCAGGTAATAAGCCCGGGTGATTTCTCTTAGCTGGAAGGTTGCGGAAAATAGCCACTCTGAATTTCTGCTTCGATATCCATATTGTTCTGTGTGTGAGATTAACTGATTCATGAATTCGAAGACGGTGTCACCAGGTTTGGAGGAAATCCCTATCCAGTGAGCATAGCGGTAGATCCGTTTGTATATAATGGGCAGTTGTTTTTCCACCGGCAGGCGTTCGAGAATAAAATCTAATAGCAAGAAGACAAAGTAGCCGAATAATCCGGCCAGCAGCAGGCTGATCAGAATCCCCAGTGTCCAGTTTCCAACCAAGGGTTCCTTTTTGGGTACCAGAGGGTCAAATGAGCTGGCATAATCCCGGGAAAATTTCGGAATGGGATCTGAAGGCCGATCAAGGGCAGGTCTGCCTCCGGTAGGTTCAAAAACTATCCAGCCGAATTCCGGGAAGTATATTTCAGCCCAGGCATGAGCTAAGTCTGCTGTAATCAGATAGGCATCCTGGCTTTCAATATAATATCCGCCTATATATCCGGTTACCATTCTTGCCGGGAGTCCAGCAGCCCGGGCAAGGACAACCATGGCAGTGGCATAATAATCGCAATAACCTTTCTGGGCAACAAAAAGGAAATAATCAGTGATATCACGATCCAGGGGAGGTTGGGGCAATTCCAGGGTATAAGGAAATTTCCGAAGGTAAGTTTCCAGGGCTACTGCCCGATCATACGGGGTCGGTTCCGTTGCTGTCAGATCACGTGCCAGAGCTAGAACCCGTTCAGGGACAGATTCAGGAAGCCAGATATAGCGGTTGCGGATCCAGTCCGGGTATTCCTGCCCGGCAGAACGTAGCTCAATTTTACTTCCCTCTGGCTGCAGTGAATCTACCCAGTAGTTTTCTGCTTTGATAGTGGCGCCAAAAATATCATATGTTTCCTGATTGGCATCCTGCATACGCCAGGCAACCTGGAAGGAGTGATCCGTGTTAAGGGGAATCCCCGCGCTGAATAGTAAACCACCCAGATCCTCAAACAGCTCTATTTTTTGACGGATAATCCGGTAACTTTCCGGCCAGCTGGCGAGAGTGCTTTCACCGGGTTTGTACTTTTGTTCCACAAAGTCCCGGGAGGCCCAGCCGCTCCCCAGATATCTGTCGTAGGTTAGGCTTCGCCAGTAATAGGTCTGGTCTGTTTCTGTTTCCCGGTCAGATTCCAGCGCACTCAATTCTTCGACCTGGATAATCATCACGGGTTGATCGCTAAGATCAGGGTCTGAGCCTATCAGGTGGCGGTTTGGCAATCCTCCGGTTCGAGCTGTACTTATTGCATCAACGACCGTTGTCTCAGATTGGGGTTCAATACCCAGCGAGCGGGCAATTTCTTCATCATCAATGTTCTCTGCAGTGATGCGATTGATGAAATTAACGATGCGCCGAATCGTAAAGGAAGGGTTGATGGTTGTGAATACCATCAATCCAATTGAGAGGATTACTGCTGTGGTGGATATCTTCTCTCGTATGATGCCAGCGTAGGGGATGTTTTCAGTTTCCCATTCTTTCTCTTTTACATCGTGATGAACTAGAACAATTAATCCTACAGCCAATCCAAAAATGGGCACCAGTCTAAACGGGGATTTTCCAATATATACCAAACTGGTAGATACGATTGCCAGAGCAGGCAAGATTCCTGCTAGTGGTCTGTGATATCGAATGATAAGCCATATGGCCCAGACTGCTGAAAACCAAAATAAGAATCCCCAAACAAAGGCGATGGCGACAGGATCATATTGAGGGTTTCCCTGCACAAAGTTTGTTGCCCACAAGATCAGGCGGCTTGCCAGTATTCCCAATCTGTCTCCGAGTTCAATAACCCCCCATTGTATTGATTCGGGATTTGGATTTGGACCTGTTTGAAAAATCCAGGACATGAATTGTACAAGATATGAAACCAATTGTTTAAGGAGGGCTGAAATCAGAGAACCAAGTCTTCCTACCCTGATTGTCAACAAGAAGCTTCCTGTAATCAGTGTAATCAACGGTGCGACCCAATTGGATTTCGTAAATGTGGCTATTATCCACCCGATAACTAAACCGCCGATGAGCATCAACATCAAGAGGCTGTTTTCAACACCATGCACAGAATCTCTAAGACTCCCTGCAATGAGGATAAATATCATCAGAACCAGAAACATATTACGGATATTTATCCGATTAATGTGCTGGGCAGTGAAAGATTTAATCCTGGAGATCATCCTAATGACCTCCAGTTCGCTGTCTGATCTATAGGTGATTGGGCGGCTTGGCTTATTCTTTCTCCCGGATACAATTCTTCACTTTTGTTATTTAGAAGAGAGAAATCGTGGAGTTCGTCACTGATGGAATAGTGACGTATTCCCATGCGTAATAATTGATTTTGAATCAGCTGAGAATTTCCAGTTCCGCCAAAATCAGCAGGGTTTAACAATATTACTGTTGGTATAATTCCCCGGCGTCGGAGCAAACCCAGGTTGTTTAACCAAGCCGGATCAATGTTGGAAGTGACAATAACCAGGCTTGTACGCTGCTCTAAAGAGTTGCGCAGCTGCGACAGCATTTTAGGAAGAGAAGGGCCGTTGGGACTCACAATTGCTAAGGACCGTAATATTTTCCATAATTGAGTATCTCCCAAGCCGGGTGGATGCCAGATTAATTCCTTCTCATAGGTGATTAATCCAACCGGGATATCCGATTTTAATCCTTCATGAACTAGGGATCCAGCCAAGATTACCCCATATTCCTCGGTAGATTGCTGTCCTTCCCCTGCTTGAACCTTCGGATCCATGTCCAATAATACCCACCAATTACTGGATGGAGAAAAATCAAATACACGGACAAATGGTTTATTTCTCCTGGCTGTTGTAGGCCAATGAAGCCACCGTAAACTGTCTCCTGGTCTATATTCACGCACCCCGCCAGCGATGATGGTTTGTTCCAATCCTGAAGCGGTTGATTTTCCTTCCCCTGCCCGGCCGCCTGGAGCGATTTCAATCTCCGGTAGAGAAACAACCGGGGGGACAACCATCATTGTCACCGTTTCATGGTAATCTAACCGTAAACCAAATAATCCCAGAGGATCGCCTGTTTCTATACTTGTAGGTCCAAGTGTGTAGATTCCTCTTTGATTACAAACCCCATGAGTATACCAATGAAAATACCATTGGCTGTTGACAGAAACCACGGTGTCAATGCTGTAACCGGGCATTCTTGAGTGGTCGATAACCTGCACCCAAATAGCTGGAAACCTGCTGTTGTTTTCAATTGAGATGCGTTCTTGAAGGTGATCGCCAGTCTGCATCCATCCAAACCGCATTTCTCTTTCCAGAGAGAGGTTCTTATTTAAACTTCTCACCCAAAGATAAGAGAGCAGCCAGATTCCTCCAAAGCCAGATGCAAGGATTGCCCACCCCTTAAATGGAAAAAGCAGCTGAATAGTAATCAGCACCAGGGTTAAAACCGGAATCAAGTAGGATTTAATATAAATGGATCTGTCCACAGGAATTGGTCTGGGCATAGTTAGGATTATATCAAAGGAATGATATGGTGATTTTCTCAGGCCAGGCAGTCCAAGGGCTTTTTCCATTGAGGATTAGTTCATATGTTGTTTGCTCCAGGTATTAGTGTTGAAGTTTAACTCAATTATTACCCGGACTTGTCAATTATTATTCGCCTCCAGCCCTCTTTATAGCTAAGAATCAAACATTTTAAGGTTTTCTTTGGCAAATATCTCAGAATTAATATATAATTCAAAGACAATGAAAGTTCCGGGTACCAAATCCGTAAAATAAAATTTTATTATTAGAGAACCTTTACCATAGAAAGTAGACTGACTAGCAAATCAGTATGGTGTAGCCTGATAATTAAATAAAGTGAGATCCTACGATAACACCCTGATTATGGAAAAACCAAAAAATCCACTATCCAAAGTAAAAAAACTTGAATATTGGGAGGATTGAAAATATCTCGGATCAATCCTGAAAATTACTATATCAACTTCACTGAGATTATCACAAAGTTCAGTTTCGATTATTAGTCGAAAGGAGGTGATGCCCCTCATAAGAAAGAAACGTGCTAACTGTTTTGTTTTTGCTTACCTAGATTTAGAAGGAGAAGAAAACCCATGAGGAAAAGATTATTAATTCTGACTTCCATTTTGATCACTGGTGCGTTAATTCTCTCTGCTTGCGGAACCCCAGAGACAATTATTGAAACCGTGATTGTGGAAGTAGAAGGTGAAACTATCATACAGACCGCAGTTCCCGAAGGTGAACCGGTAGCAGCTGAAGGAGAATGTTGTGCTCCCTATCGGATCGCGCTTTTCGAAGAGCCGGTCTCAGTGAACTACTGGAACTATCTTGGCCCAGGATCCTCTGTTTGGACCTCATACGTAGTTGCTGGCAATGCGTCAAGTCTTTTTGGTCTGGCTGATGTAACCTTCCAGTTTGTCCCCAACATGGCCGTAGCTATTCCTTCGCCGGTTGACAATGGCGATGGCACCTACACTTTCACTATTGAAATGAAAGAAGACGCCGTCTGGAGCGATGGTGAACCCATCACAGCTGATGACTATGCCTTTACGTTTAACGCTTGTAAAGATCTCAAACTGACCCAGAACTGGCCCAACCAATGCTCTCCCGCTGGTCTGGAAGCTGAAGTGGTGGTGGTTGATGACTACACCCTTGATATCAACTTCCTGAACCAGGCACCCTCCCTGGGCAACTGGCAGGCTGGCCTGGCGCTGGCACCCATGCTGCCCGAGCACTTCTGGGCAGAGAAAGCTGCTGAGGCTTATGTATTCATTGATGGTGTGGTAGCTCCCGAAATGGAACGACCCGGCGATTGTGATTCAGAAGATGGCCCTGAAGATCAAGATGCTTGTGATGTTTGGGCAGCGTACGATGAAGTTTACACCAACGCCCGCAGAACCCTTTACGAAGCTGATGCTACAGGTCAACCCGTAGCAGGTGGGTACACCACCGACAAATGGGAAGCTGGTGCTTTCGTCCAGCGCAATGCGAACAGTGAATACTACTTCGAGGGCGCCGAGATCGTTGAAACTGGTGACGGCACCTGGACAATGATCATGCCTGACGGCACCACAACCCAACTGTACGGCGAAGGTGGCGGCGAGGAAACCTTGCGCTACACCTCTGGGCCTTACAGCGACAACATCATCTTCTCCATTTACGGTTCTCAGGATGCTGCTTTCCTGGCTCTTTCCAGTGGCGAAGTTGATTACGTTATGAACCCACTTGGTCTCGCCCGCGGTCTGAAAGAGAAAGCTTTGCAGGGTGAAGACGTGAAGGTTTACACCAACGCTGATTATGGTATGTACTACATGGCGTTCAACATGAACAAAGCGCCCATGAATGATTATGCTTTCCGCCAGGCGCTTGACATCGTGATTGACAAAGATTTCGTAGTAAACAATGTTTTGGCTGGGGTTGTTTTCCCGATGTACACCACTATGCCCCCCGGAAACGGTTTCTACTTCAATCCTGACGTCCCCACTCCTTATGTTGGACTGGATCGTGAAACACGAGTTAATATGGCAGTTGAGGTCTTAAAGGAAGCTGGATGGACCTGGACGACTGATCCTGCCTATAACGCAGACACAGAAGATGTTGATCCTGGTATTGGCATCACCATGCCCAATGGGGAACCCATGCCAGAATTGACCATCCTTGGTCCTGGACCAGCCTACGACCCGCTCCGAGCCACCTTCAACCAGTGGATCTCAGAATGGGCACGTGAGCTTGGTATGCCCGTAAATTCCGAATTGACTGGCTTCAACACTATCCTCGGCCCAGTATTTGTGGATGCCGACTACGACATGTACATCCTGGGTTGGAGCTTGGGCAACGTGGCTTTCCCAGATTACTATGAATCCTTCTGGCACAGCCGCAACTGCACCGCTGAAACGGGCAACTACAACACTCCTTGTTTCAAGGATGATGCTTATGATGCCCTGGTTGATGAGTTCATGGCTACCGCAGATGTTATCCGGGCGCAGGAATTGGTTTATGAGATGCAAGTTGTGCTTGCTGATCAACGCCCCTACATCCCGTTGTTCTACAAACAGGTTGAGGACCTTGCTCTGGGCAAAGTTCACTTCCCATACACCGAGTCATTGGGCGGTATAGAGTTCAATCAAGGTTTCCAGACTGACACTATGGTCATGCAGTAGAATGCAAATGTTCAACAATTGGGTAAAACCAATTCGTCGCTGATATTGCATCAAGAGAGCGGGCTGAATGACCGGCCCGCTCTCTTTCGGATTTATAGTTTATTATTATTTGCTGGATTCGTGTGTTGCGGATTGTGTATTGCCTGGAAGAGTTAGTTTAGGGCGTGGAATACATAATCCGGAAGACACTAATTTTTAAGGAGATACTCTATGTGGAAATATATAGCAAAAAGGTTACTGCAGGTTTTGCTTACTTTATTGTTATTCCAAATTGTCACTTACTTATTAATGGATGCCCAGCCAGGTGACATTGCCGATTTGCTGACTTTGAATCCGGATATCCCCCCAGCCCAGAGAGAGATTTTACGCAGGGATTTAGGGTTGGACCGCCCCCCCCTCGAGAGAGCAGTTGTCTATATCAGCAATTTCTACAAAGGGGATTTAGGAGTTTCCTTCTCGCAGTATCCGAGACCAGTCCTTGATATTATCATGGAGAGGCTGCCCCGAACCCTGGTATTGTTTCTGTCCGCAACCCTGGTTTCATTTTGGGCTGGTTTTTCATCAGGAAAGGTGCTGGCCTGGAAGCGGGGTGGTTTAATTGAATATTCGTCAACGCTGATTGGAGTGTTTCTTTATACGGTGTTTACCCCCTGGTTTGCGTTAATGATGATCTGGTTGTTTTCCATCAAATTAGGTTGGCTGCCCCCTGGAAAATTTTTGGATCCTCTCTTATGGTTGGACACACCTGAACATGTGAACGCTAATTTTATATTTATGCGTATGGTCTGGTCAGCATTGATCGGCTCAGGGATGACGATTGTTGGTTTGGTACTTTCTAAATTCCTGCCGAGTTCCTTACGATCGGCTAGTAACTGGGCTAGCGTAATTGTTCCCTTTGGATTGGTATTTATTTTTTGGGGATATTTTACGGGAGGATTGGGGAGTTATGCCTGGGATATACTCAGCCACCTAGTGCTTCCGGTTTTGACTGTGACCTTGATTGGGTATGGCGGGACCATGCTCTTAACCAGAACAAGCATGCTGGAAACGCTGCGGGAGGACTATATTATGACAGCCAAAGCGAAAGGTTTGCCTGAAAAAGTGATTCGTGATAAACACGCTGCCCGAAATGCTTTGCTGCCGGTCTGGACGGGTCTTGTTTTTGCCATTGGCGGATCTCTCAGCGGCGGGATTATCACCGAAACGGTCTTCTCCTGGCCCGGGATAGGTTTAACTCTGCTGCAGGCAGCCACGATTGAGGACATTCCTCTGGCGATGGGGGCGCTTACGGTCACTGGGGTTCTTACCCTGATCAGCCACCTGGTCGCAGATGTTGGCTATGCTTTCCTTGATCCCCGTATTCGCTATCATTAAAATGAGGAACCGATGAAAGGAGTTTTATCATGACTGTAGTACAGAACTCAGAAAGAGTTTTAGAACCGCTGTGGCGAATACGTTTAAAATTATTTGCTCGAGGATTTAAGAAAAATTGGGCATTATTTGCCGAAAGTCCCATTGGTTTAATTGGGTTGGGTGTGATTGTGTTTTTTGGTTTGATTGCTTTGGCGCAGCCGATTCTGGTCAACACCGTCTGGGAACCAAAAGTTTACGATCCCATCAATGGCTTTGATATTGAAATCCCCTATCATCCCTCTCCTCCCTCAGCCAGACACCTGCTGGGAACGGATGTGCTGGGACGCGATGTGCTCAGCCAGTTGATGTACAGCTCGCGATTTGAGTTTGCCCTGGGTTTAATTTCCGCGATCGTTACCGTCTTGATCGCAACCACTATCGGTGCAGTCTCGGCTTATTTTGGCGGTTTAGTGGATACTATATTAATGCGCCTGGTAGACCTGGTGATCATGGTACCCTTTTTAGCGGTTTTAATTGTGATGAGTGCGTTAATGGGTGTAGGGATGATTGAGTTAGCGCTTGTGATCGGGATTTTGTCCGGTTTTGGAGGGACAGCAATTGTGATTAAATCTCAAGCTCTCTCAGTAAAGGTAAAACCATTTGTTGATGTAGCTCGTGTCGCCGGAGGGGGGCATGCCCACATCATCTTCACTCACCTGGTACCTAATTTGATGCCCATTTCTCTGCTTTACATGATGTTTGTGGTCACGGGAGCGATTTTCTCAGAGGCTGTGCTATCTTTCTTCGGTCTTACAGAAATCCAGATGAGTTGGGGATTGATGATCAATACCACCCAGGTATTTGGCTATCTAATGCGTTTCGATACCTGGTGGCTGTTATTTCCTGCCAGCCTGTCAATCACTTTTTTATGTGCAGCATTTTATATGGTTGGACGCGCACTTGATGAGGTCGTGAATCCTCGTTTGCGCGAACGTTAAATTAACCAGAAGAGGAGCAAGATCGTGACTGTATCTGAAAATGTTCTAGACGTAAAAAACCTGGTAATGCACTATAGAACCCGTAAGGGACCAGTGTATGCGGTAGATAATGTTACTTTCCATGTGGGAAAGGGAGAAGCGATTGGATTGGTTGGAGAATCGGGATGTGGAAAAACATCTATTGCTTTATCGTTGTTAAAGCTTTTACCCACCAACGCGGATATCCTGAATGGCGAAATTCGCATTATGGGGGACGATATCGTACCGCTTCCGGAAAAGAAAATGAACAAGCGTCGTTGGCGTGATATCTCCATGGTCTTCCAGAGCGCGATGAACTCTCTAAATCCGGTTTTTACGGTTGAGGACCAAATTCTGGAAGCAATGCTCGAGCATGTTCCTCACCTGAGTGAAGAGGAGATGAATGAGAAAATTGACTCGCTTTTTGATCTGGTGGGTCTGGATCCATCTCTGAAAACCCAATACCCGCATCAATACAGCGGCGGCATGCGGCAGCGGGCTGTGATTGCTATGGCGCTTTCTTGTGATCCTGATCTGATTATCGCTGATGAACCGACAACAGCGCTGGATGTGATTGTCCAGGATTCGATCTTGAAACAGATCCGCGATATCCAGAAAGAGCTTAATATGGCAATGATCTATATCTCTCATGATATTGCTGTCATTGCGGAAGTCAGTGAACGAGTGGGTGTAATGTACGCGGGGAAATTAGTGGAGATGTCTTCTACAGAGAATATCTTCCACAACCCCATTCATCCCTACACAATGGCATTGATGTCATGCTTCCCCAGTATTGTGGGCGAAAAAACTGAATTGGTAACGCTGCCGGGTGAACCGCCTGATTTGCTTGCACCACCTCCTGGCTGCCGTTTTCACCCGCGCTGTCCCTATGTGACAGAGATTTGCAAGGAGCAAGATCCGGACTACAAAGAACATACTCAGGGGCATTATGCAGCATGTTGGCATCCTGGAGGTGAGAAATAATGGCGCAGAAAAATGGTAAGACTCTGGTAAATATTAATAAATTATCGAAACTCTTTCCTGTTGGCCAAGGAATATTTGGAAAAGCCGATTCCTTTGTTCATGCGGTTAGTGATTTTAATTTGCAAATCAAAGTTGGTGAAAGTGTTGGATTAGTGGGAGAATCTGGATGTGGAAAGACAACAACCGGGAAATTAATTACCCGCTTGCTTGATCCTACTACTGGAAATATTCTCATGGATACAGAGGAAGGTCCGGTTGACATTGCCCTTTTAAAAGGCAAGGAAATGAAAACCTTCCGACGCCGGGTACAAATGATCTTTCAGGATCCTTATGAATCGATGAACCCGCGGATGACGATTTTTGATACGGTCGCTGAACCATTGAATGTGCAGGGTATAGGAAGCATGAGCGACCGGGAGACCATGGTGGCTGATCTCCTGGAGACGGTAGACCTTGTTCCAGCATCAAGTTTTCTCTTCCGTTATCCTCACGAGCTCTCTGGAGGTCAACGACAAAGGGTAGCTATTGCCAGAGCGTTGATTATCAAACCGGATTTTGTGGTGGCTGATGAACCTACTTCGATGTTAGATGTTTCTGTCCGGACTGGAGTGATGAATTTGATGCAGGATCTGGCAGATCAATTTGATGTCACCTATCTATATATCACCCATGACCTGGCAGTGGCCCGTTATATGTGTGATCGTATTGGGGTCATGTACCTGGGGAAAATCGTTGAGATAGGAGAAACGGAAGATCTTTTACACAATCCGAAGCATCCTTACACTCAAGCTTTGTTATCGGCAGTGCCAGTTCCAGATCCCACTTATACCCGGAATCCTATTAAAATTTCCGGGGGGATCACAAAACCTGTTGACCCACCCCCGCAATGCCGTTTTTATAATCGCTGTCCCCTGGCGGATGAGTATTGTAAGACGCACGATCACCCGCCCAGAAAGGAGATAACACCTAATCATTACGTTGCTTGTTATCATGCTTAGGTTGGAGGTTGACCTCTTCATCATAACGAATATTGCAGACGTCACTCCTTAGAAGAGTGACGTCTATAATTAAGACCATACTAAGACATCAGAGTCTTTCTTATCTCGCTCAAAGGTACTTTGAGAATATATTTATAAAACGATGAATTTATCGCGAAAGTCAACTACAATTTGGTTAATAATGTTAGCGATCATACCAGTGATGATAGCTTTTGGTTACTTTTTATATGTGTCTGCTCAGGAAATCTTTCGCTATGATGAACAATATTTCACCCCTAGCTATCAGGAAAAATATAATTCACCTGGCACGATAGCCAGGACATTAGAGGGGGCACTGCAAGAAGGAAATCAGCAGCTTCTGAAAGAACTGCAGGGCATTCACCGCGATCCTGGTATTCTAGAACCAAACCCAAGAATCTCATTATCTATTCTCCTTGATGTCGACGATGCGGGATATTTTCATTATATGTTTTTTGATTTTGATACCTATCGGCGGGCGACATATTACGTAATTGATGTCCGCGAGCGGTGGGTGCTAGCCCCTGAGGATTTATATTTTTATTGGCAAACTGGTCGA
>Ga0255364_10039_pt1 | contig 35774 bp, 25 predicted proteins | sample ANMaggSSYBR01G12_FD_182087 | JGI IMG/M metagenome (GOLD analysis project Ga0255364, IMG submission 182087) | Sediment cell enrichment communities from methane seep in Santa Monica Basin, California, United Staets - ANME aggregate JGI... | ecosystem: Environmental > Aquatic > Marine > Cold seeps >...
GTAGGTCTGGCTCCGATTCGTTCTACAGCAGTGTAGCCTTCTTCACCCCAGAGAGCCTTTACACCGCCTTGTTTCAGGAAAAAATCCTCACTGATTGGTAATTTACTAAGTTCTTCCCGTTCATCTGTCTCAATCGGCAGGACTTTATCGTAAAACCCCTTGAGAGTAACCCGTCCCTTTTTATCATGTAATCCGGACAACAAGTCAGTCATCACCTGGGCTGGATTGTGAATTACCCCGCCGAATGATCCTGAGTGCATGTCTTGTTTGGGTCCCTGGACCCGGAGTTCAAAATAAGCTATACCTCGAAGAGTATAAGTGATAGTAGGTAAATCAGGCGCTTGCATGCCGGTATCGGGGTTTAGAAAGAAGTCGCATTTTAGAAGCTCCGCATTTTCCTTAATGAAGGGCTCAATATTTGAACCACCAATTTCCTCTTCTCCTTCAATTAAAAATTTGACATTGATAGGAAGATCACCAGTCTGCCTGATCGCATCCAGAGCACTGAAGCAAGCGATGATTTGACCTTTCATATCCGTTGAACCGCGGGCAAATAGATTTTCTCCAACTTCGGTTGGAGTGAATGGATCAGTTTTCCATTCACTAATTGGATCTTCAGGCTGAACATCATAATGACCGTATATTAAAACAGTTACTGCTTTTTCGCCTGCACTGAGATTTTCTGCATATACAATGGGATGGCGGGGAGTGGGAAATACTTCAACCCTGGTCATGCCCAAAGTTTTCAATTCCTCTTCAAGCCACCTGGCAGCTTTTTGAATATCTTCTTTGCGTTCTGGATCGGTAGATACAGATGGGATTGCAATGAGCTCTTTCATTTTTGCCAGGGTTTGATTTTTGTGATCCTGGGCAAACTTCAGGGCAGCATTTCGATGTTCTGTCATTATAATAAACCTCCACAAAGCTCGTTATATCTGATTTTTCACTGGAATAATTTTACCGCAGGACTGAGATTGTGGGAACTGTAGAGTAGAGCAGTTCAATAGTAGAGAATTCAGAAGTACATTTGACAGGAGGAAAAGAGGACATATATAATTTTTTACTCTCAGGTATAATGGATTTCTCTAATTAATGATAGACTGGATGAACAATCCATTTTAGGGTCAAAGGTAATAAAATATCAAGTTAATAGCTATGTAATATGAGGTCAATTATGAGCTTATTTCAGGAGTATATTCAACCCGACACGATCGAAGAGGCTCTAAATTCCCTCTCCGATGCAGCCGGATCAGTCGCTGTCATTGCCGGTGGAACGGATTTATTGCTAGATATCCGGCAAGGGCGGCATCAGACAGTTGATCGAGTAGTAGATGTATCTGGGATTGGCGAGATGCAGGAGGTTGCTCTAGAGGATAATTTCATTTACCTGGGAGCTGGTGTTACTCACAAAAAGATCATATCCCACCCCCTATTACAGGAGCACGCCCAATGTGTTGTGGAAGGCTGCGGATTAATTGGAGGACCTCAAGTTAGAAATGTGGCTACGATTGGAGGGAATATTTCCCACGCTTTACCGGCAGGAGATGGAACAATTTCCCTTTTAGCGCTTGATACGGAGGTTCGAATTGCCTCCCCGGATGGTGTCAGATTTGAGCCGTTGATTAATATATTTACCGGACCGGGAAAGGTCACGTTTGACCGCACTAGAGAACTTGTTGTTGGATTCCGGTTTGCTGCCAGGGGATCCCAAGAAGGCTCTGCTTTTTATCGGGTGATGCGCCCCCAAGGTGTCGCGATCGCAATTCTGAATATGGCAGGCTGGGTGAAGTTGGATGATAACGGGAATCTGGCTGATATCCGCCTATCCTGTGGACCAGCAGGTCCCAAACCTTTCCGGGCGAAAAAAACAGAAGAGTTATTTAAAGGCAATACCTGGGATGATAAAACATACCAGGAAGCTTGTCGGGTGCTGGGTGATGAGGTTAGCTTAAGGACAAGCGCTCACCGGGCAACTAAAAAATACCGCCATTCACTGCTCTCCGTGCTGCTTCAGAAAGTTCTGGACAGCGCTGTTGAGAGAGCCAAATTGTAGCTGGTTGAGATGGAGACAAATAATGGAATCTTTATCATTTTGGGTTAATGACAAAAAACAAACACTAAATATTGAACCGGCAGAGATGTTATCTGATATTCTGCGCTATAGGCTGGGATTAACCGGTACAAAAATCAGCTGCGGAGAATCGGAATGTGGTGCGTGCACAGTCCTGGTGGAGGGAGAGCCGGTATTGTCGTGCAATTATCCCGCCCTAAAAGCTGCTGGAAAACACGTAATCACTATCGAAGGATTGGCAAAAGGGGAAGAGCTGCATCCCTTACAGGAAGCGTTCATTAAAAATGGGGCGGTGCAATGTGGTTTTTGTACACCCGGGCAGATCATGACCTCGGCAGCTCTATTGGAAGCCAAACCAGATCCGACGGACGAGGATATCGAATATGCCCTAAACGACACCCTCTGCCGCTGTGGGACCTATCCAGCGATCGTGAACGCCATTCATGCCGCTTCAGATAAGATCAATCAAGGTAAAACAATCGAATTTCCCAGTTATGATTTTGAGGGCGGAATGGATGTTGTCGGGCAGGTTGTCGCCCGACCGGAAGCCCGGCAAAAAACTACCGGCGAAGCTATTTTTACTGATGACATCAGCTTTCCCGGAATGTTGTTTGGTGTGACCTTAAGGGCAGGTATCCCTCACGGGAAATTAATTAATCTGGATATTTCTAAAGCGAAAAAACTTCCGGGAGTCCAGGCTGTTCTCACTGCTGGCGATATCCCCGGACGGGTAAATCATGGTTTGATAGTCCAGGATTGGCCAGTCCTGGTAGGTGTAGGAAAGAAAGTTCGTTATGTGGGTGATGCAGTAGCAATTATTGCTGCAGATACTCTTGAGATAGCTAGACAAGCCCTGGACTTAATAGATGCAGAGTACGAACCGTTCCCGATTGTTACTAATCCGGTTGATGCAAAAGCAGACGATTCGCCCCTTGTGCACGAGAACGGAAATTTGCTCAAACATATAAAGGTCAACAGGGGGGATATCCAACTCGGATTTGAGCAGTCGGAAGTTATTATTGAAGAGACCTATTTTACACCCTCCTATGAGCATGCGTTTATGGAGCCGGAGTGCAGTATTGCCCGTCCTCTGGATAATGGAAAATTAGAAATATATGTTGGGTCACAAATTCCCTATGCTGACCGGGATCAGGTTGCAGCAGCCCTTGATCTTCCCCTGGAGAAAGTACGAGTCCGGGGTCCATTAATCGGCGGCGGATTTGGAGGAAAGGAAGATATCGCTGGTCAAATTCACGCGGCAATGCTGGCACAGGTAACCGGGAAACCGGTCAAGATTCTCTATGATCGCCAGGAAAGTCTACTGGTTCACCCAAAGCGCCATGCTACTCAGATCAGAGTTAAATTGGGACTGAAAAAAGATGGAACCCTCACGGCAGCTCAAACTGAACTGTACGGGGACACCGGAGCCTATGCCTCCCTGGGCGCGAAGGTTATGGGAAGGGCAACCACTCATTCAACTGGACCCTATATTGTGCCCAATGTAAAAATAGATTGTTATGCGATGTATACTAACAATCCACCATCGGGTGCATTCAGGGGATTTGGTGCACTGCAGGCAGCTTTTGCAATTGAATGCTTGATGGATAAAGTTGCTGAGGAATTGGAACTTGATCCGGTTGAATTTCGACGAATGAATGCCCTCCGTGCAGGGGAAATCACCAATACCGGCCAGCATTTGACTGAAAGTGTTGGATTGCTGGAATGTATCGATCAAACACGGACAGAAATGCTGAAATATACGGGGGGCAAGGATCCCTTTATTTCCCGGGAAGTAGACGGGAAGCCATCCAAGCGTCGATCCTGGGGTTTTGCAGTGACGTTTAAGAATACCGGTTTAGGAGAAGGAGCGCCTGATAATGCAACCGCTGAGATAGAACTCTTAAAAGACGGATCCGTAGAAACCCGGATCTCCTCGGCAGAGATAGGACAGGGGTTGGTGACAGTGCTGCAAATGGTAACCGCCCAGGAGCTCAGTTTGCCGCTTGAAAAAGTGAACGTTTATCTTTCAGATACTGATCTTACTCCGGATGGAGGTCCAACAACTGGTTCCAGGCAAACGTATATTTCCGGGAATGCAGCCAAATACGCTGCAATTTCCCTGAAGAATGCCATGCTGTCATCCCTGTCCGAGAAATATAACCTCTCACTGGATGAAATAATATTTAAAGAGGGAAGTGTCCAGGTAAATGGAGAAACTCTGTCGTTTGCTGAAGTTGGCGATCTCATGAATGCTGAAGGAAGAACTCCCAAGTTGAAATATGAATATGTCTCACCAAAAACAACACCCCTTGGAGAAGCAGGGGACAAACATTTTGCATATTCCTTTGCTGCCCAGGCAGTAGAGATTGAGGTTGATCTGGAAACTGGAGAAGTCCGTGTAATTCGGGCTGTAGGAGCTACCGATGTAGGAAAAGCAATTAATCCTCTGGGGCTGCAAGGACAGGTTGAAGGTGGCTTGATCATGGGAATTGGTCATGCCTTGACCGAGGAATTCATTGTTGAAAATGGAGAAGTCTTTACGGATACTTTATCCCGCTACCGGATGCCATCCATTAAACATGTGCCTGAAGATATAAAAGTGATTATTGTGGAAGATCCAACTACTGAAGGTCCTTATGGTGGAAAGGGTGTAGGTGAAATTTCTACCATGCCGGTCCCGCCTGCCATTATTAATGCTCTATATAATGCCTGTGGAGTCAGGTTAAATACGATCCCGATCGACCAGGACAAGCTAGCCCTGGAGATAAAGAAATCCAGTAAGTAAATCAATCGATGGATCCGATTTAGGGGACTGATGTTAAAATCAGTCCCAGGATATGTTTATTGGTATACCTTCAGATTTGGACCTCCGTGGTACAATAAAATATACATGGATCGGTGGTCGTGGGAGGTTATGGAATAATCCCAACGGCGTCAGGAAAAACCTGGCGAAAAGTGCTACCGTCCTTATCAGCTAATGTCGCCGATCCTATGAATAATCGAAGATTACATTATTTAACCCTGTCTCAGGGATCAATAAATCTCCAGAATAACACTATTATTAATACAATAGGAGAGCTGTATCACAGGATATAATCCTGTGATTTTTTTTTATCTATTCACCAAAGAGCGATAACGAGAGCTCATTTAAAAAGGATTGCCTAAGAAAACAAATGCTTACAGAACTTCCCTTTTCCTTCCCAGGCCAGATATTTCGAAGTCCGATGCCTTTCAGTTCCTATGATAAAACAGTTGTGTGGGAAGCCTACCTTGAGCATGAAGTAAATCTGGTTGTTACACTGACAGAACAACAGGAATTTCGTGTTTATGCTCTCCGAGATTTGCCTAAATTTTACCGGTCAAATGGTTTGGATGTACTGCATATTCCCGTTCCAGATTTTGGTGTTCCAACTGATCCTATCAAGTGGGAAGAAGGGATAAATGCAGTTATTGATGCTGCTGAAGAAGGCAAAAATGTTGTAGTTCATTGCCTGGCAGGACAAGGGCGGACCGGGATGTTTCTTGCTTGCCTCGCAAAGGCAAACCTGGGTTTATCAGGGGATCAGGCGATAAGTTGGGTCAGGGAATCAATTCCTGGAGCTTTGGAGAATTACGACCAGGAAGAATATGTGATTAATTATTAAGGTTGGAAAAGTATCCTTTAAGAGGATGCATTGTAATTGAATAATTGTAATAAGAAATGGAAATGGAGGATTAATGATAATTAAAAACGCACATTTAATAACTTGGGAAGATGAGAATCAGATCCTGGAAGATTCATCGCTTTACGTCAAAGATGGAGTTATTAAGGAGATAGGGAAAGACCTGGTTAAGAAGTACCCCGATGATGATGTATTTGATGCCCGCGGTCAATATGTCATGCCGGGAAATATCTGTGCTCATACCCATTTTTACGGTGCATATGCCCGAGGGATGGGAATTCCTGGGGATGCACCAAAGGATTTTCCTCAAATCCTGGAAAAACTGTGGTGGCCGCTGGATATGGCGCTCGACGAGGATGGCGTTCGCTATTCCGCCCTGGTTTTTGCTGTAGACGCCATAAAGAATGGGACCACAACGTTGTTTGACCACCATGCATCCCCTTCCTTTATTGATGGATCTCTGGATGTTATTGGGGATGTCATTGAAAAGGCTGGTTTACGTGGTGTGTTGTGTTATGAAGTTACGGATCGCAATGGCCCTGATGGTGCCAAGGCTGGAATTGATGAAAACGTCCGCATAATTAAAAAAGCGGATGGCAATGACATGCTGGGGGCTGCCTTTGGCTTACACGCCAGTCTGACTTTAAATGATGATACTCTGGAAGCCTGCCGGGCAGCAATTGGTGAAAAAGCTGGTTTTCATATCCACGTTGGTGAGCATCAAGCTGATGAATATGATAGCCTGAAGCGCAGTGGAATGCGGGTGGTTGACCGGCTCAATAAATTTGAGATTCTGGGTCCTAAATCCATTGTTGCTCATGGTGTTCACATTGATCAGCAGGAAGCTGTTCAGCTCGCTGAAACAGGCACCTGGTTAACCCATCAACCTCGCTCAAACATGAATAACGCGGTTGGTGTTGCTGCAATTGAAGATTTTCTACGCCTGGGTATCCGGGTGGGAATTGGCACAGATGGGTTCTACCATGCCATGTGGGAAGAATGGAAGACCGCCTATTTCCTGCATAAAGTACATCACAAGGATCCCCGTAGGATGAATGCCATGGATATTATCCAGATGGGTGTTCGAAATAATGCGGACCTTGCCAAAGTCTATTTACCCGATTCCACACTAGGTGTAATCAAATCTGGCGCAGCTGCGGATTTGATTTTTGTGGATTACCATCCCTACACTCCTTTGAATGCTGGTAATTTGCCCTGGCAGATCATATTTGGATTCCAGGAAGGCATGATCACATCGACCATGGTCGCTGGAAAATTCCTCATGAAGGAAAAAGAATTATTAACCCTTGATGAAGAAAAAATTGCCGCTGAAGCACAGTCGATTGCACCAGCAATTTGGGAAAGGTACCAGTCGTTTGTAGGTACTTATTCCTGAACCAGTAATGCATAAGTATTAAATAGGAGATTGTGAATGACCAATAAACCAACTATAGCAATCCTGGGTGGAACCGGCCATGAAGGGACCGGCCTGGCCTTACGCTGGGCATCTAATGGATATCAAGTGATTATCGGATCCAGGAAAGAAGAGAAAGCATTACAAGTTACTCGGGAAATGAATGAAATCCTGGGAAAAGATCTTATCCGCGGAATGGATAATAGTTCAGCTGCCCGGGAAGCAGATATCAATGTACTCACCGTGGTGGCGACAGCGCATGAAGCAGCTGTGACAGGTTTAAAGGATGACTTACAAGGGAAAATCCTGGTTGACGCCACCGCCCGGATAAAATTTCCAAATCCCAAACCACCTGATCCGCCTTCTGCGGCCCGGATGGCGCAGGAGATTCTGGGAGATGATGTACGGGTCGTCGCTGCCTTCCAGAATATCCCGGCCAGTGCTTTAAAGGACCTGGGGAAAGAGCTAGAGAGTGATGTGCTGGTATGCGCCGATCAGCAGGATGATGCTGCACAAGTAATGGAGCTGATTCGGGGCGCAGGTATGAATGCCTATTACGTGGGGAACCTGGATATTGCCATTACGATTGAAGGTTTAACCGCGGTGTTGGTGTATTTGAATAAATATAACGATATCAAACATGCCAGCATTAAAATTGTTGGGACATAAGGGATTTGAGCATGAGCCCTGATTCAAGATCGCCACTCATTCTTACGGCACTGGAAGGGATCCCCATGATCCAGGAGGGAGATGACCTGGCGGAGGTTATCCTTCAGGCTTTGAAAGATAACCATTTAAAACTCATTGATGGCGATGTGCTGGTGATTGCTCAAAAAATCATCTCAAAAGCGGAAGGGCAAAAGATTAATCTGGGTACAGTGGTTCCTTCCCAAGCGGCTCAAAACCTGGCAGAAGTGACAGGGAAGGATCCCCGGATAGTTGAACTCATTCTCCAGGAAAGCAATCAGGTTTTACGGAGCCGCTCAGGTTTGATTATCGTTGAACACCGGCGGGGATTTGTCTGTGCCAATGCAGGTATAGATCGTTCGAATGTGGCTGGAAAAGACTCGGATTTTGTTCTGCTACTGCCGGAAAACCCTGATAAATCTGCGCTGGATTTACGCCAAAAATTTGAAACGGCGGCAAATATCCAGATCGGAGTCGTAATCAATGACTCTCATGGAAGGGCTTGGCGGAATGGCACAGTTGGAATTTCTATTGGTTTTTCCGGTTTACCTGGGATTGTCGATTTGAGAGGAGAAACGGATCTGTTTGATTATCACCTGCGGATTACACAAATTGCGGCAGTGGATGAATTGGCAGCCGGAGCATCCTTGTTAATGGGGCAGGCTGCTGAAGGACTCCCGGTTGTGCATGTTCGGGGATTTCCGTATCCCCTACGGGATGGTTCCTTCCAGGAGATACCTCGAGAGCATTCCAAAGATTTGTTTCGTTGAAGGATAGATGTTCAAACGATGGGTAAAACTGAAATTTTGAACAGTCCAGTATAATTAAATTGGCATATTGGGAAAAAGCAGGATCATGAAGATTGTCGCCCTGGCAGGTGGAGTAGGTGGAGCAAAATTAGCGGATGGTTTGGCGAGATTAAGCCCGACTCCAATCTTAACCGTTGTTGTCAACACGGGAGATGACTTCACACTCTTTGGATTAAACATCAGTCCCGATCTTGATACTGTTTGCTACAACCTGGCGGGTTTTGAGGATCCAGCAACTGGTTGGGGACGAGCAGACGAAAGCTGGGATGTACTGAAGGAAATTCAAAGATTGGGAGGACCTGATTGGTTTCGATTGGGTGATAGAGATTTAGCCACCCATTTAGAACGCACTCGCAGGTTAGATGCAGGTGAACCCCTGAGTTTAATCACAGCGGATCTCTGCCGGGCCTGGGAGATAGAGGCTGTAATACTGCCCATGAGTGATGACCTTGTTCCCACAATTGTTCAGACAGATCAGGGAGAACTATCTTTTCAGGATTATTTTGTGAAGTTGGCTTGTGAACCGGCAGTATCAGGGTTTCGATTCCAGGAAGTGGAAAAGAGCCAGCCAGCGCCGGGAGTAATCCAGGCAATCAAAGAGGCTGATTTTGTTGTGATTTGTCCCTCTAATCCCTGGGTTAGCATTGATCCAATCCTGGCAGTGCCCGGGATCCGGGCAGCATTAGAGGAGAAGTTGGTTCTGGCTGTCTCACCGATAATTGGTGGTAAAGCGGTAAAAGGACCGGCTGCAAAGATGTATCTGGAAATGGGTATAAATCCTTCTGCAAAGGCAGTTATGGATCACTATGGTTTACTGCTGGATGGAATTGTGATAGATAATCAGGATGAAGGTTCAGTGATTGATCGATCAGGGGAAAGGCTCCATCCAATAGAAGTTTATTCAACTGACACCTGGATGAAAACCAGGGAAGACCGCTTCCGTTTAGCTGGAGAAGTGGTTGATTTTGGACAACAATTAATAAAGGAGGGTTAAGAATGGCTTTATGGGCAATTATCCCTGTTAAGCCGCTGCGCAGGGGGAAATCACGATTGGCGAAGGTAATGTCTGCAGATAAAAGAGCAGATTTGAATCAGTATTTACTGGAACATACTATCCAGGTATTAAATACGATAGATGAGATAGAACACATCCTGGTGATCAGCAGGGATAAAGAAGCACTATCGTTAGCGCGTGATTTGGGTGCAAGGACAGTCCAGGAGCACGGTAATCCTGGGTTAAATACCGCTCTTTCCCGGGCTGTTGAAGTAGCAAAGTCTTATGAAACCTGCGGAATACTAATTATCCCAGCAGATCTTCCACGATTGGAGGCGGATGATATTAGATTTATCCTGACTCACAGAAACGATCCTCCTGTAGTTGTGATTGCACCTGACCGGAAACAAGAAGGCACCAATGCATTATTTGTTTGCCCCCCGGATTTGATTGATTTTAAATACGGTAAAGGATCTTTTGAAAAACACTGTCAACAAGCCAGAAAGTTAGGCGTACGATTGGAAATCTGCAAATTACCATCATTGGAATTGGATTTGGACGAACCGGAAGATTTTGCTTTGATGGAAGAGGAACTACGATTAAGCGAATAACAGAAATTCTTTATTAGACCTTTGGAGGTTAATCATGAATAAAGTTGCTTTATATTTACAGGATGCCCATGATTTGAGAGATGGATTGAAATATGTCCAATACGCTGAGGAAAAGGGTTTTGATGCTGTCTGGCAGGCGGAATCCCGCCTGGTAAGAGATGCAATCGTGCCCATGGCAGCCTATGCAGCAGTAACTGAGAAAATCAAAATCGGGTCTGGTGTGATCAATAACTGGACCAGAAATATCGGTTTACTGGCTTCAACCTTCCTCACCCTAGACGATCTTGCTCCAGACCGGATGATTTGCGGAATCGGTGCCTGGTGGGATCCGCTGGCAGAAAATGTCGGAATCGATCGGAGTAAACCACTGACAGCGATGCGAGAGACAGTAGATGTTATGCGCCGTTTGCTCAATATGGAAAACGTTACTTTCCATGGAGAATTTATTCATGTTGAAGGTATCGAATTAGATGTTGTTCATGGACGAACAGAGCCCCGCAACGTACCGATCATGATTGGTGCTACAGGTCCAAAAATGCTCCAATTGGCAGGGGAGATTTGTGATGGTGTTGTAATGAATTATTGTGTTCCGGTTGAGTACAACAAAATGGCTCTAGAAAATATTGAGATTGGGGCCAAGAAAGCAGGTAAGACTTTGGATGACATTGATCGTCCTCAGTTGATAGTATGTTCAGTAGCAGAGAACCATGAAGAAGCAATGGATTCCAGTCGAGAATTATTAACGCAATACCTGGCCCAACAGCCACATATTGCTATGGCGTCTGGAGTCTCGAGTGATGTTGTAGATGAGATTCAATCGATTTTAGGTTGGCCAGCGACTCATGAGCAGATCCAGGCTGCCAAACACCTGGTTACAGATGATCTGCTTCATCGCATTACTGCATCAGGAACACCGGAAGAGGCAAAAACCAAAGTAAACCAATATATAGAAAATGGATGTACGACACCCATCCTCTACGATGTTGGTGGTGATCCAAAACTGTTAATAGATACTTTTGGAACCAAGTAAATAGAGCACACAACAGCCCTGGAACGAAAATTCTTTGTGATTTGAATTTTCATTCCAGGGCTCTATCCGCGAGGTAAGTAATAATGATCATTGAATACCACCGGCCAAAAACTATCGATGAGACAATTTCATTATTGTCAAGGAAAAATCCCAAGACGGTAGTCTTAGGGGGTGGCTTATACCTGAATGAGAAAGTGAAAAACCAGATAGCTGTAGTTGATATCCAGAGTTTGGGTTTGGATTCGATTGATACTAAAGGTAAGAAACATATCCTGGGTGCTGGAGTAAAACTGCAGCAGCTGGTTGAAATGGAGGGGTTGCCTCCGGCGCTGATTAGCGGTATTAAACACCAGGAAACCTATAATCGCAGACAGGTTGCTACCCTGGCAGGGACTTTTATTACAGCAGACGGTCGATCTCCCATTACCTGTGTCCTCCTGGCTTTGGATGCTGAGTTGGAGATGATTGGTAATAAAAATCAGAAAGAATTGATCCTGCTGGGAGATTTTCTTCCCGTAAGGGATAAAAAACTGGAGGGAAAATTATTTACCAGGGTTATTATTCCTTCCCAAACAAAAACAGTCTATAATTATGCCGCTCGCTCACCAGCCGACAGACCCATTGTGGCTGTAGCTGTATCACAGTGGGCTTCGGGCAGAACCAGGGTGGTGCTGGCGGGATACGGTGATCAACCGGTGATGGTGTTAGATGGACCGGATGCGGAAGGGGCAGAGGCTTCTGCAAGAGACGCTTACAGTCAAGCAGATGACCAATGGGCAACAGCTGTGTATCGATCAGAGACAGCCTCTGTTCTTGTTCTACGCTCCCTAGATCAAATTGCTGAGATAAACTGAGGAATAGATGATAATGTTGGATCTTGAACTGAATATTAATAAAGAGACCTACCAGGTTCAGGTGCATCCTGGAGAACGTTTATTCACACTTCTGAGGGATTTGGGTTTCAGCAGTGTGAAATTTGGTGATGAACACGGAAAATCCGGGGCAGATACAATTCTGCTGGAAGGGAAGCCGGTAAACTCATATATGCTCCTTGCAGCTCAAGCTGAGGGGCATGAAATTGAAACAATTGAAATGATGGGAGAGCATCCTCACCAGGGATGGAAAGAAACCCGGGGACTCCATATTTTACAGCAGGAATTTGTTAAAACCGGGGCGATCCAGTGCGGATATTGCACGCCGGCCCAACTGCTGGCGGCTAAGGAATTGGTTTCCCGGGAGCCTGATCCATCTGAGGAAGATGTCAGAGATGCTTTATCAGGGGTTCTCTGCCGCTGCACGGGTTATAAAAAACCTGTTGAAGCAGTACTCAGGGCCGCTGCACGATTACGGGGTGAGGAAGTGCCTCCTATTGAAGACCCCTTACAGGCTCCCCCAGAATGGATCAAAGACCCCTCTGATGATGTCATCCCTTCTACAAAAACTGTACAGGCCAATGGGATAACCTTAACCGCGGAAAAAGTCATCACAAAACTTAAAGTGACCACAAAGCCAGAAGAATGGCAGCAGGTTGGAAAACCGAAAGTTAAAGTAGATGCAGTGAAGTTGGTCCAGGGTAAACCAGCTTTTACGGCTGACTTTGAGCGCCGTGAGATGCTGTACGCAAAAGTGCTCTTCAGCCCTCATGCCCATGCCCGGATTAAATCCATTCAAACTAAAGAAGCACTGGAGATCCCCGGAGTCGCAGCAGTACTAACCTACAAAGATCTTCCGCGGGTTCCATACTCTACCGCTGGACAATCAGATCCTATTCCGGGTCCTTTGGATTGTTTTTCTCTTGACAATAAAGTTCGATTTGTGGGAGATCGGGTTGCTTTTGTTGCCGCGGAGACAGAAGAAATCGCCGAACGGGCAATAAAAGAAATTAAAGTTGAGTACGAATTACTGGAATCAATTCTTGATTCACGCAACTCGATGAAATCAGGAGCCCCGATACTCCATGACGAAGAGGATTATGTTAACTTTGCAGATTCCGATCCAGCAAAAAACCTGGCTGCTGAAATCCGGATCGATATAGGCGATATTGAGCAGGGATTTAAGGATGCCGATCACATCTTTGAGGCAGAATATGAAGTGCCCAAAGTGCAGCAAGCCCATATCGAGCCGCACGCTGTGATTACATATTGGGATGAAGATGATCGCCTGGTGATCCGGACTAGCACTCAGGTTCCGTTTCATATCAGGCGGATGATCGCCCCAGTCCTTGAATTGCCAATCAAGCGCATCCGGGTCATAAAACCCCGGATTGGCGGTGGATTTGGTGGAAAACAAGAAATGCTCATTGAGGATGTTGCTGCGCATTTAACTATCGCTACTGGACGACCTGTTCAGTATATCTATACCCGGGAGGAGGAATTTATAGCTTCCCGTTCCCGTCATCCAATGCGCATCAGGATGAAGACTGGTGTAAAGAATGATGGCACAATGACAGCGAATGAGATGTACGCGCTAAGTGATACAGGCGCTAATGGCGCTCACGCGCTCACAGTAACAGGAAATACCGGACATAAAGCCATGGCTCTTTATGTCGGAAGTGGTCCTTATCGGGAATCTCCCAATATCCGTTTTTATGCCGATATTGTCTACACCAATACTCCTCCCTCCGGTGCGTACCGCGGATATGGTGTTCCACAAGGTTATTGGCCATTAGAACGCCACATGGAAAAAATCGCCCATGATCTTGAAATGGATCCGATTGAGTTCAGGTTAAAGAATGCACTCAGAGCTGGGGAAATCCATCCTTTCAGTGTTGCCTGGAGTGAGGGACGTGAACCTGTTCCCGAAATTATCCAAACCAACGGGTTAACCGAATGTGTCTCACAAGGGAAAGAAGTAATTGACTGGGATCAGAAAATGAGTGACGACAGTTGGAAAGATGTGCCTGGAAAACCATATTTGAAGCGTGGACTGGGTGCAGCATTGGTAATGCAAGGTACTGCTATTCCCTACCTGGATATGGGAGGGGCAAGTCTGAAACTTAACGATGATGGATCATTCAATTTGCTGATTGGTGCAACGGACCTGGGTACAGGATCTGACACTGTTCTAGCTCAAATGGCTGCGGAAATTCTTGGCACTCCCCTGGAGGATATGATTGTATATTCATCAGATACCGACTTTACCCCTTTTGATAAGGGGGCGTACGCTTCAAGCACAACTTATGTCTCGGGAGCAGCAGTTGTGGATGCTGCTAACAAAGTTGCCGATAAACTGAGGGAAAGAGCTGTTCTTCTCCTCAATGACCAAGCAGGGAAATCTGGGTATTCTCCAGGTGAAATAGAACTGTCTAATCGTTGTGCGATCGCACCTGATGGCCGAGCGGTATCTCTGGAACAAATTGCGCTGCATTCCCTCCATCATGCCAACCAGGAGCAGATCATGGCGGTGGGTTCGTTTATGTCGTCGGTTTCTCCTCCGCCATTCGCAGCTCAGTTCGCAGAGGTAACAGTAGATCTGGAAACTGGACAGGTCGTAGTAGATCGATTGGTTATGGCGGTTGATGCAGGTGTAATCGTAAACCCGATAACTGCCTCCGGGCAGATTGAAGGCGGTATGACCCAGGCGCTGGGATATGCGGTTTCAGAAGAAATGGTTTATGATGAGTTGGGTAGAGCCCGGGAAAAGGATTTTAGAGATTATCATATATTTGAAGCTCATGAGATGCCTGTTCTTGAAACCCTATTTATCGAAACTTTTGAACCCTCTCATCCCTTTGGAGTGAAAGCGGTAGCAGAAATTCCTCTCGATGGAGTCGCGCCGGCTGTCGGAAATGCGGTTTTTGATGCCTGCGGGGTCAATATTGACCAAAATCCGATTACACCAGAGAAGATCTGGCAGGAATTACATAAAAAAGATTAGGCAAACAAGCAAGAATTATCACCCAGGAAGATCAATTTCCTGGGTTTTTTTCCACTTTGACCTGATTTTTCTATGGAAGCGGTAATATTCTCAATCTGTTATAATTAAGTAGTTATAAAACTACCGAAAAGACCCGAATTTAGACCAGTTTTTGTCTAAAAATTGGGCTGGGAATGTCTATGGAAAAGATTACCTATGTGATTGGACATGTAAATCCTGATACTGATTCAATTGCATCCGCAATTGGGTATGCCTGGCTGCTTCGGGAAAGGGATGGTATGAATGCAGTTGCCGCCCGGGCAGGTTCCATGAACCAGCAAACTTCCTGGGTTCTGGATCGATTAAACCTTGATGCACCGTGCTTATTAACCGATGTTTCTCCCCGTTTTGAATCAGTTGCCCGGAGGATGGATACTACCAGCCCGGATAAACCATTAAGGGATGCCTGGGATATTGCCAGTCGTACCGGTGGAGTAGCTGCAATTGTAAATGAGGACGGCACGCCCTATGGACTAATTACTGGATTAACCCTCTTTTCTTTTTTAGCTGAACTGGTTGGTCCTAATCCCGAACGAGAGAAAATGCGGATCGCAGAACTGCTAGAATTACCCTGTCTTGAGGCTGCAGATACCGGAGTCCCCCAATTTAAGGCAGGCAGCCGAATCCGTGATGCAGTAAACCGCATATTAAGACAGGAACGCAACTATTTTATTGTTGTGGATGAAGAGGGCCAATATGTTGGTCTCTCACGCCAAAGGGATATCTTAAATCCACCGCGCCTTCAAATTGTTCTTGTTGATCATAACGAGCCGGAACAAGCAGTTGGAGCACTGGAAGAAGCCGAACTCTTGGAAATTATTGATCATCACCGACTTGGCAATCCTTTTACTCGGGCACCGATACGTTTTACTACCGAAGTCGTTGGCAGCACAAGTACAATCATTGCCGAGAGGATTTTAGAAGCAGGATTAAGCGCCCCGGCAGAAATCGCAGGCGTACTGCTTGCGGGAATTTTCTCTGATACATTGTTTTTCACTTCTCCCACTACAACTGAACGGGATAAAAAAGCAGCAGAGCGTTTGGGACGCTGGGCATTCTCGGGGCACAGTCCCTTGAAAGGTGAGACCTCAGAATCCTATGGTGATACTGTGCTGAAAGCTGGCGCCGGTCTCTCCACTCGGGACCCGGATGAGATTGTCACCACAGATACAAAAACCTATGTTTCTGGCGGCATCAATTTTGGAATAGCCCAGGCAGAAGTCACAAATTTGATGCAGGTTGATAAACATCTGGATGAATTGAAAAAAGCCCTTGAACGTTTGCGGAAGAATAGGGGATTGGATTTTGCTATCTTAATGGTGACAGATGTTGTTCAGGGGTCAAGCCGGTTGATAATTATCAATCCACCTCCTATGTTTGATGATTTACCTTATCCGGGAAGCTCAGACGGCACTCGATTTGCAAAGGGAGTTGTTTCCCGGAAAAAACAGCTTTTGCCAACAATCTTAAGTTTGCTGGAATCCTGATCCGGTTTATTGGTTTTCCCTATGAGTGAAGTACTCGACGGAGATTGTACGTATGTGGAAAGAGTATCTGAATGCAGCGACAATAGAACAGGCTCTCAAGGTTCTGGCTGATAAAAAAGATCAAGCCCGGATTATCGCCGGTGGTACTGATCTGGTCCTTGAAATGCGTGAGGGAAACCAGCAAAAAATCGAAACCCTGGTTGATATTTCCCGCATTAAGGGATTCAGGGATATATTCGTAGATGGGGAAGATCGGATCCATCTTGGCCCTGCTGTCACCCACAATCAGTGTGTAGCTTCAGATTTAATTAGAAATCATGCGCTGCCCCTCGCTTTAGCTGCCTGGGAAGTAGGTGCACCGCAAATAAGAAATATTGGAACAATTGTTGGAAACCTAGTTACAGCCTCACCGGCAAATGATACTATTGTGCCATTAATCGCTCTGGATGCCGAACTAGTATTACAATCCCTTGAAGGACAGCGAATAGTAGCTTTGAAAGATTTTTATACCGGCGTCAGAAGACATGTTTTGAAATCCGACGAAATTGTCAGAGATGTGATTTTTCCAAAAATGACTTCACAACAGCGCGGAATATACTTGAAGCTTGGACTCCGGAAAGCACAGGCAATTTCCCTGGTAAATATGGCTGTTGTTATAAGCACCGAGGGAGATTTGATCAATGATGCCCGGATAACTCTTGGCGCTGTTGCACCTACCATCATCCATGCTGAGAAAGCGGAAGTATATTTACAGGGTAAAATTCTTTCTGAAGAAACAATTGATAAAGCAGCAGATCTTGCCCGAGAGGCAGCCACCCCCATCGATGATATCAGAGGATCTGCTGCCTACAGACAGGAGATCACCCGCGTTCTTGTAAAAAGAGGATTAACTCAACTTTTACGTGGAGAAGAGGCAGGCCGATTGCCTGAAGACCCTGTCCTGCTGTGGGGAAAAACTCAAAACCTGAAATCTGTTAGTCTCGATGACCAGGTACTATTATCGGGAAAGGAGCCGATCATCACTCATATCAATGGACAAAAATATACATTTGATCAAGGTCATGACACAACCTTGCTTCATTTGATACGGGATTATGCCGGCTTGACAGGATCAAAAGTAGGTTGTGAAGAAGGGGAATGTGGTGCTTGTACGGTATACTTGGACGGAAAAGCTGTTATGGCATGTTTGGTTCCAGCACCGAGAGCTCATGGAGCCCAAATTTCCACAGTTGAAGGGTTGAGTGATGGTGAGAGGCTTCATCCGGTTCAGGAAACTTTTATTGAAGAAGGTGCGGTTCAGTGTGGATACTGCACTCCGGGTTTCATTATGTCTGCAGCAAAACTATTAGAAGAAAACCCTCAACCTTCCCAGACTCAAATCCACACTGCGATTTCTGGCAACTTGTGCCGCTGTACTGGGTATTATAAAATTATCAGTGCGATCGAAGAAGCTAGTCTAAGAGAAGGTGTATAGATGGGACGATATGAGCAATATCAAAGGGATACCAAAGATACGGAGACAGGGGTCCACCCCGTCTGGCGAGGTATTGGATTTTTATTGATGGGATTGGTTGCAGTCATGTCTTATGCCGGGGCAAATTTGCTTGTTGAAGCAAATAAAACCAAGGGATGGATCGCTGTCCCTTACAGCATTCGGGGAGGCGTTTCCTGGGCTCCTGATCTTTTTGCGGAGCTTATTGTAACGTTTTTCTTAATCATGATTGGATTCGGCATTATAACTATTGTCTATTCCCTGATTTACAAAGTCACTCGTCCACAGGATCTCTTTAAACTCCTGAAATAATATCTGACAGGAGGATCCAGGGAAACCTGGCTGGATCTGGTCCACCAGATTAGCCTGGATCAAGCCGCGGCCATACCAGTAAGTGAGTTTAGAGGAAAAGAACATCAAATTTTATCATTCAATAATCGTGGTCACTGACCATTAGTTAAAAATCAGCAATCATTTATATGCCGTTTAATATTCGCTATTACCTGACTTATTTTTATTACAGTTTTTTCAGATCGAAAGGAACTCCGGGAAAGTTATCCGTAAAGCGGATTTTCCTGCTGATATTCCTTTTTTTTGCATTTCCTATCTGGAATTTATATATTCGGATTGGATATTATCTGGATAATTTGTTTTTTTCTGATTATAAGGAAAAAGCTTTTCCTGATCCTATCTTTATAGTAGGAAATTACCGATCTGGATCAACATTTTTACATCGATTATTACTCCGAGACCCGCAGTTTACCTGCCTGAAAGCCTGGGAGATCTATTTTTCTCCTGCATTAAGTCACCGCTGGTTTATTCGCAATTTGAATCGGATCAGCCATTGGATTGGGAATCCGCTAGAAAAATTTGTAAAAGCATTTGATAGAGCGCTGAATGATATCTACTCAATGCACAAAACCGGAATGTTTACCTATGAACAGGATTCCCAGCTGTTTTACCATACCTGGTCCTCATATAATTTATTCGCAGCCTTTCCTTTTCCTGAATTGTCAAGAAAATATATTTTTTATGATCAGGAGGTATCTGAAAAACGACGGAAAGGTGAATTTACATATTATCGAGAGATATTAAAGCGACAGATGTTTCTTCACCCGGGTAAACAATATATCGCTAAGAATCCTGATTTTTCCCCTGCAATAGAGACATTAAAGGATTTTTTTCCCAACGCAAAATTTATCAATCTGGTTCGACCTGCGGAGCAAATGATACCTTCCATGGTAAATTTATGGGCAAACAACTGGCGGGCTTACGGTTCCCCGGGAGAACCTTTTCCCCTTATAGACACTTCAGGAACAGGCAAAACATTGGTACCGATACCCTCGGGAACGCTTAGCGGATTTGCCATCCAATCGATACCTTGTGGTTGATTTTGAAAATTTTGTTGACAGTCCAAAGAGAGAAATTGAACGTATTTATAAACAATTTGGATTTGAAATCTCTGCTGACTATCTTAAAATATTAGAAGAGGAAACCATTAAAGCCAGGGATTACAACAGCGGGAATAATTACTCCCTCTCTGATATGGGTTTAGATAAGAACAAACTAATTCAGGAGTATCAACCAATTTTTGATAGTTTAAAACAGGATCTTCCTTAACGAGCAAATTAACTTAACATTATCTGAGGGCTAGCCATTATGGAAAGAACAGTACCTTATACAGCTTCAGAGGAAGTAGAACTTTATCTCCGAACATATTATTCGCTTCTGCGGACATCGGATGCTGTCCAGATCCGTTCTTTGGAAGAAGTTCATGCTGGAATGAAATCACTTCTTCATCAGCATGCCAGAGATCGAGCACCTGATATGACGGCATTTATCTACGCTTTATTAAGACTGCCCGCATGTATCGGAGAAACCAAAGAAGTTGTTTTAGGCCAAAGCGGTTCAATTTTCCGGGAAGCGGGGATGGGGGATGTCTGGTCCTGGGAACAAGTAAATGGAAAAGCTCGCCGTAGGCGTTGTTTTTATAATGAGGAAGAACAAGTATTAGCTTGTATTGTTGCCAGCCGGTCAGATATTGATGATGTTATCCCCTTACTCACCGCTTATCAAATCGAGTGGAATAAACTGCACCGACTGCTCCAGCATATTCCAGATGATATTGATATCGCTAAGGCACACAAACAAACCGATACTTGGTATAACCTCGCTGAAGCTTTAATGATGTCAGTTGGTGATTTGACCCGCTGGCGGTCAATTTGCGGAGAAGATTTTGTAAACCGCGTTCAAGAAATTAAAGCATGTGAGCGCTTTTTCCAGGTACGTCTATTAAATGGCTCCTTGATTGAGTACAACAGGGCAACCAATGCCTGGTGGAGCGTCATTGCAGAGCGCGTACCTGATTTGCTGACCCATCCCATCTACTTCATATCCAGCAATACTCACAGTTTTGTGAACCTCTTTTCCGGGTTTGCCCTAAAGAATCATAAGGAAATAAACCAATATCTGATCGACGCAGATCAACAGGAATTACTGGATGAGTGGCGTCAGATCCAGACGCACACCGTGCCATCAAGCCAGGAAAATTTTTGGTATTATGCATTAAAGAAATATCTCCAGGAACCCAATACGGAAGAGATATTTAATCGCAGAAATGAACACGAAGCTGCCTGCGGCATACAAAGGATTAATAGTGAGCACTCCTTTGATGTAGATGCTCAAGTCATCAATATTTCAAAACTTAAACCTGGATGGATGGATGATCGAGTAAAACATGATCTGGAAGATCTGGCGTTTTTGAAAAAAAGTGACGCCTTGATCCTTAATATAGATTATCCTCTGGGATTGGCTGCATATAATATATTGATGGAAGTAGCTGAGAATGCTGGAAATATTCTTGGTGTTTACAGTATTGGAAAAGCGGCTACCCTTAATGGAGTGGTTGGGGATGTTATTATCCCCTACGTGGTTCACGATGAACATTCCAGAAATACATATTTAATTCCCCGAGCTTTTGATGCCAGAGATGTGAGTCCCAATTTGATCTATGGAACTGTGCTGGATAATCAAAAAGCAGTCACTGTCAGGGGCACATTCCTTCAAAACAGATCTTATATGGATGTCTTTTACCGGGAAGGATATACGGGGATTGAAATGGAAGCAGGCCCATATCTCTCTGCAGTATTTGAAATGTTCCGACCAACTCGCCACCCGATTGATGAAATTGTAAATTTAGACCGGGCGCCTTTTGATCTAGGCATCCTGCATTATGCGTCTGATCGTCCTTTAAGCAAGGGAAAGAATCTTGGCGCAGGGACACTTTCTTATTATGGAATGGATCCAACTTATGCCTGTTCATTGGCGATTATCCGGAGAATTATTAATCTGGAAAAAGAACGGATTCAAGACGGAAAATAGAAAAATCATTCAAAGGGATGATTTAGTAATGAATTCAATTGGGCAATCTCACCAACGGATTGATGCGCTTGATAAAGTAACCGGTAAAGCAGAATATTCTGGTGACATCAGTGCTCCTGATCAGCTGCATCTGAAAATCCTTTTTGCGGGACGCCCTCATGCCATTGTCAAGTCCATAGAAACTCAGCAGGCAGCAGCCCTGGATGGGGTACTCCTGGTTCTAACGGCCGCAGATGTTCCGGTGAATGAATATGGATTACAGATTAATGATCAACCGGTCCTGTGCGGACCCGGGTCTAAAATCCCCTATGCTGATCGGGTACGATTTATTGGGGACCAAGTTGCAGCGGTTGTGGCGGAAACCGAAGAAATAGCATCAGCGGCTTGTGGTTTGATTCAGGTGGAGTATGAAGATTTACTCACCGTATTGGACCCTCATCAAGCAGCAGAAGAAGGTGCACTGCTTCTGCATCCGGAATCCAATATTTATGAGTCATACCGGATTCGAAAAGGTGATGTCATCAAAGCTTTTCAGGAAGCCGACCTCATAATTGAAAGTGAATATCACACACCTGTTCAGGAACATGCCTATCTTCAGCCTGAAGCAGGTTTTGCTTATTATGATGAACAGGATCGGATCACAGTTGCCGCAGGGGGGCAATGGGCTCATGAAGAACAGGAGGAAATTGCTCATTCGTTAGGAGTTGAGTTGGATCAGGTCCGAGTGATCCATCCTGCAATTGGCGGCGCATTTGGTGGACGGGAGGATCTTTCCGTTCAGATCGTTTTGGGTTTGTCAGTGCTCCGCCTTCGAGAACGAGGTATCAATCGACCCGTTAAAATCGTTTGGTCACGGGAAGAATCAATCATTGGCCATCATAAAAGACACGCCTATCACATAAAAACCCGATGGGGAGCCACCCGGGAAGGAATCCTAACAGCGGCAGAGGTTGAGATAACCGCTGATGGAGGGGCATATATGTACACCTCGAATAAAGTTCTCATGAATGCAACCATTAACTGCACCGGACCTTATGAAATTCCCAACGTCAAAGTGGATTCCAGGGCTGTGGCTACTAACAAAGTTCCGGGAGGTGCTTTCCGGGGATTTGGTGGTCCACAGGGCGCATTTGCGGCTGAAAGCCAGATGAATAAATTAGCAGAAGCATTGGATATGGATCCAGTGGAAATCCGATTAAAGAATGCCTTGAAGAAAGAATCGCTGTCTTCTCTTCAATCTCCTCTTCCTGGTTTGGTTAACGTCTCAGACGTTTTGGAGCGTTGTGCTGAGGAATCTTACTGGAAAAAAGATGGATCAGATTGGGTGATGGATCAAAAGGATCCAATAGCGGACGGAAAAATTAACAAACGGGGAATAGGTTTTGCCTGCGGACTTAAAAATATTGGATTTTCTGGGGGTTATCAAGAGAACTCCTGGGCAACGGTTGAGATTCACGGTGCTACTGAAATTGAGGAAGTAATCGTCCGGCATGCAGCTGCAGAAGTTGGCCAGGGAACCCATACTGTAATAATCCAGATGGCAGCAGATGCAGTAGGTGTATCAGCTGATAAAGTACGCCTGATAAGCGCCGATACAGGAGAAACCAATGATTCGGGCAGTGTATCAGCCTCCCGGATGACTTTCATGGCAGGAAATAGTGTACGTGGGGCAGGAACTAAAGCCTTGGAAATGTGGAAAGATGAGGAAAGACCGGCAGTAGTAACCTATCAGTATCTTGCTCCAAAAACTACAAAATTTGACCCTGATACCGGAGAATCTACACCGAACTTTGCTTATGGATATGTCGCGCAAGCGGTTGAAGTCATTGTAGATACCGAAACTGGACAGATCACTGTTGAAAATATCATTTCCACTCATGATGTGGGAAAGGCAATTAATCCAGATCAGGTAGTGGGCCAAATAGAAGGGGGAGTTATTCAAGCTCTCGGATATGTCCTGACTGAAAATTTTATCCAGGAAGATGGATATGTTAAAACGGACAAACTTTCAACATATTTGATTCCTACTGTCCAGGATGTGCCAAAGACTCTCAAATCTGTGGTGATGGAGAATGCTGATCCAAATGGTCCCTGGGGTGCGCTGGGAATGGCAGAAATGCCGTATATCCCATTGGCGCCCGCGGTTACGGCAGCTGTTCATGATGCAATTGGCATCTGGTTTGACGATTTTCCGTTGACACCGGAACGTGTTTTAAGGGGGATGGGAAAGATCTAGTTACTATAGGAAAATAAGCAAGTGTCCTATTCTAACAGAAAGGCATTAAAACGATTTCTTTACAACTCCTTTAGAAATAATAAAGGAACGCATTATCGGTTAACCACAAAAAGATTAGGAGCTCTTTTGTTGGCTCTTGGTATTTATTTACCGGCAGAAGTTCTGATCTGGTCAGGTTTGCTGCTTGATGAGGTGTTTTTCCCCTCATATCATGAAATAAAGATCAAACAACCAGTTTTTATAATAGGAAATCCCCGCAGCGGTACGACATTTCTACAGCGACTTTTGGCGAAAGATACCGACTCGTTTATTTCGATGAGAACCTGGGAAATTTTTGGTTCTCCTTCAATACTGATGAGAAAATTTTTACATGGTGCAGTAAAGATAGGCAGAGCGGTTGGTGTGCCAGTCTCAAAAAGAATTAAAAGGATAGAACGCCTCTGGCAGGAAAGCGACGTCATTCACAAGTTGGCGCTTCGAGCTCCGGAAGAAGATGAATACCTTTTTATCCACAATTTTTCAACACTGAAAATCTGGTCATTTGCTGCCATGCTTGAGGAAGCCTATCCATATATATATTATGAAGATAGAATTTCTGAGGAAGATAAACAGCGGGTTATGAATTATTACGAAAGCTGCATCCAGAGGCATCTATTTGATCATAAAGGAACTGGTAAACACTATCTGTCCAAGAATCCAAATTTCTCGCCTATGATAGATACCCTGTTGACAAAATTTCCAGATGGGAAATTTATCTATTTGATACGCAACCCTCTGGATGCCGTCCCTTCCCATCTCAGTTTAAAAGAAAGAGAGTGGCAAATGCTGGGATCTCCCCTGGAAGAATATGGCTGCCGTGATTTTATCCTGGATGCATCTGAGCATTGGTACAATTATCCCTTAAAGAGACTCAAGGAACTTCCTGAGGATCAAAAAATTATTGTGAAGTTCAACAATTTGGTTAATAATGCTGATCAGACAGTTCAAAGCATATATGATCGATTTGGATTAACAGTTTCTCGAAAGTACCAAAAGATTCTGCATCAAGAAACTCTCAGGGCCAGAAACTATCAGAGTCAACATGAGTATTCATTGGCCGATATGGGTATTAGCCAGGAACAATTGAGGGAACGGTTTAAGGACGTCATGTTGGAATTTGATTATCATTGATAGGATGAAGATGTTAGAGTGGGAAGAGACATGAAGATTGTATTTGCTTCTATATTTCGGCCAGGATTAGGAGGAGGTGCGGGGAGAGTTGCCCACGAATTGGCCTACCACTTTTCCCTCAAACATGACGTGGTCATGATTTGTCCTGCAGATGAAACCGGATTTATTACACAAGAAAATGGATTGAGTATATTAGGAATTCGCAGCGCGGGAGATGACGAGTTTTACATGCCAGATCTGTCCGCCAGGACGGTGGGAGAGATTTTCAGTTTCCTCGATGAATATCAACCTGACATTATCCATGCCCACGATCCTGCTTTGATTGGATTGATTGGGCAAGTATGGGCGAGAATGAATTTAGTTCCCTTTGTCCATACCGCTCATATTCTGCCCTCGAAAGCATTGGATTTTGGAACGACAGACGCTTTGAATGTCCGCTTGTTAAAAAGCTCTCTCAGCGGGTCCTTTATTCTCAGCGTATTGAATAACTTCTATCTGAATTGTGATGCTTTAATTGCCCTGAACCAACCTGCTCTGGATTCCATCAGGGAATTTGGTTACGAGGGGGAGATATTTGTAGTTCCAAATGGAAGAGATTTAAAGCATTACGATCGTTGTAGTAATGCCGATAATTCAGTAGATCGAAAAGTTCTGGTTTTTATTGGGTTTATAAATAAGCGCAAGAACCAATCCTATTTGTTGAAGACGCTAAAAGAACTTCCAGAGAACTATGTCCTGCGGCTAATTGGCAAACCCCTTAACCCCGAATATCTACAAGAATTGGAAGAGTATTGCAGCAAATATGGACTAAAGAATGTTGAATTTGTTGGACAAATTGAACATGACCAAATTCCTGATTACCTGGAGGGGGCACATGTATTTCCATCTGCCTCTATAATGGAGGTCCAGAGCCTGGTAGTTATCGAAGCCCTGGCATCAGGAACACCTGTTGTAGGATTGTCTAACGAAACGATTGACGAATTGATCGATAACGAAGTAGGCGCCTGGCTATCCAAAGACAAGGAGCCAATTGATTTTGCGAAGGAAATAGACCGTATCTGCAATTTACCTGAAGAAGAATACCAGACAATGTGCGACACTGCCAGAAAGAGGGTTAAACATCTTGATTGGTCCAACATTGTGTATTCCACTGCTGAAGCATATCAGGAAATCTTAAAAACCAAACCAACAATTTCTGAAAATGAAAATGATATGCTGACCAGCCTGGTATCTTTCCTTGCGATTGGTGACGTAAAAGATTATTTGTTGAATGTGATTGAAGAAACCCGACAAAGCCCGGGAGCAGAATCGGGTTTATTACCACATGTAAAAGTTCCCTCTCCCATTAAAACCTGGATTCGAGTACCTTCATCGACATGGTTCATTTCTGGTGTTACTATTTTAGTTTCGGTGATTGGTTACCTATTTATGAAGGGACAGGGGAAAGGAAGAAAATAGGGTTTCTGCATTTTATTATTCATATGCATGATCTGGAAAATATGAGTTTTAAACATCTGAGGAATCCGTTTTTCCTTCACCCTGCTGCCAGGGACTTATTCAGTAAACCTGTTGTATAATATTGGCTTGGTATTAATATCAGTAATAATAATTCACCTTAGATCGTCGGAAGGATAATAATATTCTTCACCGGCGCAGGTATTTTAATTTTTTTATTGGGAGTAAACGATGGATGATTTTTTAACTAGAGGAAATATAAAGGATCTTGATCCGAAATTGCATGAATTGATCAGGATTGAAGAAGAGAGGCAGTACAGAAGATTAATTCTTATCCCCAGCGAGAGCATGACGCCTAAGGCAGTCAGGAGAGCACTCGGCTCAGGGTTCCACAATATTTATGCTGAAGGATATTCCTTTGATCTGACTGGTGGACTTTCTGAAGAAGAGCTATTTGATTATGATAAGGTATTGACTGAATATCGACGATACTCAGATGATCGTTATTATAAGGGAGTTGAATATGCGGATATTCTGGAGGGTCTTGCAGGACAGCGGGCAGCCCAGGCATTCGCATCAAATGGTAAAACGGCTCTGGATATATATGTAAATGTACAGCCACTGTCTGGTGGACCTGCTAATAATGCGGTTTACCATGGGCTGGTTAAGCTCGGTGATACCGTGATGGGCATGAATTTGCTGCATGGTGGTCACTTATCTCATGGTTCCCGGGTTAACCGATCCGGAGAATTTTACAACATCGTTTCCTATTCTGTAGATCCCGAGACAGAAAAGATTGACTATGATGAGATTGAAAGGCTTGCTATTCAGAATAAGCCAAAAATGATCATCGCTGGGGTTTCCTCCTATTCCTGGCAGCTGGATTGGGTTCGATTCCGTGAAATTGCAGATAAAGTGGGCGCTTATTTACTGGCTGATATATCTCATGTTGCTGGACTGATCATAGCGGGTGAATATCCATCGCCAATCGGGCAAGCCCACATTATATCTTCCACAACTCACAAGACCCTGCTTGGACCACGAGGGGCAATCCTGATGAGTACGGACCTGGATATCATCAAAGCGATTGATCGGGCAGTTTTCCCGGGTGAGCAAGGTGGCCCTCATGTTAATGTTTTTGGGGCTATGGCAATCGCTTTTAAATTGGCTCAAACAGATCAACATAAAGCCTTAATGCAGCAGGTTGTAAAGAATTGTAAGATATTAAATGATCGCCTGGAAGAACGCGGATTCAGGATACCTTTTGGAGGTACAAACACTCACCTGACAAATATTGATACGAAATCTGTGAGAGGAAAAGGTGACGCCTGGTTAAGCGGAGACTTGGCGGCTAGAATTTTGGATATCGCTGGCATTGTCACCAATCGCAATACCATACCAGGTGATACCTCGGCATTGAATCCCTCCGGAGTTAGATTGGGCACACCCTGGATTACCCAGAGAGGATTAAAAGAGAAAGAGACCAAAGAGTTAGCGGATATCATCGCTGATGTGCTGTTTTCCTGTGAGCCATATTATCAAGGGAAGGCTTTACGCGCTAAAGTTGACTTTAAAACTTTGGAGGATGCCAAACTTAAAGTACGGGATCTGGCTGAGAGCGCCGGAATCGACTATAAACCTGGAAAACATGGGTATCCTCATTTTTATTATCTTGATGATGAAGTAGAAGAAGGAAAGATAACTTCTTCCTATATAATCAGTGGTGAAAAATCCAGAGAATTTCTGGATTACATTGTCAGCAGTGACATAGAAACCCTAGAATGTGGAACAAATCAAGCAACGATTTTGTATACTCCAGAAGGAAATATACCTGCTATGGTTACTTGTGATGAATTGCAAAGTTTCCACCTTACAGTGCCAGCAGAAAAATCAGTTCTTGTCTTGACCTGGTTGAGGGCAGTCTCTGATGGTTATGTCCGGGTAGATGAAGATGTATTAAGAAAAATCCCCGGTCCTGTTATCGTCCGGGAATCTGACAGGAATTATAATTCCCTGGTAGAGGGTGATCCAGTCGGAAGGGACAAACCATTTTACCTGGGTATGGAGGAGGCTGAAGGGGACCCGTTACCAGAATTTGTCTGGGATGAACCTGAAGATCCAGAAACCAAGAAAACAAAATTATTTGATTTACACATAGAACTTGGCGCTAGGATGGTTCCATTTGCCGGTTGGGAAATGCCGGTACGATATGATTCTGTCCTGGAAGAGCATAACGCTGTCCGGGTGAACGCGGGTTTATTTGATGTCACGCATATGGGTGTTTTTCAAGTAGAGGGACCAGATGCGATGGCATTCTTGGATAGTGTTGTAGGGAATAATATATCATCTCTGAAGACCGGTGAATCCGCTTATGCGCACTTTTTGGATCCTGACGGAAATGTAATAGATGATACATTAATTTATCGGCGGAGAGATCTGGAATACATGATGGTTGTAAATGCTTCCAATGATTCCAAGGTTTGGAAATGGTTAAGTGAAGTCCAGGATGGGACCGTAAAAGTAGATAACAACCGTCCCTGGGCCAAAGCATATGGAAGAAAGACCATCCTGCGAAACTTGCGGGACCCAAAAGAAGGCAAAGAACAACTGGTTGACCTTGCATTGCAGGGACCCCGTTCAAAGGATATCCTCTTTGGATTAGGATTCAGCCAGGAAGATGAGCGCAAGATAAATCATTTGCGATGGTCAGAATTATGTGAAGTTTTGAGTGGTGAGTATGAGCTAGTCATATCCCGAACCGGATATACTGGTGAACGAACTGCATTTGAAATCTTTATTCACCCCGATCAGGTGGAGTCCCTTTTTAGAAAACTTCTTGAAGTAGGAAAAACTTATGGACTTAAACCCTGCGGATTAGGCGCTCGGGATTCGCTCCGGACTGAAGCTGGATTGCCCCTGTATGGACATGAACTTGAAGGAGATCTGAATATTGGAGTTGGGGGAGCTGGTTTTGGATCTTATGTGAAAATAAGTAAACCCTGGTTCATCGGGAGAGAGGCTTACCTGGCTCAGGAGAAGGAGCGTGATAATGTAATCGTTCGCTTCCGATTTAGTGAAAAGCGAGTCAGAAAAGCTCATTTTGGAGATCCGGTGATGGATGAGCAGGGGCGAGTGATTGGAAAAATTACCAGCTGCGCGAATGATAGTGAAGGATATTTTGTTGGCCAGGCTTTCGTAAATAAACGATATGCAAAAAAGGGAACTCTGGTATACATCTATCAGGATGTATCAAAGAGAAAAGGAACTGAGCTTTCTGATTTAAGTTATGGTGAGCGGGTTGCCCTTCCTGATACAGCCACGATTATCAGACGTTTTCCGCGGTTATAAAAATACCAACCAATAAAAGAAAAAAGACAGTAGGAACTTAACTACTGTCTTTTTTTATAGGAAAATATACTTATTATTCTATTGTTCCCAGAGGGTAAAATCCTTTAAGTTTGATTGCCCGATAAATTCTCGCAAGATGGAATTGTCCGGGATCATGGTGATATCAAGGGGTAGGAACCATTCCAAAAAAGCCAGAAGCCTTTTAGCTTCAACTCTTGCCCGAGTGCTATTCGGGACTTGCCTGAGAATTGGTTCAACTAAGGGTTTTAGGGCTGCCATTTCATAAACCAGAGCAGAGTTAAATATGGCATCTGCGTTATCCTGGAAGGGAAAAATATTCTGCTTTTCGCCGCGCCGGACAGATTCCCAACGATTGATTGTTTCCATTGCAGAATATCCGCGTTCGCGGGAATCTCTCACAATCCTGCGGATTAAGCGAGTATCAGTCGTTGAAATCCGATTGTGCCGGTCAAGGTTTAATTGTGTCAGCGCGGAAACATATATCCGATAGGTACTGGATTGAGGAAAGTCTGGCAGTAAATCTGGATTCAGGCCGTGGATACCTTCTAGAGCAATGATTTGTCCGGGGCGGAGCTGGACTGTTTCCCCTTCACTGCTTTTTCCGGATTGAAAATCGTAGGTCGGCAATTTTACAGCCTCGCCACTAATCAAACACTGAAGATCCCGGGAGAGTTGATCTCGATTTACTGCATCCAGAGACTCAAAATCCCACTCCCCGGAGTCGTCTACGGGCGTGTGCTCTCTGTCTACAAAATACTTATCCATTTCCATAGGAAAGGGTGAAATTCCCCGTGCCAACAATTGTATTGTAAGGCGCTTGGAAAATGTCGTTTTTCCTGATGACGATGGACCAGCAATCAAGATCACGTTAATATTCTCTGATAGCTCCTCTATCTGAGCTGCTATCTCTCCGATGTGCTGTTCGTGAAGAGCTTCTGAGACCAGAATTAGTTTCCTGATCTGGTCCTGTGCGATTGAGTCGTTTAACGCTCCAACACTGTCGATTCCCAGGCGATGGAGCCACCCGCCATATCGTTGAAAGACATTCATCAACGAGTAGTACTTGGGAACCGGGAGGAGTTCAGTCGGATTTTTTCGACGTGGAAAGCGGACTATAAACCCATCATCCATCATTTTTAGATCAAACCACTTCAGGTAGCCGGTTGAGGGAACCATGTATCCGTGATGGTAATCAAGGTGGTCCCCTAATTTGTACAAAGTCAGGTAATCCTTTTTCCTGTGGGCAAGCAGCCGAACTTTGTCTTTATATCCCCGTTCTTCAAAATAATCGATCCCTTCCTGGAGGGAAACCTTTAATCTTTCAAACTTGATGTTATCCTTTACCAGCTGCCGCATTCTTTTTTCCAGTTCGGTCAGTTCCGCTGCTGTGAGAGGAGATCTTCTAAAAACCTGGCAGAAGTATCCTCCAGAAGTAACGGAGTGATCGACTGTGAGAATAGCGTCATTGTGAAGATCGTGAAATGCGCGTTCGAGTAAAAAGGTTAATGATCGTCGATAAAATCGCATCCCATCTGAATCCCCCATAGTGATTGGATGAACTTCAACGTCCATTGTGACTGCATAAGACAATTCAGTTAATTTTCCGTTTACCGTCGCGCCAACTATAGGCGGAAGAGCACTGTCCTGGAGGATTGAAAAAAAGTCTTCCAAAGTACCGCCTCTTGGGCCAGATATTACCTCTCCATTGGAGAGATAGATTTCCACTTCATTCCGGGGTAATACAAATTTGTATTCCTGTTCGCTGCTCATAATATATATCCTGCGTTTTAATATTCCTGTTAATTCTATTTTATCATCTCACACTGAGAGCTCAAATCCATAATCATCACAATTCTGATAATCATATCTAATAAATAAAAAGCCCTGACTTATAAGAGTCAGGGCTTTTGGTTGCTTTAAGCACGCTTATGATGTTAAATAATCATCCGGTAGTTGAGTCTTAAGGATCAAATCTTTAGCTGCCTTAACCTCATCAAATCTTCCAAAAGGTGCCTTGGTTGGAGCATTAAGAAGAATTTCTGGATTATTTTTTGCCTCGTCGGCAACTTGCAGTAAGGTATCAACAAACCTATCCAAGGTTTCTTTGGTTTCGGTTTCGGTAGGTTCAATCATCAGCGCTTCATTCACAATCAGAGGGAAATAGTTCGTGGGTGGATGGAAACCAAAATCTATCAATCGTTTTGATACATCCAATGCGCGTATTTCTGGTGCATCTTCCCATTTTCCTTCAGCGACAAATTCATGCATGCACATGCGCTCATATGGTATATGGTACACATCTTTAACCCGGGATTGAATGTAATTTGCATTCAGGACTGCATAGATGGCTACATCCTTTAAGCCGTTTTTCCCTAATGTAAGCATATAGGTAAAGGCCCTGACAATAATTCCAAAATGACCATGAAAGGATTTGGTTCTCCCGATGGTTTGTTCTGGAATTATAAAATCATAAATAGCTGGATTGTCATCATCACCTTCGGATGTCATTACCACCAGGGGTGCTGGAAGAAAATTTTCCAATTCTTTGGTAACACCAACCGGGCCGGAACCGGGTCCACCACCTCCGTGGGGAGTTGAAAATGTTTTATGCAGGTTAAAATGCATTACATCAATTCCCATTTCTGCCGGTCTGTAAATTCCCAGCAAGGCATTCATATTTGCCCCATCACCATATACCAATCCCCCGTGTTCATGAACCAGCTGGCAGGCTTTGAGAATGTTTTCATCAAAAAGCCCCAGGGTGTTGGGATTGGTGATCATTATCCCCGCAAGAGTTTCATCACATTCTGCTTTAAGGGCATCCAGGTCTGTATTTCCCCTCTCATCTGAGGGTAATTCCACAATTTCCATTCCGCTCATTGCAGAAGAGGCGGGATTAGTGCCATGGGCTGAGTCGGGTACAAGCATCTTGATCCGATTCAGATCTCCCCGGGATCTATGATATGCACGGATGATCAGCACTCCAGTCAACTCGCCATGAGCGCCGGCAGCCGGTTGGAGAGAAACTGCCGCAAATCCGCTGATTTCTGCCAGCCATTGTTGGGTTTCATGCATCAATCCCAATGCTCCCTGGACCGTTTCAACTGGCTGCAGGGGATGGATTTGGCTGAATCCTGGAAGGCGGGCTGTTTCCTCGTTAATCTTTGGGTTGTATTTCATCGTACACGAGCCCAAGGGATAATATCCCACATCAACTGCGTGATTCAGCTGCGAAATATTAGTAAAGTGCCGGATGACTTCATTTTCTGGAACTTCTGGAAGTGGAAGGTCTTTTCGTAAAAAATCTTCCGGCAATTCAGCTAGTGGAACATCTGGCGCTGGAAAGCGGATACCAATTCGATTGGGTCTGGAGAGTTCAAAAATAGTTGGTTCAGTCATGAGTTTCCTCCTCCAGAACCTCAACCATGAAGTCAATTTCTGATTTGGAGTTCATTTCAGTAACAGCGACAAGAAGTTCATGTTGCAGATCTGGATAATCCTGGCTGAGATCGTACCCACCGAGAATATCGTGGGTCAGCAGGATCTGATTTACTTCTTTGGCCGGGATAGGGCAGTGGACTACAAATTCATTAAAGAAAGGCTGCACAGGATTGACCATAAATCCCGGAACCGTGCTGATCCGTTCGGCTGCATAATGAGCTTTGTGGTAATTTAATTTAGCTAAATCCTGAAGTCCATTTTTCCCCAGTAAACTGAGATAGACTGTTGAAGCCAGGGCAATTAATCCCTGGTTGGTGCAAATATTTGAGGTAGCGTTTTCTCGCCGGATGTGCTGCTCACGGGTACTCAGGGTCAAGACATAACCACGCTGGCCAAGAGTATCAACCGTTTCGCCAGCAAGACGTCCGGCCATTTTCCGGGTATATTGTTTTTTCGTGGCAAATAGTCCAAGATAAGGTCCGCCGAATGACATTGGAATTCCCAGAGCTTGTCCTTCACCGGTAACAATATCAGCATCAAATTCGCTGGGTGGTTTAATCAAACCCAGCGCGAGAGGGTTAACATGAACTGCAAAAAGTGCTTTCTCAGCATGGGCTGCTTCAGAAAGTTTTGTTAGATCAAAGATTCTTCCAAAGAAATCCGGGTACTGAACCAGAACCAGGGCAGTTTGATCATCGATCAGCGAAATCAATTGATCGGGATCAACTTCAGATTTTAGATCTTCTCCTACTATCTCCATGTCCATTCCTTTCATGTAGGTATGGATCGTATCTCGATATTGGGGATGAACGGAAGGGGAGAGGATTACTTTTTTGCGACGTCCCCTGAAATTGTGGTATGCCATATTAACCGCTTCTGCCGCGGCGGTCGCGCCATCATAATGAGAGGCATTGGCGACATCCATTCCGGTCAGGGCTGCGATTAAACTCTGGTATTCGAATATTGCCTGCAATGTTCCCTGGGCGATTTCTGGTTGGTAGGGAGTGTATGCAGTATAAAATTCACTGCGGCGCAGGATGGAATCAACAGCTGCCGGAATATAGTGGTTATATGCTCCAGCACCAAGGAAGGATATCAATTCCTGGGGTGTTTCATTCACCGAAGAGATGTAAGACAATTCATCCAGTGCTTCCATCTCGGTGATGCCTTCAGGTAAGGCTAACTCGGGAAATTTTCCCTCTTCGGGCAGACTCTGGAATAAATCTTCCACCTTATCCACCCCGATAACTTTGAGCATAGCCTCTCTGTCAGCCTGGGTATGTGATGTATACATATCAGGTCCTTTTTGTTCTATAAATAGAGACAATAATACAAGTAAATTTGGTTATTAATCAAGGATACTTTGTTCGAAAAAAATTAATTACCTCTTTCCAGGTTTTGGTAGGTATCCGAGTCCAGCAAATTGTCCAGTTCACCTGGATCGGACATCTTGATTTTTATCAACCAGGCTTTTCCAAAAGGATCTTCATTGATTAGTTCCGGGGAATCAGCCAAGGCTTCGTTGATGGCCACAACTTCTCCACCTACCGGCATATATATATCAGCGGCGGCTTTTACAGATTCCACCACAGCGCAGGTTTCTCCCTGTCCTAACTCATCTCCCTCAAAAGCGACGATTTCAACAAATACAACATCAGAAAGCTGATCCTGGGCATAGTCTGTGATCCCCATCACCGCCACATCCCCCTCAACCCGGATCCACTCATCATTCTTTGAGTATTTTAACTCGGCCGGTGCTTTCATTTTTTTTACTCCTTTTAAACACTTTGATCTGATAGCCTGATTTAATTAAAAAACACACGCAAAGGGATCGGCGTGTGCCTCTGTCTTGGGACCTGAGAGATTTTGCTCCTTCGGTGTCCGGGGACTCTCCAGAGGATCTGAAGTGCAAGGTCCGTTTACCTGAGAGTTTGATCTGCTGCGATTCGCCTTTCTTTAAGCAGTAGACTTGCCCCTTCGGTGCCCAAAAATGGGACTCTCCCTTGCCATAAATTTTGTCTAATTGAATATATTATACCAAAAGTTTTCAACCTTGCAGCAGGCAAGAACAAACTCCGAGCTATACACCAGTCGGATCAATAATTAATATTATGTTGAAGGAAACTATTCGTTCTGGGGAAGGGCGAGTTCCTCGGTTTTATGCCGGCGGACTAGATTTTTTACGTGAGCCAACAATGTATAGGAGGAGACAGGTTTAACAAGATAATCATCTGCACCTAGATTTAGAGTTTTGGTGATGATTTCGGAGGACTCAATAGCTGATATAATTAAAATTGGCGTTCTGGTCATATCCCTAATTGCAGTACATAGTTGCCACCCATCCATTTCTGGCATGAGCAAATCAAGAATGATGAGGTCAAGCATAACACGTTCGACAATATCCAGGCTTTCTTTACTGGAATTTGTTGTTAAAACATGATAATCCTTCGCAGTTAGCAACTTCTTAAATACTGCTGCGGTAGAGGGATCATTGTCGATCACCAATATTGTAGGGTTAACTTTTTGGTATTGACTATTCATAACTGGTTG
>Ga0255364_10046_pt2 | contig 34882 bp, 46 predicted proteins | sample ANMaggSSYBR01G12_FD_182087 | JGI IMG/M metagenome (GOLD analysis project Ga0255364, IMG submission 182087) | Sediment cell enrichment communities from methane seep in Santa Monica Basin, California, United Staets - ANME aggregate JGI... | ecosystem: Environmental > Aquatic > Marine > Cold seeps >...
TATTTGCCCTAAAACAACCAAAAATATCGCCTCTAGTTTTCTCGTCTAACCCAATAATAAAATCTAAAAACTCCTCAAAACTTATCTGTCGAGAATTACTATTTAATTTATTAAACACCACCGATATATCAATATTCGACAAACTTGGAAACACCAACCCCAATTCCCTACGACTTAAATGAGTGCTATTAGTATCTGTTAATCTTAATAACTCGTCAAATAGTCGTTGGGTATGAACAATTAGGGTATTAGATCCATACCCAAAATCCAATTCACTTAATTCACCTACAATTTTATTTTCACCCTTTTTACTCTCCACCAATATCTTACCTAATTTTTTTATATCTAACATCTATAAAAATCCTTAAGCTTTTAAACAACACCTCCTATTAATAAAATATCTCAATCCGTTTTCTATATTTAAAAAACTCGACTAGCTATAATTATATAATGACAGATCTTAATATTGATAAACTAGAAGAATATGTTTGGCGATGGAAAAATCACTACAAAATGCTAGAAACTATAGAAAAAACCAATATCGACAAAGCACAACTTAAAATATGGAAAAACCAAATTGATGAATGTTTTAGAAATAAAATTAAATCTAAACTATAAACCATTTAAAAAAACAAATTACTACATAATAGGTAGCAAAATGGACCAATTCCTAAAAAAATCACAACCATCAGCGGTTGAATGGCCTCCCAATTCAGGGATATTTACCCTCTTTCTTAAAGGTGATATACTACTTAACGGACTTAAATTACCGAATATCCAAAGAGAGCTAGATAATAATCACATTGACGATTTATATGAGAAATTTATTATAGAATATAGGCAAATAGGTTATTTTAATTTTGGTATATTTGACCTATGTTACTACGATAATACACTCTATCTACTCAATGGTCAACACCGTTATGCCGTCCTACAAAGGGTTCAACTTAAATACCCTAATATTTCGGTTCAGGTTAAAATTAAACAAACTAACACCGAAGAAGAAATGAATCATTATTTTAGAATTGTTAACGACTCGAAACAATCTATTATCGTTAAAAATTCCAATCACCAAGTTATTCTTAATAGTTTTAGACGCCACCTAACACAAAATTACCCAGATTTTATTGTTAAGTCTAAGAAACCACACAAACCTAATATTAATCTAGATAATTTAATGGAAAAAATCGACGAGATTAACCTAATAGAAAGGCTTAATATTACCGAACCTAACACCCTAATTACTATGGTAGAAAAAATAAATAACTACTACCGATCTATTCAATACGAAGATTGTATTTGGAAAGCCTGGAAGATTCCAGATGTTACTACCTTGTTAGAAAAAACTAGAAATCGGTCTCTGATGAAACCCCTTTTCTTAGGAATTTATCCTCAATTTGAATGGCTAGAGAGAATTATTAAACACCAAACCGAAGAGATCGCTTACGAATGTATGCCACACTACTGGAAAACCTATAAAACTAGAAAAATTAGTCAGAAACGCCGTTCACAAGTCTGGAGAAAACACAACCAAGGAATGGATGGCGCATGTTTTGTTTGTTCTCAAAATATAAACTATGAAAACTTTGAATGTGGACACGTCACCGCAGTATTTTGGGGAGGTAACTCTCTACACACCAACCTAGAACCTATTTGTGGCTCTTGTAATAAAGACATGGGGGTCGAAAATCTATATGAATACAAAAATAGAGAATACGGGTCTAACTAACAATAATATTATATTTACCAATTATAATATGATTGTTAATTTGTCACAAATTACCCCCACCAGAATTATTGCCGCCTTAGTCACCCTCCTCATTCTAGACTCTCTTTGGTTTTCCATTAGTTTAAAACGAGTTTACCCACAATTTAATAATGTTAAAATAGCCTGGGGTCTTCTCGCCTGGATACCCCTAGCCATCGCCATCGCCTCCGCCAACCCCGATTCAACTACCTCAGCCATACAATGGGGAGCCGCCGTAGGATTCACCACCTATGCCGTTTTTAATGGAACAGAAATCGCCATTAGACCAGATTGGACACCTACTATCGGGATAATAGACCTAGCCTGGGGCACCTTCGCCTCATCTATCGCCGCCTACACCATTTACACCCTTAAAATCTAGACATTTATTAGCACCTCAAATGGATCTAAACGAGATACATAGTCATATAGGTTGTATTTGGGCAAATAACTCCTAATTAACCCTAATACATTAGAGGGGACATGTGGTAAAAACTTACCTATCCTAGTATAACTTATTATTTGCACATCACTATCCAAATTCTTTTTTTGTTCCACCCCACAATTAGGATAATTCAAACATTTAAAATCAAACATACCATTTCGGGTATTAGGCGGACTCGTCGTTAACATACTTATCTCTATATCCACCTGATAACGAAACTGCACTATCTCCTCCAATAAATAACGCGCCCCACGTAAATTAACCAAATAACAATGACAACCAGTGATTAAACCATTTACCCTCTCTCGACTCTCATCGGGCAAGGGATCATCCATCGCTAACCCCCCATGTATATCATTAGTATAATAGTCTAAACCTGTGTGGTTACTAGCACCAAAAAATATACATAATGGGGTATTGGGGTTTTTTTTTAACACCTTTTTTGCCGCATTAATATAAAAACCAAAACGATCATCCATAAATACTATATCATCCTCCACCACCAAGCCATGCTCAAAACTACCATTAGAAATATACTCCCAACAACGACGATGTGAGATCCCACAAGCTAATGCCCCCCAGGTAGGTATCACTAGCGTTTCACCCTGATTGTTAGTAATATTGTCATAACTTTGATAATCCAAATGCTCAAACCTAAGACGTTGCGCCTCCTCCGGTAAACAAGCCTCCATCCTTACCACATTACTAACCATTTTTACCCCACGTAATTCGGACAAACTATCCAATAAACGCTCGGGGCGGTCTGCTCTATTTATTAGTATAATAGGACACATATAATTTATCTATTCACACTTTCTTTATTATTATTTTTATTTACGACCCATATCTATCTCATCATCACCACACCACTCCTCAGCATCAGGTTTATCACACAAACCATCTATACTATTAAACCAACTACGCGATTCACCATTCTTTAAACTCTCCAATGCTAATGGACGATCCGCAGTATAAAATGTCTTACCCTTCACCAAAAAACTATTTACTCTAGCATGACCCCACTGTTGCTGGGTCGTTCCTGGACGATGACCCGTTCGCCACGCCGCATTACCCTTCGCATAAATTTTCTTTAGTATAGGTAGCGACACCCCGGTAACCAACGCCTTGTCCTCTAATGATGTTACCCCGGGAAAATACTGCTCCCATTGTTGAGTATACGCGGATTCACGGGTCTTAATTCTCTCCCCATTCCTAAAATCAGTCTTAAATGGACGATAGGCGTGCGCATCACTACTACTTGACTTACTACCCTCCTCTATACGTTTTAAACGCTGTTTCCTCTCCGCCTTTGTTAATCCAGCTAAATACTTTTCCGGCGCATAAATTCCACCCGTCGCCAAGTACCTCTCTTTATAATAACGATATTTACTATAATAATCCATCTATATAATATTTGGACAAAAAAAAACACCATTAACCCTTTTCTACCTTTTTTTCCTCCTGACGCTTTTCTAATAACTTTTCCTTTACCCTAAGATGTTTGGTAGTAAACTTGCCGTTCTTCTTAAACTTTTCCTTTGCCTTGTCTTTGCCACGCTTTCGCTTTTGAATATCACCCTTACAATTAGTCATTTATCTACCTAAACAAATAAAATACTACCATTCAATTTTTTTTTTACTCATTATAAATAACTAACACCACTCTTAATTACACAATCCTTAGGCACTAACACACCACATTTTCCCACCTGCCTTAACACACCCTGGTAGAACCCATCCGGCGCGCTACGGCTACACAACAAATAACTCCTCATTGGTCTTATCATATAAGGATTTGATAAAGCTAGATAGCGGTCTACCTTACCAGGAACTCGAAAGTAGTCCTGAATCCTAACTAATCCATTTTTAGAGTGAGAATCACGAACGATCTCAATCAAATGACTACCACCCATTAATTCCACCATCACCCTATTATATTTACCCTTTAAAGTATCCATCTATCTAATATTTACTAAATTTACCCCGCTCAAATTTTATCATCTAACACAAATAAACCAAACTACGACCCTTGTCACAAAAACGACACCATAACCAAGACTTAATACTACTACGACAAGGACAATAAGACCGTCTAATTAAATCACCCATACTATAAATTGAAAGTAGTTCTACCTCATAACCCTTACAATACCAAGATAAATCACCATAATAATTATAACTACTATAACAATAACAACAAGCATTACAATTATGAGGATAGACGCTATTAGCTAAGTTGTGCGCACATTGGCTAATATGATGAATAGTAGAAGGATAAGCCAGACTCATCCTAAAACCACTTATACTCCATATACTACCCACCACCTCACGATGATTCATAATAAGTAAACTTAACTCTAAAATTAAGATTTTCCTAAGACAACTAACACGCCTCTCCAATCTATCATCACAATATCCTAAAATATGTTGAAATATCTCACGGGGAAAAAGCATCTAAACTAATAATTAAAAACGACTTTAGGTGTATTTTATTACTAGAAATTAACCCACCTTTAACCATAAAATAGATCCTAGGGTAAATAAAATAGAACCTAGCGTATAGAGTAGGGCATGGCTATAACAAATTACCGTGGGCTCTTTACCACACTCAACTAAATAAATTACACCATCTAGTGAAAATAATAAACAACCTACCAAAAATGATATCTTAATACAAGAAGATTGAGTAACCATAACCTAAATAATTATTTATCTACTTAAATCAAAAACAATATCTATCTATTATGAAACAAAAAAATATCCCCATCGCCATCCCTATCATAGAAGATAGTTTACCAGGAGCTAACGGAACTATTTTCCTTAATTCTAGAATAAAAACCTTTTATGTAATCAATGGTGTTGGTAAATGGTATCATGGTATTATTACCGAAATAATTAATAACAATTGTCGCATAAGCTACGATGAAGGCTTTGAAGTTATAGGTAGCGCCAATTGTGTATTTTTAGAAAATAATAATATCGCTAGGGTTCAACTAATAAAAAAAAATAAAACAAAAAAGTGTTTACCCTTCCTAGGACTCTAACCTAGATCCTCAGTGTTTAAAACCGATGCTCATCAGAGCTTAAAAGGTTATTGCTGTAACTTTTCTATAAATCAACAGAGTTGGGAAACGCTGCTCTACCTCTGAGCTATTGAGATTTCTCTCAAGTGGGGATCGAACCCACGACCAACGGCTAAAAGGCAAAAGTTAATTGCTGTGACTCAGTTATATGTACTAGGTGCAGGATTCGAACCTACGAAGCTTACGCATAGCATCTTAAGTGCTACCCCTTTGACCGCTCGGGAAACCTAGCTTTTCTATCTCCATGTTTGGATTTTTAAAATTAAAATTAATGCTGCTGTGTGGAGAAAAGAGTTGCCAATCTAACCACTTGTTTGTTTATTTGAAAATTTAAAATGGTGATTGCTGTGAGTGGTATGACAACTGGTTACATATTTTAAATTTAAATTACAATTCAAATTTTTTTTCATCTATTAAACTAAGTAAAATATCACCATGACAACGATTCGGTTTACACCAACAACCTAAACATTTCCCCTTTATACTTAATAAATCGTAGGTTTCGGGGTCCGCCTCGATTTTCCCACGAATATATTGCTCATATAATTCTAAACAACGATCTAATCCATGGTCTTTAATAGAAAACGGATTATGCCAAATACTACTTTGGTAGTGAAATAGACGACGATTAGCCGGTTTACCTCCACCAATAAAAATTCGCCCATGCCTTCCTATATACACGTTGTCTGGACTTTTTAACCATTCCTCTAGATTATTATATTCTGGACGAATAGATTTAACTCGGCAACTAACGATAGACATACATAAAAAATCACGGGTATTTCATATTCAAATTTACACAATTTTAGTAATTTCTAGAACATATTTTATGTTTAAACTTATTTTCTTCCTTTATTCCACACATTTTATTATATTGCTCGCGATCAATAGAGTGCTTTTGTTGTTCTTTGGTTGCTGGTGTCACTAACCAATCTTTATAATATTTTCCATCACCGTGTTTTATGTGTTTAGGCCAGAGTCTATAATTATCACCCTCTTTGTCATTTTTTAAGGCTAAACATTCAGCTTTATCAAATTTATGAGAGATATCTGCCTTTTCTATTAATTTTTTAAATTCATTTTTAGTTAATCCACTCTTTTTTTGAAAATGAGTTAGACCACCTATAGTATCTATCCAACCTGGATAATATTTATCATCCCCACCTTTAGATTTAGGCCAGAAAACATAATAACGAGGATCACATGTTAGTGTTGAATCATCCCTCCCGCCTTTGAAATTCTTATATTTACACTTATATTTTTTATATTTATCATAGTATTCCATTTTATATATATATATATATATATATTTTTTCAGCTATTAAATAAATTTTTTATAACGAAGCCAATCATAAATACATAGCAACGCCACTAGTAATACTACCACAAACAAAACTACAATTATTAACTTACCATCATCCCGACAACGCATTTCTAAATTTGCTCCACCACCCTTTATTTGACATCTAGAATAGCCCCCGGGACAATTACACATACAATTATCACAATCCACCCAAGAATTAATACTCCGATTTAAACACTCCCAACGAGTAGCATTTGAACATAATTGATAAGGTATCTTATATTCTATAGTTTTTAGGTCTCCGATAATATTCTCACCATATATCATCATAATAAAAATTAAAGTATTCATATTATATCTATTTAACTTTCCTTTTAACTATCATTAAAGTTAAGACTATTACGATGCTCTAACAATAAACTAGAACCTAGGCTACCACCCGATAATTCTAAATCCCGCAATTCAGTTAGTTTTTTCTGCAAATTACTATTATTTATATACGCCTTCTCGTCCAAAATTGCTCTAGCCCAAGGTTCTACCCGATTTAACTCATTTAAATTACGAGGTATGTCTACCCACTCACTTAAAATCCCATCCACATCACTAGGCAACCAACCCGATTCTAATTTTCCCTCATCACTATAAGTATTCACTAGCTGGAGAATTACTTTCCAACCAAGTGACTCATATTCATTACACTCCCTTGATCTATTACAACCCATTACTAACCCCATTAGAGAACCCACAAATTCAAATTTATCAAAAAAAAGAGTGGTAATGGCTTTAAATGGAAGCTACCAATTCTCTAACCGACTGATCCTCTTTATTTGCTCTAACTAACTGAGCCTCTTTATTTACGGTTCCTGATCGCAATCTTAAACAATAACACACAAATATAGCTATTAAAACAATAATATATATCTCAACGCTTAAGTTATCAGAGCAATCACGGACAAGGGTAGTATTGGTAAGACACATTTATTATAATTGATTTATAATTGATTATAATAAATTCAAATTTATCAAAAAAAACAACAGAGTTGGGAATACGTCGCTCTACTACTGAGCTACATGCACTGTTTCGGAGGCCCTTAATTCTTTTAATGAATAGGAGGGGCTGCTGTACGACCTCATGATTAGGGAATTAACCCTGATGTGCATGGTGGGACTCGAACCCACGACCAACGGCTAAAAAGGCAAAAGTTAATTGCTGTGACTCTGTTATATGTGCACCCAGTGGGGCTCGAACCCACGACTTCTGGTTCATAAGACCAGCACTCTAAACCACTGAGTTATGGGTGCGTACTAGGTGCAGGATTCGAACCTACGAAGCTTACGCATAGCATCTTAAGTGCTACCCCTTTGACCGCTCGGGAAACCTAGCTTTACTATCTCCATGTTTGGACATTATTGTCTGGGTGAAAACCAGATTTTTAGACAAGTGTCTGCTGCTGTGTGGAGAAAGAGTTGTCAATCCTAACCACTTGTTTGTTTATTTGAAAATTTAAAATGGTGATTGCTGTGAGTGGTATGACAACTGGTAACATATTTTAAATTTAAATTACAATTCAAATTTTTTTTTCATATTAGTTTTATTTTAGTTTCCTATCAAAAAAAAAATGGTTTTTAAGCGGGATTGAGCAGGAGTGAGAGATTGAGCGGGATTGAGTAGAGTTAAAAGCTAGTGTGCTTGCTCTGGCGACACTGAGCCCTAGCCTTCTGAATTCTACGTCGGCGCTTCTCTGTCTCACGCTTATTACTCATTGTTGAGTTTATCCTTAGCTGAATCCAATCTCCCTCGTCCATCACCGAGGCATAGGACATACCGGCCTCAGACTCGGCAATACCACGCTGCCTAATAATATCCCTAAAAACACGACGGTTAGATCGAGTGTGTGTGTTGTTCTTTGAGTTCGCCATACTAAGGTATCATTAGGGCTAGCCAACCACCTTCAATTTTTTTTTTCTATTAGCGATCTATGTTAGTGCCCAAAAAAAAATTTTATAATTGAGTTGGTCATAGTCAAATCGACCTAACTCAATATAGATTAAAAACACCAGTAATCTGGACGCAATCATCTAGGTTGTTTGATCTGATATTTTCACCAAGTGTCTTATAAATCATACTTTCAAGCCCTAACCAAAGCACCTCATTTGGGTCATATTTGAAAATAATAGGCTTATCGTAAGCCAGTTTTTCATGATTTTTAATTACCTTGTTGATGCACTGTGGGATAGCCCTCATTTTTTTTATCACGTCAATGTCAATCTTAGCCAATTGACCACTTGGTGACCCACGCAAAATATCATCAAGACTTGCTGTTTGCCAAGCAACTTGGATTGGGATTACACTAGTAAGAAAAGAATTGTCCACCACATCAGTATCCCAATCATAATAAAGATCACTAGGGGGCTTCACTCTTTTGTAGATACACATATGCCACTGGGGACACTCGTGAAATTCGCCCACATTATAACTATCCACCAATTGGAGATAGAAGAAAAAGAAGAGTAGTTTATTACACATCAAATAATAACAGACTTTGTACCACCCTACCACCTTCAAATTTTTTTTGCTATTAGCGATTCTTAAAATTTGAAACAAACTCAACAACTTTACTATAAATAAATGACCTATATCCCCACACGACCCCTTCGTCTCATCTTAGACTATTGTGATGAACGTCTAGAAAATAGACAAAAAATACACCATAGCCTATTACTAGTAGAATACACCATCGTTAGAGACCAGTCCCTTCACTATATCGACTTGGATAATAACCTACTTTACACCGCTCCTAATATCGTTAGGTCTATTCGACAAAAATGTACCCATGACTTTCTAGAAGCAGCGGCACATCTCTTACTACTAGAAATGTACCAACAAAAAATATTAAGTCACGACATTGACTCTCTTAATAGCACACAACCACCAACTAGCTTTTTTAAAACTATTCATCAAGAAGCCAAAACGAGATTATACCCCTATTTTTATACACAAACTAGCAAAGAAATGCTCTTTATAATCAATGAGGGGGGACAAGATGACTATGATTATTAAAGTAGGAAAATATCATCATCTTTATTAGAGCCTCCCTCAAGTATCATTTTTTCTAGATGACTACCACTCCACCCTTCTGTCGTATAAGGGCGACTTAATAGCTCTTGAACCTCGTGTTGGAGCTTCTCTTCTCTTTTTTTTTGGGCTTCGATTAGGAGAGCCATTTTATTTATACCTCCGTCATGATGACAATAACGCGTATTAAACTTTTTAACGAAATGAGTAACAATGAGACGATTCATTTAAATTTAATAGCCAAAAATAATAATGGTCAAATTTAAATTATCGGCTATTAAATATCACTAGTAGTAGAAAAAATTTGAAGGAATACCATAGTATCATGCCACTGATAGCAATGACTCCGTCAGAATTTAAACAAAAACGTAGTAATGGTAACACCTATCGCAAGTGTCTCCACTGCAACGGCTACCACGCCAATCCTAAACATTGTAAAAAAGCCAACTCTATTATGACTAAGAAATGTAAGAGTCAACCAAACTTTACTAGATATCGTCACTTCCACCCGAGTATTAAACCTCACCAATACTACCAATTCGTCACTAATAGCAATCGACTAGACAGACACCGAGCTTCTAAACGGAGGCGCACCGCTAAACACCTCAAAACCAAATCACCACAACCTATCCAAAAAATAAAGAAACAACCACCCAAAACTATTGAATGCCCCATTTGTTTAACCACTAGAGGAAAATGGCGGAAACTAGGCTGCAACCACACTATTTGTCAAGAATGCTACGAATCCACCCTTAAATCAGAAGCCATCGGTGACAACTGTCCTATGTGCCGCCAATCGATTTTTAGTGAAAACTTTGCCGATTACCTCATCACCGCAACTAAACCCAGCGCTAGATTCTATACCCTCATCAATATGGATGGACTAGATGACTTAGATGAAGAATGGCTAGATGAAATAGAGGATGAATCAGAATCTGAAATAGAGGAAGATCAATTAGATCTATTAGATCAATTAGATCAGCTCGACCAACAAAAAGACAACTAAACATCCTATTAACACCAGCGCCAATCCATTTTTTTTCGGACTAACCTCACTAAATGCCTCCAACCTAACCCTTTTTGTTTCACCCAATTTTAATCCAATCTCGCTATTTACATTACTATAATCCTCACACTCGATTTTCCCCACAAAATAAGGATAACTAGACGATTTAAATGGTAACACCGTCTCGTCCTTATACAAATGAAACTTATCATGTATCATACAATTTCCCCTAATTAACGGATAAACATATTTAGCCAAAAAACGCTGATCCGAACCATAACTATTGTCCACACTAGATAAACTCCTAATAAACTCACCACCCAAAGGCAATAATACCCCATCTCGAGCTCCCCACATCCCCCCTAATATCCTAAAACGATGCGCCCTTTTATCCCTCATAATATGAAACTTTTTCCCACTAGCTAACCACTCGTCGACGGCATAACGCTCCCGCATGTTTAAACGAGAGTCTGTGTCACGAACTAATAACATTTCAACATCCTTTTGAAAAGCAGGAATAAACCGCCAATACATTTTTTTTTGGTCCTTAAGAAATCCTCGCTTGGGCATCTCGACTACCTCAACATTAGGAAGGCTTTTTAATTTTTTTAACACATATGGAATGATAGTATCACTAACATAATATCGACATATCCAATCCGGATAAATCTTAGCGGCAATGTAGGCGTTTTCTAAAGCACCGTAATTATAACACTCATTGTCTCCCCATAAACAAAAACTTATTATTTTTTTCATCTAATTATCCTAGATATTTAAATATTATCTTAGTTAAATTTGAAGTTTATTATTTAAGTTACTTTCAATTATGGATAAATATATCTCTCAAAAATACTTTACCGATTTAACCAATCTTAAAATAACACTAGATACCTACGGAGTTGCCATCATACCCAATCTATTAAATACACAAGAATGTCACGATATGCTACAAGGCTTATGGGACTATTTCGCACATATCACACAAAACTGGGAAACACCCATCACCAAAAATAACCCATCATCATGGAAACTTATCCACACTCTATTTCCACTCCACTCCATGCTCATACAACATTGGGGAATTGGTCATTGTCAAGCGGTTTGGGATGTTAGACAAAACCCCAAAATTATCGAGGTGTTTAGCCACCTCTGGAACACCAATGACCTATTAGTTAGTTTTGATGGTGCTAGTTTTAATATGCCCCCGGAAACCACCGGTAGAGGCTGGAATAGAAATAATACCTGGTTTCATTGCGACCAAAGTTTCACTAATAACGAATTTACATGCGTTCAAAGTTGGGTCACCCCCATCCCTGTTAACCCTGGAGACGCCACCCTATCTTTTCTAGAGGGAAGTCATCAATACCACGGGGAACTAGCTAAAACCTTTGGGATTACCGATAAAACCGACTGGTACAAACTAAATCGTGAACAAGAAGACTTTTATCTAGATAAGGGATGTAGTCACCAAAAAATTAGTTGTCCGAGTGGTAGTTTAGTATTATGGGATAGTAGAACTATTCACTGTGGCACCGAAGCCTTTCGCGAGAGAACTACCCCCAACCAAAGAGCCGTTATTTACCTTTGTTATATGCCGAGATCGTTGGCTAAACCAGGCGCACTAAAAAAAAGACGAAAGGCTTTTAATGAACTTAGAATGACTACACACCTAGCTCACAAACCTAAACTATTTCCAGTCAATCCAAGAACCTACGGTAATCCAATCCCGGATATTAACCCCGTTACCACTCCGACATTAAATGAAATTGGTCTTAACCTAATTGATTAAGGGAATTAAACTATCTTTCCCGTCCGCGTCACCACAACTCCACCACGTTATCGTTACATCGCTATATTCTGGCCAATCGTTTTCTAGCATTTTCTCTACTTCTACTGTTTCGCCATAATATAAAAGATAAGCTTGCCATTCGCACTCTACCCTATCTACCAAATCCTCTAATATTAACGCTAACCGATTTTTTTGTCGTTTTTCAATACGATCGTCACAATAACCGAGTATTTTAGTAAATATTTCGTTTGGAAAATTCATGTGGGTTATTATTGGCTTTTAAATTGTCAAATTTTAAAAATCAGCTATTTAATTATGATTTTTTTTTTTTAACATTAGTTTTAAAATTTAAAAGACTAGGTATAAATGGTTAACCACATAACTTACAATGATTCTTGTTCGAGATTAAAAAAAAAAATAAAAGAATTAGAAAAAGAGATAACCCAATTTAGGTCACAAAAAAATGTAACAAATCCATTATATAATGTATTACATGATTTAGATAAAGAACGTGACTTTCTTAAAAAAAATGTAATAACAGATCCAATAAAAGTATGGGAAAAAGATATTCTACCTTACCTTAAAAAAGATCGTTACGAAGGCGCTTATTTACAAGCAGTTATTACAGAAATTACAAATGATACAGTATATGTACAATATTATCATAAATATCAAATGATACACGAAAAAGATTTTGATTATGCAATTTCTAAAGATAGATTAGTCCCTAATAAACAAAAATGTAAAACTAGGAAAAATAATAGTAAACTGGTTATAGGTGAAATATATATTGTACCAATCTCAGAATATGATTTTTATTGTATTGTAGGTCCTTATGGTGGGACGAAATTAAGTAAAACTGCTCCCCAAAAAACACCGGCTAATTTTATTAATCCAGATAAATATGTGATAACTAATGTAGAAAATGACGGAGGACAAACAAAAATTACTAAAAATTGTAAAAAACCCGGATGGCAAGCACCCTGGTGTTATCACCTTAACCTATGTGGTGTTCATCAATTCAAAGGCTATACTACTTTATTTCAATTAAAAGATATATGTGGTAGAGCTAATAGCTACGGACCAGGAGAATTTTGGGGAAAACCAAAAAACGTTTATCTTAAACCGACAGCACCTATATTTGTCTACTATAGACCACGAGATGATTGTGCGGTCATTAAAAAAAATGATTTTGAAATATGCTTTAGTAATCATGACGTTACACCTAACGGAAAGAGGGCTTTTTTGTTTATACAAAATGATAATCGTGATGCTGGTATTAACTGGACTCAATATCAAGAAGAAATGACTCTTGGAGAAAATTTCAATTGTGTACAAGGCCCTCTTATTGTCTAATCATAAATATTAATTAACGGGATTAAACCACCTACCCCTCGCCACCAAGTTATCGAAACATCACCATAATCAGAATTAGGATGGTCTAGATTTAGTTTGTAATTCCAGTGTCGATTACTATCCTGAATATCAACTTGATATCCCAAATATTCCACCCACTCATCCTCCACCAGAGACATTAAATCACCCAAACAACTAGCTAATAACCAGCTTTGACGCTTTTCGACTCGATCATCACAATAAACTAATATTTTAGTAAATATTTCTTTTGGAAATAGCATATTATAGGTTATTAACATCTCGGGTGGTCAAATTTTAAATTTGATTAATTTTGTCTTACATGACTTTTATCTATGTCTCTATTACAAGAACAACTCGCTAGACACAAACTTAAACTACTAGATATTGGTTGGGATGATGCCGCTAGAAGTGAAGGTTCTTCGCTAGGAAAAAACATCTCCGATTGGACCTTTACACACAACGGAAAACTACTACAATTCATCAGACATGACAATTTTACCGATCGTACCCTCACCATGCCCTGCAACAAACTAGCGGTCGTGGTTGGTAACGAAACCTACGGAAAAACTATCTACCCAGTCACCCTCTACCACTATCTTAAAAATTTTGGAAAATTTAACCCAGGATTTCCACCAGACCTAGACCTCTCTAACGGCGAAGAAGAACCCGTGTCTGTTCGTTTTATCGCGGTGGTAGTACCCGACAATGGGGAGATTACTCCTACCTGTTATAGCTACCAAACCTACAATAGTAACGACCCAAGAAACTATATTACCGTTTCTCATCACCAAGGCTCTAGTTCTAGCACCGATACTCGAGAGTCTAAGCCCATTTATCTAGTTAAAACTAATCCAGATGGAACCCGTGACAACACCACCATTAAGATCACCAGTGAAGAAGAAGAAACCAAAGACGAACTAGACATTGATCCTAGTGTGTTAGGGACTCGGTCGACGGGTGTGGGCAAAAATAGAGTGATGTGTCTACAAATTCCAAGAAAAATCGACGATGGACCCATCTATAGAAAAATGGACGATGGACCCATCTTTCGATGTTTGTCTGCTGGTAATGTTTCCTATGGTAGCAATATGGGACGCTACGAGGTTAATAGTAATATTAAGCATGGACGCGAAACCACACAACATCCTACCATGACCCTCGCCTTTTACTTTACTAGCCCAGATATTGATAATCTTACCGATGAGGAAGTTAGTTATATGGCTAAGACAATAGAGGGGGCTTATGGGGATCCTAGTGCGCTATGGGATGGGTCAATAACAACGGGACAATCATATAATGGGGATGACACCGAGGCACCGATTAAGGCACCACTCTTAACCAAAGAGGATCTAGAAGAAATCAAGAAAAAGGTGGCAGAGGTGCCTCCTCCTAGTCTACAGACATTCCCAATCTAGAACCACTATATGGATTTTGTTTTCTAACTTTTATTACCTTTGGAATCACCTTTTTATAACTATTAGGCAAACCGTTTTTTGATTTAATACTAACTAAATTAAAATGTTTTTTTATATCTCTCTCATATGTGGGTGGGTTATTATACCGTAAACCTTTATCACTAGTATCTATTGGTTTAATATTAAGGGGGTGTACCTTTTGAACGGGCTTAATATTAAAACATCGTTTCAATAGCATTTTATAATAAAAAATATTTTTATTTTTAATTGCGTTATTACTATTTATATCAATAAACAAATGTAATTCTCGCATTGCAACTTAAACCCTCTAGAGGATAAACATGATCATAATCCTCCTCCTTTAAGATTTTGGTAGCAATATATGGTTCGGTTTTTTCAGGAACCATCCCTATTATATGTGGATAACCACTAAACACTAATCCAGTTAAATCCTTACCCTTCTTATTAGAAATGCGACACATAAGAATGGCAGTTCCGCGCTTTCTAGTTACTAGTTTAGTTACAACGATATTTACCTGACGACCAACTCGGGTTTTTATGTCAAACCATCTACCATCTAAGTTGTCACCACTCGTGATTAGAGTTATCTCCTTAAATAAACTATTAACTTTACACTTAGGAGTAAAATTCCCTGACACCTTGCTAATTAGCTGTTGTTTAAATTCATCATTTATTGGTAGCACGATAGAGAGTGGGTCTGGGATACCACTTAGCCCCTCCGTTATATAACCCACGACTTCACAAGCTATTCTTTTGATATCACGCCTTATTAAGACGGTTTGGTCTCCCAAAGTGCTAGGGGGTAAACAGGTCTCTATTTTATAACGGAAATCAACCCCTTGACTAGTTTCGGCTGGACGGAATTGCTTAGCCCCCAACCTAACTAACTCTTCACGTTTTTCACTAGATAATTTGTCCATTGTTGGATGTCCCACACGATCTTGTACCGTTTCTACACACAAATCGATAAATAGCTCTTTTTTGTCATTTATAAGTTCGGCTGGGAAAATGTTTAATACCCGACAATTATAGGTTTTGGCGATTTCTAGGTAGTCTTTGTATTGTCTATAATTAGCATTGTTTCTATCAAAGATGACAATTTCGACTCGTTCATCACCTAGATACTCTCTAAGTTTTTCCTGACATAAGTTAGTATTTCTTCTATACTTATCACCTTCTAGGATATGACACCTAGGACCGCTAATTAATTTAACTTGTTTAGCGAGTAGTGATTTACCGCAACCGGGAATACCTTGAAGTAGTATGAGTAGCTTGTTTTTCGAAAACATTTATCTAATTTTAAAAAAAAAAAAGGGGGATCAATTTTTTTTTAAACTAATATGATAGAGGCTACATTTATCTCAATTAGGGTAGGTTAGGGAGCATCGAATAGGATGAGAATAAAACCGATACATAGTTGGGGAAAAACTAGATATGGGCTCCTCTCCATAGAAACGCCTCTTAGTATTAACATTTATAATTACATCTAGATAACTTTTCATAGTTTTTTGATATAAAATAGTCTTTTTCTTTTCTATTCTATCGTCACAATAAGCTAGGATATGGGAAAATATATCGTCCGGGATAAACATTGCTATTATAGGATTTTAAAATTGGATTTAAGCAAATTTTTATTATTAGTAGTTAATGTGTTATACCTACTTTGCCACTATGATTAATGATAGAAATCGTCGAATCCAACCACTCTTTACTAGTTATAATGTTAAACTAACGATAGATAGGATACTTAAAACTTGGAATGAATGGCCCGAATAAAATGGGGCCGAATAAAGTGGGACCGAATAAAATGGGACCGAATAAAATGGGACCGAATAAAGTGGGACCGAATAAAGTGGGACCGAATAAAATAATCCTAATAACTAATCTAAAAATAAAATAGTTATTATTAGTATGATGAATTATGATATGCCCTGGAATCTTAAAAATAATGAGAATAATGGTTGGTTAATCGACACCGAAATTAATCACTCTAGTATTGTAGGGGGAGGACAAGGTCGCTACACCCTTAATCCCTTAAAAAAGGGTGAAGTTGTTAGAACTAACCCTATTGTTAATATAAAGGATATTTTATTAGATAGTAACAAATATAAACCAGGAATAGTGATAGAGGCGACTGGTATGGATTCTTTGGTTAAATTTTTTGTACCAGAGAAGGGTGATATGGAACAACTAGTTCATTTTGCTGGTAGTTTAGGGGATAATCATATATACTACTGGACACCCTCTAATTATCTTAATCACTCTAGTAATGCTAATTTACTTATTCAACGCCAATTCGATCAAATGATATTGAAAACCACTAGACCGATTGATAAAGGAGAAGAACTATTCCATGACTACGGTTTACACGCATTCCCGAGTTGGTTTAATCGATATTGTGAGAAAATTGGGGTCCTGTCTCCCAAAACCCTAGCCGATGGGTTAAAAAGGGAAAGGGAAATAGAGATTAGTTAGATATATTTTCCATCTATAATATATAATGAGTGAAAACCCGGACGATGTATTAAAACTAGTTAATGTCTTATTAAAAAAAAAAAAAAGCAATCGAGAAAAATACCTTAATAGAGGAGAATTTACTACCCTAATTCTTAAACGTAACCCACCCACTTATCCATTTGTCACCGAATTAAATTCTAGTAGTGACAGTGACTCTAGTGGGGGAAAATATCTTACTATCGTTACCAATAAGTCTAAACGAAAAGAAAATAAAAAGGGAGTTGATTCAATTACCGAATTTCTACAAAAAAAATTACACAAAAAAGTGATAAGTAAAGATGAATTAGCTAACTTTATTGCACTCTATACACTTGAAATCGACTCTAAACCATATCTACTTAATAAAAGACATTCTAAAAATAGAGGCGATTTACCAGACACACGCCCATTATCCGTCGTTCGCCCTACAACTAGTAACCTGAGTAATCCATTTTTAGGATGTGAAGGCGCCAATGCTAGTTATATTCCCATAAGAGATAGGAAAAAAACTTGTCGTGCCATGGACGGATGTAAATTTAATAATAAACTAAAAAGATGTGAACCATTGTCACAAACATCTAGTTTATCTAGTAGTAGTGATAGTGATAGTAATAGCACTGATAGTATCCTAAGTTATAATGTAAGACCTTCCTCCCTAACTTCCTCTAGATCTCTACCTACTAGACAAGGATGGAAAAAATACCGACAACCAAAAAATATAAGTGAAAGTCGAGCATTTCCACAATTAGGTAACCCACCACCGAGACCACCCCCTACTAAATCATGGGAGTATTTAGACAGTGAGCCTACTAGACCACTATCTAGACCACCAACTAGACCACCAACTAGACCACCTACTAGACCCCAAACTACACCTATGAATAGACCAGCTTTTTCTCCTAGACACCTATACCAACCTCCTACACATAGAGCCCTAGGTGATGAGGATTATGATAGTGGAGATCGTTATACAGTAGAAGACGATGACTATACTTTAGATGATGATACTCTAGATGATGATTACTATAATGATGATTACTATAATGATGATGTAGATGTGGGTAGATCAAGTCTCGACTTCCGTCGATAAACAACATAGTTGTGGGTATTTTTCGTATAGCTTTTTAATCGCTAGTTCTTTTTTCTTAGCCTCTATCATAATATCAATATCTATCCCATAGTTATTTGGGATATCTAGTAGATATTCAGGAATAACTTCAATATAATCAGAGTGGTGTCCACATCGCCCAGATCCCTGTTCCGACACATGAAATTTAGGTTTAATGTCTCGTCTAAGCCAGGTGTCTAGTATAATCGGTATATATAATTCAGGGGCTTCAAATACCTCGTTTGGGTGTAAAAGTTTGTAGCATTCAAAGTGGTGTGTGTCAAAAACTATAGGAATATTTATTTCATCCGCAATTTCTAAACAATCCTTAATCGAAAAGATTCTCTCACAATTTTCAAGAACCAAACGCTCCCTAACATTTTCGGGTAATTTATGGTAGTTTTCACACCACCTTTTTTTGGCTTCTTCTTTGTCCCCATACAATCCACCTCCGTGTATCACTATCACCGAATCATTATCTAATCCCATAAAGTCTAGGACGTCCGCGTGATAACTAAGATCATTTATTGTGTGTTGAAATTTGTCTTCATGAGGGGTTCCTATCACATTGTATTGACCAGGATGAAAGGTTAAACGTTGATCTAGTTGTCGAGATAATTCTCCAATTTGTTTAAGAAGTGGAAGGGCAAATTCATAGTCATAGTTTTCGACACTTGGATTAGTTTTATGGGGAAACATTTCGCTAGATAAACGAAATACCCTAATACCATGTTTATCATTCCACCGCATCATAGTTAAAACATCACCTAGATTAAGTAGAATTCTTCGTTTTAGCTCCTCTATTCCTTGTTTTTTAATAGTTCTTTGTATCATTTTACGAGAGGCAAATACACTTGGCTTTTGCTCTCGTAAAGTGGTATTTAAACAACATAGACCCAATTGAATTGGTTTTTGGGTAGAAACCGGGTGGGTAAATATACTCTCATTATTACTAGTTTCATTATTACTAGTTTCACTTGATTGAACTCGGGTTGTTCCGCGCATTAAATTATATTTTTTAAAATTTCATAATGTCAAATTTTTAACCTATATCTAAAAAGTGGTTAGCACTTATTGGTACCACATACTGAAAATTCTTAAAATAAATGGTGTGGGGAAAATTTGGAGGAACTACCACCTGCATATTTTCACGAGTTATCCCACCAGTTACCGTTTGGGGGGAGATATAAGTTTGAGACATCATCGGACCACCAGGAGTAGTTGTGGTTCGTAAAATCGCCCAACCATCATATCCTACATAAATAAACTGATTAGTAGCGCCTACCCCCGCCGCTGGGTTAATTATTCTAGCCACTTGTTCAGTTACCTTAATTACCACAATGGCTACCTGTTGCCCTGTGACATTTAATAAACTTAGGTCAAACCCCTGAACGCCTTGTAACACCGAAGGAGAGTTTTCTTTCATACCAGGTTGACCAGGTCCTAACGCCTCTCTAGTTTCATCAGGTGTTAGCCAGGCGTTCGTCATAATATTGCAGCCAATGATTCTGTTATTTTGAAAAAATCCCAATTGTCCTAACACATACCTACTAGAAGTCGCAGTTCCAAAGGTAAAATCGTCAAAATATGTTGTATCTATACTACCATCCTTTTTTTTACCTACCAAAGGCCACAATGTCCAAATAAGCCCCTCGTTAGATAGGGTTATGCTACCGTAACCATTGGCAGTGGCGGCAATATTATAAATATCCACACTACCATTTAAATAAACAGATGCCTGAAATGGACTCGCTGTTTGAAAACCATCCAATCTATTAGGCAAACCATCTATATTATTAGTAGCAGGACCATTGGTTCCAGCATTTAAGTTTAGGGGTGTTTGATCACTAGGAAAATTAACATTAATAGGGACAATATCAGTTATATTAACATTACTACTAACACAACCCAAATCTACTATGGGACTCATTGTTGAATGAAAACTTAATAGAGGATTCTGGGGCTTTAATTCTGATTTAGACTTAGACTTAGACTTAGACTTATGGTCTAACTTATATTTATGTTTTAATTTATACACGGTCTTAGATTTTAACTTGGATTTTAACTTAGATTTTAACTTAGTCTTTATCTTTGATTTCCGCTTATCTTTCTTAGGCATCTAATATATTAAAAGATATTTAAGTTTTTTCCCGAATTAAATTTTTTCATAGGTTTTACCCCCTATTGCGCAATTCACCAGCTAAATTTTTACCTAATAAATATTTAATATCATTCCGTTTAGATTTCTCTAATCCTACCACCTGAAATAAAAAAAATAATTTACCAAATATAGTTTCGGGTGTCATATCATACCCACTAACTACCCCCAAATCTAAGAGATCATGTCCGGTTTTGTAGTAAGACATATTAACACCACCTTGTATACACTGACTACAATTCACTACAATAATTTTTTTACTATTAGCCCTTTTTAATTGGTTCATAAAATCATTGTCTCCCGTAGGAGCATTGCCCATACCGTATGTTCTAAGAATAATGGCTACTGGCTCCTCATCTATTAACTTTTCTAATAATTTTCCATTATGAATTGGTAAAAGCATAAATTGGTATATATTAATTGTTTTAAAATTCCAATCTTCTAGATTCCAATTATCATTTAATTTTAAAGAAAACTCAGGAACAATATTATTAATATTTAATAACCCACCATTACGATAATTTGGTGAATCATAAGCATTAAAACTAATAGAATTTACCTTTCTTATTAGATTACCACGCATAATACGATTACCAAATACCACTAACACATCAGGTATTTTATACAAAGATACAATAATACTATTAATAATATTATCCCTACCATCGGTTCTTAACTCATAGAGAGGTATCTGAGACCCAGTTATAACTACCGGTTTCTCCCACAAACGTAAAAAAAAACTCAACGCGCTAGAGGTATACGCTAAGGTATCAGTTCCATGAATTATAACAAAAGTATCATATTTACTGTAATTTAAAAATAATTTTTTTAACACCCTATACCAATTATCAACTTTTAAGTTACTCGAATCTATCAATGGATTAATCCTCTCTATCTTATAGTCTATATTTAGCGATTGACCAATTTTCATTTCATTAACTAGACGAGTTAATAAACCCCTTATTGGCACTAAACCCTTTTTTTTAATATATTTCATACCAATAGTACCACCCACATATAAAATATATACTTTAGTATGGTCTAATTTATTTAGTTTGTATCGAGACACCATTACTTTTTAATCAGGAAAAAATAGAGATTAAACCCCATATTAAATATAACAATTATCCAACAAATTTATCCTAAGTTTTTTAGATATTAATTTTGCCACCAAATAACCCTTAGCGCTATTACCCATCTTATTCAAAGGAGGAGACACTATTCCAATACCATATTTGCCAGGAGCTACTATCATAATTCCACCACCCACTCCTGATTTGGCGGGCAAACCCACATGAATCACCCATTCACCAGATTCTTGATACATTCCATCCGACAACATTAAGGATAAAATATATTTAATATTATCTCTAGCTATTACCCGTTTCCCTGTTCTAGGATTTATTCCCTTGTTAGCTAAACACGAGGCCATTGTAGCCAAATCCTCCGAAGTTACCAAAACTGAACATTGCTTAGTATAAACACTAACCGCCTCCTCGACATCACTATAAAAAACACCCCAAGAATTTAAAAGGTAAGCTAAACCTAAATTATGATCATTATTATCCATTTCTGACCTATATACCCTTTCGGAAAATTCTAATTTACTACCAGCAAAATTATCCATATTTTCTTTAATTTTTTTCCATGCCTTACCACCCTCCTTATTTACTACCAAACTAGTTGTCGCCATCGCACCATTATTAACAAACGGATTAATCCTATGACCCTCAGCCATCGCTAAAGCTATCACCGAATTAAAAGCATAAAATGACTGTTTAAACCCAATTTTTCTGTGAATATAATTAATATCCCTCTTATCCAACACCATTGCCAAGGTAAACACCTTACTTATCGACTCTATCGCCACCTTTTTATCACTATCACCCTTATTTATTACCTTACCCTTCGTATCCACTATACTTATTCCTAAGATATCGGAATCCACTTTAGCTAATTCAGGTATATAAGACGCGTTTTTAGACCCACTAATACTAATCTCTTTAATTATTTGGTAGATTTCTTCTAAAGTAGACTCGGTGTTATCCCCTCTCATATTAATATATTACATATTTATTAATGGAAATAGTAAAACAATTTGTAATAGGTGGGATCATGGTTTCTGGTGTTAGTTATTTAGGTAATTATGTTGACCCCATATTAGCTGGGCTTATTGCCGGAATACCCATCGGATTACCAACTATCTACTTTATCACCGGTAAATCAGCTATTCCATATATTAGAAACCTATTAATTACCACTTACCTATTATGCTTTGTTACTACCTTATTTTATATCTTATATACTAAACTTAAATGGAATAAAGATCGGGCATTATTAGTTAGCATGATTACTTGGATGGTGATTGTTTTTATTATCTACCAATTAGAACATAACTATAAGTTTTATAAAAAAATATTTTAATATAAAAAAATATTTTAATATGTAAGCCAAAAAAAATATTTTATTACTTTTTCCATCTCAATACCCTTGGTCCCTTCCAATCTGGTTCTATATTTATTTGGTATGCCTCTCCGCGAGGACCTACCCAATTATTAATTATCACTACATCTTCTGTACCTAAATTAGCTGCAACCATCGGTCTACAATTATACATATAAAAAGCAGTTTCTGGTCCATACGTCCTCGTTTCAAAACCTTCATGCATAATTGTCAGTTCCCCTTTTATCACTGTCCCAGTTGAGTCACAACAAGGATGAATATGAATAGGGGATCTAAATCCTGGTTTAATTACTGCTCTAACAACAGTATTTCTTTGACCTAATATATTTACTACATCTAATTTTATTTCAGAACTTTTGGGTGGCGCTTGTGACAGTATTCCATCTGGAACTTTTCCGTTTAATTTAGTAAACCCATCTGTTACATTGAACCATTGATTTATATTACATTCTGATGAATTACTATTAGTCGTATTTAGCCAATTTCCACTAAAGTTTTTATTTGTCACTATATTAAAAGACATTTTATATATATATATATATATATATATATTTTTTTTAGTCTATGTAAGCCAAAAAAAATATTTTAATATGTAATGCCAGCCCAAAAAATCACTAATCCTAAAACGGGTCGACCCATTTTAGTTGACGGTCCCACCTACCAAAAACTACTAAAACAAGGTTATAATCTTAAATCTAAACCAAAACATTTAGGCAAAAAGCCACAAAAAAGATTTTTAGACTCCACCTCTAACAACCTATCAAAAACTATCAATATGAAAGTAGGGGCGATTAATAAAACCGGTAATAGAACTAGAGGATGGGGGGAGGTAGCACCTAAAAGAGGACGCCCTAGAAATCAGCTCTATGATAAGTGTGGAGATAGGTGTTTTCTTAAACCAGACACCCTATCTTTCCCCATTTGTCCTAGTGACCGATGTGAAATAGACTGTCGGGGAGTAGAAAGTGCCTATATTAGAGCCGCCCAATGGAAATACCACACGATCAAACAAAATGCCAATCGACTACGCCAGCAAAAATGCCCTAGATAATATTCTTCTATCTAACCTTGCTGGGTGTAACTCCCTCCTTACTAATGCTCGATCATTTCTTTCGACATAATAACTAAAAAATAAATGGTTACGATACCCATTCCCCATAGTCACACAATTACACACCCTATCACCCTTAGCCAATAACCTAATTTTTACATTATTATTCAGAATATTTACACCCAATAAACTAGAATACATCCTCATCACACCACGATCTAATTCCATATCTCCCACCAAAACTACTATTTCTGCCTCACTAGTAAAACTTACACTAGTAATTATATTTAACCTATCACCCACCAACCCACTATAATTTAAATTAGCTAACTCAGTATAACTATCTAACTTTAATAGTTTATCACCCTCATTAACACTAGATATAAGAGGACCCCATAAATAATCGTAATTAAAATAATCTACCTTACCAAAGGTTGAATTACCAAAGGTTGAATTACCAAAGGTTGAATTACCAAAGGTTGAATTACCACAAGTTAAATCACCACCCTGCTCACCCTCTAACGCAAAATATGTATCTACCCCCTCCACCGTTAATGACTCTCGATACACACTATTATCTATCTTTAAATGACATAGAGGTCCATTAGTCCGATACCGATAGAGGGTAAATACATCACTTATTAACAACCAAAATAAAAATAACATATACTTTTATTTTATAGCCTATAGTTTAAATATCATTACTAAAATAAAAACTAATATAACCCAATATTTCCCTAATCATCGTTTTTAACCCTTCAGATACCTCTTTATCTAGTAAACCCTGTAAATAATCACGCTCCTCCTTCAATAATTCTAGATTAACTAACCCATCATCTAACATTTTACGATAAGTTAAAAAATTAGCCAAATACAACCCATCTAAGTCTTTCTGTAACACCTCATCACCTGGGTTTTCGATTGCCCTCAATAATCTAACACGCATATACACAAAACTACCCTTAATGAAATTCTTGTCATAACTTAAACCATCTATCTCCTCCCTTACTAACTCTTGATAAGTTTTTTTAGCTTTCTTCCTCTTACCCCTCTTTTTTTTTTTATTAACCTTAGTACTAAGTTTTTCACCCTTATTAGGAACTATGTCCCCGGTTTCCGCATCAAACACATATTCTAGATTATTAAACATTATTTAAACACTTACACATTATCTTAAATAATCTTAAATAATCTTAAATAAATGTCCAAAGACCAACTATCTACCCTTCTACACCAATTAGCCTCTATTTATAACGATCCCGATAGACAATTAGACCCACTAGAGGAATACTATCGTCTTAAAAACACAGGCACCTGTGGGATCCCCTTTTATCTTACCTATGATATTAATCTAATAGGACAAGCACTTAAAACGTTTAATAACCTTAGCCAACTTAAAACGATTGATGGAGGTCGCCTATAAATAAGATATTTAAATTTGATCCACATATTTTAATCTATAAAAAACTATCATGATTAAAAAAATCATCCTACTACTCATTATTTATACTACTTTTACCCATGCTAAAGGCTCAGGCTACTCTAGTCGTGGAGTATCTGGTCAAAGCCGCTCTACTAGAGGTAGTCAAGTAGAAACCGGCTATCGAAATAACCACATCGCTACTACCTATTTCATCCTATGGTATCATGGTCGATACCACCATCGCTCACATCTCTATAAAGAAAGTGATCCCTTGCAGTCAGCTGATTTTGTATGTACCAATAATAATAGAATTAAAGAAGATAAGGTTTGTGACTGGATCGATGACTGTGGCGACGGTAGTGACGAGATTATTCCAATTCCCTGTGATGGACCACCTAGTGCTAGAGAAAAACTACTCTATCTCGGTTCTTCTGTCACCATACTCCTCTGGTGTTTATCGATTGTAGGATTCTCTTACCCCTATAACCAAAAAAAAATAGCCGCGGGTGAGAACTGGCCCAATACCAATTTTAAGCCCAATACCGATTTTAAAGACGACGAACAACCTATCATTTGTCCTCGGGTATTTGCCCCCACACTCCTCCTCTTTATTACCTCTATTTTTGCCATTGTTTGCCATTCCACCAACACTAGCATTCTTCCCGCCTTTTATATTACCATTATGTTTTTCGCCTTTCTACTAGGTATTCTATCCTGTTGTATTAGATGTGAAGAAAAAACTAGATATAGCACCCAAACCATCAATACTACCATCTTTTTCATCATTTTTATGTTACTCTTTATTACCCTATTTACGGGTAGTAACTACTTTGACAATATTCTACCACTCCTATACCAAGTTAATACCTATAATATAACCTCTTTACCCCATACCCCCAATATCACTAATCTACTCACACAAACAGATAACTACTGGCTAACAGAAAACACTAGTGTCGCCAATTTTACCATTAGTTTTCCACAAACCATCAATCTTGCTATGGTCACTATTTACCCACTGGTTAATAGAACTAGCGATACCTTTATTATACAAACTAAACAATCTATCGAACACAATTGGACCGATATCATTAGAGGCCCCCTTCCATATATCCAAGACAAAAGAGCCCTAGAAATATCCATTACCAACGATGACGATAGAGGAGTTTCTACCGAATTTATTAGATTCTTAGTTAACTCCAACCAAACAGGAGTTGGACTCGACTCTATCCAAATTTACGCCATTAAGTAACTCTACGACACTTGGCACCAGGCACGCAACGACACTCTACCAACTTTACCTCTAATGGATCATAATAATACGTCGGATATCTTAACCTAAAACTAACTAAACGACACCAACTTTTTTTTATCAACCCAGAGATAAATAACCACATATTACCCAATATACCTAACAACCTAACTCTACCCCTTATATCTAAATAACCAATTTTTTAATTAATTAGAGTAATTTCAAGATCACCCCCTTGCGAATAACAACTAAGAATTATTTTAAATACCACACCCTCTCCGGAAAGTAAATTAAATGGTTGAAATGGTGTAGTATTATTAACATTTATATTAATTGAGTTATCTTCTTGCTCAATATTTACTAATTGAATTTGGGTAGACTCCCCATATTTGTCAATAACATTATTTAAACATCGTGAATTTTTACGCCATTCTACTATATCTGTAGAATCATTACTATTTGGTAAATCCCTATATACATAAACATCAGAAATACCAGAGTGATTTAACTGATATATTTTATTAAATTCAATAGTCATTTCATCATTTGGATAATATCTACATACTGCTAATTTAGTTTTCATTTTAGGTAACATATATATCTAAATAGTCTTTAACATATATATCTAAATAGTCTTTAACACTATTTACATATCTAAAATAAGTCCTCACGCGGGATCGAACCACGGACCTTCGCATTACAAGTGCGATGCTCTACCACTGAGCCATAAGGACAAAAATGGGGCCGCTCCGGGAATCGAACCCGGGACCTCTCGCACCCAAAGCGAGAATCATACCTCTAGACCAAGCGGCCGTGCACCAACCGGGAATCGAACCCGGGCCTCATCCTTGGAAGGGATGAATCCTAACCACTAGACCATTAGTGCAAAAAAAAAGGTTGTACACTACACACCTTAAAGATGTTGTACACTACACACCTTAAAGATGTTGTACACTACACACCTTAAATAGGTTGTACCGAGGTTTGAACTCGGATTGCTGGATTCAAAGTCCAGAGTGGTAACCATTACACTATACAACCATTGGTGGTTTGAGTAAGAATCAAACTTACGTCTTCGTCTAAAACTGACGAGGCTCTAATCACTGAGCTATCAAACCTGACGACAAGAGAGGGATTTGAACCCCCGCGGGTGACCCCAGTAGATTTCAAGTCTACCTCCTTAACCACTCGGACATCTTGTCTTTACAATAGAGCTCTTTTTTTTTATAAATTGAAAAAGATTATTGCTGCAACTCTATTTTAAATGCACCTAGTGGGTTTTGAACCCACGACTTCTGGTTCATAAGACCAGCACTCTGACCACTGAGTTATAGGTGCGATATGGTCAATTGTCTATTGTTGTTATACCTCCTTTGACCACTTGGATAAGTAGGCTATTGCCCACTGTGGGATTCGAACCCACGAAGCCTTTCGGCAGTAGATCTTAAGTCTAAAACAAGTATTTGCTGTGAGACAATTATTATAGCTAGAACTGGTTTCGATCCAGCGACCTTCGGGTTATGGGCCCGACACTCTTCCTCTGAGCTACCTAGCTTTTGTGCACACTATAGGATTCGAACCTATGAAGCTTACGCATTGCTTCTTGAGAGCAACCCCTTTGACCGCTCGGGAAAATGTGCTTTCTACTAACTTTTTTAGCGTGTCCACCAGGATTAATGGGAATCGAACCCAACATTATAGATTGAAAGTCCATTAAAGCAAGTTATTGCTGTAAGTTAGTAATAAATGTCCATACGGGGACTCGAACCCCGGCCTCGTGGGTGAAAGCCACGCATCCTAACCACCTGGACTATACGGACGTACAGAGGAGCCTATTGAAAATGTCTACGCTCTACCACTGAGCTACCATGATTTCTCATAGGAGGGAATCGAACCCTCGACCTCAGGCTCAAAAATCATTTAACTGCTGCTACCCCTCTGATTAACTTTAATTAAAAATATATATAATTCAAATTTTTTTTTCTAAACTATCAAACAACAAAAATTTACTATAATAAAAAACACCCATCGTGGGGATTGAACCCACGACCACGTGGTTAAGAGCCACGCGCTCTACCGACTGAGCTAGACGGGCTGAAACAAAGGAGTCTTGTTGAATATCTGCGCTCTACCAACTGAGCTACCATGATTTCTCATAGGAGGGGCTCGAACCCTCGACCACAGGCTTATAATGCAAATCAATTAACTGCTGTAACTCCTAAAAATATGCACCTAGTGGGACTTGAACCCACGGCTTTTGGTTCATAAGACCAACACTCTAACCAACTGAGTTATAGGTGCAGGTCACTAGACATATTGCTACATAATAAAAAAAATGTAACACGATGAGTCGTAAGGAGACTAATTAATATAAAGTAAATTATGTTTAAGTGGTTTTAATTTCTTAATATGATCACATTATGGTCATAATGTTATCTAAATGTGATCTAAATGTGATCTAAATGTGATCTAAATATAGTTTATGCATTAGCTAATTCTAACTTACCATCCATATCTAAACACCAATCCATCATTCTATTTGGTGCCCAGGTTACCTTAATTAGTTCTTCCTTAATCTTATTTAAATTGTCTAGGCATCGTTCTTTTCGGGCGGTGCTATAATGATGTGCAGTATTTTTTTTGAAATTATTAATATTGCCACTAATTAACCTATAGTCCCACTTAATTTTAGGATGATTTACAACATCTTCATACGTTAATCCACTATTTAATGACATGCCTTTGTGACACCAAGGTAGATCCATATTTTTAAGCATCTCCCTCACCGATATATTACTATTCGTGGATAATAGTTTATAATCCCATTTGGCATCAGGCAATGCCCTCACTATCTCAATTGTTAGCTTTTCATGACTAGATAAAAACATAAAATCCCAATTACGATCGGGATATGCCGTCACCCAGCCAAATTCTAAATTAGAATTCCTACTTAATCTCACAAAATCTACCCTATCGTCATGTTTCCTAATAAAATCAATAGTTATATTGGGATTTAAACTAACACTTCCATAACACCAGGGTAAGTCTAGATTATCCTCGATCATATCCATCGTAACCGACTCATTTAAACTTAACACACCCCAACTTAAACAATCTACACAGCGATGCCCACTCACACACTCGATTTTTTTAGGATTTACTCTTAAAACAGTACAACTATTTACCTTCACCAACACATTGTTTGGGCTCGTACCATACCTACCACATACCACCTCTCCCTTACAACACCAATAATTATAGATACCACCACACACATACTCCTCTTTTTTAACCTCGCCACCAATCCGAACCATTACCCTACTTCCTAAAACATAGTTACTAGGATCTAATGGCTCAGATTCAACCCTAAGTGTCCTAATAAACTTAATATTTATATTAGGATTACTAGCTACACCACCATAATGCCAAGGTATATCACCATGGTTTAGGATATCGTCCATGGTGATATTAGGGTGTCGACTAGCTTGATACAGAGTGTCCCTATTATTAAATATCTCTGAATCCTGTTCCCTAAGATATAATAACCAATCTATATTGAAATTAGGATTATAGACGAAATTAACCAGAGTCCAAGATCGTTCAGGATGGGCTTTAATGTAGTTTAGATCGATACAAGGGTGTCTAGTTAAATGCCGCCAGTCAAACTCTTTGTCGGGATTAGCATCAATAAACTCGGTGGTTAAACTTAGATTACTAGATAAACCCTTGTAACACCACCTAATAATATCCCTATTTTTAGCCACAAAATTAATATCTATTTTTGTCGATAAAGTATAGTTTTCCCAATCATCCGTGTATAAATCTTTTAGTAGATAGGGATCAAAATGAGGCAATGCTGATAGATCACTCACATTCCATTTTAAATTTGCATGGCGTTTAATGAATCCCATAGTTAAATTAGGATTCCAAGACAAGGCTACAGGATAAAAATAATAACCGGTTTTATCACCGTTTTCCATACAGTATTCCAAAAAATCACTATTTATACTAGGATTACGACACAATTTATACCAATCCCATGATTTTTCAGGGCGATCAGCTACTAACATCTCTAGATCTGTTTTTGGCTTAAAATTAGACATTGATAACAAAAGATAATAACCCAGATAAGGGTCAAATTTTTTTATGGTAATGTAACCTCCCCTATCCCACACTTCTCACTTACCCCATCCGGCAAAACCAAATTATCCTTCCTATACTCACACTCTAACCAATTTATTTGTAACCCATCCCGTGTCCATTTCTTTAAAGGACTACCCAAATACAATAAATTAAACACACTTATAATACGCCTCTCTATTGGCCTAATCCCCCAACCCAATTTATACCGTTTTTTACCACGACGCTTCACCACACGCCTCACACCAGACTCAAAACTTAAACAACCTATCTTATCCTTAAACCCACTCACAAATAAAATAGGCATCCACATCTCACCACGTGTCGCCTTAGCACCATGGCTACCACCACTTATCCTATTATGATTATTTAGCCGCCTTAATAAATTATTAGTTGCTCCCACATAAGTGCGACCGCTATCCACAGACATCAACACATAACACACCCACATTTATAAATAATATCCTAATATATTTAAATAATGAACATAAAAAAATTATCCATTTCTTTCCTTATTAGTGTCGTTATCTTTGCCATTTATATAGAAATCACCCCTGGAATGGGCAATATCTGGATTAGAATGACCTCTTCGGGTTCCCGACTACCCAATCTTAATTACCTATTTAACTATATGATACAACCACTCACCAAATCATTTCTTTGGAACTTTCGGTTCCTAGATATTAATAGTTTTGTTTTTTGTTTTTTAACCACCCTCGCCCTCTACAACATCGACACTAGTTGCTTCTCATACTCCACCGACGCCGTAATTCCATTTACCCTACCAGATACCTCATCACGCCTAAAATAATCCTGATAAAGATAAATCACACCATCCAGATAACCATAGATACACTCCAAATCACCAATCACCCTTTCACTACCAAAATATTCATGACCAATAACATCACCCACTCCATTATGACCAAAAGTTGGCACTAGATACCCATCCACCGTTATCATACGACCTCCAGAAAGCACAAAGTTATAAACACGACCAACATCCACCATACTACTAGCATACACATCCTTAGGAAATTGCCACCTACCCATATAATAAATAGGATGATACTCGGTAATATAACCATTTTCTAGTCGAACCATCCGGGAATTAGGATTCATCACAATTTCGGTTACACAAACCACCCTAGATAATCCATCGGGAGTCACCAACTGATCTCCCTTTTTAATCTCACCAATACGCCTCCTACCCACACTCGTCTCTACCATACAATCCGCGGTAAAACAACCAGCATCATAGTTATAGAGAGTTTGGCTAGAAGATAGGGTTTGGGTATTCGCCGTTTTTCGACTCGCCTTAGGGGGAGGCAAATTCATAAAGATAAATTCCTCTTTTTCAATAGACCGCTTAATACCAGGCGTCTCATAACACAAACCCTTGTCCTTAAAATTTGTTCTACACTTACTAAGATGCCCACACTTAAGAGCCATAAGATAGTGATAACCCCATTCACTATACCAATCATCACGACTTATTGCCATACTAACTTGACCACCATCATGCGCCTTACCGCTCGATTCAATATCTTCTAGATACCCCTGAACCACCGGAACTTCACCACTAGTTTTTAGTAACTTAGTAAAATCACCTAGAACACGAGTAGCTTCCGCCTTATTATCCGTTAGCATATGGTTTATGATAAGATCGAGGGTTTCCGCAAACTTATATCTTAATCCCTCTAATTCAAAGAGATTGTCACTACCCTTTTTAGTCACTAGGTTTACAGCGGTAGTATAGGTTTTCTTAAGATCGGGATCGGAATACCTAAAACCGGCGTTCACCCCCTTTCCCTTAAAACTAGCACACCAAGTTCGATTATTAATTAATTTCGGAATAGTAATCGCATAAGAATTCTTCTCCGCCTTATAAACCAAGCCATACGGGATCTCAGACTCCTTAATCCCACTTACTACTAGCTCGGGCTTAATAAAATCACTATTATTTAGGATATTAGCAATGATGTAGAGCCAAGTAGTAGAAAGCATGCTAGTATCCGAGATAAACCCGTAATTTCCCGAAAAGTTTCTTGCTATCTCTCCCAATAACTCACTATCTAAATTATTAGAACGGCCAAACCCTAGAGTATTAATCTCACAATTAATCGACATCTCTAGCATTTGACGACGAATACACTCAATATATTGCTCACTACTATAATTATCACCATCACTCATAAAAGGGTGAATATTAGGTACCCCATCCGTAAAAATTACCATCTTGTGAATCACCGCGTCGGGCATCGAATCGTTAACTTCACTAGCACTCTCGATCGCCAACCTAAAAGCATCCCAAATATTAGTAGTACTCTCCGGAGTAATCCCATTAATCACACGCTCTATCAAGGCTATATTATCCTTCGTGACACGCTGACAAACTAGTTCGCGTTCCGCACTATCCGTAAAACTAATAATTGTAATATAGTGATTAGGATTATCGTCTTCTAGCAACACCCGAGCCAAAGTAAGACAAGCATGCCTCACCACATCAATCAAACATAACCCATAATCCGTGTTACCCTCACCATCATTTACTAACACCTTTTGTCCCATACTACCAGATTTATCTACCAATAGCATCGTGTGGAGATGGTTTTCACCCATATTATTAGCGGTAATTTCCACATCCAAACCATCGCTAGTTTTGTAACCATTAAATTCTACACTTGGTGGAGTATAGACCGCCTTAGCCTCTGTTTGACTAACCTCTTCGGGCAAATCCAATCTTTTATCTTTATTAGCATCCTTAAAATCACTAATTTGCCCCCTTAAAAGAATATTCGGGGTTAGATTCTTATTAGTTACCCTACTATGAGTAATAGGAGACATATAACTCTTTCCAAACCACTCTTCGATGGCGGACCTTTCATAGGTATGGCCATTGCAGTCAAAGACTGGGTCTGTCATTATAACATAGGTGATAGGGCACAAGTATTCTTGAGGAACTTCAACTTTATCAGACATAATATAATGTCAAATCAAAATCAATAAAAAAATCAAATTTCTCATTAAATTAGTTTTCATACACACTAATATACCCGGGAGCCATACGGCACAAGACACAAGTACCCTCACGCTCTAACCACTGATCTCCACACTCTTCACAAATAATATGCCCACAACTCCATAATTGCCACTTACCTGGCACGTCACTACAAATCCAACACTCGTTTTCCTCCACATGATCTCTATTAATTACCCTTTTACTACTTGGCACCCGATACGGATACCTAATTATAGACAACCCGTTGCGATCCTCTCGCTCACCCTCTAATATATTGTCACGAATATGGTTAGAGAACGACATATTGTAATCTCGAGTCATTTTATTAGCCTCTAAACTACTATATCCTGGATTAACAATACTAACTACACGCCCTCGCCAATTATCATGATCACGCAAATCATACCTCCGACACCAATTTAATGACATAAAATCCACAATTCTACTACCACCTATATACCTATTATTAGTTATATGAGTTTGCATACAATAACCAACCACTCCACC